>Ga0209343_10009041_pt1 | contig 11483 bp, 8 predicted proteins | sample RifCSPlowO2_02_FD_184026 | JGI IMG/M metagenome (GOLD analysis project Ga0209343, IMG submission 184026) | Groundwater microbial communities from Rifle, Colorado - Rifle CSP2_plank lowO2_0.2 (SPAdes) (version 2) | ecosystem: Environmental > Aquatic > Deep subsurface > Groundwater | place: Rifle... | reverse complement strand
GGGCAGACATAGGGGACCCTGCTACGTAGTACAGATATTCCAATTTTGAATCTCAACACCCCGTGACCTGCCAATACATCCTCTACGAAGTGGCCGACAAGATCGCGACGCTGACCTTCAACCGCCCCGAGCAGCGTAGCGCCATCCACTGGGCGATGTCTTCCGAAATCAGCGCGGCGCTCAAGGAAGCCGAGCGCGATCCGGCGGTGAGCGTCGTCATTCTCAAGGGTGCGGGCCCCTGTTTTTGATCCGCACCATCGCGGACGTCGCCGCGTTCGAGCGCGTACCGCTCGAGGAGCGGGCGAAGGAGTGGACGGTTCACGCCGTGGTGAGCCGCGGCGTGAACCTGAATCCCCGAGCGGTGGCGCTGCACTGCCTGCTGGACGCGAGCCCCGAGGAAACCCCGCTCAGCATCACCTTCGGTGAGTATCTGGGCAAGGTGTACCAGACGGCCAACCTGCTGCGGCGCCTTTACGGGGGCCGCAATGGGGTGGCGGGCGTGCTGCTGCCGCTGGTGCCGGAGAATTATTTCCTGCTCGCGGGCGCGCCTTCGGCCGGCGTGCTGTGCCCGATCAACTGGGCGTTGAAACCGCCGCAGATCGCTGCCATCCTCAATGCGGCCAGGGCCGACGTGCTGGTGGCGCTCGGTCCGACGCCGGGCTTCGATATCTGGCAGACAGTCCAGGAGGTGCTTGAGCTCACGCCCGGTATCCGGCACGTCCTGCAGGTGCAGGGCCCCGGCGGCACGGTCGAGCCGGACAGGGATTTTGCCGCGTTGATCGCCGCCGAGCGCGACGACGCGTTCGCCTTTGAACGCGACACGACGCCCGACGAAACCGCGATCTACTGCCACACCGGCGGCACCACCGGCGTCCCGAAGCTCGCCAGGTTCAGCCATCGCGGCATCGCCTACAAGTGCCACGCCTTTGCCTGGGTGCTCGGCCACGGCCCCGGCGACGTGGTGTTTGCGGGGAATCCGCTGTTTCATTCGGGCGGCATCGTCAACCGCACGCTGAGCCCGATCTCCTGCGGCATCACCAGCGTCGTCGTCTCGCCGCACGGTTTTCGATCGCCGAAGAGCCGCGAGAACTTCTGGAAGCTGGTCCAGAAGTACCGCATCACCGAAATCTCGGCCCCGCCCACCATGCTGGCGGCGATGATCAATCGCTCCACGGACGGCGCGGACCTTTCGACGCTCAAGAAATACGCCAACACCGGCTCGGCCGGGCTCCCCGCCGCCACGGCGCGCGCCTTCGAAGAGAAATTCGGCGTGCGCGTCCAGGCGAACTACGGCCTCACCGAGAACACGGCCTCGGCCGCGATTGCGCCGCGCTGGGGCGAGCCGCGCTACGGCGCGAGCGGCATACGGATTCCGTACACGCAGATCAAGACCGTGGTGCTCGACCAAAACGGCGCCTACCTTCGCCACGGCGCGCAGGGAGAACCCGGCGTCATCGCCGTCAAAGGGCCGGGCGTCATTTCGGGCTACGTGGACGAAAAGCTCAACCGCGGCCTGTTCTTCCCGGACGGCTGGCTGAACACGGGCGATCTGGGCCGTATTGACGAAGACGGCTATCTGTGGATCACCGGCCGGGTGAAGGACCTGATCATCCGCGGCGGAAACAACATCGACCCGAGCATCATCGACGACACGCTGCTGCAGCACCCGGCCGTGCAGCTGGCCGCGGCGGTGGGCAAGCCCGACGCCTACGCCGGCGAGCTGCCGGTCGCCTACGTCCAGCTGAAGCCCGGCGCCGAAGCGACCGCCGAAGCGATCAAGGAATTCGCCCGCGCCCATGTGCCCGAGCGCGGCGCGGCGCCGGTGGAAGTGCATGTGGTGGAAAAAATGCCGCTCACCGACGTGGGCAAGATCTATAAACCGCCGCTGCGCCAGGACGCCGCGCGGCGGGAATTCAAGGCCGCGCTCGCGGGCCTCGCGGCGGAAGTCGAGATGATCCATGATCCGGCGAGCGGCCTGCGCGCGCGCATTACGCTCGACTCGCCGGACGGCTTGCGTGATGAAGCTGCCGAAGCCCGGGTGCGAGCGATCATGGACCGGTACACCACGGGTTATGAGATCGCCTCCTGCGTGCCCGGCACCTCCAGTACCGGTTTGTCCGGCTGAACCGACGTTACTTCCCGTTGCAACGGTTCAGGAACGGCAACGGCCCGTCCGCTTGCAAGCGACCCGGTGATGGCCTCCAACACCGCAGGGACGTGGACGATCTCCCCGGCGGTCACCGGGTAGGGAGCCTTCTGCTCGATCGCATCGGCGAAAGCGCGGAAGTTCAGCATCACCGAATCGCCCGCGTCGAATTCGCGCGTCTCGAAGCTGCCGTCTGCGCCGCGCACCGAGACGGTCCTCAGGCTGGAGCGCAGATACTCCTGGTAGTCGCGCGGGCCCGTCGCTTCCACCCAGCCCTCGGAGCCGAATATCTGCATGCGCGAGTTCAGCGGCGTCGCGAGCGAGCTGCCGACATAGGCCGTCATGCCGGCCGCGAACCTGAGCAATATGGACAGCGAATCGTCCCAGGCGGCCTTCAAGGTGTTGCGTCCGGGCAGGGCGAACACCTGAACGATCCGGCCAAAGAGCTGTACGAAGGTATCGATCCGGTGCACGCCCAGATGCGCCATCGAGCCCACCGGCGCTTCGGAATGGTCAAAGCGCCACGCACCGGTCGTCGGTTGAGTGCTCGTCCCGTCAGCGCCGTACGCCTCGCCCGAACCGGCGGTTACGGCTAGGGCCTTGCCGATCGCTTTGAGCATCAAGTCGTGGCTGAGATTGGCCTCGGCGTGAATGATCGTGCCGAGCGCTCCAGCGTCCAGGAGCCTCTTGATCTCGCGGATCGCGGGATAGAAGCGGTTGTCGTGACCCACGGCGACGACAACTCCCGCCCTGGCGCAGGCCGAGACGGCCTTTTCAGCGTCGGCCGCGGTGAGCGCGAAGGGTTTCTCCGCCAGCACGTGTTTGCCCGCCTCTGCCGCCTGGATGACCTGCGGAACGTGCAGCCTGTGCGGCGTGACCAGGCTCACCGCATCGACGCGGGGATCTTCCAGCGCTTCGGCAAGATCGGTCGAAAGCCTGATGTCCCGGGCGGCCGCGTACTCCCGCGCCGGCCCGATAGTCCTGACCACCGCACGGACAACGCGGAACCGTCCGCTCGCGATCGCGGTGTCGACGTGCCTGCGGCCGAATTTGCCGAGGCCGACGACCGCAAGATTGATCATCGCACGCTCCCGAACGTCTATCCGTGCGCCGGCGCTTCCTCTAAAGACCCAGGATCTGGATGTCCTCGTACGGCCACTTGTTCAGATTCTCGCAACCGTTGGCGGTGATCCTGTAGGTGTTCTCGATTGCGATGCCGCCCTCGTCCCGATCGGTCCACATCATCGCGTGATAGGCGATGGTCATGTTGCGCTCGAGGACGAAATCCGGATCTTCCGCAGAGTAGTAATAGGGGGCGGAATCCCAGGCGATGCCCATTCCGCCGAAATGGTTGGACCAGGTGGCGCGCCAGTCCCTGACCTGCTGCGCCGTCTTCAGATTCACCCCCGGCTTGGGCCGCTTCTCCGCCAGTTCGTGCATGCTCACGCCGGGCTTGAGCAGCTCCTGGAATTTGGCGTGCATTTCGACGCCGGTCTGGTAGATCTCGCGCTGCAGCTCGCTCGGTTTTGCCCCCATGAGGAAAGTGCGGTCGTAACACACCTTGTAGCCGCACCAGTTCACGTGGCACGCCTCCAGCGTCACGAATTCGCGCGGCCGCAGCGCCCGGTCGGACCAGTTGAAGCTGCGTGGATTCGTTCTCTCTCCGGCGGCCACCACCCAGCCCTCGATGTATTCCGCCCCGGCTTCGTACATGGCCTTCGACATGATTCCCTGCAGATCGGTCTCCTTCATCCCGATGCGCGCCTCGCGCAGCACCGCGCCGTAGCCCGCTTCGTTGATCGACGCTGCGGTCTTCATGCAGAAGATTTCCTCGTCGAATTTCACCATGCCGCATTCGTCGATCCACGAAGTGCCGTCCACGACCTTCAAGCCCGCCTGCTCCAGCGCATGAATCATTCCGGGAGTGGAATAATCGACCGACACCGGGAGGTCCGCTACGCCGTGTTTCTTCAATATGCCCTTGATCTGGGAAACTGTGAGCGTGTACTTCCGGGTTGCCTCGGAAGCCGACTGAAATCGATAGATGCGCGGATTGAACAGCTCCCCCTCGGTCATCAGCCGTCCCTCGAGCCAGGGACAATCCTCGACGACCCGGCTTTGGTCCGTGTGCTTGCTGACCGACACGTAAGGAAAACCAGCGTCGCGGACGAACAGGACGAAGTCCCGCGGAACGTGCCTGGCGTAGGGATGGTTCCAGACGGCCGAGAGGTAGCGCTTGCGGTCGTGGTTGTAAATGAGCGCCGCGCCGATCCCGTGCTTCGCCATGAACTGGTGCGCCCGTTCGACGCGTTTGCGGCGCAGCGCATCCCAATCGATCCGCTGCTGCCAATCGACGTTGCCGGTACCATATCGTTGCAGGACCCGGTCGTCCTGCGCGTCGACGGATAGGCTGTTGTCACGTACGTTCATTTTCTGCTCCTTTGCATGATCGTGGCCGGCGGCCGGCCGCGTGGACGTTTGCGCCCCGTTCAATCGTATTCGTATGGATATACGCCGGCTTGCGGATAAGGCAGCTGATTGAAAATGCTGCTGGTGACCGCGACTCGCATTGGTCCTGGTTCCCCGAAACCACACAGCCTCTCAGCCTCAATGGGCAGCCCCGTCGGTCGTGACACGACGGGGTTCCAGTCACAGATCCCGGGGAGCCCAATGCGCTTGAGTGCGGCGATTCTCGACAGGCGGCAGACGCGCAGTCTTTGATCTAGGTCAAGGGAAACCTGGGGCTCCGTCGTCCTAATATGAACATCTCAGCTGTTGGAACTGCTGTTCTGAATTCCATATCTCAAAAGGAGGGAGGTGGAGAATGAGGACCTGCGCCGTTGGTCGATTACTCAGCACAGTCGCCGTCGTTTTAATGGCAGCGCCGGTGCATGCCCAAGCCGATCTCGCAAAGGGATATCCATCGAAGGCCGTGCGTATACTCATTCCGGCCGCTTCAGGCAGTCCGGCCGGGCTCATGGGTCGAGCCATCGGCGAATCGCTCAGTCCGGTGCTCGGCCAGCCGATAGTGGTCGACGAACGCCCCGGAGCAAACGGGACCGTGGCCATGGCCGCCTGTGCCAGCGCGACGCCTGACGGTCACACGCTGTGCCTTCCCAATAATTCGTCGATCTCGATCAACCCGTTCGTCTACAAGAGCCTGCCGTACGACCCGGTGCGCGACTTTACGCCGATCATCAACACCGGGTTCGTCAACGGAGTCATCCTCGTGCATCCGTCGGTACCGGCCAATTCGATGCGCGAGCTGATCGAGCTCTCGAAATCGCAGCCGGGAAAGTTCAACTGGGCCTCCTGGGGCGTCGGAAGTTTTGCCCACCTGACGATGGCATGGACCCAGGGCAATACCGGGGCTTCGTTCCTGCACGTTTCGTACAAGACCCCCGGGCATGCGCTGCAGGCCGTGCTGGCGGGAGAAGCGCACGTTACGCAGAACAATCCGGGTATTACCTTGCCCTTGCTCAAGGCTGGAAAACTAAAGGCCCTGGTGCTGGCCGGCAACAAACGTTCCACGATCCTGCCTGGAATCCCGTCGTTCGTTGAGGAAGGCTTCGATCTGAATTTTGCCGGCTGGAACGGACTGTTTGCGCCGACCGCTACGCCGAAAGCCATCGTGCAGCGGCTCAACGCGGAAATCGCCAAGTTCCTTGCCGATCCGAAATTCGTCGCGCGGTTCCTGACCCCGCTCGGTATCGAGCCGACGAAGAACACGCCCGAAGAGTTTGCCGCGTTCCTCAAGGTGGATCGCGAGACGGCTGCCAAGGTGATCAAGCTCGCCAAGATTCAGCCGCAATAATAGCGGAACGACCGGTACCGATGGCGTGATGCGAGGCCCCGCGCAAGGGCTCGCGAATCTTGATCCAAATCAAGATACTCAGGCGCCAAAGAAGGCTATGTTGGCTCTTTCCAACTGAACGATGGAGCAGACCATGCAGATCGTTTTTCGCGTCCTCGTCGCGCTAGTGCTTGCGCTCCCCGCCGCCTACGCCGCTGCGCAGGCCTACCCCTCGAAGCCGGTGCGTATCGTGGTGACCTTCCCGCCCGGAGGCAGCACCGATATCATCGCGCGCATCCTCAGCCCCGAGCTGAACGCGCGGCTCGGCCAACCGTTTGTCGTCGACAACCGCCCCGGCGGGGGCGGCGGCCGCAGCATAGGGGCAAGCATCGTGACCAAGTCCCCGCCGGACGGCTACACGGTGCTGATCGCCGGAGGAAGCTCCTTCTACTCGCTCAGCACCTCGCCCGACAGATTGCCCTACGACCCGGTGAAGGACCTGACGCCGATCACGCTGCTGGTCACGAGCCCCATGATCATCTCGATCAATCCCACGCTGCTCCCGGTCAGCTCAATCAAAGAGCTGATCCCGGTGTTGAAATCGAAAGCGGGGCTGGCGTTCGGCTCGGGAGGTCAGGGCTCGGGCATGCACCTGGCCGGAGAGCTGTTCAAGCTCATGGTGCGCGCCGACATGACCCACGTGCCGTACAAAGGCAACGGCCCGGCGCTCAACGATCTCATGGGGGCCCAGATCCCGATCGCCTTCACCGATCTCGGCTCCGCCACCCGCTTCATCAAGGGCGGGCGCCTGCGCGTGCTGGCGGTGGCGAGCGCCAAGCGCAGCACCACCGCGCCCGACATTCCCACCGCGGCCGAGTCCGGGCTGCCGGGCTGGGAGGCGCTCGGCTCGTTCGGCCTGTTCGCCCCCGGCGGCACCCCCGCCCCGATCGTGCAGTTGCTCAACAAGGAGGTGACGACGCTGCTGCGCAGGCCCGACATCGCCGAGCGCATCCTCGCTACCGGCAACGAGCCCGCGCCCACCACGCCCGAGGAGTACAGCCGGTTCATCCAGCGCGAGATCCCGCGCTGGAACAAGATCGCCAAGGACTCCGGCGCGAAATTCGATTGAGGGAAACCGGGGACGTACCACGGTTTCGGAAACCGTGGTACGTCCCCTGGATTTACTGGACTCAGGACGCGAGCAGCATGAACGATGTGGGCCGCAAGCCGCCGCCAGTCGATCTGGAAGGATTTCGGCTGCGCCGCTTTCTCGATACGCTGGGTCCCGAGGAGCTCGTGCGCCATGACGCGCCCGTCGACCTTGCCGATGTCGCGGGCGCGCTCGAAGGCAACCCCAGGGCTGTGCTGTTTTCGCGCGCCGGCCCGCAAGGCGCCGAAATGTGCGCCAATGTCCTGGCGAGCCGCAAGCGAATGGCTCTCGCCTTCGGCACGACGCCGCAGGGGCTGCTCGCCGAAGTGTTGCGGCGGCTGAAGACGCCCCCTGAAATCATCGAGGTCTGCCGCGAAGCGGCGCCGGTGCAGCAGGTCGTGCTGCAAGGCGACGACGCCGATCTCACGGCGCTGCCTGTCCACCTGCAGCACCGGCACGACGGCGCGCCTTACATTTCGGCGTCCATTGACTTCGCGCTCGATCCGGCCACGGGCTGGACCAATGTGGGCATCCGTCGCCTCATGCTGCGCGGCCGGCGCAAGGCCGGTGTGGATCTCACGGTGCCATCGGACCTGCGCGCCATCCTGGAGGCGTACACCCGGCGTGGCGAACCGCTTCCCGTCGCTTTCGTGATCGGATCGCATCCCGCCGACTACGTCGCTGCCACCATGCGCCTGCCGGTGGATGAACTGGGGCTGGTGGCCTCGCTCAGGGGCGCGCCGCTGCCGGTGGTGAAATGCATCAGCAACGACATACGCGTCCCGGCCGACGCCGAATACGTGCTCGAGGGCTGCATCGACACCCAGTCGCCGCCGGAGCCCGAAGGCCCTTACGGCGAGTTCCTCGGCTACTACGGCGAAGTGAAAAGAAACCCGTTCTTTCGACTCACCGCGATCACCCGCCGCAGCGACGCATTGTTCCAGGCCGCCACCATCAGCGGCCGCTCGCTGCACCATACCGACACGGCGCAGCTCAATGCGCTGCGCGTGGAGGCGGTGGCCATGTCGGCGTTGGAGACCGCAGTTCGCGGCGTGCAAGGCGTGTACGCGACAGCCGCCACCGGCGGCTCTTTCCATGTTCGGGTCGCGCTGCGGCAAAGGGTGCCGGGCGAGGCGCGCAATGCGATCGCCGCGGTGATGGGCTGCCTTGCCAACGTCAAGCACGTGTTCGTGGTCGATCCGGACATCGACATCTTTTCCGATCAACAGATCGAATGGGCGCTCGCCACGCGCTTCCAGGCCGACCGCGACCTGGTGGTGCAATCCGGCTACCGCGCCATGCCGCTCGACCCCTCGGTGGCCGGGGAGCGCACCTGGGCCAAGGCGGGCTTCGACCTGACGCTGCCTTTTCTGACCGCGGGACAGTCACGGCCCATCTCGCTGTGCGTGCCCGAACCGCCCCGCTACCAGGGCGGGCGCCGCGCCTCGCTCGAAGCCGCGCTCGCCGAGGGGCCGAAATATTTCGAGGAGCTCATGGCCGCCACGGGCAGCCGCGACGGCCGTGAGATCGTGTTGCAACTGGACGCGCTGGAAGGCCTCGAGAGGGACGCCGAAGGAAGGTATTTCCTGAAATGAAACGCTATATCGGGCAGTCGATCCCCCGGGTCGAGGACCGGCGCTTCCTGACCGGCAAAGGACGCTACACCGACGACTTCTCGGCCGCGGGCGAGGTGTACTGCGCGTTCGTGCGTTCTGCGTATGCTCACGCGCGGATCACGAACATCGACATCAGCGAAGCCGCCGCAGCGCCCGGAACGCTCGCCGTTCTGACCGGAGCCGATTACCTCGCCGACGGGCTGGGCGGCGTGGCCCACATGCCCAATCCCGCCGACGCCATCGACGCCTTGCAACGCGCCTTCAATTCGCCGCCCGCGAGCCGCATCGTCGATCTGCCGCATTTTCCATTGGCGCTGGAGCGTGTGCGGCACGTGGGCGAGCCGGTGGCGGTCGTGGTGGCGACGAGCCCGGCCGCCGCGCGCGATTCGGTGGAGCGGGTGGCGGTCGATTACGAACCGCTCGATGCCGTCGTTTCGCCGCTCGATGCAGTGCGCGAGGACGCGCCGCAGCTCTGGGACGAGGCGCCGCGCAATATCTGCTTCACGCAGGATTTCGGCGACGCCGGGCGCACCCGGCGCCTCATCGCCGGGGCGCCGCACGTCATCCGCCACGAGTTCGTGCACAACCGCGTGGCGAATTGCCAGCTCGAGCCTCGTTCAGCGCTCGGGGAGTACGACGCCCGAACGGGCCTCTACACGCTCACCTCGGGGAGCCAGGGCGCGTTCCTGCAGAAGATCTCGCTCGCCCGCGCCTTCAACGTCGCGCCCGAGCAGGTTCGAGTGGTGTGCCCCGACGTGGGCGGCGGGTTCGGCCCGCGCACCAATCTCTATCCCGAGCAGGTGGTCGTAGCGTGGGCGGCGAAGCGGCTCGGCCGGCCGGTGAAGTGGACGGGCGAGCGCAGCGAAGCGTTCGTGTCGGACTACCAGGGGCGCGACGGCGTGATGCGCACCGCGCTCGCGCTCGATGCGCAAGGAAAAATCCTCGCCTACGACGTGGAGTGGTTCGGCAACGTGGGCGCGCACACCGTCACCTTTGTGCCCATGTCGAACGGCCGGCGCGTGCTTCCCACGGTCTACCATGTCCCGGCCGCGCATATCGAGGTCCATGGCGTTCTCACCAACACCGTGCCCACCGCCCCGTTCCGCGGCGCAGGCCGCCCGGAAGCGACCCACATGATGGAGCGGCTGCTCGACATGGGGGCCAGACGCCTGGGCATGGATCGGGTCGAGATCCGGCGGCACAACCTGGTGCGGCTCGACATGCTCCCGTACCGCACCGCGATGGACCTGGTGTTCGACAGCGGCGATTTCGTCCGCTACATGGACGAGGCGCTGCAGGCGGCCGACTGGGCGGGCTTTCCCGCGAGGAAAGCCGAAGCGCGCAGCCGCGGGCGCCTGGCCGGGATCGCGGTGGCCAATCACCTGGAGGTGCCGGTGGGCGCTCCGGTCGAACGCCTGACGGTGCGCGTGGCGGGCGATGGAACGGTGGACGTGATCACCGGCACGCAGTCCACCGGCCAGGGCCACGAGACGAGTTTCGCCCAGGTGATCGCCGACCAGCTCGGCGTGCCGTTCGAGTCGGTGCGCATCCGCTACGGCGACACCGATTTCGTCACCCTCGGCGGCGGCACGCATTCGGACCGTTCGGCGCGCCTCGCGGGCACGTTGATGGTCCAGGCCTGCAGCGACGTCGTCGAGCAGGGACACGCCCTCGCCGCGCAGCTTCAGGAAGTCGCGGCCGAGGACATCGTGTTCGAGGACGGCGTGTACCGGGTGAAGGGAACCGATCGCGCCATCGGCCTTTTCCAGGTGGCGCACGCGCTCGAAGCGGGAGAGATCCCGTCCGACACACGCCAGGCGCTCGCGGCCACCAGGGACTTCAAGGGACGCATTCCGGCCTATCCCGCCGGCAGCGCCGTATGCGAGCTGGAAGTCGATCCGCAGTCGGGCTCCGTGGAAATCACGCGCTATACCGCCGTGGACGACGCCGGCCAGGCGATCAACCCCATGATCATCGAAGGCCAGACGCACGGCGGCATCGTCCAGGGCGTCGGACAGGCGCTGTGCGAAGGCATGGCCTTCGACCCGGAGAGCGGGCAGGTGCTGAGCGGCTCGTTCATGGACTACGGCATCAGCCGCGCGGATGACGTGCCTTCGTTTACGACCCACCACACCGAACATCCCACCGCGGGCAATCCGCTGCGCATCAAGGGCGGCGGCGAAGGCGGCATCGTGCCTGCGACCGCAGCGGTGGTGAACGCGCTGTGCGATGCGCTCTCCGAAGCGGGCGTGGAGGACCTGCCCATGCCGGCCACGCCCGCGGTCGTCTGGGAAAGATCGCAAGGGCGCCTTGGCGGCGCCACACCCATTCCAGGAATTTCCATGGAGGTCAAATGAACGACATGCGTTACGAGGCTCCAAAGACGCTCGAGGCAGCGGTGGCGCTGCTCTCAGGCGCGAACGGCCGAGGGAAAGTGCTGGCCGGAGGAACCGATCTGCTGATCCAGATGCGTGCCGGCCGCGTCGAACCCGGTCTGCTGGTCGACATCAAAGGCATCCCCGAGATGACCTCGATCCTTGCCGAAAACGGCGCTTACCGCTTCGGTGCGGCCGTCGCCGGCATGGATCTCATCGAACATGCGGGATTTGCGAAGGCCTGGCCCGGCGTGGTCGACGGGGTGAAGCTGATCGGCTCCATCCAGGTGAAGGGGCGCGCGACCGTCGGCGGCAATCTGTGCAATGCCTCGCCCGCGGCGGACAGCGTCCCTGCCATGATCGCGGCCGGCGCCGTGGCAAGCATCGCCGGCCCCAGGGGCCG
>Ga0209343_10009038_pt1 | contig 11485 bp, 9 predicted proteins | sample RifCSPlowO2_02_FD_184026 | JGI IMG/M metagenome (GOLD analysis project Ga0209343, IMG submission 184026) | Groundwater microbial communities from Rifle, Colorado - Rifle CSP2_plank lowO2_0.2 (SPAdes) (version 2) | ecosystem: Environmental > Aquatic > Deep subsurface > Groundwater | place: Rifle... | reverse complement strand
GGTGGACGGCATCGACGTGAGCCAGATCGATCCCGCCGATCTCAGGCGGCACATCGGCTACGTGCCGCAGGACGTGAAGCTCTTCTACGGCACCGTGCGCGAGAACATCGTCATCGGCGACCGCGGCGCGAGCGACGACGCCATCGTGCAGGCGGCGCGCATTGCCGGCGTGGACAAGGTCGTCGCGCACCATCCGGCCGGATTCAACTTGCCGGTGGGCGAACAGGGCAGGGGGCTCTCGGGCGGGCAACGGCAGGCGGTGGCCAACGCCCGCGCGCTGCTCAGCGTGCCCCGCGTGCTGGTGATGGACGAACCGACGAGCGCGATGGACGCCGCCACCGAGCAGGCCTACGTCAACGCGCTGCTGCAGTTCCTCGCAGGCCGCACGCTGATGCTGGTCACGCACAAGCCGTCGCTGCTCACGCTGGTGGACCGCCTGATCGTGCTCGACTACGGCCGCGTGGTCGCCGACGGCCCGAAGGACAAGGTGCTGCAGGCGCTGTCGCAGGGCGCAGCGCGGCCCAACCGGGAGAATCCGACGTGAGCGTTCCCGGAGGAGGTCTCCAGCAGCATGCGGGCGAGCGCAGCGACACGGAATTCATGCCGGATGCGCGCGCCGCGGTCGTGCAGGAGGCGCATCCGTATGCCTCCGCCGTGCTCTACCTGACGGCGCTGTTCTTCGTGATCGCGCTGGTGTGGGCGGCGCTCGCCCGGCTCGAGGAGGTGGCGGTCGGCACCGGCCGCGTCATTCCTTCCAGCCAGGTGCAGGTGATCCAGAACCTGGAAGGCGGGATCCTGGCCGAGCTGTCGGTCGCGGAAGGGCAGGTGGTCGGCAAGGACCAGGTGCTGCTGCGGATAGACGACACGCGCTTCACGTCGTCCTTTCGCGAGGCGCAGGTCAAGCGGCTTTCACTGCTGGCTGCGATTGCGCGGCTCACGGCGGAAGCGCAGGGGACACGGCTGTCGTTCCCGGCGGAGGTGGTGCGCGGCGCGCCGAACAGCGTGGGAGGGGAAACCGCGAGCTACGCAAGCCGCCGGCGCGCGCTGGAGGAGACCGTCGCGGGCCTGAAACGGAGCCTCGATCTTGCCGGCAGGGAGCTCGCGATGTCCGAGCCGCTGGTCGCCAAGGGCGCGATCTCCGAAGTGGAGATCCTGCGCCTGCGGCGGCAGGTGAACGAGCTGCAGACCAACATCGACGACCGCCGCAATCGCTTCCGCGCGGACGCGAACGAAGAGCTGACGAGAAACCGGAACGAGCTGGCGGCGCTCGACGAGACAGCGGTGGCGATGGATGACCGCGTCAAGCGCACGCTGGTGCGGTCCCCGGTGCGCGGCGTGGTGAAGAAGATCAACATGACCACCATCGGCGCGGTGATCCAGCCCGGGGCGAGCATACTGGAAGTGGTGCCGCTCGAGGACACGCTGCTGATCGAGGCCCAGCTCCGGCCCGACGACATCGCCTTCATCCATCCCGGGCAGGCCGCGACCGTCAAAATCAGCGCCTACGATTACTCGATCTACGGCGGATTGCCCGCCAGGGTCGAGCACGTGTCGGCGGATTCGCTCGTCGAGGAGAAGAAGGGGTATCCCTACTACAAGGTGCTGGTCCGCACCGACCGGGCGAGCCTGCGCCACCTGGACAAGGACCTGCCGATCATCCCGGGCATGACCGCCACGGTGGACGTGCTCACCGGGCACAAGACGGTGCTCGACTACCTCCTCAAGCCGGTGCTGAAGGCGCGCGAACGGGCGTTGCGCGAGCGTTAGCTTGCGCTATCATTCCCGGGCATGATTCGATTTCTGGTTCTCGGCCTCTGGTTGACGGCCCTGCCGCTTGCCCAGGCGCGATCGGCAGAGTTGCCGATCTTCGACGCGCACATCCATTACAGCCACGACTCGTGGGACGTGCTGCCGCCGAAGACGGCGATCGAGATCCTGAGGAAGAGCGGGGTGCGGCGCGCGCTGGTGTCGAGCTCGAGCGATGATGGCACGCAGAAGCTCTACGCCGAGGCGCCGGAGCTGATCATCCCCGAATTGCGCCCGTACCGCAGCCGCGGCGAGATCGGGACCTGGGTGCGCGACGAGACCATCATCCCGCACGTCGAGGAGCGGTTGCGCCGCCACCGTTACGTCGCGATCGGCGAGTTCCACGTGTTCGGGGCCGACGCCGATCTGCCGGTCGTGCGGCGCATGGTGCAGCTGGCGCGGCAGTACAGGATCTTCATACACATTCATTCCGACGCGGACGCCGTGGAGCGCGTCTTCCGGCAGGATCCCGGCGCGCGCCTGCTCTGGGCGCACGCAGGCTTCGACCAGCCGGAGCGCGTGAGGGCGATGCTGCTGAAGCACAAGAACCTGTGGTGCGACCTCGCCTTTCGCACCGATCACGCGCCGGAAGGCAAGCTCAACCCGGAATGGCGCAAGGTGTTCCTGGAGCTGCCGGACCGCTTCATGGTCGGCACCGACACGCCTTCTCCGCAGCGGTGGTATTTCATCGAGGAGCACGCGCGGCTCGCGCGGATGTGGCTGTCGGAATTGCCGCGCGACGTGGCGGAGCGCATCGCGTACCGAAATGGAGAAGCGGTATTCGGTTCGCTGGCGGCGGCTCTTAAGAAACCGTGACGTGTTGTCGCGTGATCAGCAAGAGCCGCAAGCCGCGCACGCCGGCGCCGGCTGCGCCGTGCAGGTGAAATCAGCGGCGTAGCCCCGCCGTGTCCAGGGCTTTTTCGACCACGTCGGGCGTGACGATGAAGTCGTGGTTCATTTCGTTGGCGGCCGCGACCACCGGGAATCCCATCACCGGAACGAAACGCTGGCCGATGTGCGTGCAGATCGACAGGTTGATGTCCATGGTGGGGACGGGGTATTTCAGCTCGAAGATCGTCGCGCTGCGCGGGGCGAACAGGAACAGGTTAAGGCCGGCGCCGAACGGCCCCATGATGGCCTCGGCATCGGCGGCGATCTCGACCTGCCTTGCAATGGACAGCGCCCCGGGATCGATGACCTCGAATCCCCATTGCGCGAGCAGCGCGACGACCTCGTCTTCGTTGAGTACCCGGCGCCAGCGGCTGCCGCGGCGCGTGATGTACAGGCGCCGCCCGGGCCTCGCGCGCGCTTGCGGGTCGACGCCCAGCCGCTCCCGCAGGAAAGCAATGGTGCCGGGAGACCAGAAGATATTGCGCCCCCACCCGCACAAAGGCATCATCGGCGCCCACAATGTCCGGAAGCGCGCGAGGCGCCCCTTGCGCAGGCGTATCAGCGCCGGGCCCGGAAAGCCCAGGCGCTCCAGGCATTCCGCGTGGGATGGAAGGATATTCTCGCCGACGACCAGGGGAACGCCCGTGAGCCGCGGCGCCGCCGCGGACAGCGCCAGGCGGGCCAGGTGGTTGTAGAGCCAGTGCCCGAAGTTCCAGTGGTCGCCGACGAGCACGCCCTCGTCGTAGCGGTCGATGCCATCGAATCTCCCCCGAATCCGATCGGGCGCCACGAGATCGACGTTCGCCGTCTCCTCGAAATTCGTGACCTTGTCGGGGTTCCCCGGGTTGTGCGTGAAAAAGTTCAGGCACGTGGTCTTGTCCCGGGTCACCGGAAGGAAGGACAGCCCGAGCACGCTGCCCTGATCGAGCCGGGCCACGCGCGGCGGAAAGGTCTGCACCATGGCTGCGCCCTCCCGGGGCCGCGAATAATCGTCGAGCATCTGGCTGAATAGATACCGGCGCTCACCGTCCTCCGTCAGCGGCTCGAACGCGAAGCACTGACTCGGTTCGGGCACGACCCGGTAGGTGTTGGACAACGCGGGATCGTCCATCGCCGGAGCTCAGGGTTGCCGGAGGCCCATCGTTTCAAGCGTTCGGGCGATGTCATCGGGGGCAACCGTGAAGTCGTGATCCATCGCCCTCGCGTGCGCGATATTCGGGGCTGCCGTCACCGCCGCGTAACGCTGCCCGATATGGCGGCAGATGACGGGATTGATGTCCATGCGATCCGATAGATAGTTGAGCTCGACGACCGTCGCATCGCGCGGGGCGAACAGCAGCAGGTTCATGCCCGCGCCGAATGGCCCCACGATGATCTCGGCCTCGGAGGCGATCTCGATTTGCCGCGCGATCGACAGTGCCCCCGGATCGACGACCTCGAATCCCCAAAGCGAGAGCAGGGCGACCACGGCGTCCTCGTTGAGCACGCGGCGCCAGCGGCTCGTGCGCCGGGTGATGTACAGGCGCCGGCCCGGCTGCGCGCACGCGCCCAGATCAACGCCGAGCCGCTCCCGCAGGAAATCGATGGTGCCGGGGGACCAGAATACACGGCCCGCGAATCCGCACAAAGGCATCGTCGGCACCCACAGTGTCCGGAAGCGCGCGAGGCGTCCCTTGCGCAGGCGTATCAGCATCGGGTCGGGATAGCCCATGCGCTCCAGGCACTCCAGGTGGGAGGGGGGTATGCTTTCTCCGACCACCAGGGGGACGCCCTCGAGCCTCGGCGCCGCAGCGACCAGCGCGAGCCGCGCCAGGTGGTTGTGGAGCCAGTGCCCAAAGTTCCGGTTGTGCCCGACGAGGACACCCTCGTCATAGCGGTCCAGTCCATCGAATCGGCCCTCGATCGACTCAGTGTCCACTTGCCGGAGGGTATCCGCCACTTCGGGGTTCTTGAATTTGTCGGGATTCCCCGGGTTGTGGACGAAAAAGTTCAGGCACGTGCGCTTGTCCCGGGCCACCGGGACGAAGGACAGCCCGAGCACGCTGCCGTGATCGAGCCTGGCCACGTGTGGCGGAAAGTACTGCAACTGCGCCGCTTCCTCGCTGGACAGCGTCCAATACTTGACCATTTGCCTGAAGGCGTAGCGGCGCGCGCCTTCTTCCGTCATCGGCTCGAACTCGAAACACTGACGGGGATCCGGCACGACGCGATACGTGTCGGACAACGCGGGATCCTCGACCGCCGGGGCCGGCTGTCGCGCGGGTGCGCGGGATGTCAGGAATCGCAGAAGGTCGCGCAACATGTTTTCTCGGCGCGGTTGGGCGGTGCCGGGCTCGGGGGAGATGGTGGGTGGTACAGGGTTCGAACCTGTGACCCCTGCCGTGTGAAGACAGTGCTCTACCGCTGAGCTAACCACCCACAGCGAGGCCGGATTCTATCATCGGTGAAGCAAGCGCTTCAAATGCCGGCGCTATAATTCACTCCGCAAGCCGCACCGCATCAACCACGCGTTGCCGGAGATCCAGTGAAGAGAAACGTCACCATCATCGGTGCCGGCATCGTCGGCATCGCGACCGCGTCCTGCCTCCGCCGCGAAGGGCACGACGTGACGGTCGTGACCCGGGAGGCGCCGGGCGAGTACTGCTCGTTCGGCAACGCCGGCATGCTGAACAACGCCGGCTGCGTGCCGCAGGCCATGCCGGGCGTGCTGTGGAAGGTGCCGGGCTATCTCACGGACCCGCTGGGGCCGCTCGTGGTGCGCTGGCAGTACTTCCTGAAGGCGATGCCGTGGATGCTGCGCTTCCTCGCCAAGGCCAACCCGAAGCAGGCGGAGCACGCCTCGATCGCGCTCTACGCGCTGATCCGCGACACGGTGCCCGTCTACGAGGAGCTGATGAACTGGGCGGGCACGCCTGACCTCGTGCGCCGCAGCGGCTACCTGGTCGCCTATGACAGCGAGAACAGCTATCAGGGCGACGCGCTGGCGTGGAAGCTGCGGCGCGATCGCGGCGTCAAGACGGAGGTGCTGGACGCCGCCGGGATCCGGAAGCTCGTGCCGCAGCTCGCCCCCCACTACGTGCGCGGCGTGCACGTGCAGGAGCAGGGCTACGTCACGAACCCCGAGCGGCTGGTGAAGTCGCTCGCGGCCCGGTTTCAGAGTGAAGGCGGCGTCATACTTCAGCGGAACGTGCTCGACATCGAGCCGGGCGAGGAGGGCGTGAAGGCGCTCGCGACCGATGCGGGCCGGATGCCGGTCGAGACGCTGGTGGTCTGCGCCGGCGTGCACTCGGGCGAATTGACGGCCCGGCTCGGCGAGCCGGTGCCGATCGAGGCCGAGCGCGGCTACCACGTCACCTACTCGGATCCCGGGCTGCGGATCCCGCTGCCGGTGCACGTCTCGGACGCCAAGGTGTTCGTGACGCCGATGGAGATGGGCGTGCGCGTGGCCGGCCAGGCGGAATTCTCCGGCATCTACGCGGAGCCGGACTACCAGCGCGCGGACGTGCTCGAGACCCACATGAAGCGCATGTTTCCCACGGTGCACATGGCCGATGCGACGCGCTGGATGGGGCGGCGCCCCTCGATGCCCGACTCGCTGCCGGTCATCGGGCCGTCCGTGAAGCGGAAAAATGTCTATTACGCCTTCGGGCACGGGCATCTGGGGCTGTGCGGCGGCGCGCCTACCGCGCGCCTCGTTGCCGATCTGGTCGGCAATCGGCGCCCCGCGATCGATCTCAACCCGTTCCGGATCGATCGCTTTTGATCTGCGTGATCAGAAATCCACGAGACACGCCGTATCAGCGAAGGCGGATGGTTTTTCCAGCCTTCGCTGACTTGAGGATGGCCTCGAATACCGCGACGTTGTGAACTTCGTCGCCGCCGGCGACGGCGAGGGGGCGCCGCGCCGCCGCCGCGCGGGCGAAGTGCTCCAGTTCCGCGCGCTCGGTGCTGACCGGGGGAAAGACGAGCAGTTGCGGGATGTTGTGCGCGCCGAGATTGCGCGGGTCCACGAAGCAGGCCTTCATCTGCCACGTCGTCAGGTGCTCGACGTCGCCCACCTCCACCCAGCCTTTCGAGCCGAACACCTGCATGCGCCACGTTTCCGCCGTGGCGATCACGGTGCCGAGAGTGCCGCTCGCGCCGCCGCGGAAGCGGAACAGCATCGAGGTCGTGTCGTCGAGCCCGTAGCCCAGCACGCGCCGGGCGCTCTGGGCGTGGACCGACTGGATGCGTCCGGCGAGGAACAGAAAAGCATCCACCACGTGCACGCCGCGGCCGGTCATGCCGCCGGCGGGGCCTTCGCCGCGTTCCTGGCGCCAGTGGCCCTTCGGAAAGCGGTAGGCGCTCGGGCCGCAGAAATTGCCCTCCACGTGGAGGAGCTTGCCGAGCCGTCCGTCCGCCAGCATGCCCTTGATTTCCTGCAGCGCCGGCTGAAAGCGCCAGTTGTAGCCGACGCCGAGCGTGACCCGGGCCCTTGCGCAGGCGCGCACCGCCGCCGCGGCGCTCTTCGCCGTCAGCGCGAGCGGCTTCTCGGTGAAGACGTGCTTGCCCGCCCTGGCCGCCGCGACGATCTGCTGCGCGTGCCGGGTGTGTGGCGTGGCGAGCACCACGGCATCCACGTTGGGGTCGGCGAGCGCCATCTCGTACGAGTCGTGGAGCGGGAAGCCCTTCGCGCGGGCGTAGGCTTCGGCTTTCGCGGGCGAGCGCGTCGCGCCCGCGACAAAGCGAATGACGTCGCTCTTGCCCTGCACGCTGTTGACGAGGTTCTGGCCCCAGCGCCCGAGGCCGATGATCGCCGCGTTGATCATTCGTCGCCCTCGGCGACCGCGCCGGACCACGGCGACATGACGTCCGCAATCCCGAAGTTTTCGCGGCGGTCGCGCAGGACGGCGCTGGGGCAGGCATAGTTGGTGGGGTAGACCACCAGTTCGTTCAATCGGGTGGAGAATTTCGCTGCGAGCGTCTTGTGGACCGAAGCGGAGAGGCGGGGGTCGAGCGCCACGTATTCGGCCTCGCTCGCGTCGATGCGCGGCTCATGGAATGCGTCCTCCAGGCTCAGGCCGTGATCGACGAGGAAAGATGAAATCTGCAGCACCGCCGGGAGGATCTTCCGCCCGCCCGAGGCGCCGATCGCGAACCAGGGCTTGCCCCTGCGCAACGCGATCACGGGGCACATGTTGGTGAGCGGGCGCCGTCCCGGCGCCAGGCTGTTCGGCAGTCCCGGGCGCGGATCGAACCACATGATCCCGTTGTTCATCAGGATGCCGGTCGACGGCAGAACCACCTTCGACCCGAACACCGAGAGCAGGGTTTGCGTATGCGCGACCATGTTGCCGTGCCGGTCGACGACGTTGAAATGCGTGGTGGTGGACGGGTCGCGGCGGTCGGCCGTCTCGCCCATGGTCGCGAGCCGCTCGGCATAGGCCTGGCGCAGCACGTCCGCGTAGGCGAGGAAGGCATCGGCGTGCGGCCCGTTCCTGCGAAAGCGCATGCCGCGCAGCCCGTTCAGGGCGCGCAGCATGCTGGGGCCGGCGGTGAGGCCGGGCGCCAGGGCGAACTTCGCGCCGTGGTAGTCGGCCAACAGCGGCTCGACGATGCGCGCCCGGTAACCGCGCAGGTCCTCCGCGTCGAGGACGCCGCCCATGGCCTTGACGTCCCTGACGACAGCGGCGGCGATATCGCCTTCGTAGAAATCGCGCCGTCCGGTCTTTGCGAGATGCTTCAGCACATCGGCGAGCCCCTTGAGCTTCAGCCGTTCCAGCGGCACTCCGGGCGCGGTTACCGGCGGGTGACCGCCCGGCAGCCAGATGTCGCGCGTCGTCGGATAGCGCGCCAGCTCCTTCGCATTGGTGGCGACCTTGAGGGTGAGAAACCAGTCCGCGGCGATGCCTTGTTCGGCGAGCTCGATCGCGGGCTTCAAGACGTCGCCCAGCTTCAGCGCGCCGAACTGCTCCAGCGCGAGCCCGAGCCCGTCCGGGTGGCCCGGCACGGCGAAAGACAGCGGGCCGTGCACGTTGCGGTCGTCCTTGACCGCCGGCCAGGTGAAGAGATCGCGCGTCGTGGCGCCACTGCCTATCAATGGATAGGCCGCCGGGTCCAGCCCGCGCGGCGAGACCGGCCCGAAATCCACGACCGAGACGCGGCCCTTCTTCGCGGAATACACCAGCATGAAGCCGAAGCCGCCGAGCCCGCTGTTCCACGGCTCCACCGCGGCCAGCGCGAAACCCGTCGCGACCGCCGCGTCCACCGCGTTGCCGCCGCCGGCGAGCACGCGCGCGCCGACCTCCGCCGCGATGCGGCTCTGGCTCGCCACCACGCCGCCGCGCGACCGCGCCAACGGTTTGCGGACATTCCAGTTCTGTACTCGAGGTTCCGACATATAATCAGCCCGAATCATATCGGAAACTGCCGCAGGCGGGCTCGCTGCAACCCATCACTCGTCACCCATCACCCATCACGCAGTCATGCGCCGCCACATCGTCTGCCTCACCTTCGACTTCGACGCGATCTCCGGATTCATCGCGCGCGGGCAGACTTCGCCCTCGTGGATCTCGCGTGGCGAGTTCGGGCCGCGGGTCGGGGCGCCGCGCCTGCTCGCGCTGTTGAAGCAGTACGGCATCCGGAGCACCTGGTTCGTCCCCGGCCATACCATCGAGACTTACCCGCAGGCCTGCGAGGCCGTGATGGCGGCTGGACACGAGATCGCGCATCACGGCTGGACGCACCGACCGCCGGCGAGCCTGACGCGCGAGCAGGAGGAAGGCGAGCTCGCGCGCGGCAACGAGGCGATCCGGAAGCTGACCGGCCGCGCGGCCCGCGGCTACCGTTCGCCGTCCTGGGACCTGTCCCCGCATTCGGTCGAGCTGTTTCTCAAGCACGGCTTCCTCTACGACAGCAGCCTGATGGGCGACGACTGCACGCCGTACTACGCGCGCAGCGGCGACGTGATCGAGCTCGAGAAGCCGGCGCGCTTCGGTAGCGCGACGGCGCTCGTCGAGATGCCGATCCACTGGGCCGTGGACGACGCGCCGCACTTCGAGTTCGTGCGCACCGAAACCACCGTGCGCCAGGGCCTGATGAACGCCGGCGCGGTGGGCGAGAACTGGATCAACGATTTTCTCTACATGCGCGAAACGGTGGAGTGGGGCGTGCTGACCTACACCTGCCACCCCTACGTCATCGGCCGCGGCGCGCGCATGATGATGCTCGAAAAGGTCATCAAGACCGCTTCCGACAACGGCGCGGTCTTCCTGACCATGGAAGACGCCGTCGCCGAGTTCAAGAGAAGAAAAGCGTGATCAAAACCCGCTTCGCCCCCAGCCCCACCGGCTACCTCCACATCGGCGGCGCGCGCACGGCGCTGTTCTGCTGGGCCTACGCGAAGAAGCACGGCGGCACCTTCATCCTGCGGATCGAGGACACCGACCGCGAGCGCTCGACGCGGGAGTCGGTCATGGCCATCCTCGAGAGCATGGCGTGGCTCGGGCTCGATTACGAAGGGCCGCACTCCCAGATGGATCGCCTCGCGCGCTACCGCCTGGTCGCGGAGCAGCTGATCAAGAAGGACCAGGCGTATTACTGCTATGCCAGCCGGGAAGAGCTCGATGCCTTGCGCGGGCAACAGCGCGCCCGGGGCGAAAAGCCGCGCTACGACGGGCGCTGGCGGCCGGAGAGCGCGAAGCGGCTCGGCCTGAAGCCTCCGCCCGGCGCGCAGCCGGTGGTGCGCTTCCGCAACCCGGACCACGGCGAGGTGACGTTCAGGGACCTGGTCAAGGGCCCGATCACGGTCGCGAACGGAGAGATGGATGACCTCGTATTGCTGCGCGGCGACGGGATCCCGACCTACAACTTCGGCGTGGTGGTGGACGACATCGACATGGCCATCACGCACGTCATCCGCGGCGACGACCACGTCAACAACACGCCGCGCCAGGTCAACATCTACCGGGCGCTCGGCGCGACGCTGCCGCAGTTCGCGCACGTGCCGATGATCCTCGGGGCGGACGGCGAGCGGCTCTCCAAGCGCCACGGCGCGGTGAGCGTCCTGCAGTATCGCGACGACGGCTACCTGCCGGAGGCGCTGGTGAACTGCCTCGCTCGCCTCGGTTGGTCGCACGGCGACGAGGAGATGTTCTCGCGCGGGCAGCTCGTCGAGTGGTTCGACCTGGAGCACATCAGCCAGTCGCCGGCGCGCTTCGATCCGGGCAAGGCGGCATGGCTCAACGCCCAGTACCTGAAGAGCGCGGATGACGGGCGGCTTGCCGCGCTGGCGGAGCCGTTTCTTGCGAAGAATGGCTGCGATACGAAGAGGGGCCCGCCCCTTGCGCGGGTCGCCGGGCTGCTCAAGGAGCGCGTCAACACGGTCGAGGAGCTGGCCGATGCGGCGGTCTATTTCTATCGTCCGCTGGAGCCTTCGGATGACCTCAAAAGACAGCATTATTCGCCGGACGTGAAGCCGGCGCTGGTGGATTTGAAGGAGCAGTTGTCGAAGGCGGAATGGACGCGCGAGCGCATCAGCGAGGCGATCAAGGCTGTCGTCGCCGCGCACCAGCTCAAGATGCCGAAGATCGCGATGCCGCTGCGCGTGATGGTATCGGGCGTGGCGCAAACGCCTTCGGTGGACGCCGTGCTCGAACTGATCGGCCGCGACGAGGTGCTGGCTCGCATGGAAAGGCAGCTGCAAGCCTTTCCGAAATAGCGCCGTCTTGTATCCATGAAATCGAACTTCTTGCACCGTGCACTGCGCGCTGCCATTGTTCTGATGGCGTGTCTCGGACTGGTCGCGGCG
>Ga0209343_10009031_pt1 | contig 11491 bp, 14 predicted proteins | sample RifCSPlowO2_02_FD_184026 | JGI IMG/M metagenome (GOLD analysis project Ga0209343, IMG submission 184026) | Groundwater microbial communities from Rifle, Colorado - Rifle CSP2_plank lowO2_0.2 (SPAdes) (version 2) | ecosystem: Environmental > Aquatic > Deep subsurface > Groundwater | place... | reverse complement strand
GTGGTATAATAAAAAAGTTAAAAGTATAAAGTTCAAAGCGCAAAGTTATAGCTAAAAAAACGATAAAATTTATGATAAACGCTTCACTTTTCTGGGATATTTACGCTAAGCTTTACGATACTTTGAAGCTCCTTGAGCCGTATCAAAGGTTGCATCGTGAGGTGTTGGATAAATTAGAGCTCAAAGGAGGGGAACGCATTCTTGACGCCGGTTGCGGAACCGGGAATTTTGAAATAATTTTTTTGTATGCGTATTAAAAAAGTTAAAGACAAGCAGGGATATCATTATTCTTTGAAAATTTTTCAAGGGAAAGATGAGATAGAAAAGAAGTATAAGGATTGATATAGGCGCTTTTAATAAAAAATATATGTTAGAGGAAATTATCGAGATAAAAGGAAAAAGAACGGGACCAACAAGTATTGTTCTTGCTGGAGTGCATGGAAACGAAAAATGCGGAATAGAGGTATTTCGGAGGATTTTACCAAATATAGAAATAGAAAAAGGAAGGGTTATATTTGGTTATGGTAATCCGCGCGCTTTAGAGCTAAATAAACGATTTATAGAAACGGATTTAAATAGAATATTTAAAGACGATAATTTACTTTCGCCAAACGAAAAGATGAGTTATGAATACAAACGCGCTCAATTTTTGAAAACTTATTTCGCGCAAGCCGACGCGCTTCTTGATATACATGCTAGTCTCACGCCAAACAGTAAACCATTTATTATTTGTGAAGCAAACGCAGAGGGGATTATGAAGTATTTACCGATTGGTCTCGTTGTGTCAGGATTTGATCGGGTCGAGCCAGGTGGCACTGACTATTATATGAACAGTATTGGTAAAATAGGAATTTGCGCTGAGTGCGGTTATTTCGGCGATTCCTCGTCAATACATACAGCAGAGAAAAGCATTTTTGCTTTTCTTAAAGCTTGTGGACATATAAAAAATAATTTGAAACCACAGAAACAATCTTATATGCGCATATATGATTTATACAAAACTATGACGAATAAATTTACATTGATTAATCCTTTAAATGATTTTGAAGAAGTACTGAAAGGGCAAGTCATAGGTATTGACGGGGGAAAAGAAGTTCGAGTCAAAAAGAGCGGTATTATTCTTTTTGCGCGAAATCGCGAGCAAATTGGCACTGAAGCCTTTTTGTTTGGAGAAAAAAACAGCCTTGCGTAAAATTACGCAAGGCTGATAGCTCGTGTCTTTACCCGATAAGTAATTCTTTTAATCCAGCAAGTTTACGGCCGAGAATCACTCTTCCGTCTTCGCCAGGGTAGTTAGCAATGATCCGATAACCAAGTACCTTTGTATACCATAAGAATGTCTGTGATGGTTCAGGGCTCAGTCTTGTTCTAACTATCCCAATTTGGAATCCTTGTATAAGGAAGTCGTCCAAGCGGCGCACGATCATCGCCTTTGCTATTTTATTTCCGCGATAATTAGAAAGGACGCCAACCTCGTCTTGATAAGCGACTTTTTTATCGGCATCGCGCATCAGTTCTTTATCAAATGAAATGTCAAGTTTCTTTTCAAGATCTATAATGGCGATGGGGTAGCCCCAGCAAAAACCAATGACGGAATTACTATTTATAGCAAGCCAACAAGAGGCTTCTGCCGTGATTTCGTGGAAAATATCAGAGACAACTTGCTCTTTAGACCAAAAATCTACAAGCGGGGTATCACAATGTTGATATTTAACAGACTTAAGGAGCTCTTTGTCTTTTACTCCCCAATATTTTTGACACTTTGGACACCTAAGCCACTCGTGCCATGGACTATCAGCGAATACATTGCGATAGCATTCAACAAGCTGTGCCGTAAGTAGGGTAGTGCTACTAACCGGTGAATACCTAATAAATGAGATATTTTTCAATTTTTCCTCCTTTTTGAAAGAACAATGCTTACCATTTTACCGTAGGTAGGTAAACCTCGACCTTCTCCAATTACGGAGAGGGCTGACTTTCTACAAAAATACAGCAAGACAGCCCTCTTCGTGATTAGATCGAATCAGAGTGTTGAAGTTTTTTAATAATAGCTCTATATCCTCCTCCTTTGCCGTTTAGCCATTTTGCAACGCGAGCAATGGTTGTTGAGCTAAGGCCGGTTTTTCGTTTAATGATGGTGTAAGAAATTTTTTGAGTTAGCATTTCGGCCGTTTGCAGTCTTTTTGCAAATTCAATAATCTCTTTTTCGGTCATTAAATCGCGCAAAAAATATTCAGCCTCGTTTTTGTTTTCAAGAGCCAAAATTGCCTGGATTAGTCTTTTATTTTCTTTGCGTTTCCAATTCATCTTTGTACTTTATCAAAGTAAAGTAATTTTGTCAAGAGCTTAAGACCCATGGATAGGCTCATGGCGCATTGACATTTTTATAAAAAATACCCTCGGTTATTAGTTAACCGAGGGCGAGATGGTTTAATAAAGATTAGGTGTAGAGATTTTTTGAGCGTAAATCGTTTAGCTCGAGCTCAATTCCGCTAACTATGTCCTTTTTCGGAACGAGTTTTTCTTGTCCCGTCTTAAGATTCTTTATCTTTACGGAATTTTGACTGAACTCTTCGGAACCGGCAATGACGACAAGCGGTATGCCTTTTTTATCGGCATATTTAAGTTGGTTACCAAGTTTTTTGTCTTCAAAAAACATCTCGGTATTAACACCCGCTTCTCTTAGTATCGTCGTTATTGACAAGTACTCCGTTATTCGGTCAGTCTCAAGCAAGGCGATAAGAACTGGCGCCGGAGTTGCCGATCCAACGCTTAAGATTTTTGCCTGAAGCAAGCGTGAGAATAACCGCGTCAGCCCGATAGAAATTCCGACTCCAGGCAAGCGCCTTTCAATAAAATAACTAGCGAGATCATCATAGCGTCCACCTGAGCAGATACTTCCAATACCAGGATGATTTTTCAAGACTGTTTCATAAATCGTCCCAGTATAGTAATCAAGGCCGCGTGCGATACCGATAAAAATTTGAAAGTAATCTTCCGGTACCCCCAATGCCCTAATATGTTTTACGACTGTTGCCAATTCGTCAATACCTTGACGGAATGTTTCGTTGGTATTAATACTTTGGAGTTTCTTTAATGTTTCATCGTTAGACGCTTGTTGATCTACAAAATCAATCAACTTTTTACCGATGTCTTCTTGGATACCAGTGTTAGCGAGCTCCGCGAAGACTCTTTGGATGCCAATTTTCTCCATCTTATCAATTAATTTTAATGTTTCCGAGTGCCGTTCATCCGGTATTCCAAGATGCCGCAGGTATCCTTGTAAAATTTTGCGGTTATTAATACGAATGACAAACGGACCAATTTCCATCTGGCGGAAAATACTGTAAATGACGCTTGGAATCTCCGCGTCAGTAAAGAGGCTTACCTCACCATCGCCGATTACATCAATATCGCATTGGTAAAATTCGCGATATCGTCCAGATTGAGGGCGTTCGCCTCTCCATACTTTTTGGATTTGATATCTTCTGAAAGGAAATGCGATTTTGGAAAAGTTTTGCGCAACATATCGAGCAAGTGGAACAGTAAGATCAAAGTGTAGGGCAAGGTTTCGCCCCTCCTCATCATCTACGGCAACCAATCTGTTGATCGCATAAATCTCACGATCATTTCCGCCTTTTGCCGTGAGAACTTCGGTCCTTTCTACCGCAGATGTTTCAATGGGTGAAAATCCGTATCGTTCAAAATTTGAACGGATGATATCAAGCAAGCGAAGCTCTAAGATTTTTTCTTCCGGAAGCCATTCCGGGAATCCACTTATGGGTTTGGGTGTAATTATAGTCATTTTCGTCTCCTTGTCTCTTATTTTTCAATAAGATAATCGTAAAGGTTAAGTTTTTCTTTTAAAAACTTGGCAGCATCAACCCCGCTGTCAATCCTCCGTTCTGGCATGCAAGCAGATCTGATTTCTTGCTTTGCCCATATGAAGTGCAGGCCAGACGCAACTCCGCCTGATGAGTCACCCCATTGGCTGTCGCCATATTGAGGGTCTACGCAAAGTGATAGGTCCAGCAAACTATCATCAAGCGCGTGTTTTTTCCCGACAAGCGGATAAACACCAATGGTCTTTAAATTATACTCTTTAGCTTTTTCTGTTGCAACTTTCGTGAAGCCCCATTTTGTTCCGCCAGTCAGAATTGCCACTTGATAATCTCTCAAATTCCCAATGCACTCGTCAAGAAATCGCTTCTCATGTTCATTTCGTATTTTTTGGTAGCCCGCTTGCAATGGGTCGTCTTTGGGAATTCCGTCTAATTCAGCATTTGATCCGCCGGAAAACGCGATAATTTTGTGAATTCCAAGCCGCTTCTTAAACTCCTTAATTTGATGGTCGTAGTCATCTTCTTGATTGTGTCGGTTCATGTCGCATCCCTCCTTTATTGTTGGTTTGTGTAGAATATTTCAAAGAACATTATTGAGTCCATCTTATCAAAAACTCAAATTTTGTCAATAAGCGGGGGCGTGGTATAATAAAAAAGTTAAAAGTATAAAGTTCAAAGCGCAAAGTTATAGCTAAAAAAACGATAAAATTTATGATAAACGCTTCACTTTTCTGGGATATTTACGCTAAGCTTTACGATGCTTTAAATCTCCTTGAGCCGTATCAAAGGCTCCATCAAGAAGTATTGCAAAGTTTGGAGCTCAAAGGCGGAGAACGCATTCTTGACGCTGGCTGCGGAACCGGGAAATTTTGAAATAATTTTACAAAATAAAGGATTAAACAATATCAAAGTTGAAGCGCTTGATTTTTCCCAAGCGATGTTAAAAAGAGCCAAACGAAAAAACGGCAACCATTCTTTTAATTTCCAACATTTTGACCTTAACGGCAAATTGCCTTTTTCGGATAATTATTTTGATCGGGTTGTTTCAATAAATTCATTGTACGCGCTCAAGGAGCCAAAATACATATTGGATGAATTTTATCGCGTTTTAAAAACTGGAGGAAGGCTGGCATTGGCAACTCCTCAACACAAAGCCGGCATACTTCCGATTTTTTTTGAACATCTAAAAAACGGCAAAATTATTTACGCGCTTCTCGCGTTTCCAATATTTGTTTTAATCGGCTTGATCAATGTCATCATTCTCAACCGCGGCGCGAAGAATCATTATCATTTTTTGACCAAGCCGGAACTTTTGTCGCTCCTTGATAAAAATAAATTTTTCAATATTAACATTAATTCCGCTTATGCCGACCAAGCTTGGCTGGCGCAAGGCGTGAAAGAATAATTTTTATGTTTTCTCTAATCGCCAAATCAGCCGAATATTTCGCCTCGCTTCATCCAAAGCTTACTCACTTTATTCTTTGAAATAACGGATTAACCATTTTTGTCTCAAGAGCAATTTTTATTTTTTTCGCAGTTTCCGGAAAAAAAGGAACTATAAGTTGAGCTATTAAAAATAAATCCTCGATCAATTTTCTCATAGACTCTTTAAATTTTTTTTGATTTATTTTTAATAGCTCCCACGGCTTATTTTCTTCAATAAATTTATTATCTTTATGAATAATATTCCAGATATAATTCAACGCTTGACCAAATTCCATGCTATTTATTAAAAAAAGAAAATCATCATCGATCTTAGATTTATTATTTATTGGAAAATTTGTAACATTTTTAGAGAGTTTTATAACACGAGAAACAAGATTACCCAGCCCATTTGCAAGATCAGCGTTATACTTTTCCGTCATCCGTTCCCATGTTATATCCATATCCTCTCCAAGGTTTCCACCAGATAAGAGCAGGTATCGCGTTCCATCAATTCCAAATTTTCTTACCATTTCATTTGGACTAATTACATCACCAAAACTTTTACTCATTTTATGATTATTTACTGTTATGAAGCCGTTGATAAAAATTTGTTTAGATGGTTGAATCTTTGCAGATAAAAGCATGGCTTGCCACATAGCGGACTGTTGTCGAAGATTGTCTTTTCCCGCAAGCTGCGTAACTGGCCACCATTTATTAAATTTATCCATATCATTTGGCCAACCAATCGCTGAAATATAATTTACAAGGGCATCAAACCAAACATATATGACATGATCGGAGTCACCAGGAACATTAATTCCCCATGGCATTTTTTTCTTTAGACGCGATATAGAAAAATCTTTAAGTCCCGCTTCAACAAACTTTCTTATTTCGTTCAGTCTTTTTTTAGGCATGACAAAGCTTGGATTTTTATCATATATATCCAAAAGCGCCCTTTGATACCTTGAGAACCGAAAAAAATAATTTTTTTCTTTAATGATCTCAATTTTCTGATTGGGATGAAATTTGCATTTTCCATTGATAAGATCTGTCTCAGTTTTTTCTGATTCGCAACCGATGCAATATTTACCTTCATATGTGTTTATATAAATATCTCCATTTTCCGCACACCTTCTCCAAAATTCTTGCGCCGCTTGTGCATGGCGCTGATCCGTTGTCCTTATAAAATTATTAAAGCTTAAATTCAGAAGAACTTTTAGGTTTATAAATTTTTCCGCTTGCTGATCGACATATGTCTGTGTGTTTTTTCCAAGCTTCAAGGCGTTTCTATACAACTTCAAACCGTGCTCATCAGTCCCCGTATTAAAGAAAACCTCATTACCGATCTGACGATTAAAACGAGCTAAAACATCTGCCTCAATTATTTCTAATGCAAATCCAGCGTGTGGCGCGGCATTAATATATGGGAGAGTGGTTGTTATATAATATTTTTTTTTCATATTTTATCCGCGCATTATTACTTAAAAAGCATAGCCATTATTACGAATGTAAACCTTTTTCCGAGAGAAAAATGGTTTTTTTGAAATTTTGATATTGTAATTGTTTTCTTGTAATATTTTTTTAACATCTTTAAATAATATGTTCATACATAGACACGCATAAGAATCTTTGTGTAGAAGATCGCCATATTCCGCTAACGAGCTAACCCGACAACCACCTCCGCATAAATGTGCATATTTACATATTTTGCATTCCTTAATATCATTTATTGCGATATTTTTAATTTCTCTAAGTTTTTTATTATTTATGATTCGTTTTATATCATCTCGTCTAACATTCCCAAAAACATGATCAACCAAAAGTCCACAAGGGACAACATCGCCGTTTGACTTGATTGTAACCCTTTCTTTTTGATAATCACAGCTTGAATCCTGTAATTTATATGAAATAAGCGGCTTTATCAACATTTCGCTTTTAAATATATTCGCTATCCTCATATCAAGCGGGACAATGATACCGCTTCTCGTTTTTTTCACATCCTTAAGATACAACCTAATAATATCTTTTATATAAAAAGACAATTCTTTTTTTTCAACTGAAAATTTATTTTTATTTCTCATATATCTGCCAACATCTTTAGATACCGTCATTCTCCAAACGAATACACCAAGACTTTTCAGTAGATCATACATTCCCTCAAGTTCTTTTAGATTGTATCTATGCACTGCCGTATTAATTTTGACAATCACTCCGGCTTTTATCAACATCTTTATGTTGTCGATTATCCGATTAAAAATAATAGTATCTAATCCGTTTGTTAAATTTCTCATCGCTCCATGACCATTTACAAGACCATCCATACTAACAAAAACATGGATTGATTCTTTAACAAGCCAATTAATATCGGTATCCCTTATCAATGAACCATTAGTGAATATGCAATCAACTTTTATGCCCCTTGAATGAAAAATTTCACATATTTCTCTTAATTCTCTTCTTATGAATGGTTCTCCTCCAGAAAGAGCTATTTTTACAAACGCTTATCATAGCGAGATCGTCAGCGATTTGCTTAATTTCTTGAACCGTTAATTCGTTGCCTATATTTATGTATTTTTCCTGGTAGCAATGGTTGCATTTAAAATTACATTTAGACTCAAATTCAAAATGTGCGTCATATATAGTCGGACTCTCATTTATTGTATAAAAATTTTCCCTCACACCTTCACCATATCTAATTGCTCCTTTTTCGTTCAATAATTTAATAAATTTTTCTAATCCGTAATGTTCCGAATTTGTATATTCCTGTAAAATCTTTAGTATGCTAAACTTTCCATTCAGTTTTTTCATCAACCCAAATTGTTTTTTGGTAATTTCATACGGCTCAAATACAATATTGCGGAAATGCATATCAACTAAATAATAATGCTCTCCAAATTTTTTTAACCAAAAATTATAATCAAGCATTGCTTTTTTATTTGGTTGTAGCATAAAAATTTTTAAATCGCGGTTTATACTCTACGATTCAAGTCCTAGAATACTTTATCACGATCGGCACTGGTCATACAGCGGTATAATTAATATGACGATGCACCTGCTTGAAATCAAAAATAATCATCGTTTTTAAACTATCCCAAACTACGCCCATTAGGGCGTAGTGGTTAACTTAGATAATTAAGGCTCCAAGATTGATAATCTAGCTAATTAGGATTCCCCCTCTGTTTATAAAGACTGGAAACATTTATACTATTGATTATCATTCATCGAGGTCTTGAGCGTTACTTTTTCTTTTCTAACCCTTAAAAACATCATTTTCTTTTTTCTTTGCTTGAATTTTTTTGTTGTCTTCCCATTCATAAAAATGTTGAAATGATTGATATTTGTTAATTATTCATCCGACTAAATGAATAATTTATAATACAAGTAAAATAGCGATTAGTCAATAGTATCTTTATCATACACGGCCTAAAAATCTTGTCAAGATGGGCGGCTGGGGACAAGCATTTAAAATTGATTGCGGCTGGGTATATATAATATGGTAGGCGAGTGGGGGGGATTGTTTTTTTCGGAAAAGTAAAACTTTGTTCAAAATTCGCGTTGTGGTATAATAACGGCATGAAAAATAACTCAATTTTCTGGGATATTTACGCCAAGCTTTACGCTGATTTGAAATTATTCAATGAGAAATTGCAATTTGAAGTGGAAAAAGCCACCCAAGATCTCCGCATCACCAACAGCCAACTGAACTTGCGCAACAAAGATTTAGGCGCTTTGCAAAAAATCACCAATCTCATCACCCGGACATTGGATCTGGCGCAGCCTATTGACGAATTTTCTATTTTTGCTAAAATCTAAATATTATGCAATCATCATTTTGTGTTAAAAAACAAACTTTAGCGAGTTTAATAATTGCGGTCATTGTTGTTGGCGGCTTATTAACATATTTTGTTTTATCCAAGTCAAACCAAACCTCATTGATTGTATTGCAAAATAACAATCAAACGAATATCAATAATCAACCGTCAAGCATTAATAGTTTTTCATCTTGGCAAACTTATAAAAATGAAGCGTTGGGATTTGAAATAAAATATCCAAATGATTGGAAAGTTAATCCAACGGATCCAGAATTTATAAACGGGAAGCAATACGGCGTAGAGATTACTTTTCAATCAAATAAGCTGCCTTCTATATATAGACTTATAATTACTAAATTAGATAATCCGCTTAAACTTTCGGCAAAAGAACTAGTTAATCAATCTTTAAAAAATGAGCCGCCTTTTCGTTATGAAAGCGCCTCTGATGAGGCCATGGGATTATATAACGCTTATGTTCTTCATCGTGTTTTTGCTATTGATGAGTACGATGAGAGCGCGACAATCATTGTTGGAGACAGCGCATATAGATTTATCTATCCGTCGCCGGGAAATAATCCAAATGTATCAGAAAGCGAATCCTTGTTTTTAGTTGTTGAAAAAATCTTGTCTACTTTTCGCTCTATTTAGAAAGCGGAATATTTAAAATAAAAAACGCCCCGAGAAATAATAAATATTCTCGGGGCTAATCGTTTGTTAATTGCATTAATATTATTGATATCCGTCAAGACGATAGCTACGGCAATACCCATAAAGCACTTGATTCTGCCAATTCCAATCCTTTAAAGGATCTTTGCAAAGAAAATTGGTTCCATCATGATCGTATATAACCATAAAATGCGTTGAGGTACAATTTGCATTCAAGTGTATTCTTGCGATCACGGGTCGCCCAGCCTGTAGCTGAGGCAATACATCATTGATGCCGCCAAGATCTCTGTATGGGCGGGTGATACTTGGGTAAGGCTGTCCTGCGTATTGGAGAGCATGGGCTCGATTAATCAAATCTCCACAACCACTTGATGTAAACGCATGATGATTATACCAATCATTTAAAAATGGAGGATTAACCCATGAATATCCCCATTTGCCGTAAAGCATGCACATGCAGCTAAGATAACAACCATACCTCCCTATTGTAGAGTCCCCGCACTTGTTATATCCAAGCGCATTATTTCTCCATTGAGAATCAACCTGGCTGTAAAATGGGACATCCGCATAAGCAGCGCGCAATAATTGCCTCGGACGCTCAAATGGCTCAACTGAAATAATTTCACCAGTCATTGCGTCAATATATGCAAATACAGTGGCGTTTTCTTTTTTAAGTGTGACCATCCAGTATTGTCTGAAAATTTCAACCCCATTTTTTGTCTGGTGATATATGTCATCAAGAACTTCGGTTACGATCCATTCTGGTTCTGGAAATTTTGATTTTGCTATAGCGATTGCGTCTTGCTCTGTGACTATTGGCTCTAATCGCGGAATATTCTTGGGGCTTGTCTCTGGCGACTCAATTAAGTGTTCATCTTTGGCGCAACAGGCACCAGAGTTATCATTTTTTTGACTTGAACCGGTCCGTTCGGTCGATTCATTACCGCACCCCGCAATACTCATCCCGATTGGCAAAAGCAATGCGCCGCCCAACATTTTTAATAAATCTCTTCTATTTAAGTCATTTTTCACTTTGCGTCTCCTTTCGTGGTTGTTTTGCGTATCCTGCCATTTCATTGCCGATCTTGCCTCCTTTCGGTTATATGGTTTATTGTTTTCAAAGAACTGTATTATGCTTTTATCATACACGGCCTAAAAATCTTGTCAAGATGGGCGGCTGGGGACAAGCATTTAAAATTGATTGCGGCTAGGTATATATAATATGGTAGGCGAGGGGGGGGTGGTGAGTAATGATAATGATCGATGACGATGACTTTTGAGAAAAACTTGGCGTGTGGTATAATAAAAAAGTTAAAAGTATAAAATTCAAAGTGCAAAGTTAAAGTTAAAAAAACGATAAAATTTATGATAAACGCTTCACTTTTCTGGGATATTTACGCCAAGCTTTACGATACTTTGAATCTGCTGGAGCCGTATCAAAGGCTCCATCAAGAAGTATTGCAAAGTTTAGATCTCAAAGGCGGGGAGAGGATTCTTGACGCCGGTTGCGGAACTGGGAATTTTGAAAAACTTTTACAAAATAAAGGATTAAACAATATCAAAGTTGAAGCGCTTGATTTTTCCCAAGCGATGCTGAAAAGAGCCAAACGAAAAAACGGCAACCATTCTTTTAATCGTATTTAGCCATTGATTTGCGCGACAAATTCTTTCTCCGCATCTTCTATGTCTTTATTAAATATTTCTTGAAATATTTTTTGAAAATTGGGATAGTAATAATTTTTATCA
>Ga0209343_10009030_pt1 | contig 11491 bp, 7 predicted proteins | sample RifCSPlowO2_02_FD_184026 | JGI IMG/M metagenome (GOLD analysis project Ga0209343, IMG submission 184026) | Groundwater microbial communities from Rifle, Colorado - Rifle CSP2_plank lowO2_0.2 (SPAdes) (version 2) | ecosystem: Environmental > Aquatic > Deep subsurface > Groundwater | place: Rifle... | reverse complement strand
AATTAACGGCATGGTTTATGCAAAAAGCGGGGATAAGCGCTGATGTCGTAGAAATCGCGCCTAAAGGTTTTTATAGTGAAAAAAATTTGCCGGTTGAGCGCGAAAAAGGAACTACTTATTTTTATCTTGATTTAAATTTTAGAAAAAGCGGATTTGGGCAAACAAAAGATGGGGATTGGTATTTTGACGGGCACGCGATAGAACGTTCCGCCAAAGGAAAGGAAACCTCAGCCAGCACTATGGCCTATGAAAAACTGGTTGCCGTTGGACGCCTAGAAAAAACCCCATGGCTGGATGAGCTGATTAAATTTTCTAAAGCCGTAGATAATCTAAGTTACTCAATGGATGAGAAATTTTTGAAAAATAAATACTGGCATACCTTATACGCTGTTTACCGCAGAATAAATTTGGATTCCATTATTGAACTTTTTAAAAATGGTTATCATTCCGGACAAGAATTCACTCTCGCGCAGATGAATACAAAAGTATCTGCGGGTAAAGAAAAAACAACCTTGGCTGAACTTTGCCAAAAAGCTAAAATTCGCGTTTTTAATTCCATTAGAAAAATTGAGCAGGCGCGAAAGAATATGGGACCGGACTTTGGTTTAAAAACAGAAACAGCCGAGTTGGGAAAATATATTCTAAATATAAAATCAGGCAAGCAAGATAAGATTCCTGTTGGTTTTGATGCCGCTCGAGCTTTGGGTTATGACACTTTTATCACCTGGCATGAAGATACTAAAAGTTTTTTCCTGTCCACCAAAAAGGACACAAACTTTATTTATAAACTGCTGAAAAAAGAATTTCCCGACCTTATGCCGCCGGTTAAGGGGTGTATGATTATTAGCGGGTTGAAAGAGGGCGAGAAAATTTCCGAGCGCGCGAAACGTTATACGCTGGAAAAACTTGTAAACGCGCTCGGGCTAATTAAAACGGAATCGGCGGAGGTAAGATTTGGCGGAGAAAAAAAACTTCTGGAATTCCAAAAAAATGTGTTGGACAAACTTTTTGATGTTCAAAAACAGGAAGAAGGGGATGAAGAAGTTATCGCCTTGCGTGATTTATATAAAAAGAAAGAAGAAATAGAAAAATCTATGACTGAAACCGACCAAGAACTTATGAGATTAGAAAAAGAATCTCTAGCACGACAGAAACGAATAGAAGAATTGAGGAAAGAGTAAAATAAATAAAATATAAAGAAAAAATTTGTGATTATTGGATATTATAATTGTCAAGGCCGGGCCTTGACAATTTAGGGAGTGGGGTTGACAGGTTTGGGGGTGTGTGATATACTCTCGGTGGATTTGAAATATTTGTTAATCTAAAGGGGCATCCGCTAAACCTATATCGGATATAGGTTTGGGGTCGGGTGTTTCTTAAAAAATTTAAAAAATGAAAAAAATTATTTTTCAGCCTTTGGCGGTAATAGCCGTCATAGCTCTTATGATTTTCTTGGCCGCGCCGGCTAACGGGCAATCAAAGAAAAAGGTGGTTGCCGCCCTCAACCAATGTAATTCCGCCATAAAGGACTTAAGGGCGGAAAATAAAGAAATGGCGCAGGAACTCGCCGGGCTGGCGGATTTCCAAAAGAACAAAAAGGCCTACGAGGAGGCCTACGAAACGAGAGGGGCCGACCTCGAAGAGGCAAAGGCCGTTCTCGCCGCCAAGGTGGATACCTTGGTTGGTGTCCGCGAGGACCTTATTAAAGCCAAGGCAGAAGCCGAGGCGGTAAAAAAATCTGGCGGGAAACTGGTGGTCACCGCGCTTCCTAAGGGGGAGATTCAGATTAATTACGTGGACAGTACAGCCACGTACAGAAAATCTGAAGAAGCAGAGATGAAACCACGGGTTCCAAGCGGGTTCAAAGTCATACCTAAGCCCCGCTAGCCACCCGGCAAGCCACCTGGCGCTGAAAAAACATATCCCGTTATTGAGAAATCTTTAACGGGACTTTTATTAAGAAAATGAGATAATGGTAAAATATGAGTTTTAATATTATGATGAATATGATGAAAGAACAATCGGAAAAAGAAAATAAAACAGAAACAGAAAAAAACATTAATTTTCTGGTTGAGTTTGTTTTCCGGGGAACGGAGGAATTGTCGGAAACGGAAAGAGAATTGATTGCTTTCGCCCGATTGGAAAAAATGGGATTCAGGGCGCCGAAAGAAATCAAAAAAGAGGTGAGAGAAATTAAAAAATCGGGGAAGTTCGGAAAATATCTTTTGTGGGGAGGAATGGGACTGGCGGCCGGAGTGGGAATGGGATATTTAGCTGGAAATGACGCCGAACTTTTTTCAAAACCCGAGGAAAAAAAAATTACCGGGGTTCAGCCGGAACCGATTACTGGTACTCCGAAAAAAACCGCCACCTATCAAGAAGCGGTTAAATCTATGGAAAGATTTGACCGAATCACCTATGAAAAACTTTCTGCTAACGGCCGAAGGGCTTATGAGTTTCACCGCGAAAAAGACCCGACCCCAAAAAAAACTTATTTCATCCTTGATAAAACAAGAACAATTCTTTATGAAATAAGTCCGGAAAATAAATTGATTTTTGCTTCATCGGTTATAATTGGTTCTGCCTTAGGGGAAGCAGAAAATACCTCCGTAGAAGGAGGGGGTGGAATAGAAACTACACCGAGTGGTATTTATGTTATTTCCAAATATGCCGGCTTAGATCAAAAAGACATAGTTTTATATGAAGAAGAGCAGTTCTACGTTTTTGGAATTTCAATCGCGGGAGATAAAACCCAATTAGGTTTTCACCAAACTTATCCTGGGTCGGGAGAATTTGAAAAGCGCACGGCGGCCCTAAATCAGAAAAACACCGTAAATCCCCGCCGAACACGGGGGCTTTCTGATGGCTGTGTAAATTGGCCTAAGGAATATTTTGGGAAATATGTTTTTCCAAATATTAAGGGAGACGGTTCCGAACTAATGTATATCCTGCCGGACATAGATCCGAAAACCGGAAAAGAGCCGGCCTTTGAGCCGGAGAAAATAATTGGTAGAATAGGACCGATAATGAAAGAGGTTCAGGAAATAGAAAAAGAAGAAAGAAATAAGGTTGACAAACAAGCAATATTATGATAACATAGCATTACTTAAATGGAAGACTCTAAAAAAAACATAAAAAAGTTTCTGGAAGAACAAGATTCCGACAAAATCGCTCGGGCGGCAAAGGGGGCGGGAGCTCAAGGAGGGGAAAAAACAGAAACGACAGAAAAATCTGAAAAGCCGATTGACACCGACAAAGAAAAGAAAAGAGAAGAGTTAGAAAAACTTAAAGATGAGGAAAAAAAAGCGCAGGAAGAAAAGAAAAGGTTAGAAGAAAAACGGGCGCAAGATGCTCAAAAACTTACAGAAACAAATATAGGAATAATGACGGCGAAGAAGAAGGCAGAAGAAAAAGAAAAAGAGAAGGGACCGGTTAGGGAAACGCTCGAAGAAAAAGTTGAGCAAAAAACTAAAAAACCTACGGGAAAAAAGGTTAAAACCAGCAAAGCTGGTTCGCCCGATCAGCCGAAAGCTGATTTGGGGAAGAAAGGGGAGATTCCCCAAACCCCAACTTCAGCCTTGGGTCAATATCAAGCCGAACAGTTGTCCGCTCTTGGATATTCTGAATGGCAGATAAAAAGAATGAGTTTTTATAAAATCAAACAAATATTAAACCGACAGCAAAAACCGTCCGAAAAGAAACCAGTGGCACCCGTGCCGGAAAAAGTGGGGAATGAAAAAGGTGGGAAAGAATCCAAAAAAGAAACATTGAAAAGTGATTGGACGACGGAAGATGAAAAGACATTAAATAATCTTTTGGTTGTAGTTGAAAATGAAAATAAAACAATAGAAAACGCTAAAAAAAGAATGACAGAAATTGATGCAGAAATTGAGAAAGCAAAAATACAACCGGAAAAAATTCCTGAAGTAAAATCAGAAGCAACGCTTGTTGAATATTCTATTGATGGTAAAGCAATAACAAGAGAAGAAAAAGAAAAAGAAATTGATAATAGAATAGTTATTAGTGGTACAAGTGGAGGATTTACAGTTTTTGATGCCACTAACATAAAAAATAAGGGGGCAGGTACAAGTAACGACGTTAGACCAATGAATTATACCGTGGAAGGAGAAAATTATTTTAAAAACTCCCCAGAAGCAAATAAAAAATGGAATGGATCAGATAAACCATTTACATTTATATACACTAGAAATAGAAGGGATTATTTAATTGCCACTGCTGGGCTTAATGCATATACTGGCAAAAGCGACGGTGGAAGAAATGGAAATATATTTATCTCAATAGAAATAACAAAGGACTTGCCACAATGGATAGAAGAATACTTATTAAAAAAGGCAATAAATATAGCTAATGAAGAATTTGATAAACTATACAATTTACATCTAGAATTCAAAAAAGATTATTTGTCAAATAGTAAAACACTTGAAGCGTTGAAAAACAAACCTGAAGAGCAAAAAGAAGAAGGTAAGGAGGAAGAGGTGGAAGGAGATAAGTTTCAAACAAATCCAATTCAAAATTCACAAGAGAAATCCGGAATACCGATAGCCACAGAGGTTTTTAATGAAAAGAGAAGCATAAAAGATATCTCTGGAAAGGAAATTACTGTAGGAGATATCGTTACTAGTCAATCAAATCAGGACTGGCTTGTTCGTGGTTTTATTGAAGAAAAAATTGCCGAGAGATATCTTAAACCAGGACAAAAAGATTTTGTCCTTTACGCTGAACTGGCTGAATACGACAACGGAGAGGTAAATTTTAATTTACAAAACAACGTCAGAGACGGTGAATGTACATTAAAAGAAAAATGGCAACCTAAATATGGGAATGGAGAAATTATAAAAATAGGAGATATTGTTAAGGCCAATGTAGAAAAGTTTAATTTTGAAATATATAACAAAAAATTAAAAGTCATAGGTTTTAATCTTAATGGATTTGTGAGTGTTGAAGTGTTGGGTGGTGATAGCGGGAGAGCGGTTCATCCTAGTCTTTTAGAAAGAGCGGAAGAACAAACCGGGCCCGAAAACAAAGAAAAAACAGTGAATTAAAAGCATTATAAAATTTTATGGAACAAAAACCAAAAACAATAGAACAGCTGGAAAAAGAAAAACAAGAACTGCTTGAGACTATTGAAAATGCGACGAAGGCGGCCGAGTCTGCGACAAAAGCGGCCGAAGCGCTTTTGGCTAAAAAAAATAAAGCAAAACCAGAACCTGAAAAAACACAGGGAACGGTTGAACCAGAGCGGGAGAAAATGGAAAAGTGGCGGGAAGAATCGTTTGGTTTGGGCGAGAAGATCGCCGAAACAGAAAGGAAACTTTCTTTCGCCGCGGACAAGAAAGAAAAACAAACCTTTGAATCGGAAATAAAAGAATTAAAACAAAAACGCGCGGAAATTATCCGGCAGATCCGTGATAATATGCGCCTGCCGGAAACCAAGAAGGGCGATTTCAAAAAAGCCAAAATTTCCGACCGTTTGGAAAACTTAAACCAATCGCGCGAAACCTATTTTCAGGCCTATAGCGAGCATTTTTCCAAAAAAGGCTGGATAAAGAAGAGTTGGCGCGAGCTTCGGGAAAAAGTCGGCTGGAGCGAGCGCGACAAAAGCTTACCACTGGCGCTGGCGACTTTGCGCGACAAATACCAACGTCAAAAAAACAATTTGGAATGGAACGCCAAGAATCAACTGGAAGCGCAGGGCTACACGCCGGATGAAATTGAAAAAATCACGGCCCGCTACCGCCAGCTGAATTTGAACGTTGACAAGCTGGCGGCTGAACGCGCCGTTTTGAACTTGATACGCACCGAAGCTTTTGATACGCAGGCGAAAAAGAATCTTCAAAAAATAGGCCGGGCCTGGAATAGTTTCGGCGGATCGGGTCGCACGGGCAAGATTATAAGATACACCACCAAATTCGTCTTGACCACGACGCTCTTCGGAGCCATTGGTCTGGGTGGAGGCTGGGCGGCTCTCGGCGCGGCGGGCGGACTGGCCATAAGGGGCGCCGCCATCGGCGGCGGTTTTGCCGGAGGATGGGTCGCCAAATATCTGACCGGTTTTTACAACGAGACCAAGAAGAAAGAATCATCTATTGAAGAACTGACGGCGCGATATGAAGCCGGCGAGATTGGTTTAGCAAAAATGGAAAGGGGGTTGGTTAAGGCGGGCTTGAAAGCCAATAGAGCGCGAATGGTGAAGACGGCCTTGATTATGGGTAGCGCGTTCGCCGGCGGTTTTGCCGGCGGTTGGGGAGCCGGACATTATTTTGAAGGAGGGGGTGAAGGAGCGAGTGAAAGCGGACCGCCAATCGCAGACACGGCGCAGGTTACGGACACGGCGTCGCAAGTCATAACGCCGCCGGACACGGCTTTGGGCGAAGGAATAGCGGACACCGCGCAAGTTGTTCCGGACACGGCGCAAGCCGTTACTCCAATCGATACCGCGCAAGTTATTCCTGACACCGCGCAGGCTACTATTCCGATTGATACCGCCAGAATTGACACTATACCTGTTGCCACTCCGGATTCAGGACAGCATATCCCAGCGCCGGCGCCGGTAACGCCTCACGCGCCAACAGAGGCGCCGGAACAAGATGTTGAACATGTATGGAAACCCGGTCGTCCAATAACTCCGGCGCCAGCTCCGGAACCGGCGCCAGAACCACAACAACCGCCGGGAGTTCCGGTTGAACACAATCCCGACGCGTTAGTCGGCAAAGGAGAAGGTATTGAACATGCTCTGCGCCGGCAGATTGAACATAACACGGACAACATTGCCAAAGTGCTGGGCTGGGATGGCGAGCAGGACCTCCATCAATTTTCCGGCCGGGCCGCCCATTTGCTGGCCGGAGATAAAGGTTATGTTAATCTTGCCACCGGCGAAGAAGTGCGTGTGGCTATGCCGGGCGAAATTGAATATCAGATTCATTTAAGCCCCAGTAACGGAGAACCTGAAATACTTGAAATTAAAGCCGGTGAAATGACCGAAGTCCACCAAGCCGGCGCGCCTTTTGAAAAAGACCTTGAAAAATATGAATATCATCACAAGGGCGACGAGATTCCCAAGTCCGCGCCCGCGGGCGGAGAAAAAGTTCCGGGCGGGAGCGAAGAAGTAAAGAATCTTTTTACTGGCCAAGATTGGGACAATGTGAAAAAGGATAACTTCGTGGAATTTTACAAACAGGGACTGAACGGACAACTAACGGACCCTGAAGAACTGGCAATATATAATCATCTCCATGAAGCTTATTTGACGAGCCTAAATCAAGATCCAGGAAATGTTCCTTCGCTAGAAACCCTGAGTAAGCAAGCCGTGACTGTGGAGGATATGGCTAAAACATTGAATGCTACGGGTGTTCCAAAAGAAGTTCCTGACACAGGTGGACTTGAAAAACCCACACCCGAAAAAGTATTAGAGCAAAAACCCGAACAACCTAAAGCTGAACCCGCGCAGAAGGGTCCCGCGCTTATGATATCGGAAATTATTGAAAGAAACGTGAACGAGGATTTTAACAAATATCTTGATAAGTTTTTCGGTGACCATGGAACTAAAGGCGTGGAATCCAATTTTTGGCAACAACATAAAGACGACAAAGCGTGGCAGTGGATGACGGACGATAAAAACATCCCCGAAGGCGGAGAAAAATTCCATGACAGGGTTCTGGAAAAACTGGCTCGCAAAAGCGATCTTATGCCGACAGTTGGAAGTAATATGACATTAGGAGAATACTTTAAAATAATGTTGCAAAAACTAGAATCGGTAAAATATGATAAAGTGATATCGGAATTAAAAAAATAAATCTATGATAAACAACAAAGAACAAAATAAACTTTTGGAAACGCTGGGGTTAGAAAGTTTGCCGGAAGAAATACAAATGGATTTGCTGACCAAGATGGGTGACACGCTTTACAACACCATAATGATAAGCGTGGTGGAAAAACTGGGACAGAGTGACCGGCAAAAAACTCTGGGGGAATTTCTTGAACAGAAACCGGAGTTTCCGGAATTTTTAAATTGGTGTGAAAAAAATGTGCCAGAATTTGAAAAGTTGGCAAAAAACGAAACACAAAAATATATCAAGCAGTTATCTGCACTTGAATCTCAAAGTGAGATATAAAAAAGCTTTAGGGCTAAACCCTGCGGGTCGCCCGAGCAAAGCTTTAGGGCAGAATTTTTTGCGCGACCAAAATCTGGCGCGCAAAATCGCGGAAGCCGGTGATATTCAGGCCGGCGATTTGGTTTTGGAAATCGGGCCGGGCGAAGGTATCTTGACCGAACATCTTTTAGAAAAAGCAGGGAGGGTTGTTGCTGTAGAAAAAGACGGGCAATTATGCGAGTTTTTAAAGAAAAAATTTGTAGCCGAAATAAAATCTGGAAAATTGATTTTAATCTGTGATGATATTTTGAAATTAGACCCCCTCCCAACCTCCCCCTTAGCAGGGGGAGGCGTTCCCTATAAGCTTATTGCCAACATTCCCTATTACATAACCGGCGCGATATTACGCAAGTTTCTGACAGCCAAACATCAGCCGGAGTGTATGGTGCTTATGCTTCAGAAAGAGGTGGCGGAACGCATTGTGGCGCGGGATGGCCGTGAAAGTATACTTTCTATTTCCGTTAAAGTTTTTGGCAATCCCAAAATTCTTTTTCGTGTTCGGCGCGGGGCGTTCCGCCCCGCGCCGAATGTTGATTCGGCCGTGCTGATTATTGAAAACATTTCCCGCGAAAGATTCCACCTACCCCCCACCCCCTCCCAAAGGGAGGGGGAAACCTTCCTCCCCTTTGGGAGGAGGAATAAGGAGGGGGTGGAAGAAAATTTTTTCAAAATTCTGCGCGCCGGTTTCGCCCACCCGCGCAAAAAACTTTCTTCAAACCTCAAACCCTTATTTGGTAATAAACCCCCACCCGGCCTCCCCTTTATTAAAGGGGAGGAGCAAGGAGGGGGTCTTAACGCGCGGGCGGAAAATCTAACAGTTCAACAATGGCTGAAATTGGCCGAGATGCTATAATTCATCCGATGGATAAATTTCTGCCGAGTAAAAAATTTCTTAAATGGATGGGCTGGGCGGTGGGCGTAGTGATTGTTTTGTTTTTAATCGGAAATTTTATACAAGGCCGGCGGGAAATTTTTCAATCGGAATTTAAAAAAAATAACCAAGACGGCCGATTGGATATCACTTTGGGAGAAATCGTGGCGCGCGACACGGACAGCGACGGACTTTTAGATTGGGAAGAAAGTTTATGGAAACTCGATCCGAAAAATCCCGACAGCGACGGCGATGGCATTTTAGACGGAAAGGAGGCGGAGATTCTGCGCCAAGAATTGAACGCGGGCGCCGAGATAACCGGCCAAGAACCGACCAGCAACCCGACAACCACCGAAAACTTCGCCAAAGAACTGTTGGTAACGGTCGTGGCGCTCCAACAATCCGGCAACCTGACGGCGGAAAATCTGCAGGAAATCACGAATTCTTTTGAAAAAGAAATTAAAAATTCGGAGCGACCAGCGATGTATGATTCTAGCGATCTGAAAATTGGAGAAGATAATGAGGGAACAGTGAGCGGATACGTGGTTGGAATAAATAAAATTATGAAAAAATACCCCATAAAAGACGAGGGTGTATCGGCTATAATTGAAAAAGCGCTGGCGGAAGACTCTGCCGAAGATTTGAATAAAATAGATCCATTTATTAAAAAATACCAGTCAATGTCCAAAGAACTTTTGGCGTTAGTGATTCCGCCCGCCGCCATAACGGCGCATTTACAGCTAACCAACAGCGTTTATAACCTATCTGACGATTTTCAATCAATGAAAACCGTGTATGACGACCCCATTAGGGCTTTTCTGGCCATAATCCAGCACGAAAAAACACTGGAAGAACTACGGCTGGCGCTAGCGAGTATATCTAGTTATTTCCAATTAGTGAAATCAACAATTTCTCCATAGCCCCCTTTCACAAGAAGTTATATAATATAGACAATGGCTATTTTTGTAGCTTCTAAGTGGATTTTTGTTAAAAAGGCAATTGCTGGCCTTATTATAATTCTTTTACTCGCGCCGGCTGTTTTGCCGTCGCGCGCTTATGCTGTTTTGGGCGTAGGAGACGTAGTTTCAGATTTTGTGACAAACTTGCAAACTCTTTTAACTAATGCCAATACCGCAAGCAGCGCTGTAAGTACATGGAAACAGGTATATACAGAAGTTGCCAAAGCCGCGCTCAAGGTTGTAGCGAGAAAGGCGTTGAAAGAAATCACAGTATCAACGGTTAACTGGGCAAATCAAGGCTTTGAGGGTAAACCGCTTTTTTTACAAAACCCTGATTCATTTTTCACTGATATTGAACATGATGAAATAAAAGAAACGGTTAATGAAATCGGCGGTGATCCGGTAAATTTTCCATGGGGGCGGGGAATTGCCATAAATAAGGTGCGCGAGGCGCGCGGGAAAAGCAAATCCACGACCAAGGAGCGGATAGGAGTTTTTGACTTGGATACCCGTTTTGATTTAAACAGTCCGGAAGAAATAGAGCAATTTTACAGCGACACGCGGATAGGCGGATGGGACGGCTGGACGGCCATGATTAATAATCCCAATAACAATCCTATCGGTTTTGATTTGGCGGTTTCCAACGATTTAAACAAACAAACAGCGCAAAAAACGGAAAACTGGGAAAAAAGCATACAAGGGATGTTTCTGCCGACGCAAAAATGCGCTGATCCTTCGGACACAACGCGTGAAATGGAAGATGCGGCGCGCAATAGCAAAGATATGGTGGAGTATGAAAGAGTGCGCTGTAAACGATGGGAAGACACAACGCCCAGCGGTTTAGTGGCTGATAAAATTTCCCACGCCCTGACTTCGGGCGATCGGCAATCGGAATTGTCGGCGGCGTTAGGCAGTTCGCTGTCGCAAGTATTTAGCGCATTATTAGATAGTCTTATAGATAAAGGATTGTCGGCCTTAGCCACAAATACAATTGCGGACATATCTCCAGATGACACTGACACATGGAGTTTTGAGGGTGAAAGTTTCAGTTTTGGACAAGATGATGACCCGCTACTAACAAGCTCGTGGGCTGATGAAACAGAAGTAATAGATCTTGATGAATTTAAAACAGGAGTACAAACTTATATTGATAATGTAAACGAGCGCATAAACTTAACCCAGCAAATTGTTGATATTATGGGAACTTTTGGGGAGAAAAGTATGACCTTAGATCAGTGTTTACCGGGTCCGGATATACGCTGGGAAAAACGTTTTTCGGACGAATTGCGTCGTGAGAGTAAAAAAATGGAGAAAAAATCCGATAAAAATAACGATGAAAAAGCGGCAGATGCCATGGACGCATTGGCTAGATTAGAAACAGCAGCTAGGGCTCTGGAAAATTATATGAAGAACCGAATGTTGTCCGAATTACCCAACTCATTTTTAATAATGGATTGGTTAAAGACCTTGGGAGATAGACAAAGAAAATT
>Ga0209343_10009026_pt1 | contig 11494 bp, 10 predicted proteins | sample RifCSPlowO2_02_FD_184026 | JGI IMG/M metagenome (GOLD analysis project Ga0209343, IMG submission 184026) | Groundwater microbial communities from Rifle, Colorado - Rifle CSP2_plank lowO2_0.2 (SPAdes) (version 2) | ecosystem: Environmental > Aquatic > Deep subsurface > Groundwater | place... | reverse complement strand
CTCGGCATTGACGACGATAATGACATCGCTGCTATTTTCGACCAGCGCGCGATAATAGGCTTCCCTGCGCTGGAGCCGCTCTTCCGCAGCCTTGCGCTCGGTGATGTCCTCGAACACCCAGATCGAATCGGCGCCCTCTTTCTCCCGGGAGACGGCCCTGCCGATAAGATGCACCCGGAACAGGGACCCGTCTTTGCGCTTGAACTGGACATCGGCCTGATAGATTCCACCTTTCGCAAGTTCCGGATAGGCCTCCCGGCCGAGGTTCTCGTAGTCCTCGCGCGCCGGATAGAGGATTTCCGTGCTCTTGCCGACGAGCTCGTCCTTGTCATAGCCGAGCATCTCCGCGAACCGGCGATTGACGCGCTCGATGACGCGGTCCCGCACGTACGCGATCCCCGCTGCCGCATTGTCGAAGATCAGTTCGAGTTCGGCCAGCGCCGCGCGCAGCTTGTCTTCAGCCTGCTTGCGCTCGCTGATGTTCATGGAAGTGCCGACGATGCCGAGCATTTTGCCTTCCGCATCGCGCAGAATCGCCGCGGACAGCAGGCTGGTGAACAATTCGCCGTTCTTGCGCCGGTTCACGATTTCACCCACCAGGCCGTCGCGTTCCAACGCGATACGGCGCACCGTTTCCGCCGTTATCGGGTCGTCATACAGCAGATTGACCGACTTGCCCAACACCTCCTCGCGCTGATAGCCGAAGGCGCGCTCCGCCGCAGGGTTGAACTCCAGGATCCGGCGATCCCGGTCTACGGCGACGATCGTGGCAAGCGATGAATCGACGATGCTGCGCGCATACTGGGCGGATGCACGGATTGCCGCTTCCGCTCCCTTCAACCCGGTGATGTCCTGAAAGATGTAGAGCCGCCAGGAAGGCGGCAGGCCGGCGGCGGCTCCGACCGAGCGGACGAGGAATACTTCGTCGGGAGAAGCCGAGAACTCGAACTCGGTGTGGCCGTCCTCCGAATCGGAGACGGCGAATGCGCTGTCACGCACGGGAAACAGCTTCCAATACACCTTGCCGATCAGGTTCTTGACCGGCAAGCCGGCGCGATCCGCATAGGCCCGGTTGGCGCGAACGATGCAGCCGATCTCGTCATGCATGAAGATCGGCTGGGCCAACGCATCGACCGTTTGCGCCCATGCTTGCCGCGCGCGTTCAACGCGCATCGAGGAAGTTTCCTGCTCGCGCAGCGTTGCGGTCAGCTTGTCAAGCTCGGCGCGTGCCGCCGTCAGATCCGCCCGGAGCTGCTCTGTTTCGGTATGGCGCTGTCCACCACCTGTGCCAGAAGGCTTATCCATGGAACTCTCCGCCCGCGTCGTTGCCTCTGCATCGCACAATAGTTAACCGGCCCATAAAATTCAAGCTTTTAACGCAAAAACGGCGGCTTCGGGACCGCCGGTCGGGCGGCGCGCCACAAGGCGTCGGGTTTTGGCCCCCTCGAGGTGGCGGCCGGGGCTGGACGCGACCCGATCCGCACAGGTTCAGTTATGCTGTGGTAGCCGCGGGCCACGCGGCAGGCTGCGAGGCTGCGTCCTGGAATAGTGTATTTCGCTGCGGGCACGATCTGACAACGCGATCATCAACAGCATCCGCGCACACGGAGGAAGGACCATGACTGACAACACGCTGGGCGCCTACAACATTGCCGACCTGCGGGAAATGGCGCGCCGCCGCCTCCCGAAAGGCATGTTCGAGTTCGTGGACCGCGGCACGGAGGACGACCTCGCCTTGCGCAACAATCGCGCGGCGTTCGAGCGCATCAAGCTCAAGCCGCGCACGCTCGTCGATGTCTCAGGCCGCAGCCAGGAAATCACGCTTTTCGGCAAGAGACAGCCGATGCCCATCGTGATCGCGCCGACCGGCACCGCCGGCCTGCTGTGGTACGGCGGCGAAACCGGGCTGGCGCGCGCCGCCGCGGCTGCCGGTATTCCGTTTACGGTGGCAACCAATTCGATGACTGCGATGGAAACGATCGCGGACCAAGCCGGCGGGCGGCTGTGGTTCCAGCTCTACATGTGGTCCGACCGCGCGCTGTCGCATAAGCTCGTGGCACGTGTGAACGCGGCCGGATTCGACGCGCTCATCGTGACGGTGGACGGGGCGGTCGCGGCCAATCGCGAATACAATCACCGCAACGGATTCAGCATGCCCATGAAATTCGGCGCCCGCAACGTCGCCGACGTGCTGACGCACCCGCGATGGCTGGCGGGGGTGCTGCTGCGCTACCTGCTCACGACCGGCATGCCGCGTTTCGAGCATCATCCGTCCGAGGTTCGGGACACGATCACAGCGCGGCCGTCCGCGAAATCCCTTCTGAAGAATGACAGCCTGAACTGGGAGGATTTGCGGGTGCTGCGCAAGCTGTGGCCGGGCGTGCTGATGGTGAAAGGCATCCTGCATCCGCGGGACGCTGTGCTGGCGGCGGACTGCGGGGCCGACGCCGTCATCGTGTCGAACCACGGCGGCCGCATGCTTGACAGCTCGATGGCGACGATAGCGGTGTTGCCGGAAATCCTCGACGCCGCCGGCAAACGGCTCACCGTGATGGTCGATAGCGGCTTCCGGCGCGGATCCGATGTAGTGAAGGCGCTGGCGCTGGGCGCGCAAGCCGTGCTCGTGGGGCGCGCCACGCTCTACGGGACCGCCGCCGGCGGAGAGGCGGGCGCCGCGCGCGCCATCGCCATACTGCGCGAAGAAATCGACCGTGTGATGGCATTGATCGGCGTACGCAGCGTCGCCGAGCTCGACCGCGCCTGCCTGCATATGGCTGACGGTATGGGGCGGGGCGAGGCGGTCGGGGAGACCGCTCCGGCGATCCTCGCTACGCGGGGGCGGGTCGCCGTTGGGCCAATGTTATGATTGCGCTTTGACACCGGCTTCGACGCGCCGTAATTACGATGAACTCCCCCACCGCATCCGCCGCAGCCGCGCCGCGATCTTTCAGGGAAGTGTGGCTGATTTCGGCCGGCCACGGCTTCACGCACTGGTATACCGCGACCTTCTACCTCCTGCTGCCGCTGATCGGCAAGGAACTCGGCCTCTCCTTCACCGAGATCGGGTTCATCATGACGATCCAGCACCTCGTCGGCGCGATTTCCAATCTGCCCGGCGGGATACTGGTGGATGCCATCGGCAAGAGGGGCTACCTGATGGCGGCATCGCTGTTCTGGGTCGGCTTTCCTTACGCGCTGATGGCGCTCACCCACAACTACTGGATGCTGCTCGTATGCGTCACGCTGGTCGGCATCGGCAACAATCTCTGGCATCCCGCCGCCATTTCGGCCCTGGCCGACCACTATCCCGAGCGCAAGGGCCTGGTGCTTTCCTTCCACGGCATGGGCGGCAATGTCGCCGAGTCGTTGGCGCCGCTCGTGGTGGGTGCATTGCTGGCGTGGTTCAGTTGGCGCACGGTGGTCGTCATCAACATCGTGCCCGGCATCGTAATGGCGGTGCTGATCGTTGCCATGCTGGGCGCGCTCAGCATCGCGAAGGCGGGGGGGGAGCACGCGGTCAACACCGGCGCCGAGTCACGCAGCACCAGCCATTACCTGCGCGACTTCATGAGCCTGCTCAAGAACAAGGCGCTGATGCTGGTGTCGTGCAGCGCGGCATTCCGCACCATGACGCAGTCCGGGCTGCTGACCTTCCTGCCGGTGTATCTCGCTTACGAGCTCAATTACTCGCCTTTCGTGGTTGGCGTCAGCATGACGGTGCTCCAGATCGCCGGCTTCGTGGCGGCGCCGATTGCCGGCCACCTTTCGGACAAGATGGGCCGCAGGCGGGTGGTGATCTCGAGCATGGTCCTCACCGCGGCGATGATCGTCGGCATGGTGCTCGCGGGACGCACTGTCTTCTTCATCTTCTTCATCGCGCTGGTTGGTTTCTTCCTCTACGCCATGCGGCCGGTGCTGCAGGCGTGGGCCGTGGAGTGCACCCCGAAAAACCTCGCCGGCACGGGCGTCGGACTTCAGTTCGGGATCACCGGGTTGGGCGGGAGCGTCTCGCCGGCGCTTTTCGGCATCATCGCTGATAGTTTCGATCTATACACCGGGTTCTATTTCCTCGCCGGCACCATCGCCTTCGCCAACGTGCTGGTCTTCTTCATGCCGAACGGCGCGGTGCGGCAAGTAAAACCCGCCGCTGCGTGAAGGCGGGAGGAGGAAGGAGGAAGGAGGAAGTGAATGACGTTACCTAGGTTTTTTTGCCTTTCGCCTTTCGTCTTTCGCCTTCCCCCTTAGTCACGTAGGCCGGGGTGCGTGCAACGTTCCCCGGCATTAGAAGGCGTCAGGTAGCCGCTCGCGCGGCAACCCGACCTACGGCTGCTTCGGTTGTCCAGCGGTCGCGCGTCATTTCTGCGTGAGACCGATAGACGAAAACACCCTTGGGCGCATACATCAAAGCCCGCCTTTACCACTGCTGGGAGCACGCAAATGCCTGCAAAACCGACCGTAGAAGAAATATGGCACGCACTTTTGACCGGTCGTCTCCTCGGGAAGGCAATAAAGTACCGACGCCGATTGCTGACGCTGTTTCCCGCGGATCGCCGATGCAAAAACTGTAATGCCCCGTTTGATCACGCCGGAGCATGGTTCATGCCCCTCTTGGGTCACGGCCGGTACAAGAAAAACCCCCGTTTCTGTGACTTCTGAATGGCTTTCGCGCAAAGGTACCCGGGCGGTACTGAACTGGAAATTTCCATGCTCTTCGTCGATGTGCGTGGATCAAGCAGTCTGGCTGAGCGGATGACCGCAGCAGATTTCGCCCGATTAATGAACCGGTTTTATAAAGCCGCAACCGACGTTCTAATTAGGACCGACGCTTTTATCGACAAGTTAGTGGGTGACGAAGTGATTGCGCTTTATTTTCCGCTCTTCACGGGGTCTAATCATGCGCGTCCAGCGGTGCACGCCGCCCAAGAATTGTTACGAGCCACCGGGCACGCTGACAAGCAAGGAGCTTGGCTTCGCATCGGAGTCGGTGTTCATACGGGCATTGCGTTCGTAGGTACAGTTAAAGGTGCGGACCACAGTGTCGATGACATTACCGCGCTGGGCGACAACGTTAACGTCGCCGCGCGTCTGGCGTCCATGGCTGCGCCGGGCGAGGCTCTGATTAGCGAGGCCGCCTACGCATCCGGCGGCGTGAATCTTGGGGAGATCGAGCAGCGCCAACTCGAATTGAAAGGGAGGAGTGAGCCCATCTTGGTTCGGGTTCTGCGAGTTTCAGCGGGCTAACCGCTCCAGGCGACGCGGCATGCGCGATACAGGCTCTATTGTTTTTGATCGGACCGACCTATACTGGCCTGGCATGGTCCTCGAAGAAGACCCCCGGCGAGGGCGGCGCCGCCATGCAGAGCGCACGGTTGAAACGTTCAACTAATGCAGGAGGAGACTATGTCTATTGCGTGTCCCGTCAACCTGGATAGAGAAAAACTCAAGTCCGAGGTTCGTGCAACCTATGCCAAGGTCGCGGAAAACCCGAATGGCGATTTTCATTTCCACCGCGGCCCGGAGTACGCCGCACGGCTGCTGGGTTACGACCTGGCGGAACTCAGAACGTTGCCGGACACCGCAACCGCTCCCTTTGCCGGAGTAGGTAACCCGTTCATGATGGATGCTCTGCCTGCGGGGGGAGTCATTGTCGATATCGGCTCCGGGGCCGGAATGGATTGTCTTCTGGCCGCGAGACGGGTCGGGACTGGCGGCGCGGTGGTGGGGATCGATATGACTGACGCCATGCTCGCGCGGGCGCGCCGCAGCGCCAGCGAGGCTGGCTCGAATCATGTCCGGTTTGAAAAGGCGGACATGACCGGGCTGCCGTTGGAGTCGAACAGCGTCGACGTGGTGATTTCCAACGGCGTGATCAATCTCGCTCCGGACAAGGAGGCGGTCTTCAATGAACTCTGCAGGGTGGTGAAGCCGGGCGGAAGGCTCCAATTCGCCGACATCATCGTCGGTACCGAACTGTCCGAAGAGGCGCGCAACAACATTGACCTCTGGACCGGGTGAATTGCCGGCGCTCTGCAGGTTGCAGAGATGATCGAAGCGCTGCAGAAAAGCGGGTTCCGGAACGCCCGCGCTTGCCACTTTTTCGATAGTTTCCTGGGAACGACCAAGGAGGCAGTGGCGCGCAAATACGGCGTGCGCGGCGCTAATTTTGTGGCGTATAAGTAGCAGGGAGTGTGCCGACATGTGCAACCTAGACGAGGAGAACTGTCATGCCTGAGATCGATTGGAGCATCAAGGGGCCGCACCCGCTTCGTAGGGCGCGACACGGAACTCGATCAGCTCCGCCGCGCCGCAGAGGAAGCGCGCCGGGGACGCGGTCGGATCGTCGCGGTCGGGAACTTCGCCTCCTACGCCCGTTGCGTGGACTCCAAGCGCCTTTCCAACGGCAAGAAGAAGGGCGAGGGCAATGTCAAGAACGGCAGCAAGTATCTCGCCTGGGCCTTCATCGAGGCGGCGAACTTCGCCCGGCGCTACTGCCCCGAGGCGAAACGCTTCTACGAACGCAAGAAGGCCAGAACCAATAACATCGTGGCCACCAAGGCGCTCGCGCACAAACTCGCGCGTGCCTGCTACCACATGCTCAAGGAGGGGAAAGCCTTCGACGTGAAGCGCTGCTTCGCCTAGCCCAGAGTTCATGGCGAAGTGCGTCAAGCCAGGATAAACGCTGGAGCCACAGCCAAGGTATCTGAATGGATGACGCGCTTTGCCGCCCAAGTTCATCGTATCCGCATCGCCTGCGGCCGCGAGCCAGACAAACGCTGGCGCCAACTCATCGGCAGCCACTGCTCTGTGAGCTACATATTGGACGCGGCGCGGTACCAACGTTCTTCTGGGGTGGCACAGCCACCAGGGCGGAGGCTCGAGTAGCACGCCTCACGCTTGAACCCGATGGGTGCATGGCGCGATTCGGTTCGCAGTCTAAACAAGCGAAGAACCGGGCGCGATAACGGACGATGAGCCAGTGAAAACATCGTGTAAGATCACGAGAGCTTAGTTCGCACTCTTGACACAGGCCAGCTAATGGGTGCGTTTATCTGCGGCTTAATTGTTCTGGTTTTCTTGGCGTCCTTGGCGGCTTGGCGGTGAAGCGTTGACATGAGCACTTGGCGGCCGCAGTGCGAGGTCGAGATCGTCGCCGGCACGCCGCCGGGCGGCGGTCTGGATCGGACAGCACGCGCCCTGGTCAGGGTCATCGAATCGCAGCGTCTGCTCGATGTCCCGGTCAAGGTCACCAACATTCCCGGCGCGGGCGGGCGCAACGCATGGGCCTGCATCGACCGCCATCCGGGCGACCCGCACATGCTGTCGATCGGCTCGCCCAACCTGACTACCGACCATCTGGTCGGCATTGCCGGGTTCGATTACAACGCATTCACGCCGCTTGCCATCCTGTATATGGAGTACATCGCGTTCGTCGTGCGCGCCGACTCGCCGATCAAGAACGGCGCTGATCTTCTCCAGCGGCTCGGCGCCGACACAGGCTCTTTCACAGTCGCGCTTGCGACTGCAATCGGAAACGCAAACCACATCGCACTGGCGAAGGTCATCCGGCATGCGGGCGGCGACGTGAAAGCGCCCAAGATTCGGGTGTTCGATTCCGCGCTTGACGCCGTCGCCGACGTCGTCGCCGGAAATGCGGATGCCGGCGCGATCAGCGCTGCGAGCGCCGTCAAGGAGCTTGCCGCAGGCACGGTACGTGCGCTCGCGGTTTCCGCCTCGGAGCGTCTGCGCGGCCCCTATGAACAGGTTCCCACGTGGACCGAACAAATGGTCGATTGCGTGATTGGCGCGTGGCGCGGCGTTGGCGGCGCGCGAGGGCTCACGTCAGCGCAGATTGCGTTCTGGGAAAATGCATTCGCATCGGCGACCGCGTCCGAAGAATGGAACGCCGAGCTCGCCCGTCATTACTGGACCCCCATGTATCTCGATGGCGCATCCCTGCGCGAGCACCTCCAGCGCGAACGAACGGATATGCAAGTCATCCTCGGCGACTTGGGCCTGCTCGATCCGGGCGTGAACGAGTGAACGGGTGAACGAGTGAGCCCCCTCACCCTAACCCGGCCCCCTCGCCTGCTGCGCAGGCTCTCCTCCGGTGACGGGGGAGAGGGGTTTTACCCGTTCACCCGTTCACAATCTCCGCATTGTGCTATGCTTATCGCCCCCCGCCCGCTGCGAATTGTCACCCGGCGGGCGCATTACGATGCGGAGTTCAGATGAGAATGGAAGTGCACGTTCACGGCACTGCATTCCTGTGCAAGGGGGTGCGGCTGTCCCAAGTCGAGCAGGCGCTGCGCCCGTGGCTCGAATATCTCGACGTGGACACGATCGCCGAAGCCGCGAGCCTCGAACGCGAGGAGCCGGGCATCGGGTTCGACACACGCGAGCGCGCCCTTAACATGTGCTGGACGGGGGAGGTGGGCCGCAGCTTTCACAGCCGGCTTACCGAAGCTTTCCACAATCTCGGTCAGTTGACCGAGTACGCCTCCGAACTCGAAGTCACCTACTATCCCGAGCACGGCGACGACGAGTTCTACCAGATGTTCGTCGGCCCGACGCCCGAGGCCATCCACGAATTCCGCCGCCAGTGCGTGATCGAGGATGTATCGAGCATGCTGTTGCGCCATCTTGGCAAGCAGGACGTTGATCAGGTGGCGGCACTCCTCAACCAGTTGTTCGACACCGACCTCGCAGCCAAGCGGGTGACCGGCGAGCCCAGCACGTCATCAACGGTGGTCCCGCTGCACCCGCGCAATAAGCACCTGCATTGAGGTCGGTGATTCGTGACTGATGAAGCGTGACTGGTACGGCGTGACGGAAAAGGCGTAACGACGAAGGTGTAACGGATCAGGCGTAAGCAACAGAAGTTTGCGCCTCACTGGTCACGCTTCTTCAGTCACGAAGTTTCAGTCACGCCTCATCAGTCACGATCTACCGGTCACGCTCCTGCTACTAGCGGCAGGCTTATCGCCTTGCGGGTCCGCAGCGATTCCTCGATCGCCATCGTCACTTCGACCACCTTGCGAGCGTCCGCCGGTGTGGCCAACACGCACGGCCGTCCGGTCGACAGATGATCGAGCCACGCCCGGCTCTCGGTCGCGACCGGCCCCCAGAACTCGCCGAGCGCCCAGTCGCCCGGCGTGCCGCTGCCGAGGAACACCATGTTGACGCTGTGATCCGGAATATAGACGTGATCCGCCCCGCGCTCGCTGTACATGAGCTGGTCGGTGTGATCGTCATCGAGGATCATCACGCCTTCGCTGCCGAGAATTTCGACTCGTGCTGCATGCCCCAGCGAAGGGTATTGCGGCGGCAGCGCATAACTCACGCCTAAGCTCGCGACCGCGCCGTCGGCGTAAGTCAGTATCACCCATGCCACGTCGAACGCATTGTAGCCGCTCGCCTGGATGACGCCGCGCTGCCCGCGCGCCACGACCTCGACCACGTCATTGCCAGCCAGCAACCAGTTCACGAGGTCGATGTAGTAGGTCAGGCCGGAGACCGGATTGCTTTCGGCGGGCATGCGCTTGAGGGTCTGCATCGCCTGGGAACGCGAGTTGTAGACGCGCGCCGCCGCCCCGGTGATGCGGCCCAGCCGCCCCTGGATGATCTGCTCCTTGGCGAGCAGATAGCGTTTCTTGAAGCGCCGGCTGTAGCCGACGTGGAGACGGCCCTTGCGCTCGCCCACGGCAGCGATGATGCGGTCCGCTTCCTTGAGATCGACCGCGAGCGGTTTTTCGACCAGCACCGGCTTGCCGAGGTCGAGCGCTTGCAGCACCGCCGTCGTATGCTCGAGCTCGATCGTGGACACGATGACCGCATTCACTTCGGGGCGGGACATCGCATCGAGGTTGTCGCCCGAATGGAACTGGGCGCCGACCCTTAGCGCAAGGGCTTGCGCGCGCGCGGGATCGCGGTCCGATACCGCGAGAAAGCGCACCGCCGGGTGGGCGGCCGCCATCAGCGCGCGCAGCGTGCCGATGCGCCCCGATCCGATGACCGCGATGCCGAGCTGTTGGCGTTGCATGATTCGCCCTCACGTTTTCTTCAACGCCTCCGGATTGAGCACGTTGATCGGCTTGCCGGCGGCAAACGCCAGGATCTGGTCGACCGCGGTGCCGAAATAGGCTTCGTAGGTGCGCTGCTCGACGTAGCCGAGATGCGGCGTGCAGATGACGTTGTCCATCTTGATGAGCGGGTGGCTCGCCCCCAGCACCGGTTCTTCTTCATAGACGTCGACCGCGGCGAAACCCGGACGGCCTTTCTTCAGCGCCTCGACCAGCGCGCCGGCCGCGATGATCGGCGCGCGGCTGGTGTTAACGAAGAGTGCGGTCGGCTTCATGCGCGCGAGATCGGCCGCGGTCACGATGCCGCGCGTCTCCTTGTTGAGCGGCAGATGGATGCACAGCACGTCCGCGCTCTCAAAGAACGCCTCGCGGCTTGCCGCCACTTCGAATCCCGCCTCGCGGGCGCGCGCGGTCGAGCCTTCGCGGCCCCAGCACACGACATTCATGCCGAATGCCTTTCCAACTTTCGCGACGAGGCTGCCGATCTTGCCGAAAGCGTAGATGCCGAGCGTCTTGCCGCTCACGCCGGTGCCGACCGTGGATTGCCATTGGCCCTGCTTGAGCCGCTCCACTTCGTGCGGGATATGGCGCAGCGCCGAAAGGATCAAGCCCCACGTCAGCTCCGCGGTCGGACTGGGATTGCCGGCGCCGCCGGCGGAAACCACCACGCCCTTTTCAGTACACGCCACGACATCGATATGGCCAGCATTGCGGCCGGTCTGACTGATGAGCTTCAGTTTCGGCAGGCTCTCGACCACCGCGCGCGGAAACGGCGAGCGCTGCTGGGTGAGAAGCACCGCATCGGCGTCCTTCAGCCGTTCGGCGAGCCTGGCGGGATCTTTCTCGGTATCGTGATAAACGATGACGTCATGGCCCTTGAGCCTGGGAAAACACTGGAGCTTGCGAAAAGCGTCCTGGTAATCGTCGATGACTGCGATTTTCATTTGTGCTCCCCTGAGAGTGGCTGCGTATTATAGGGCTTATCGATCGTTGCATTATCGACCAAACAAGTAAATGTCGTCCCCGCGAAGCCTGTCCTCGAGTGTCTTGATCGGGGAGCGGGGACCCATACTGCGTTGCCACCCGCGTTGATGCGCGAATTGCCCCCCTCCTACCTCCCCCCGCAAGCGGAGGGAGGGGATACCCGTTTCCACGGGAATGACATCGTCCTATTGCGACTGTTAGCCGGTTTTTCAAAGCTCAACGGGTCTTATCCGCGCGTGGACTCAGCACGCCGCTGCCCGTCAGAAGCAGTGAATTGGCGACGAACACCGGCCAGACACCGAGCACGCTACCGATGGTGCCGAATATCAGCGGCACGGCGATGTGCATGAAGTTGTTGATGGTGAGGCGCAGGCCCAGCGCCTCGCCTGAACGGCCGTGCGGTGCGCGGCTGTAGATGAGCGTCAGCGTCA
>Ga0209343_10009024_pt1 | contig 11497 bp, 8 predicted proteins | sample RifCSPlowO2_02_FD_184026 | JGI IMG/M metagenome (GOLD analysis project Ga0209343, IMG submission 184026) | Groundwater microbial communities from Rifle, Colorado - Rifle CSP2_plank lowO2_0.2 (SPAdes) (version 2) | ecosystem: Environmental > Aquatic > Deep subsurface > Groundwater | place: Rifle... | reverse complement strand
TGCGTTACTGGCTCGCCGGCAACCTGTGCCGCTGCACCGGGTATCACAAGATCGTCGAGGCGGTGGTCGATGCCGCCCGCGAAATGCGTGGAGGCTGACCGTGTCGACCATGATGAAGTACGAGGACAAGGAGTTCAAAGTCGTCGGCACGCGTCCGCTTCGGCCCGACGGCGTCGACAAGGTGACCGGCCGTGCCCGGTTCGGCGCCGATTACAGTCTGCCGGGCCAGTTGATCGGCAAGGTGCTGCGCAGCCCGCATGCGCATGCGCGCATCAAATCGATCGACACTTCGAAGGCGCTGGCGCTGCCCGGCGTGAAGGCGGTCGTCACCCGCGATGACTTTGCCGACATGCCGGTGGAATACGCCGCGGCCGGCGAACTGGTGATCAATTTCCACGATGTCACCCGCAACGTGATGGCGCGCGAGAAGGCGCTCTACGACGGACATCCCGTGGCGGCGGTTGCGGCGACCAGCGAAGCGATCGCGCGCGAGGCGCTCGGGCTGATCAAGGTCGAATACGAGGTCCTGCCTCACGTGATCGACGTGGTCGAGGCGATGCGGCCCGGCGCCCCGCTGCTGCACGAAGAACAGTACACCCAAGGCGTTACGCCGAGGCCGGACAGGCCGTCCAATGTCGCCAAGCGCGTCGAATTCTCGCTTGGAGACGTCGGGGAGGGCTTCAGGCAGGCCGACCTCGTCATCGAGCGCGAGTTCAACACCAAGCCGGTCCACCAGGGTTACATCGAGCCGCAGGCCTGCCTCGCGAACACCACCGAGGATGGTCAAGTCGAGCTCTGGACTTCAACACAGGGGCACTTCGTATTCCGCGCCCAGTGCGCCAAGCTGCTGCAGATGGACGTCTCGAAGATCCGCGTCACGCCGACGGAAATCGGCGGCGGCTTCGGCGGCAAGACCACGGTCTACAATGAACCGCTGGCGATCGCGTTGTCGCGCAAGTCCCGCCGGCCGGTGAAGATGGTAATGAGCCGCGAGGACGTATTCCGCGCCACGGGTCCCACCTCCGGCGCCAACGTCAGGGTCAAGATGGGCTGCACCAGGGACGGCCGGATCACGGCAGCGGAGGCGGAGTTGAAGTATCAGGCCGGTGCCTTTGCCGGTTCCTCGGTCATGCAGGCTTCGATGTGTGCCTTCACGCGCTACGACCTGGAAAACGCGCAGGTCGTCGGCAACGACGTCACGGTGAACCGTCCAAAGGTGGCGGCCTACCGGGCACCGGGCGCCCCGATCTCGGTGTTCGGAGTGGAGAGTGTGATCGACGAGATGGCCAAGAAGATCGGCATCGACCCGATTGAATTCCGGCTCAGAAACGCGGCCAGGGAAGGGACACAAACCTATTACGGCCCCAGGTTGGGGTCGATCGGATACATCGAAACACTGGAGAAGGCCCGGGCGCATCCGCACTACAGCGCACCGCTCGGACCGAACCAGGGCCGCGGCGTTGCCACCGGCTTCTGGTTCAACATCGGCAACGAGACTTCCGCCGCGGTCAATGTCAACGAGGATGGAACGGTGGCGTTGGCGCTGGGAACGGTTGACGTCGCCGGAGGCTCGCGAGCCGCGATGGCCATGATGGTGGCCGAAGAACTGGGTGTCGATTGCGACAAGGTGAGACCGACTATCGGCGACACGTCGACGCTCGGCTACAATTTTGTCACCGCGGGCAGCCGCGGCACCTTCGCAAGCGGGATGGCGTCCGTCCTGGCGGCCCGCGAGGCGATCGAAAAAATGTGCCAGCGCGTCGCCCAGATCCGGGAGGTTCCGGTGGGCGACGTAATATGGAAAGACGGGCAGGCCGGGCCGGCCAACGGCGCTGCCAGGCAGTTCGCGCCAATGTCTTTGGCGGAGATCGCGAAGGTCGCCGGCAAGACCGGCGGCAGCATCGCCGGGCATGCGGAAATCAATGCGCAGGGCGCCGGCCCCGGCTTCGGCACGCACATCGTGGATGTGGAGGTGGACAAGCAGACGGGCCTGATCAAGATCCTGCGCTACACGGTGCTGCAGGACGTCGGCAAGGCGATCCATCCTGCGTATGTGGAAGGCCAGTTGCAGGGCGGCGCGGTCCAGGGCATAGGCTGGGCCTTGAACGAGGAGTACGTCTATGGCGATGACGGGGTGCTGCAAAATCCGGGATTCCTCGATTACCGTGTTCCCGTCTGCTCCGACGTGCCCTTTATCGATACGGTCATCGTCGAGGTTCCCAATCCCAACCATCCTTACGGGGTGCGCGGTTGCGGCGAAGTTCCGATCATTGCGCCCATGGCAGCCATCGCCAACGCGGTCGAGAGCGCTATCGGCATCCGGCTCTGCGAGCAGCCGATGTCTCCGCCGCGGGTGTTGAAGGCGATCGGCGAAGCGGTGGCCGGCAATCTGAAGGACTGACGGCTTGGCCAGGGTCTCGCTGTCCAGCAATCTGGCGCCGTACACCGGCGGCGAGACCAAACTCGTCCTCCAGATCGCCAACGTGCGCCAGCTTTTTCAGGCGCTGGGCGAGCGCTATCCGGACCTGCGCCCGCAACTGGACGCGGAACTTGCCGTCGCCATCGACGGCGAGGTCTACCAGGACGCGCTGCTGCAGCGGATCGAGGGCGACAGCGAGGTATTCCTGTTTCCCAAAATCGGAGGCGGGTAAGTCGACTAGCTTTATGCGGAGGGCGGGCGTACTCTGGGCAGTCTGGCCGGAGAAAAAGGGAAGGAACGCCGTCACCGCGTATTCTTCTCATTCGTTGCCGTCACTTTTCAGCACCATTGCAACGGTCAGGCATGAGCGGAAGAAAATTCATTTGGGAATGGTTTCGCGGCATGTGTATGGCCCGCATCGCAGTGAGGCCGACAGAAATTGGGGGAGGTTCATGATGAGAAGGGCATCACGTCTTGCCGTTTTGCTGTCGTCTGCCTTGTTGTTCATCTGTTTCGCCGGCACTGTTCACGCCCAGAGCTATCCGACAAAAATGATCCGCATCGTCGTGCCTTTCCCGCCCGGCGGTGCGACGGACGTCTTTGCGCGCATGATGGCGCAGCCGCTTTCCGAGAATGTGCGGCAACAGGTCATCGTTGAGAATCGGGGCGGGGGAAATGCGGTCATCGGCACGGAGATGGTGGCGAAAGCCGCCCCGGACGGCCACACGCTGCTGTTCAATGCCATGGGCCCCATCGCGACTCCCGGGCTGTACAAGCGCCTTCCTTTCGACGTCGAGAAGGATTTCACGCCGATTACCCTGGCGGTCACCTCGCCGAACATGCTCGCCGCCCATCCATCGCTGCCGGCCAACACGATCGGCGAACTGATCGCTCTGGCAAAAGCGAAGCCCGGCCAATTAAACGGCGCCATCAGTTTTTTCGGGGGATCGAACCATTTGACATCGGAACTGTTCATGTCCCAGGCTGGGATCAAGATGGAAACGCTGGCGTATAAAGGAGCCGCACCGGCGCTGAATGATCTGCTCGGCGGACATGCAAATACGATGTTCAACACCATTGGTTCCATGGCCGGCCACCTGAAGACAGGCAAGTTGAAAGCCTTGGCGGTAACCACCCGTAATCGAATAGACACGTTGCCAGACGTACCCTCGATGAGCGAAACCCTGCCCGGTTTTGAAACGACTTCATGGTTCGGCATCTGGGGGCCGGGGAAAATGCCGAAGGAGGTTCTTGCCCGGGTCAGTGCAGAAATTGTGAAAGTGCTGCATGCGCCGGACTTGAAGAAGCGCTACCAAGAGCAGTATGCCGAAGCCGTTGGCAACAGCCCCGAAGAATTTGCCATCTACGAGAAAGCGGAAAGAGGGAAATGGGCGAAGGTCATCAAGAACGTCGGGGTCGTCCTGGACTGACTATCCGTGGCCAGAATGTTTCGCCCGCCTTGGCGCGCGCGAGCAGATGGCCGAGCGAAACCGTGATTGCCGAGCTGGGGCGCCGTTGTGGCGGCGAGCTGCTCGCACTGGTGGCTGACTCCGACGGCAGGAAATTCAATCACTGCCATGTCAACGGCGAGCCCGTCGAGGACGTCGCCGGGCCGGTCCACACCGCAGGGTCTCCTGCCAAGGTCGAAATGATTCTGCTCACTGCTGCCGAAGGGGGTTGATCCGCCCATGAACGATTTGACCGCACCGACGAGTCTTGCGCACGCGCGCGATGACACGTGGATCCCGACTTCCTGCAGTATGTGCTACGGGACATGCTCGATCCTCGCGCATCGCGTGGACGGCGTGGTCGTCAAGGTCGAAGGCAACCCGGAGAGTATCGTCGGCAAGGGGCGCCTGTGCGGCAAAGGCGTCTCTGGGATCATGTCCCACTACGACCCGAACCGGCTGACGGTGCCACTGCGGCGCACCAACCCGAAGAAGGGCCTGGACGAGGACCCGGGCTGGAAGGAGATCGGCTGGGACGAGGCGCTGGATGAAATCACGACGGTGCTGAAGCGCATTCGCGCCGAGGATCCGCGCAAGCTCGTCGTCCAGCGCACTACCACGGTGCAGGCAAGCCGCACGCCCTTGCAAACATTCGGGGCCGCGTTCGGCACCCCGAATATCTCCGTCTCGGGCGGAGCCCTGCATTGCGGCAACGGTGCGCACCTGGTCTCGGGGATGATGCACGCCTCGTGGTCGGCGGTGCCGGATTTCGAATTCTGCAACTACACCATTTTTTTCGGTGCCTCCAAAGGCCACGGTGCGGGGCATGCATCGATCTCCAACATGGGACTGGCGGCCGAGGCGCGGGTGCGCGGCATGAAGATGGTGGTAGTGGATCCGATGTGCAACTTCGCCTCGGCCAAGGCGACCGAATGGGTGCCGCTGCGGGTCGGTACCGACGCCGCATTGGCGCTTTCGATGTGCAACGTGCTGGCAAACGAGCTGGGGATCTACGACGGCCCCTATCTGCAGGCCAAGACCAACGCGCCGTACCTCATCGGCCCGGACAAACTGTATGTGCGCGACGCGGTGACGAAGAAGCCCCTGGTCTGGGACACTTCCGCCGGCGCGGCCCGGCCCTTCACCGACGCGAAATCCGCGGACATGGCGCTGGAGGGCGATTTCGAGGTGAACGGAGTTCCATGCCAACCGGCGTTTCACAAGCTGAAGGAACACCTCAAGAAGTTCACGCCGGAGTGGGGCGAGAGCATCACCACCGTGCCCGCTGCCAATATCCGCCGGATCGCCGGCGAGTTCGGCCGCGAAGCCCGCGTCGGCAGCACCATCATGGTGGAGGGCGTTAACCTGCCTTACCGCCCGGTTGCCGCGGTCGCCTTCCGCGGCGCGCAGGGCCACATGAACTCCCTGTACAACTTTTCTGCCATCGACCTGTTGAACGAACTGGTGGGGGCATGCGATGTGGTGGGCGGGTGCCTGGGATTCAACCCAGCCTGCAGCGGTTTCCCCGAAACCGGCCGGCCGCGCTATGTTCCCACTGCCGGGCCCGATGGCCTGATGAAAGTCGGAATGTGGATGGGGTATCACACTCCCTACCCGATCAGTGATCCACGCATGCCGCAGAACATGGGCCTGCAGGACCTGTTTACGCTGGGCATGATTTCTCCCTTCCTCGACTCCAACGATCGGGAAGAAATGTGGAACCGGTTCGAGCTTCCCTATCGCCCCGAGGTGATGCTCAATTTCGGCACCAACCTGATGATGGCCATCGCCAACCGCGAGACGATGGCGCGCTCGCTGGCGAAGTACAAGTTCATGGTTTCGATCGACCTGTTCGAAACCGAGACGACACGCTTTGCCGATATCGCGCTGCCGGACTGCGGCTACCTGCAGACGTTCAATTCGCGCTCCAATTTCCCGTTCATTTTCAGCCACCCGGCTGGAATGGGCGAATGGTGCTGGCCGATTGGCCAGCCGGTGCTCCCGCCTGAAGGGCAGCAGCGCCGCTATCCGGACGTGCTGCTCGAACTTGCCGACCGCATCGGCTTCCGCGCCGACCTCAATGCCACCTTCAATGCCACGATGGACCTCGCCCCGGAGTACCGGCTGCAGGGCGATCGCCGCTATAGCTGGGAGGAGATCTGCGATGCGGAGCTGAAGGGTAATTTCGGCCCGCAGCGGGGCCTGGAGTGGTTCAAGGAGCACGGCCTCATCAAGTGGCCCAAGAAACCCGAGGAGGTCTACTGGCGGCCGTTCGTGGACGTGCGCGTGCCGATCTACTGGGAGTTCTTGGTTCCGTTGGCCGACAAGATAGACGCGGTGACTGCGCCGCGCGGGCTGAAGCTCCCGCGCGAGTACTACCAACCGCTGCCCGATCATTTGCCCTGCCTGTCGCACTGCTGCAAGACCCCGGGTTTCGACCTGTACGGTTTCTACTACCGCGACACCATTCACACCAACAGCTTCACCATGGAGAACCCGTGGCTCGATGAAGCTGCGCAGCTCGACCCGTACTCCTACACTATCGCGATCAACGCCGAGGTGGGCAGGAAAAAAGGGCTGCACGACGGCGCGCTCATCTGGGTGGAGAACGAAAGGGGACGCAAAGTGAAGGGCCGGGTGAAACTCATGCAGGGCATACACCCCGAGGGGCTGGGTATCGGCGCCTGCGCGGGCCACTGGGGTGATGGCATGCCGGTGGCCAAGGGCAAGGGCGTGTTCTTCAACGATCTGCTCGAGCTCGATTGGGAGCATGCGAGCCCGGTGAATCTGAACTTGGACCTGTGCGTGCGGGTGAAGGTGAGTCTTGCGGAGGAGGGTTCGCGATGAGACGCGGGATGGTGATCGATCTGAGTCAGTGCATGACCGAGCCGCCGTCCACCACCAGCACCTGCCCGGTGACGAAGTCGCTGTCGGCGCTGGCTAGATAGACGAGCGTCCCCAGCATATCCTCGGGCAGTGCTTCGCGCTTGATGGCTCTGCTGGCGACGTTATTCGCCACCACAGGCCCCGTCCAGGCAGGATTGTTGATCACGCCCTCGCTCATGGTCAGGCCGGGCGCCAGCGTGTTGACACGAATGCCGTCATCTCCAAGTTCGCGCGCCAGGCAGCGCGTCATTGCCACCACCGCGCCCTTCGAGGTGACATAGTGCAGCAGCATCGGCATGCCCTTGAACACGGTGCCTGAAGCGATGGTGATGATCTTGCCGTACTTGCGCTTTCTCATCTCCGGCACCACTGCCTTGACGCATTCGAAAACGCCGCGCACGTTCACCGCCATCACCTTGTCCCACTCGGCGCTGTCGATCTGGAGCAGCGGCTTGAGCGCGAGGTTGGCGAACAAGCCGGCATTTGTGACGAGGATGCCGACGCTTCCGAAGGCCTTCACCGTCATCGCGACCATCGCCTGTACCGATTTCGGATCGGTCACGTCGCAATGCGCCGCGATCGCATGGCCGCCGGCCTTGACGATGTCCGCGGCGACCGGCTTCGCGTCGAGCACGTCGGAGACGCACACTTTCGCGCCTTCAGCTGCCAACACCTTCGCATAAGCCGCGCCGAGGCCCTGTGCTGCGCCGGTCACGATCGCGACGCGTCCTTCCACACGCTTCTGTGCCATTTCTGCGTCTACCCAAAAAGTACCTTGCCCCATTTCTGCCGGACCTGTTCCATCACCTGCGGCGAAGTTTTCGTTGTCTTCGGGAACTGATCCCTCCAGGCCCAGGGCCTGCATGCGTCGATGATGGCCGTCGAACAGGTCAGGTCTCCGGCCTTTCTCTTCTCGGGTTCCAGTCTCGGGTCGGACGCCATCGACAGACGATTGGTAAGAAAGTCGATCTGGCTCTTGGGATCGCACCTCGTGCCCAAGGCCCAGAGGACTTCCGTCATATTGGTCGGGTCTATGTCGTCATCCACGATGATCACAAACCGGCCCACGAGCGTGGCGCCCCGGTAGGAGCCGGCCGCGATCAGGGCGGCCTGTTTGACGTGCCCCGGGTACATCTGTTTGAGGGAAACGACCACCATGGGCCGCCGTCTGGCTTCGTAGATGAAGGCAACTCCCGTCACCCCTGCGATCTGTCGGTCGAATTCGGCCCACAGCTGCGCGGAAAGATCCACAGCCATGATGAGGTTGTCATCGTATGCGCCGACCAGCATGGGCACACCGAACTGGATCGGATCGTTTCGATGCAGGATCGCCTTTATCTTGATCACCGGATGCGGGGTCTTGCCGCCTGAGTAATAGCCCTCCCATTCCCCGAACGGGCCTTCGCTCGCGTTTACGGTTTGAGGGGGTGGCATTTCACCTTCGAGCACGATCTCCGCCTCCGCGGGGATGGGCAAGTCAACGGTTTCCCCTTTTACCACTTCGACCGGTCTTTTTCTCAACCCCCCCGCCCAATCATATTCATTGATTCCGATGGGGACGGGGGAGACGGCAGAAATCCAAAGCTGCGGCCCCTGTCCGCACACCATCGCGATGGGGCAGCTCAACCCCCGGTCCCAATACTTCTTCGCGATGATCGCGCCATGACGACCGGGGACGCTGTGGAAAGTCACAGTGTCCCTGTCGACGATTTGCGACCGGTAAGTCCCCAGGTTGACCCAGGCGGTATCGGGATCCTTCTGGATGACCATGCACCCGGTGCCGATGTAGCGCCCCCCATCGAACTCATGCCATTTCGGCGTCGGAAACTTCAGCACATCGACGTCTTTTCCGACGATGACATTCTCCTTCACCGGCCCTGTCTTCACATACACCGGAGGGATCGGCTTCACGCTCAAAACCTTGTCCCTCCACGCTCTTATGAGATCCAGCCCCTTGAGCTCAATCGGTAGCCCGAGACCCAGCGCGACCCGCCTTGTCGATGTGAACGGGTTGGTGACGATCCGATATCCCCGCGGATAGCCTTGCACGTTGTCGAATATCAACAGCGGCGAATTGGGGACCGAGAGAGATAACTCGGCGATACGCCCGATTTCCACATCCCAATGAGCCCCGTCCACGACCTTGCACTCGCCCAGGGCCTGCGCCTTTTCTATGAATTCCCTCAAATCGTCGAACATTGCTTATCCCTCATAGGATTTGGATTGAATTTGTGCGGCCCGATCTTCCCGATGCAGCGCGCTCAGACGACCTGCGCCTTGACCAACGCGTCGATCTGTGCATCGCTCATCTCGAGCAGATCTCGCAGCACCTCGCGCGTGTGCTGGCCGAGCAGCGGCGGAGGTGAGTGGTACTCGGGCGGCGTCGCCGACATGCGCACCGGGTTCGCCACCGCGCGCATTTTTCCCGCCAGCGGATGATCGAGTTCGATGAGCATGCCGCGTGCAAGCACATGCGGGTCCTGAAACACCTGGGCGACATTGTTGATCGGTCCGCACGGCACGCCGGCCTCCGCCAGCGCATCGGTCCACTCGCGCATGGTGCGCGTCACGGTGATCTGGTTGATCAGCGGGACCAATTCGTTCATGTTGATCACACGGGCGGCATTGGTGGAAAAGCGCGCATCGGCTGCGAGTTCCGGTCGCCCGGCCACTTCGCAGAACTTGCCGAACTGGGAATCGTTGCCGGTAACCATCTGGATGCGTCCGTCGCTGCATGGAAAGGCGCCGGAAGGACCCAGGTTCGGATGCGCGTTGCCCAGCCGCGGCGGCACCTCGCCGGTTGCCAGGTAATTCATCGCGACGTTGGACAGCGCGGCGATCATGCAATCGAACAGTGCCATGTCGACGTACTGGCCGCGGCCGCTGCGTTCGCGGTATTGCAGTGCCGCCAGGATGCCGATCGCCGCATACGCTCCGGTCAACAGGTCGGAGATCGAGATGCCTACGCGCTGCGGGCCGCCACCCGGCTTCTCATCACGCTCGCCGGTGACGCTCATCAACCCGCCCATCGCCTGCATGATCGGATCGTAGCCCGGCCGCGCCGCGTAGGGGCCGGTCTGGCCGAAGCCGGTGACCGAGCAGTAGATGAGTCCAGGGTTGATCGCCTTCAGTGAATCGTAGTCCAGGTCGTAGCGCTTGAGCGTGCCGACGATGTAGTTCTCGATCATCACGTCCGATTTTGTGGCGAGACGACGGATGATGTCCTGCCCCGCCAGCTTTGAAATATTCACGGTGACCGATTTCTTGTTCCGGTTGACGCAGGCGTAATAGGCAGCCTCGCCGGTATCCTCGCCGCGCTCGTTGCGAAGCACCGGCGGCACCCATAGTCGCGTGTCGTCGCCGACTTCAGGCCGCTCGATCTTGATGACCTCGGCGCCGAGATCGGCGAGCACCTGGGTTGTGGTCGGTCCGGCCAAGATGCGGCTCAGATCGAGCACGCGGATATGCGACAGCGCTCCTGACATCTACTCACTCCGGCGGATTGGCGCAGCGCGGGGAGCGCGCCGCGAGATGGCCGCTAATCTACCTGCCGGCGGCGGAACAATCAATCAATTTCACGAGATTGAAGCTGGGTCGTGCGCCGTTTCTAGGAGCGATCGATGCGCAGTCTGGCTCGCTTGGGAACCTCGAACTCCGGCAGACCGATTTCCTTCCACAGATCCAGCGCCTTCATCATGATTTCCTTCGGCGGCAGCGAGAAGGGGCCTGCGTCCACCTTGAGCGTCGCATCGCACATCACCTTGCTGCCCATCGCGACGTCCGAGGTCGCGGAGCGCACCGAAGGATCGATGCCGACCCGGAAATAGACGTCGTCGATCAGCACCGTATCCCGTGACGGATTGTAGCGGGCGTTCATCGCCCAGTCGACATGGGTGTGGTCGCGAACGTCGATGTCCTCGTCGACCACCGTCACGCGCTTTATCGACGACATGGCTGCGACCAGGCGCCCCACTTTTTTCGAATGCCCTGGGTAGCCCGGCTTCATCGCGACGATCGCATGCCCCAGCATGCCGGCGAAGGTGAGATCGATGAATACGTCGCTTACGGCGATCTCACCCAGGTCGTGGCGCAGCATCTTGAGCAGGATCCCGGCATTGGTCAGGCTCTGGATGGTGGTGCTCTCCGAGGGCGGCATCTGGCTGGTGTAGCCGTAGTAGATCGGGTTCCTGCGGTGGGTGATCGCGGTGACGCGCACTACGGGACGCCGTTCGATCGGTCCCATGTAGCCGGCGAATTCGCCGAACGGGCCTTCCATTTCGGTCTCGCCGGGGTGGATTTCGCCTTCGATGATGATTTCGGCGTCCGCCGGAACGAGGAGGTCGGCGGTCTTGCATTTCACCATGTTGACCGCCTCACCCATCATGCCGCCGGCGAGCGTGATCTCGTCGACGCCGTAGGGCAGGTTCGCCACCGTGGCCAGATGCACCGCCGGCGGGGCTCCAATCACCCATGCGATCGGAGCGACTTTGCCTTTGTCGGTCCAGGTGAGCGTATTGAGGTAGCCCTGGCGCCCGGGGCGGAGGTTGGAGATCAAGCTCGTCTCGTCGCGCACCATGGTGCGGTACACCCCCATGTTCTGGATGCCCGTGTTGCAGTCCTTCGTCACGGTGTTGGTCGTGATGTAGGCTCCTTTGTCCTTGCCCGGTGTCCATACCGGAATCGGCAGGTAGGACAGTCGCACCTCCTTGCCGGTGATGACCACTTCCTGGCAGGGCGCGCGGTC
>Ga0209343_10009023_pt1 | contig 11497 bp, 9 predicted proteins | sample RifCSPlowO2_02_FD_184026 | JGI IMG/M metagenome (GOLD analysis project Ga0209343, IMG submission 184026) | Groundwater microbial communities from Rifle, Colorado - Rifle CSP2_plank lowO2_0.2 (SPAdes) (version 2) | ecosystem: Environmental > Aquatic > Deep subsurface > Groundwater | place: Rifle... | reverse complement strand
TCGCGGCTGCGTATCGTACCGCCGCCGCGACCCGGCAGATCCGGACGCACTTCGAAACCCGTAAGCCGGTCGGTGATGTATTGCGCGAAGCCGGACTTCGAATATTCCCCGTCGTTGGGTATGTCGATGCCGCAGTCCATTTGCATCTGGACTGCCTGCGCCACATGCCGCCCGATCACCGCGTTCTGGTCGGCGTCTAACGGAACGCCGTCCTTTTTTCGCGACAAGATGTCGAGGACTTCACGCGGGCGTACGAGGCTCCCAACATGGGTGGTGAGGATGCGACTGGTGCTGTGTTTCATGCTTGCTCCGCAGTAGCGTTGGACGGAGGCAGTTTACAGCGATATCGTTTCCCGAGGAGTGCAGCATAATGGAAGATCGCATTGATACCAGAAACACAGGTGCCCAAATATACGTTTGGAATCGGGCATTCCAAAATTTCGCAAACGTGCGGCGAGTCGATGCGCAGCCCCGATTGGCGATTTGGCGCTCTCGGTCCGGTTTGCACCGGTTGAGCAAACAAAGGCTTCAGCGTAAATTGCATGGGATATCGGCCGACCATTCTTCTCGCAGGAGTCAATCATGGCAAGCAGCAACTCGGAGGCGCGCGCGGGCGCGCTGCCAATGAAGGTGGAAACTGGTGTTTACGCCACCATGCGCGACGGGGTGCGTATCGCGCTGCGGATCTACCGCCCAGACGCGGAGGGCGAATATCCGGCCTTATTCGCCGCCTCGCCGTACCAGTACGAAACCGACGATCTGCCGCACAGCTCGTTGTTCCTGTGGCGCGAGGTGGGTCCGGTTCAATGGTATGTCGGGCACGGCTACTGCTACGTCCATGCCGATGTTAGAGGTACCGGGAATTCCGAGGGCAGCTACGGTTTTCTTGACCGCGCCGAACAGCAGGATTACTACGAATTGGTCGAATGGATCGCGCGCCAGCCGTGGTGCAGCGGCAAGGTCGGCGGAATCGGACAGTCCTACTACGCCTGGTCTCAGTGGTTCATGGGCATTGTCAACCCGCCGCACTTGGCTTGTATCGCGCCTTATGACGGAGCCGTGGATCCGTATCGTGGGGTGACTTATCACGGTGGCATCTACTGCGAGTTCCTGACGTGGTGGTACAACATGGTGCGGGCCAACAATCTGCATCGCGCCGCCAATTTCCCGGCGGGGAGGGAAATATTGCCCGATCACGCATGGGAATTCATCCGCCACCAGACCTACGACAACTGGTGGCGCGAGCGCTCGCCGTTCGAGCGCCTTGGAGAGATCCGGGTTCCCGTGTACTCGATAGGCCACTGGGGCAAGGTCGGACTGCACCTGTCGGGCAACATAGTCGGCTACGAAGAGGTGAGTACGCCGAAGAAGCTGTACGTCACCGGGGCAAGAGACGTGTTCGAGGCGCATGAGCTGTTCGACACGGTTGCTTTTCATGAAGACGAACTCAAACCCTTCTACGATCACTACCTCAAGGGGATCGATACCGGCTGGGAAAAGCGGCCGAACGTGCGACTGCAGGTGCGCCAGGCTAACCGGGTGCGCGAGTCGCGGGACTGGCCGCTCAAGGACGCGCGGAGCGTGTCGTGGTACCTGCACAAGGGCCCGAGCGGTAGCGTGACATCTTTGAACGATGGCGCATTGTCCACCGCGGTACCGAAGGATGTTGCGGGCGAGGCGGCAACGACGTGCTACGCCTATCCGGACCCGAAATGGAAGCTGGGCGTGGTGGGTGTCGGGCCGTTCGGCCCCGACCCGGTGGCTCGAGTTCTCACGTTTACTTCCGCACCGCTCGAAGAAGAAGTGGAGATAGGCGGGCCGATCGTGCTGGAGCTCTACGCCGAGTCGACTGCGACGGATACCGATTTCTTCGTCAAGCTTGCCGATCAATTTCCGCAGCCGCGCGAGGAACGCGGCGCCGTCCGTCCGCCGACGGCCGTCAATGTCAGCAAAGGCTGGCTGCGCGCGTCACACCGCGAAAAGGACGAAGCGCGATCGAGCGAGTGGCGTCCATACTACACGCACAGCAATCCTCAGCCGATCCGGCCGGGGCGCGTCTATCGCTACGACATCGAGGTGAATCCGGCGTCCTACCTGTTCCAGAAGGGCCACTGCATACGCCTGGAAATTGTCAATGGCGATTCACCCGTAACCGACGCAATCTTCACCCACCAATATATGTACTACAAGGTTGGCAAGGACACCTTCCATCACAGCAAGAACTGTCCTTCGCGTCTTGTCCTGCCCGTGGTGCCCAAGGGAAAATAGTTGGGACGAGTCGGTGCCGGCGGGCAACGCACCGGGCACGCGGCAAGGTGCCTCGTGCCTGTTATTCCTTTGGGTCGGTGTAATTCGTCAGCCGATCGATGACGTTTTGTTGCTCGGAGATCAATTCATTCAGCAGGTCACGGATCGAAAGAATGCCAACCACCTGATCGTTGTCTATTACCGGCAGATGCCGGATTCCTTTCTTGTTCATGATTACCATGCACTCGACATCGGTATGAGCCGGCGTGACGAAGAATACTTCCTTCGTCATCACTTCGCTGACTAGCGTGGTTGCGGAGGAACGTCCCATCAGAATGAGTTTTCGGGCATAGTCCCGTTCCGAAAGTATCCCAAGCAGATGGGTTCCTTCCATGACGAGAAGCGATCCAATCCTCTTTTCCGCGAGCAGTCTTAGTGCGTCGATGACCTTCGCGTAGGGACTTATCGACACGACACCGGAAGGCTTGCCCTGGAGCATCTGGGCGACCGTTTTCATCGTCGTACCTTTAACTCTCTGCGGTTCGCCCACACTTCTCCCGACAAACACGCTGCGACCGCCCAGAACACCGGCGCTACGCCCAGCGTCGCTCCTACGGCTCCGCTGAGCAGAGGCACCAGCGTCTGAGCCAGATTCGCCACTGTCATGCGCAGGCCGATCACCTCTCCGACCTTGTCCGGCGGCGAGGCATCGTACATGACCGTGGTGGACAAAGGCCCGGTTAGACCGAGCCCGATTCCCATAACGAAAGCGAGCGCAGCAAGCATGGTGAAGATTTGCGTAAGCGGCATCGCGAAAAATCCGAGACCGATCATTATGTGCGAGACGACGATCAGCGGCCAGGGTTTGAAGCGTCGCACAAGCGTGATCGCGAAGATCCGGACAAGCACGGTACCGCCGGACAGGCTCGCGGAAAGCGTCCCTATCGCCGTCGCCGACAACGCTATCGAATGGCCATATAGGGGCAGCATGAATCCCCATATGCTCCAGATCGCGTTGTTGGTCGCCGCAGCGGTGTAGGCGCGGCGAAGGTCCTTGTCTTTCAACAATGCCCACCCGGAAACTGGCGTGGCCTGCTCGATCTTTCGCGGGCCCGCGGGCGGAAACTTCAGCAGCCCGAGCCACACTACGGCCACAGGGGCGCCACTGAATACCGCCATCGCAAGGAACGCATTCGCATACCCCAGATGGTCTATTGCGAGTCCCGCCAGCAGTGGCCCCAGGAAGGTTGCAGCGGAAATAGCCAGCGCATGCGTGGTGAAATTCGCTGCGCGGTCACCTGGCTCCCCGTATCGGCCGACAGTCTGATGTGTCGTCATCTGGTACATTGAATTGAAAGTACCCATCAGTGGCGTAACGATGAACAGCGCCGGGACCGTATGCCAGACGCCGGCTATGATTCCGGCAAGGGTTACCATGCAGGAGGCGAACATAACGGGTTTGCGTGGACCCACACGGTCTATCCAGCGGCCGACGCGTACCGCGATGAAAGCGCTCACGACCCCATACAGCGCCGCTAGCAGCCCGATCAGCGCCGGCGAAACACCGAGCGAGGCCGCGAACAACATGATCGTCATGCGCGAACCGTTCGTCGCGATGTGGTTGGATGCGGCGAGCGTGACGTAAAGATGGAGTGGTTTCATTAAGCCTCTGGCCGTTCAATCCCAAACTCCGCGGGGAACGAGACATTATTGCGAAAACGGCCCGAGAAGCCATTCAGAATTATCTATATGATTCCCATCGCCGCTGCTAGATTACTATGGTTCTAACATGAGATCCGATCGCAAGAACGTCCTGATCCTGGCCACCTGCCAGATGTTGTTCGGTTCAGGTCGTTCGCTTCTCATGGCGACTGCGCCTGTGGTTGCCTACGCGTTGGCCGAAGAAAAAGGACTTGCTACTTTGCCCACGTCGCTCGTCATCGTTGGAACCGCACTTGCAACCATTCCAGCAGCGATGATCATGCGGCGTTTTGGAAGGCGCATAGGTTTTGTTCTCGGCGCGTTGATCGGTGCCGCGGGCGGCGCGGTCTGCGCTCATGCCGTGATACGGGGCGAGATGTGGCTGCTTGCTGTCGGCGCCTTTTTGTTTGGCATATTCACGGGGTTCTCTCAACTCTACCGCTTCGCCGCCACCGACGCAGCGGAACCGAGATTCAGAAGCAAGGCGATCTCATTGGTGCTCGCGGGCGGCGTGGTAGCGGCTTTTTTGGGGCCGGAACTGGCCAAGCTGGGCAAGGACCTGATCGGTTCGGCACCGTTTGCCGGCGGCTATCTCTTTTTGACGGCTATTTCGTTCCTGAGCGCACTGATTCTTCTGACGCTGCACATCCCACGTCAGACGCGAGCCGACCGCGACGGTCCGAGGCGGCCGTTGAGCAAGATCGTGGTTCAGCCTGTATTCATTGCCGCTACCGTTTCGGGCGCGATTTCCCAGGGTGTCATGAGCCTACTCATGACGGCGACACCGATCGCGATGCAGCACGCGCATCATGACTTCGACGCAACGGCACTGGTGATCGAATGGCACGTTTTCGCGATGTTCGCTCCAGGGTTTATCACCGGCTGGATGGTCGGACGCTTCGGCGAACTGCGCATGATTTACGCTGGAATCATCCTGCAACTGGCGTGCGTTGGCGTCGCGCTTTCAGGTTACAGCGTTGCGCAATTCTGGCTTGCGAACCTGCTGCTCGGATTTGGGTGGTGTCTGAGCTTCACGGCTGCCACCTCGCTCACGACTTTCGCCTATACCCACGCCGAGCGCGATAAGACGCAAGGGGCGACCAACTTCATCATTTTCGCATTCGTTGCTCTGATCTCACTGCTGTCAGGCGCGCTGGTCCACTATTTCGGCTGGAGGTGGGTCAATATCGGCGCGGTGCCGCTGCTGCTGCTGGCCGCGCTCGTTGTGTGGTGGTATTCGGCCAAGCCTCAGGCACAACTGGCCCCGAGCTCGTCGCCAGGGTAAGGTCTCCGGCGTCAGGTCCGTTCAACCGCGCTTGCGAAGAAGGTCGACGCGGACCTGCTGTGCAAGCTTGACACCTTCCGGTCCGAGGTGAGTATTGAAGAGCCGCTCGACCTCGGCTTTTTGGGCGTCGGTCACGTTGCGCACCTCGTGCGTCGCCTTGAAATGCTTCTTGGAGAACTCCGCAAAATCGCGGTACTGAACCGGTGACTGGAAGAAAGTCTCGCTGACCAGTTCCAGCAGTCCGTTTTCCACTGCTCGGCAAACGGCGCCGAACGCCGCACATCTGACCCGTTCTTCGTCGTTGTAGATTCTGGACATTTCATTGTACGGGCCGGCAAACACGGGCTCGGAAATGTAGGCGAGGCCGCCGGGTTTCAGAACCCGATGGATTTCGCCGAAAGCCTTGTCCATGAGGTCAATCGGCACGTGGTGCAGGGACCGGAACATCATCACGACGTCAATGCTTCTATCGGCGAGCGGAATCGACTCCGCACCGAAATCCGAGAAACGGATGTTCGATGGCCGCTCGGATGCGAGATTCTTCGCATGCTGGATCGCGTCCACTTCTGACGCGATGATCTGTGCGCTAGGATGCGCGTGGGCGATGTTTCGGGTGTGGTCAGCCTTGCCGCAGCCGAGTTCCAGAATCGTCATGTCGTCGAGCGTGAGCTGCGACTCGTAGATTTCCGCCTCCTTGCAGGTTCGGGTGATATTTGGGTGGATGAGTTGCATGCGTACTTCAGTCGTTCGCATCGATCGTCTCCTGGGGCTTGCAAGCTGCGAAGGATCGCTTTGCGGGGCGTGCGCAATGTGACATCGCATTGGATCTTTGTCAAAGGACCGAAGAAGGCGCGGGGACGCACCTGTGCGATCGAGCAGGGGTATTTGGTTCCGTGGCGTGTGCCCGTTGCGCCAGTCGTATGGGTGCGGGTTCATCGCGTGTGCAGCGGTGGGTGCGTTTGTGGAGTTGGGTCTTGATCAGCCGTGGATCAGCGCATTTGGACGTTTGATTGAATATAAAAAACATGCACCACGCGATCTTTCATGCATCTGATTTTTTGAATAAATCTGGCGCTGGTTCGGTTTCCTGCATGTGAGTGGTGTACTTCGGCGGCGGCGCCGCCAGAATTTGTTACGCGAGGTCGGCCAGCAGCACCAAGCGAAACCATATGGATTTCAATAGGTAATCGTAAGCTTGAGCCTTCGCTGCTAAAGCTGGCACGGTGCATGCGTGGCAAAGGGCAGGGAACACCGAATTCAACAGGAGACGATCATGACCACCACCGCCCTGAACCTAAACGCCCCGGAACGGGCTCTCGAAGCCTTCGAAGCGGCAATCGAGAGATTTAACGCCGCGACTGAGAACATGGCGCGAGCAACGAAGACTGTTCTGATGCTCGCTGGCGCGCCGCTGATCGGGCTCGCGTTCGTGATCGCATTGCCAGGGTTCTGCGCTGCGCTGACCGCCTTCTACGGATTCAAGCTCGTGGTTGCCCGCCGGAACGCGATCGCTCGGCACATCAAGAATGTCGCGCTCTTTTTCGCCGCGCCATTCATCGGTCTGGCATACCTGCTTGCCTTCCCGTTCGTTGGATTGGCGGCGCTTGCGTACCTCGGCGTGAAAGCCGCTCGTCGCTAAGACGCATCGCGCGGAATTGAGGCGGCCCTTCGGGGCCGCTTGTCGTTTCCCGCTTGGATGTTGCACCGCGCCTTTGCACGTTGGACCAACGTTCAATCAGTCCCCTGCGGGTGTTCAGACGCGCCTTCCCGTGCGGCCGGTCGCAAGGACGGTCATTATGGTCAGCAGCGCCACCACGCCGCTCACCCAGAAGACGTTCCTCGGATCGGAGTGGTCGAGCAGCCAGCCATATAGGATCGGCGCGATGATTCCAGCGACCGCAAAGCCGCTGGAAACGAATCCGAACACTTTGCCCATTTCGCCGGGCGGCGCCAGCGAACGCACAATCATGTCGCGCGGCGGGGCGAGGAATCCGTTGAAGAATCCGGCGACCCCGAGCAGCACTCCGATAACGAACATGGGGGGATCGAAAACCGCGATCGGGAATATGCACCCGGCCATAACGAGAATGCATCCGGCGGCCACAATGTCGTGCCGAGTGATCCTGTCGGCCACATATCCGCCGGCCAGGACACCGATCGGCGAGACAAACAGATATATCGAGACGACCAGACCCGCCGCTCCGAGTGAGGCCCCGTACAGCTCGTGCAGCGCGGAAATGCCGAAAGTCCGGATACCGCCCGCGGAAGTCGCCATGCTGGCAAAGAACAGCATCCCCATCAATACCGGCACGCTGAGAATGAGTGCCAGACCCGTGCGCCGCGGCTTTCCGCCGCTCGCCTGCGCAGCGCTTGGCGCGCGCGTAGCATCGACCAAGATTTCCGAATTCATCCACATCAGGCCCGCTATGATCATCCCTAAGATACCGCTGACAAACAGTGCAGCGCGCCAGCCCAGCAGACTGGCGAGGAACAGCACCGTCGCCGGTGCGACTGCGTCGCCGAGGTAACCGGTGAAAGTATGAAAGGAGAACACGCGTCCGATGCGAGTGTTGTCCACTGCGGCATTGAGAATGGCGTAGTCGGCCGGATGGAACACGGAATTGGCCAAGCCCGCCGCGATCATCAGTGCGACCAGCGCGCCATAGGTTGGGAATACGCCGATGAGCGATATCGCGATCGACTCGCTGAGCATTCCCCAGATGAGTATCTGTCGCGCCCCGTAGCGGTCGACCAGAAAACCGACCGGAATCTGCGTGAACCCGCTGGCGACGCTGAAGGCGGCGATCGCAAAGCCCAGCTCCGTAAACCCAACGCCGTAGATGTCGCGCAACAACGGGAACAGCGGCGGCAAGACCAGAAGGTAGAAATGGCTGAAGAAATGCCCGGTACAGATGAGCCCGATCACCTTGGTTTCTTGCCGCGGCGCGTTGAGCCTTAATGCACCGAGCTGCATTGAAATTCGTTCTCCTTTCAGATCTCCGGTCGCCGCGGGGTCGTCAGCCACAAGCCGGCGCGCGGCAATCGGGCCGGTACCAGCCAGCGGAGCCGAAGCTTAGCACTGTCAACGAAAATGCACGGGCCGGTCGCCGCGGCGGGCTATGCCCGGAGCGCTGCGCGGCAGGATCCATCGGCGCAAAAGCGGTCGCGACCACGGCGCGTTTCCCGTCGTACGCTCGCCCGACGGCGCTTCAACCCCCGTGCGTTGCTCCCGCGCTGGCGCGTTTCATTGAATCGGCTGGCGCGCATTCTCGGTTTCGCTTTCCTGGGCACCCAGTCCGGGCCAGCCGAACTGGTTAGTGGTAAGGTAAAGTGATATCGCGCAAACGGAGCTGGTGATACGCGGGAGATAGCCGGCTGTGCGGTATCCAATCGTTTCCTGGTCAGGTTTCGTTGAACCCGTTTGGAACCAAATGTCAACAGTCGGACATTGATCCAGATTAATCGGATTCGCCTGACCCATCAATAAAATATCGCTTCCCGTCACGCCAGTAGGTTCGACGCAGAAACCCGCTATGACTTAGGAGACCCAATGTCCACCCGTATAGATTTCTCCACCCTCGACCTCATGGATGCTCTCGATCTGGCCGTTTTGGTCGAGCAAGAAGCCCAGGAGCGCTACAACTATTTCAACGAGCAGATCGGCCGCCGCTACGCGGTGGATGCGGCGTCGATCTTCGAACTGATGGCGGGGAACGAAGAAAAACACGGGCGTCAGCTGGCCCATCGCAGGCGGGAACTGTTCGGTGACAAGCCGGTGCGCGTCAGCCGCAACGCCCTTTTCGACGTCGAGGCACCGGAGTTCGGCGCGCCGCGCTGGAACATGTCGCCGCTGAAGGCTTTTCAACTGGCATTGGCGTCGGAGGAAAAGGCCTACTGGTTCTACGATGAGGCCATGAAACACGTGAAGGACGCCAAAGTGCGCGCGTTGTTCGCAGAGCTACGCGATGAAGAGACCGAGCATGTCCGCATGGTCAAGGAGGCGATTGCGAAGCTTCCGCCGGGTGCGGACAAGGATCTCGAAGACGTCGACGCCTAAGCCGTTACGATTCTTTTTCACCCCTGCGCGATGGCTCGGCCTTGGCGCCGTGGCCGTGGTGCACGCCCGTCGCCGAGAGGGCCGAAACGGCTGGCGTCGTTCCGATCGAGAAGATCCAAGGACCCGGCGCATTCATCACGTGCATCCGGACTACCGGTCCAGGACGGGAATGTGCGCCGATGACTGAAATCAGCACGCCAAGTTGCGCCACCGCTGCCAGCGCGAGGCGCATCCCGTGGAGGCCGATTCGTCGGGTACGCAGCCCCGAAACCCCCTGCCTAATGAAAATCGGCGCCAAGACGATCATGCCTGTGGCGTAACGGAAGAATGCCAGTTCGAGCGGATCGAGTTTTCTGCCGAGCGTCTTGATCACCACATCGTTGAAGGCAAACGCGACGGTTCCCATGGTGATCCACAGGATGCCGCGCAGATTGGGCGGCAGTCGAGTCCATGAGGCAACGATTTTTCTTTTTAAGGCGAACACCCCTTGCTCACTGTGACATTGGCGGCCGCGTTCCCATCACCGCCGGGCCGGAGCGCTCGACCGGCATTCTGAACGACCCTCGGCTCATAGTCGAGGATCGTTCAGTCCGCGGACGGTCATTTTCTATAATAGACAGTAAGACCTCTTCTGGAAGCATGCCATGCACACGAATCCAGTCGCACTGATTGCAGTGTTGCTTGTCTTTTGTTCCGGGGGAAACCTTGCGGCGACGCCAAAGGTCGCGGCGGGATGGAACACCTTCGCGCTCAAGAACGACGGCACGCTGGTCGCCGCGGGCAACGATGCGCAGGGACAACTGGGCCTGGGGCGCTCGAAAGTCTATCCCTCCCCATTGCAGACGGTGGGGCTGAGCCAGATCTACGCCATCGCGGCAGGCAGCAATCATTCGGTCGCGCTGGACAACGACGGGAAGGTGTGGACGTGGGGTTTCAACAAGTTCGGCCAGCTTGGCGACGGCACGGACGTAAGTTCCACCAAGCCTTCGCAGGTGCCGAATCTGAGTGGCGTCGGTCTCGTCGCGGCAGGCTTCGCGCACACGGTGGCGCTGAAGTGGGACGGCACTGCATGGGCATGGGGCAGCAACCTGAACGGGCAGGTCAGCGGCATATTTCCGTTGCGGACCACACCGACACAGGTCGCCGGGCTGTCCGGCATACGGTGGATTGCTACCAACAGCGACGGCGACCACAACCTCGCGATCGGCTCCGATTACACGGTTTGGGCGTGGGGTGCGAACGCCAAGGGCCAACTCGGCGACGGCACGACTGTGGATCGAAACACGCCGGTGCAGGTGCACGGATTAACCAATGTGGTTGCGATCGCCGCCGGATATCAGCACAGTCTGGCGGTGACCTATGACGGCAGCAAAATCGAGCTATGGGCGTGGGGATCGAACCAGTACGGGCAGCTCGGCGATGGCACCACCACCGATCGCGGCTCGCCGGTCCAGGTGCAGGTCCCGAATGGCGTGATCCCTTACGCGGTCGCGGCCGGCGCCGAACACAGCATGATGGTGACCTATGACGGTGCCATCTGGACATGGGGTGCGAACGGGACCGGCCAACTCGGCGTCGGAACGACCACCGACCACACCACACCGGTACAGGTGCCCGGATTCAGCGACATCCGGGCCTTTGCGGCAGGGAGCTATCACAATCTCATCGTCAAGCAGGACAGGACCTTGTGGGCCTGGGGAACGAATTTCTACGGCGAACTCGGCGACGGAAACTACGGGAAACTCGCCGACGGAACGAACGCTGCGCAAAAGGCGCCGGTGCAGGTGCCGGGCATGGTCGGGATGGCCGATGTCGCCGCGTCGCTGGGCCACAGCCTCGCATTGAAAAACGACGGCACCGTATGGGCATGGGGTCTCAACGAATACGGGCAGCTGGGAATCGGGAGCGCGGAAATCATCGATCACAGCGTACCGGTCGTGGTGCCCGGCATGACCGGCGTGACCGATATTTCGGCGGGCCCGATGCACACGGTTGCGCTGAAGCAGGACGGAACGGTCTGGGCCTGGGGCAGCAACCTCGGTGGCCAGTTGGGTGAGGGCAGCCAGGTTGATCGCACGTCGCCCGTGCAGACCCAGACCTTGAACGAAGCATCCGCTGTCGCGGCAGGCGGATTTTTCACCATGGCGCTGCAGAACGGCAGCGTCTGGGCATGGGGTGCGAACGCGTCCGCCCAGCTCGGCGACGGA
>Ga0209343_10009018_pt1 | contig 11502 bp, 10 predicted proteins | sample RifCSPlowO2_02_FD_184026 | JGI IMG/M metagenome (GOLD analysis project Ga0209343, IMG submission 184026) | Groundwater microbial communities from Rifle, Colorado - Rifle CSP2_plank lowO2_0.2 (SPAdes) (version 2) | ecosystem: Environmental > Aquatic > Deep subsurface > Groundwater | place... | reverse complement strand
CGCGGCTATCGGGATCTGGCACAGACGGAGCTCGTGCACGCCGCCCGCCTGGGCCTCACGCTCAGCGAGGCCGCGAGCGGCCTCATCCTACTGAGCAGCCTGCGCGGCGAGGGCGCAGCCCTCGCCTTCGACGGGCTGCTGCGCGCGGTCTTTCCGGTACCCATCGAGACCGCGACCGAACCCGACCTGATGCGCGCCGAACCGGGCGAGGCCGAGGCCAACTTCAAGACCTATTTCGGCACCGTGCCGCCGGCGCTCGCTACCCTTCTGCGGCTGGCGCCGCGGGGTGCCGACGGTTACTTCCTGATGCGCCGGGGTACGATTGATTGCAACCAGCTCGACCGCAAGTCGGCCGAGCTGATGCTGATCGCGGTGCTCGCCTCGGACTATAGCCCGATGGCCGCCACCCACATTCGCGCTGCACGTGCGGTCGGGGCCAGCGACGAGGAGATGGCCGAAGCCATACTGTGCGCCGTCCCCGCGGCCGGCATTGCTGCCTGGATGGCGGCAGGCGTGCTCCTGAACGAGCAATGAGCAAGTCCGCCGAAAACCGCCAGTGGCTGCTGCGCCGACGGCCTCATGGCCGCGTGACGCCGTCTGACCTGGAACTCGCCGTGGCGCAGGTGCCAACCCCAGGCGAGGGGGAGATAGTGATACGCGTGAAGCTACTCTGCATGGATCCTACCATCCGCAACTTCATGGACGCGGCCCCCGGCTACGGGATGCCCATCGCGCTGAAAGGTCCGATCCGGGGGATGATAGTCGGCGAAGTGGTGGCGTCCCGCGACGCCGCTCGCCGCGAGGGCGACCTGGTGTGGGGCCTCGGTTCCTGGAGCGACTACGTGTCGGGGCCGGCCAACCGGTTCTTTCCGGTGCCGGTCGGCTTCGGGCATCCCCTTCCGGTGTACACCCATGTGCTCGGCACCATCGGGCTCACCGCACACTACGGCCTGCTCGACGTGGCCGGCGTGCGGCCCGGAGACCGTGTGCTGGTGAGCGGGGCCGCAGGCGCAGTCGGCTCCCTGGTCGGACAGATCGCCCGCATCGCGGGCGCGACACAGGTCGTCGGCATCGCTGGCGGCGTCGAAAAGTGTGCGCGAGCCAGCGAGCGCTACGGCTATGACGAGTGTATCGACTACAAGGGGCCAGTGCCGGTGCGCGAGGCCATCGCGGCGGCGTTCCCGGACGGCATCGACGTGGTGTTTGAGAACGTCGGCGGGCCGCTGCTCGAGGCTGCCCTCGACCACCTCAGGAAGAACGCCCGGGTCGCCCTGTGCGGGATGATCGCCCGCTACGGTGCCACGGAAATGCCCCCCGGCCCAGCGAATCTGTGGAGTCTCGTGGCCAACAGCGCCCGGATGCGGGGCTTTCTGGTGAGCGACATCCTGGGCCAGCCGGCGCGCGTCGATGCCGCCCTGCGCGAACTGGACGGCTGGATCCGGGAAGATCGTCTGCGCTACGACATCGACCTGCGCGTCGGATTCGAGAGCGTTCCCGACACTTTCAATTGCCTGTTCACCGGCGCCCACAGCGGGCGCTTAGTGGTGCAGATCGACAATCCGAACCAGAGCGCCTCGACATGAACGATGTGAGCTATACCCGCATGGGCGACATCGCCGTCGCCACCGTTAACCATCCCCCGGTCAACGCCCTGAGTCACGCCGTGCGTAGCGGCCTGGTGGCGGCCATCGAACGCAGCGCCGCGGATCCCGGGGTGTTGGGGCTCGTCATAATCGGCGGCGGGGCCACCTTCGTCGCCGGCGCGGACATCAACGATTTCGGCAAGCCCTACGACGAACCGACGCTCTACACCATCATCGACGCGCTAATGGCGAGCGCCAAGCCGGTCATCGCCGCTATCCACGGTACCGCCTTCGGCGGCGGCCTCGAGCTTGCGCTCGCCTGCCAGTGGCGCATCGCCACTGCCGATGCCCAGGTCGGCCAGCCCGAAGTGAAGCTGGGCCTCATGCCTGGCGGGGGCGGTACCCAATGGTGGACGCGCATGGCCGGTCCGCAGGTTGCGCTCGACGCGTGCACCACCGGCAACCCCGTCTCCGCCCGCCAGGCACACCAGTGGGGCATCATCGACCGCCTTGCCGACGACGACCTGCTGGAAGGCGCGCTCGCTCTCGCACGCGGGGTCGTCAGCGGCACCCTTCCGCCGCGCCGACTTACGGAAGCGATGGACAAGATCCGCGACGCCGACCCGAAGCTCTTTTCGGACTACCGCGCGAAGCATGTTCGCCGCTGGAAGGGCCTGATCGCCCCGTGGAAGATCGTCGATTGCATCGAGGGCGCCTGCCGACTCTCCTTCGCCGAGGGTTTCGCACTCGAGCAGGCGGCCTTTAAGGAATGCGAGCGCAGCCCCCAGAGCCGGGCGCTGATCCACCTCTTCTTCGCCGAGCGCGCCGCCGGAAAGCTCAAGGATGCCTGCGCCGCGCCCGCGCCAGCTCCCATCTGCTCGGTCGGCGTGGTCGGTGCCGGCACCATGGGCGGCGGCATCGCCATGAGCTTCGCCAATGCCGGACTGCCGGTGACGCTCGTCGATGCCGCGGCGGAGGCACTCGACCGCGGCGTGGCCAACATCGCGCGCAACTATGCCGCTTCCGTGAGCCGCGGCAGCATGGCTCAGGCGAACGCGGACGCGGCGCTCGCCCGCATCCAGACCTCGACGGCATACGACGACCTGCGCGACGCCGACCTGATCGTGGAAGCGGTATTCGAGGACATGGAGGTCAAGCGTGACGTCTTCCGCCAACTCGATGCGGTGGCGAAGCCCACTGCCATCCTCGCCACCAACACCTCAACGCTGGACATCGACGTAATCGCCGAGGCCACCGCCCGGCCCGGCCAGGTGGTCGGACTACACTTCTTCAGTCCTGCCAACGTCATGCGCCTGCTGGAGGTCGTGCGCGGCCGCCACACCGAGCCGGGCACGCTCGCCACCGCCTTGGGCGTCGCACGCAGCCTGCGCAAGATCGCAGTGGTGGCGGGCAACGCATACGGTTTCATCGGCAACCGCATACTCGCCGCGTACGGGCGGGAAGCGGACTTCATGCTTGAGGAAGGCGCCACGCCGGCGCAGATCGACCGCGTGCTGGTCGAATTCGGTTTTCCGATGGGGCTCTTCGCCATGCGTGACATGGCCGGCCTCGATGTGATCTGGCGCATTCGCCAGCAGGAGAACACGACCCGGCCGGCACATCTGCGCTACTCACCGATCGCCGACCGCATCTGCGAGATGGAACGTTTCGGCCAGAAGAGCGGACACGGGTATTACCGCTACGAGGGCCGCGAGGCGATCCCCGCCCCCGAGATCGAGGAGCTGATCCGTGAGGTCTCGGCCGAACTCGGCATCGAGCGCCGCGAATTCACCGATCAGGAGATCCTCGACCGCCTGCTGTGCGCCATGGTCAACGAAGGTGCGCACCTCCTCGAGGAAGGCGTGGCGCAACGGGCCGGGGACATCGACGTCGTGTACGTGAATGGCTACGGCTTCCCGGCCTGGCGCGGCGGCCCCATGTGCTGGGCCGAGGAAACCGGCCTGCCCGCCATTTACGAATCCGTGGTCGGCCATTACCGCCGACACGGCGAGTGCTGGGCGCCTGCCCAACTGCTCCAAGCTGCGGCCGCTGCCGGCCGCGGCTGGGATGGCGTCGGCAGCACCACCTCGAGTTGCAACACCCCTCCAACCTCAACCCAAAGGAACACATAGCATGCGTGATGCAGTCATCGTTTCCGTTGCGCGTACGGCCATCGGCAAGGCCTACCGTGGCGCCTTCAACAACACCCAGGGCCAAACCCTGGCCGGACACGTGATCAAGGCAGCGCTGCAACGTGCCCACGTCGAATCGGATGCGGTCGACGACGTGGTGCTCGGCTGCGCCTTGCAGCAGGGCACCACCGGTTTCAATGTGGCACGGCAGGCCGCGCTGTGCGCAGGCCTGCCGGTGAGCGTGGCCGGGATGACAGTGGACCGGCAGTGTGGTTCGGGCCTGATGGCGATCGCAACTGCAGCCAAGCAGATTATCGTCGATGGCATGGATGTCACCGTAGCCGGTGGCGTCGAATCCGTGTCGCTGGTGCAAAATGTTAAGTTCAACCAGTTCCGGATCATCGACCCCGCACTGGAGCAGCGGTTTCCTGCGCTGTACATGTCGATGCTGGAAACCGCCGAAATCGTCTCGGAGCGCTATGGCGTATCCCGCGAGCGACAGGACGAGTACGCCCTTCGTTCGCAGCAAAGAACCGCCCAGGCGCAGGCCGAAGGCCGATTCGACGACGAAATCATCCCGATCGAAACCATCATGGAGCGCTTCGACAAGGCGACGAACAGCACCACCTTCGTCCCGATCACGATCGCCCAAGACGAAGGCAACCGCCCCCAGACCACGCTGGACGATCTCGCCAAGCTCCAACCCGTGTTCAAGGAAGGGCAACGGCTCAAGGAGGGCCGCTTCGTCACCGCCGGCAATGCCTCGCAGTTGTCCGATGGCGCTGCCGCGCTAGTGCTGATGGAGGCCGCTGAGGCCGCCCGGCGCGGACTCACGCCGCTCGGCCGCTACCGGGGCATGGCGGTGGCCGGCTGTGGCCCCGAGCAGATGGGGATCGGACCGGTGCTGGCCGTGCCGAAGCTGCTGGCCATGGCCGGTCTGAAAGTCGACGACATCGACCTGTGGGAACTCAACGAGGCCTTCGCCTCGCAAGTACTGTACTGCCGCGACAAATTGGGCATCCCCGACGACCGGCTCAACGTCTCCGGCGGCGCGATCGCCATCGGCCACCCCTACGGAATGTCCGGGGCGCGCATGACCGGTCATATCCTTCTCGAAGGACGCCGGCGCAAGGCAAAGTATGGCGTAGTCACGATGTGCGTCGGTGGAGGCATCGGTGCGGCCGGGCTGTTCGAGATTTTCTAGGTCACCGTGATTGACAAATCGCCTTGCCGTGGTACTTTTACCTTGCTACCCGACCGACCGGTCGGGCGTATAAGTGAGCTGTACTTGCAGTATCGAATCACTCGACTGCACATTCTATTGGGAGTGGAAACTGCTATGTTGGAACAAGACGTCATTCAATACGAGGTTGCGGACAACGGGATCGCAACGATCTGGCTCAACCGCCCCCACAAGCGCAACTGCGTCAGCCCGCAGCTGCTGAAGGAGCTCGAGAAGGCGGTCGATCGCGCCGCCGAGGACAAGGAGGCCCTCGCGGTGGTGTTCCGCGGCCGCGCCAACACCTTCTGCTCCGGCGCCGACCTGGATCAGCTGGTCGGTCCGGTGCTGCAGGAGACCACCTCCTCGCTGCAGCTGGCGATCGACTCGGCCCGCACCTACGACAAGATCTTCAATATGAAGAAGCCCACCATCGCCGCAGTAGAAGGCTACGCGGTTGCCGGCGGCTTCGAGTTGATGATCTCGTGCGACTTCGCGCTGGCCGCTTCGGAAGCGAAGATCGGCGACTTCCACATCCGCCGCGCACTGTTCGGAGGCGCCGGCCCGATCTACCGCCTGCCGCGCATGATCGGCATGCGCCGCTCGAAGGAACTGATGCTCACCGGCAAGCTGCTCACCGGTGACCAGTGCGCCGAATGGGGCCTGATCAACGCTGCGGCTCCGCAGGCGGAATTCGATCAGTTGATCCAGGATTTCTGCGCGCCGTTGATCGACAAGAGCCCATTCTGCATGTGGATGACCAAGATGGCGGTGAACCGTGGTCTGGATGGAGACACCGACACTCTGATCACGCTCGAGACCATGACCTGCAACGTGGTGCACCACTCCGAGGACGCCAAGGAAGGGGTGCGCGCCTTCCTCGAAAAGCGTACACCCAAGTGGACCGGCCGTTGATCGGCAAAGGAGGCTAGATATATGTCAGCAAGCATGGTCATCCTGGCAACACGCCCCCCCGAGTGGACCCAGGAGCAATTCACCACGTGGTGGCGCGGCGAGCACGCCGGCTACGGCAGGAAGCTGCCCGGCCTTAAGGCCTATCGCCATGGCGAGGTGGTCTTCGACTACGACCATCCCGGGGCACCTGCCTGGGATGGCCATGCGGTGCTGACCTTTGCCTCGCGCAAGGCGCTTGATGCTGCCATTGATTCGCCAGAGTGGAAGGCAGCCGTCGCCCACGTCGGCAGAATGCAAGGCAAGCGGATCGTGCTGATCACCGAGGAGCTTGACCTCCTCGGCAGCGCATAGGACTCCCTTCAATCCGAGAATTGGGCAGGACAACAACGTGAGCGAACCATTTTCTCCAGGCTTCATCGCCCAACAGTTTCGCCTCGACGGCAAGGCTGCATTGATCACCGGCGGACGCGGCGCCCTGGCCGAGGCCATGGCCGCGGCGCTGGCCGACCTCGGCTGCGACGTGGCTCTCGCCTCCCGCCACGAGAAAGAGTGCGCCGGGATCGCGGCGGACATCGCCAGACGCTACGGACACAAGGCAATCGGCCTGCGCTGCGACATCGCCAAAGAGGAAGAGGTCGAGGCTGCGGTGGCGGCCACGGTGCAGGAGTTCGGCCGCCTCGACATCCTGATCAACAACGCCGGCGCCTCCTGGTGGGGCCTACCCGAGGAGATTCCACTGTCGGGATGGCAGAAGGTCATCGACGTGAATCTGACCGGAACCTTCCTCGCCTGCCGTCACGCCGCGAAACACATGATCGCGCATGGCGGCGGCGCCATGATCAATATCGCCTCGGTCGGTGCGTTCCTCTCCTACACCCCCGACGCCGGTCAGGTGGTTCCCTACACCACCAGCAAAGCCGCGATCGTGCACCTCACCAGCGACCTGGCCGCCCAATGGGCCCACCATGGCATACGGGTCAACGCGGTGGCGCCAGGCTCGGTGGAAACCGGTATGACCGAGACGCTTACCGAAGACGTGCAGCAGAAACTCCTGGACGGGATTCTTCTGCACCGCTTCGGCAAACCCGCCGAGATCGTCGCCACGGTCGCCTTGCTCGCCTCGGGTGCCGGCAGCTTCATCACCGGCCAGACCTTACTCGTCGATGGAGGGCAATCGATTGCTTAACCTCACCCCCCACTGCGCCGACGGGTTGACGTGGACCGATGCGTCCCTATGGGAGCAGTTTTCCGCGCTGGCCGCAACCGACCCACAGGCGCTGGCCATCGTCGGCGCCGACCAGCGCCGCTGGAGCCGGGCCGAACTCGGCCTCATGGCGGAGGCGGCAGCGCACGCCCTGCTTGCGGCCGGCGTCCGGCCCCACGACCGGGTCATGCTCCAGGGACGCAAGACGGCGCCCACCCTCGCGGCCGCACTTGGCATCTCGTCCGTGCGCGCCATCATCTGCCCCTATACGCCGGATCTCGGCGTGGCCGAGCGCCGGATTTTCGACGAGCGACTCGACCACATTGCCGTGATCGGCGACAGCGAGGGCGAACCCATCCCGGACCTGCCCGGCCTGCGCCTCGCCCTGCGCGACCGCTCGTGCCTCGGGGCGCTCGACGACCGCAACGAACGAACCGCAATGATCGGCTTCACCTCCGGCACCACTGGCGTCCCCAAGGGCGTGATGCACTCGTCGGCCGCCATGAACTACACCGTGCGGGCCTGCGAACAGATCGCCGGACTCGCCCCCGGCGATGCCATCCTGGGTATCGTCCCGCTGGGGAGTGCGCCCGGCTTCACTTTCACCGCGCACTTCTCGCTCGCCCTGGGCCATCCGCTCGTCATCCTCGATCCGTGGGATCCGCTCCAGACCCTGAGGGCCATCGAGGCGCACCAGTGCCGCTGGGGCATCTGCGTGCCCACCCATCTGGCGGCCCTCATCGAAGTGGGGCGCAGCGGTCGCTGGTCGGCACCCAGCCCGCTCAAGGCGCTAGGCGTGGGCGGCAGTTCGATGACGCCCGAAATGGTCGGCGACGCGAAAACCTGGCTGGGAATTCCGGCCCTGCGCATGTTCGGCATGTCGGAGTGCATGGGACATGCATCGACGAAACCCACCGACCCACCCGAATATCTATGCCATTCGGATGGCCAGTCGTTTCCCGGCACGCATGACGAGGCCTTCGACTCCGAGCGGCGCAAGCTGCCCAGGGGCGAGCGTGGCCAGGCCGGGGTACGCGGACCGTCGCTTTTCATTGGCTATTGCCGCGGCCTCGGCGATCACGAGTATCAACTCACCGAGGACGGTTTCTACCTGACCGGGGACGAGATCGTGTGTGATGCAGATGGAAACCTGAAGGTCGTAGGCCGAATCAAGGACCAAATCATCCGTGGTGGATATAATATCGATCCTGCCGAGGTCGAGGCGACATTGCTGCGGCACCCGGCGATCGCCATGGCATCGGTTGTCGCGGTACCCGAGGCACGGCTTGGGGAGCAGGCGTGCGCGGTATGCTCGATTCGTGAAGGACATCCGACGCCGACGCTGGATGACATCAAGGAACACCTGGCAAGCATCGGGCTGTCGAAGAAGAAATGGCCGGAGCATCTCGTAGTCGTCGAAGAATTCCTGTTTACCACGACCGGCAAGGTCGACAAGAAGCGCATGTCGACGTTTGCCGCATCGCAGTTACGATCAGGCTAGCCTTGTCGGGCGTGTCGGTAGGCAGACATCAATGCATACTAGGCTGACCTCAGGGTCAGCCTGTTACTTTAGTACACCTGGAGACAAGAAATCGATATGAAAAATCCAGCCACGCTTGCCACGCCGGTGAGAAAAAAACGGGCCCGAGCAGCGACGGCAGCGCACGACGAGAAGCGTCTCGAGATCATCGCGCACTGCGCGACACTCTTCGACCAGGTCGGCTACCACGGCACCTCGATGCAGATGCTGGCCGACGAAGTCGGTCTCGGCAAGCCGACGCTGTATCACTATTTCGCCAGCAAGGGCGACATTCTCTACGAGATGCACCAACTGCATATCGACGCCCTGATCGGCGGCCTCGAGGCCGACGCACAGGAGGTGGGCGTCGAACCCGCCGAGCTCCTCGAACGGGCCTGTGTGTACACCCTCCGCGAGATCGCCCAGCATCCCGGCTATGTCCGTGCATTCATGGATCACTACGCGGAGCTGGCTGACGAGCAGCGGGCGGACATGCGGGCACGTCGTCGCGACTATTTCAGTCGGATCACCACAATCATCCAGACGGGTATCACCAAGGGCCAGTTCCGCGATTTCGATCCGAAACTCACCGCCCTCGCCTTCACGGGCATGTGCAACTGGGCCTACAAGTGGTACCCGCCGATGGCGACGGAGACCCCGCCGGAAGAAATGGCCAAGTCGCTATGCCAGATTTTCTTCGGCGGCCTGATCAAGAGCTGATCAGGCCGGCGCATCCATCGCGGTTGCACCCGATACCCACGCCGACAGGCCGCTCGTCGTCACTGCGCACACGATGGCTTCGGCGATCTCCGGTTCGCTCGCCCCGGCGGTTCGCGCGCCCTCGATGTGGACCGATGCCCAGGGGCTGTAATCGGCAACCAGCACGGCTACCAGCAGCAGCTCGGAGTACTTCGGCCCGAGCGGTGTGCCGTTGATGGTCCCCTCGCGCATCAGGTAATAGGCGTCCGCTCCGAGCGGCAACAGCTTGACGAGTTTCCCCAGCGACGGCGGCAGGGAGCCAAAGTATGCCAGGAAGTTCTGCTCTGCCTCGCCCGGCGCCACGTCGATCACCGTTAGCCCCTCGTCGCCCAGGGTACACCCCGGAAACACGGCTTCCAGCGCCGCAATGTAGGACAGGGCAGCCCCCTCTCCGCGCACGCTACAGAGCACGATCGCGGCGGCGGACGCCTCTTCGAAGGTCAGCCCCATGTCCCGCGCACGCGTGAGTTCGCGCAACGCCATCTCGCGATAGCCCTTGGTCGTCGCGGCGACCGCCACGAACATCACCTTGAGCTTGGCCGGCAAGGCGCCGTCCTCGTCGATGATCTTCCTGAACCTCGAGTAACCGCCGAGCGTCAGGGGGGCGATCCGCCGTAGCAGCGGCGAACTCAACAATGGATTTTCGATAGTCACGGCATTTCCTCAAAGAAGACTTCACTCGGACGGCGTCCAATCCCTCCAGGCCCCCAATCGGACCCGGATCAGCGCCGCCCGTCCTTTCAATTCCAACCTGCCGTCTGCGCTGCGGTCATTCCGAATGTCATCGCCAGTGCGAGACCGCCGGCGTAGCCGACGCCGAACGCGTCGCCGGCATCGCTACCGGCCGCCAGCAGCCCCGGGATCACGGTACCGTCCCCGTCCAGGACCCGGGCCCGTTCATCGATCGTCAACCCGCCGAAGGTGAAGGTGATCGCCGGATAGACAATCAGCGCGTACCAGGGCGGACGGTCCATCGGCAGGCAGGACTCGGTCCGCGGCGGATCCAGCGCCTCCCAGCCGTTTCTTGCTCCGTGGTCATAGTCGCTCAGGCTGCGCAACATCTCGGCGCCCTTGAAGCCGTGCGCGTTGGCGAACGTCGCGAGCTCCTCGTGGGTCCTCGCGACGACGCCCTCGCCGCCGTTCTCGATCGCCACCGCGAACTTGTCCATCGGCGCTGCGATCGCCACAATCGGCTTGGTAGCATGATCTGCCTGGACCCGTGCATCCCACAGGCAGATCGCTCTCGCATTCGCCTGTGCCACGGTGTGGCAGGTATTGGTGTGGTCACCGAAGGTCTCGTCGCAGAATCGGCGGCCTGCCTCATTGAACAGCAGGGCGTGGTCGCTGTGATATTGGGACAGCATGGTGAAGTAGCGTTCCTCGCCCCAGGCGTTCGGCCGGCTCACCAGGTGCCCGTAGAACCCACGGTTCGTTCCTCGCACCTGCCCACCGGCCGCCTGCCCCAGGTTCAAGCCGTCGCCCGTGCTGTGTGGATTGGAGCGCAACAGCATCGCGCCCGCGTTCGGGTGGATCAAGCGTGCCCGCATTTCCTCCGAAGCCTGGAAGCCGCCGGTGGCAAGCAGGGTATGGCGGGCGTGGATGTCGAGCTCGCCGTCCGCGTGCATTGTTCGTGCGCCGCTAACTCGCCCGTCGCCGTCTTTCAGCAGCAGCGTGGTCGTCGTGTCCAGCACAACGTGACCCCCACCCTTCTCGACCAGATCGACGCAGCCCCTGAGGTGGTCAACGATGTCGATCTGGTAGCCGTAGCCGTGCAGCACCTCCATCGTCTGCGACACGTGGATGCCGCGCTTGCGCAGCCATGCCACAGCGTCCGGATAACGCTCGCAGATCACCCTGCCCAGGGGGGGATCGCCGCCGCCATACAACGCCATCTTCTGCGGCGAAGCGGCGGTCCATAACACACCTCCGGACAGGACCGCAGACCCGCCGACCGCGCCCGACTTTTCCACCACGACCACCCGCGCGCCGCGCTCGGCGGCCCAGCCTGCCGCCGACAGACCCGCCATCCCGGCGCCGATGACGAGAAAATCGCACTCCAGAACCTCATTATTCATAGGGCTCCCCCTGCTCCGTTCTGCCACTTCGACTTCAGGCCTTGACCGCGCTAGGCGGTGGCGTTTCATGTTGCGCCAGGATCTCGCCGGTCGGCG
>Ga0209343_10009017_pt1 | contig 11503 bp, 11 predicted proteins | sample RifCSPlowO2_02_FD_184026 | JGI IMG/M metagenome (GOLD analysis project Ga0209343, IMG submission 184026) | Groundwater microbial communities from Rifle, Colorado - Rifle CSP2_plank lowO2_0.2 (SPAdes) (version 2) | ecosystem: Environmental > Aquatic > Deep subsurface > Groundwater | place... | reverse complement strand
AGCCAGGTCAGCAGGTTCAGCGTAGCGGAAACCTGACCGTAGCCGGTGAAATGGTGCTCCACGACGAACGTGCCGTGAAGGCCCAGTGCCTCGGCCTCGACGTTGTATTCGATGAAGTCGTGGTAGCCTTCGGTGCTGTCGAACTCACCGCTGCCGCGCCGTGCCGAGGCGCTGCCGAACAATCCGAACTGCATGAAACTCCCCTCGTACCGTTAGCGGCTCGCAAATCAAGCGGGATCGGCCGACCCAAACCCGCGGATGATACCTCCAAGCCCAAATAGCAGAGCAATCTGTAAGAGACGGCTGCTTTACAGCATGGGTACCCGCACCTACACTTCGTTCCGCATCACCGCTTGAGCGTGACAGATTCGCAAGGGGAGAGGACCGCTTGTCCGATGTCAGCAAGAAGATGGCGCTTGCCTGCCACATCGAAGGTCGGGGGCCGGAGCTCATCATGTTTCATGGTGGCACGGGGTCCTGGACGCACTGGATTCGCAACATTCCGGCGTTGCGGGAACACTTCACCGTGCATGCATACGATCTGCCTGGCAACGGTGATTCACCATCCGTGTCCGGCGATATCACGCCGCACGATTACGTCGACATCGTTTGCGAGTCGATTCGCGATGTTGGCGGTGCAACTAAACCGGTATTTCTGTGCGGGTTTTCGTTCGGCGGCGTGGTCGCGACGATGCTGACGGCGCGCATGCCGGAGAAGGTTTCGCGCCTCGCCCTGGTCGCGCCGGGTGGGCTGCGCAGTGCACCCAGTGCAGGCTCGGGCCGCAGCCGTCTCAATCTTCGCAAAATGCCGCCTGAACCGGCGCCCGAGGACGAGCGGCGCGCGATCCTGCGCCACAATTTGATGCAGATGATGTTTGTGCACGACTCGACAATCACCGAAGAGACCATCGACATTCAACGCGACAACGTCGCGCGCCAGCGCTTCAATACGCAGCCGTTCACGGGGGGTAGCCTTACACGCGCGGCACTGCCGAAGATCAAGGCGCCCACGCTGGGGATATTCGGTGCGCGGGATAACTTATCGTGGCCTGATGTGTCGGCGCGGGTCGACCCTTGCAGGGAGCTGATGCCCGCTATGCACATCGAGCTGATCCCGGACGCGGGTCATTGGGTACAGTACGAAAGGCCCGAGCCCGTCAACCGGTTGCTCATCAAGTTCTTCAAGCAGGGTTAGGTTTGCTGCGTGCCCAACACGCCTCCCCGCGACTGTTCAACTCAACTCACGGTCTCAGCTTCGCTATGCACATACTAATCATTCCCGGTGTCACCATGCCTACTGTGGACGAGTCCCTGCTTTCGCGCATTCGCGAAGCCGCCGGTGCGGACGTGCGCATCTCGGTCGTAAAGTCCGCCGCCGCAGCGATCGACGTGATGGAAGACGTCGAAGTGATCCTCGGAGTGATCACTCCCGCAATGCTCGCCCGCGCGCGCAAGCTGTGCTGGGTGCATGCAATCACCTCCGGCGCGGATTCCTATCTTTTTCCCGAGATGGTCGCGAGCGAAGTCATGCTCACCGGCGACAAAGGTCTGGTGGGCACGCATCTGGCCGATCACACCTTTGCGCTGTTGCTGGCGTTGACGCGCCGCCTTGCGCGTGCAGTGCAGGATGCGCCGCATTCATGGAAGAATCGTGTGGCGTATCGTGCGGAAGAGTTCGAGCTCGAAGGCTGCACTATGGGCATTGTCGGGTTCGGTGGCACCGGCCGCCAGATCGCGCGTCGTGCCAAAGCTTTCGGTATGCGCTGCATTGCCGTCGATTGCGATCCTGTCCCGCCCTCCGACGAAGTGCCCGAAGTGTGGGGCAGCGAGCGTTTGGACGAACTGCTCCGCACCTCCGATGTGGTGACCTCGGGCCTGCCTTTAACGGGGAAGACGCGCAATCTCTTCGGCGCGCGTGCATTTTCGCTGATGAAGCCGACGGCGCTGTTCGTCAACGTGACGCGCGGCGAAATCATGGACAGCGATGCGCTGATCGCGGCAATCAAGAAGGGACAGATTGCGGGGGCAGGTCTCGATGTGGCGCCGCAAGAGCCTCTGCCTCCCGGTCATCCGCTGTGGACCACGCCGAACATCGTCATGACACCGCATACTGCAGGCGCGAGCCAGTTTCGAATCAGCCGCAACCTCGACCGCTTCTGCCGTAACATCGCGCGCTACCGCGCGAGCGAGCCGCTGGAAGGGCAAATCAATAAGGCTCGTGGGTTTTGATGTCGAACCGCACAAGGCTTACCACCAACATTGCACGTGGCTGCAACGGATCAGGGCAAGAAGCCGCGCTGGAGCTGGAGCGCCGCAGTAACACTGCGATAGACTCTGACCGCTGTAATACCAACGAAGGCACTCAGCGCAGAGGAGCTCCCCGATGCCGATCATCGATTCGCAGGTCCACGCCTATGAGGCGAACACACCGAAACGGCCCTGGCACAGCGTCCCGAACTGGCCTCCGCACGTCACTGGCGACGAGATGGTGGCGGCGATGGACAAGGTCGGCGTCGATGGTGCGATCTTCATCTCCGCCCATTCCCTGTACCAGTACGACGCGAGCTATGCGGTGGAAGTGCAACGGAAGCATCCCAACCGATTAGCCATCGTGAAGCCGGTCAATCCGGACGATCCGGCGGTGGCCGATGTCATCGCGGAGTGGAAGAAGACGCCGGGCACGGTCGGCATCCGCATCATGATGAGGAAGGAAACCGGTCGTGGCCCGAACGACCCGGGCATCGACCGGATCCTGCGCGCGGCGGTTCGGCACGACTTCCCGGTCAACCTGTCGTGTGCAGGCAACCTCGACGCGGTCCCGGCGCTGATCGACGGTCACCCCGACACGCGATTCATCATCGATCATCTGGGCCTCGTGCAGCCGCGGACGCCGCCCGCCCCGCCACAGCCGTGGGCCGAGCTGCCGAAGCTGCTGGACCTTGCCAAGCGCAAGAACGCGGTGGTCAAGGTGAGCGGCGCTTGCACGCTGGCGCGGGAGCCGTATCCCTTCCCGGACATCTGGGACCCGCTCGCCCGCGTGTTCGATGCCTGGGGTTTCGACCGCTGCCTGTGGGGCACCGACTGGACCCGCGCCTTTGCGGTCGTCAACTACGAACAGGCGGTCGAGCCCTTCCGCCAGACCAAGCGCCTGAGCGAGAGCGAACGGGCGATGCTGATGGGCGGCGCGTGCGCCAAGGCCTACGGCTGGTCGCCGAAGAAAGGGTAGGGCGAGGTCAGATGAGGTTTCAGCGCATTTCAACGCAGTTCATCGCGGCGTTGGGTGATCCGGAGGCAAACTCCGGGAGCGGCGCGCAGTCGTGGGGTCTGTGGCCGGTTGACCCGGGCCCGCGAGGCGTCATGCTCGCCAGCTTCGCGCAGATGAAGGCGGCAGGCGGGGTCGCCCCGGCCGGATGGAGATTCGATGCAACGGAGTGGTGGCTGGAGGAACACGGCCTGATCATGGAGCCGCCCGTGTTTCCGGTTCCGCCTGGCAAATACCTGGTCACGGGTGACCGTGAAGTGACGACTGTGCTGACCATACACCCCGCCGGCGCCGATGGAGCCAGTCGCTGGGAACTCGGCGACCACGCGACGCTCTACGACGTCACGCATCTGCCCTGCCGCGCCGCGCGCTATACATCGACGACCGGCGCGGAGTCTCCGGCGAACGTACAAAAAACTGCGTTTCCGGTCGCTCCGGGCGGAACCATGCCGCCGGTCGAGGGCTGCGAGAAGAAAGACTACGCTGTCATCTTCGTGATCGGCGTGGCTCTGGAAGCCAATCACAAGTGAGGCAGTCCGGGCATTCGATCAAGCCATCCCGCGAGTCTGTGTAATCGTCGAGCCAGTACGCGATGAGGAGGCCGTCGGAGGCCTGGAACGTGAGCATGCTCACAGGCGGCCCGTGTGCCTCAGCAGAAAGCCGAGCAGGTCCCTCGCGCAGCGCTCTGGCGCCGAGTCAGTGATGTTGTGCGGCAACCCGTCGTACCAGATGTATTCGCTGTGCGGGACATGTCGCTGGTAGACCTCGTACTGTGCCTTCGAGCCGAGCGGGTCGTGCCCCGGCATGACGTTCAGCATCGGGCACCTGATGCGGTGGAGATCCGCCGTGTAGTCGACCTCCTTCATCATCGGCCCGAAACGGGCGAAGAGATCAACGTCCGTTTTCGCCGACTCTTCGATGAACCACCTGATGAATCCCTGGTCCCGCACGTTCGGGAAGCGCTCTCCGATCGTCTCCTCGAGAAAGCGCTTGAAGCCCTTCGCCTTGATGCCCGCCACCCACTTGTTCATGTCGATATTAGAGGGCTTCAGACCCGGCGTGGAAGCGAAGTTGGCGAGCGTGAGTACCCGGCCGGGATAATCGATGGCCGTGCGCATCGCGACGATGGAGCCGGCCGAGGAACCCGCGAGGTGGAATCGCTCCAGCCCAAGGTGATCCGCCAGTTCGATGACGTCCAGCGTCAGGCGCGTGAGCGACAGCTGGGCGGGCCCCGGGATCTGCGTTTCGCCGTGGCCCCGCATGTCCGGCCGCACGACGCAAAAATGACGAGACAGCGTCGGCACCCACTTGTAGAGGCGGCGCGAGCTGCCCATCGCGGCATGGATGAGGATCAGGGCTTCCTGCGGCGCCCATGGATCGGTGAAATCATCAACTGCGTACGCGAGCTTCAAGCCGTCGCTCGCGATCATGTGGTGCATTTCTTCTGTACTCAATGGCATATGAACCGCCGCGAAAGCGTAACATATGCCCGTCTTGAGGATGCGAAACCTTTGCCGCCATGATGAAAGGTGGGAGCATGTCCAGGAAAAATGAGATGTACCGGGCGCTGCTGGGGAAACCGACTGTCACCCTGGCGGGCAATATTTTCGACCCGCTTTCGGCGCGTATCGCGCAGATCGCCGGATACGACCTGTTGGTATTGTCCGGATCAGTCGGCAAGGCATCCAATCTCGCCGCCCCCGACATCGTCATCTCCACGCTGCCGGATGTGCAGGACCAGATCCGCCGGATCACTCGGAATACGGATATTCCGATCATGGTGGACGCCGAGGACGGCTTCGGCAATGCGGTCAACGTCTGGCGCTGCGTGCGCGAGCTGGAAGCCGCAGGCGTGTCGGGCATCGAGATCGAGGACAACGTGGTTCCCAGGCAGTTTGGCGTCGAGGACCCGGGCCTGAACCCTGTCGCGACTCAGGTCGGCAAGCTGAAGGCCGCGGTGGCCGCCCGCACCGATCCCACCACGGTGATCATCGCTCGCACTGCCACCTGGCGTGCCGATCGCGAGCATGCTCTTGAGCGCATCAAGGCATATGCGGCGACCGGCGCCGAGGCCTTCATGCTGACGGGTGTGAAGAGCAAAGCCGACATCGAGGCCTCTCACAAAGCTGCTCCGGATATTCCCATCACCATTCTTGGCCCTCCGCCTGGGGTCAAGGACGACGCGAAATTCTGCTCGGACAACAATGTCAAGATCATCATGTTGGGTAACCCTACCTACCTGGTGGCGGTGAAGTCGATCTATGACACTCTGAAATTCCTCAAGGATGGCGGTGATGCCGCCCAGCTGAAGGGAAAGGAGGCCGATCATGAGCTGACCCGCCGGATCATCCGCACCGACGAATTCGAGAAATGGCAGAAGGAGTACATGAGGTAGGGCACTCTAGAGTCCTCCTTCGAAAAGTCGTCCGCATAGTCGGGGTAAGGAAGCGAGTGTGCCTGGTCAATATTTCGCAGAAGGGAGTAATACAAAATGAGCGATGAGCTTCTTCTTTCCGCCGACTCACATGTCATAGAGGATCCGCAATTGTGGAAGAGGCGCTTACCCGCTTCCTTTCGGGATCGGGCGCCCGTCTGGCCGGAGCTCAAGGTCGGTGGCCAGTTCCAGGCGCGCCCGGGTGGCCATGATCCAAGAGCAAGACTTTCAGAAATGGCGCAGGACGGCGTAAGCGGGGAGGTTCTCTACCCCAGCTTCTGCCTTGACCTTTATGGATTGACCGACGTAGCGTTGCAGGAGGCGTGTTTTCGCGTCTACAACGATTGGATCATTGAATATTGTTCAGCCGCGCCTGACCGGCTCTTCGGGATAGGCAATCTGGCGTGCTTCAACATTCCCAATGCCGTTAAAGAGCTGGAGCGCTGCAAGAAGTCCGGCCTGCGCGGTGCAATGGTCTGGCAAGCCCCGCCTTCCGATTTTCCATTTCATGGTGATCACTACGACCGCCTGTGGGCCGCGGCCCAGGAAACGGAAATGCCGATCAGCATGCATATCCTGACTGGCGAACCGTATGCCTTTCCGCGCCAGCCTCCGGTACGAATCGCTCATCTGTATTTACCACACGCGGTAAACGACAAGCTCCTCTATGCGGCCAACGCGCTGTCCGGCCTGATTGCCGGAGGCGCGCTGGAACGCTTTCCGCGCCTGAAGTTCGTTCTCGTTGAAAACGAAATCAGCTGGCTGCCATTTGTCCTGTCCCAGTATGACAAGTATTGGTCTCGCGGCAACCTCAATTCCGAGATGAAATTGAACCCGGGGCAATACTTCGAGAGACAGATCTACGCCACCTTCTTCAACGATCCGCCTTCGAAGATGCTGTTCGGCCACTGGGCGACGAAGAACTTGATGTGGTCGAACGACTATCCTCACCCCAACTCGACCTGGCCGAACTCACGCGAAATCATCGAACGCGACCTTGGCCATCTGCCATCCAACGTAAAGAAACGACTGCTGAGTGCGAACGTGCAGGAACTCTACGGGCTGCCGCTAATGGAACCGGTGATGGCCTGATATTCGCAAGTGCGGACGCACATATCTACAGGACGCTTGAAACTTCCTCGTCAGACCAGCTTCCGCTGTCGGCCAGAAGCGGTCCTATGGCACCTATAGGCAAGCTGTTCCGCCAGTTCGATGTGAAGCTCGATTAGTGCTCAACGCCGCCGGTGACCTACACCGCGATCCGGTATACCTGAACTGCCGTGTCGTGAAACAGGGCGGCGCGCTCGCTGGGGGAATAGTCCTTTGACAGCCGCTTGAAGGCGTTGAATACGATGGTATAGCCGTATGACACCTTGTCCACGGGGAAATTGCTCTCGAACATGCAGCGGCTCGGCCCGAACTTCTCGATGCAGTAGTGCATCAACGGCGCCAGCGTCTCCGCCAATTCCTCCGAACCGATGGGCTTCGCGCGCGTGAACCAATCGAAGCCAAAACGTTTCTGCCCCACACCGCCCAACTTGAGGACGACGTTGGGGCAGGCCGCCACGGCCGCAATGCCGCGCCGCCAATCGGCCAGCACTTCGTTGTCACGGCTGGCGTAAGGACCCACGCGCACGAGCCCGCCGATGTGGTTCAACACGATGGTAAGGTCCGGCACGGCGCGAGCGAGCGCGGCAAGCTCATCCAGTTGCGTGTGGTAGAGCGAGTTGTCCAGGGTCAAACTCATCTTTGCCAGCACACGCGCACCGGCGCGGTATTGCGACGTGGCCATCACGCCCTGAATGTCGCGCTGCGCAAGTTCCGGGCTTGCATCCCAGCCGGTGGCGTGGCGTATGCCGCGAAAGCGCGGGCTCGCTGCCTGCATCGCCTCCAGAACCGGTGCGACCCGATCACCCAGCTTCAGATCCGCATGCCCGACAATGGCGGCGGCGATTTTCGTGGGGCCGTGCTTGCCGCTGGCAGCCTCGTCAGCCAGACCGTTGACGTGAGCCACCTCGCCCACCGGGCGCATCTCCTGTAGCCCGTCGGCGCGATAAAAAGCCCTCACCTCGATAAACACGGTCGAGCGAACGTTGTGCCCACTGTCCCGGATATCCGCGGCAAGGTCGGGCAACAGGTAACGCTGATAGGCCGGCGGCTCGTGCCGATGCGCCCAGATGTGGTGATGTGGGTCGCAGATGGGAAGGCCCGGCTCGAGCGCGGTTTCAGGGGTGAGTTGCAGCCAGGCTGGCTCGCCGATAGTCACGATAGCCATGATGGTTTCCGATGAAATGTGCGTACATGTATTCTGCGCCCGATTCTCGTTAGCCTGGCGCGGATTTTAGTCGAGCATTACACTGGAGTCGGCCCGGCATCGACCATCGACAATCGCCGGGCAATCATGGAGGAGGAGTCGTGAAAACTATTGCCGGTGCCATCGTGCTCGCCGCGACGCTCGGATCGGACATCTCGGGCATTCCGACAGAGGAGGTCCGCGCCAAGGTGCGGCGCGAGATTGCGATGTGGGCGAAGGTCGTCAAGGCCGCCGGCATCAAGATCGACTGACGGCGGTGGAGAATTCGGATGCTCGCTGACCGTTACGACCTTCCCGTGTCCACCGCTTCCGCCGCCGCGCGGGATGCCTACGTGCAGGGCTACGAGTTGGCGCTCACCCTGTATCCCGGCGCGGTCGAATCCTTCGACCGTGCCTTGGCTATCGATCCCGGACTCGCCATCGCGCATGTCGGAAAGGCCCAGATCCTGATGCGTGAAGGCAAGGCCGTGGCAGCGCGCGCGGCTCTGGCGGCAGCCAAAGATCTGGCCGTCGGCGTGTCCGCACGGGAGGCGGGGCATATTCAATTCTTCGACCTCGCCTTCTCGGGTCAGACCGGCGCCGCCATCGAGTTGTTGTATGCGCATCTGGCGGAGTGGCCGCGCGATGCGCTGATGGTCGCCACGGCCGCGAACCCGAACGGGCTCATCGGCAGCTCGGGCCGCGTCGGACAGAAGCGCCAGGTCGCGGCGCTGCTGGACAGTCTCGCCCCGCATTACGGCGACGATTACTGGTTCCTCTCCTACTACGCGATCGCGCTCGGCGAGGATGGCCGCGTCGCGGAGGCGCGGCCGAAGATCGAACGATCCGTCATGCTCAACCAGAAGAACGCGCATTGCGCGCACGGGGTCGCGCATGTTTGCTACGAGAGCGGCGATGCGGACGGCGGTCGCGAGTTCCTTACCTCGTGGCTCGCCACGTATCCGCGCGACGGCTCGTTCCACGGGCATCTGAGCTGGCATCTCGCGCTGCTCGAGCTGGGCGCGGGCAACTGGACGGCGGCGCAGCAGCTCTATCGGGATGCCATCGCGCCCGACCGGCACCCGGGCGGACCGCAGCAGAAGGTGTGGGACGGCGTAGCGTTTCTGTGGCGCTCCGAGCTGGCCGGCCATCCGCGCGACGAGCCCGCGTGGCGCATACTGTACGACTATGCCGCGAGCTCCCTGCCACGGCCCGGCGCCGGACTCGCCGATCTGCACGTCATCCTCGCCGACGCAGTGATGTGCGACGCTGCCGCGCTTGATGCCCGTACCCGGCAGATCGAGGAGCTGGCGCGCGAAGGGCGGTACCCGTCCGGCGCCTACGTGCCGGAACTCTCGCGTGGCTTCGTCGCGTTCGAGCGCGGCGACTATCCCGCGGCGATCGCCGCGCTCGCCCCGCTGGCAAAGCAAAACGAACGCATCGGCGGCAGCCGCGCGCAGCACGACCTGATCGAGTTCACCTTGCTCAAGGCCTATCTCAACGCCGACCGGCTCGAGGAAGCACGGCAATTGCTCAAGGCGCGCAGGCCCGGGGCCCTGGCAGTTTCCGTCGCGGGCACCGAGGATCTGGCGAGAAGAAAGACTATGCCGTCATCTTCGTGATCAGTCGCCACCCGCATTCGTATCGACGTCGCACACGACGTTGAGCAGCGCCTGGCGCTTCTCCACCAGCACCGCCTTCATCGCGCGCTCCAGCGCAGGCAGCATCTGGCGCGCCTCGGTGACGCGCTCGCCGTAACCGCCCGACACCTCCACCAGCTTGTTGTAGTGCTGTTCGACGGTGAAGTAGGTGAGCGGTGCACGCTCCGTGCTGGCGGCGTAGCCGTCAGGATTGAGCCCGCGGGTGGCGTTGCGCACGGCCTGCCAGCGCTGATTGTTGAACACCACCCACAACACCGGCAGCTGCTGCTCGGCGGAAACATAATGGGCGGAGACGGGCACGTTGTACATGTAGGCGCCGTCGCCCTCGGTGCCGATCACGAACTTGTCGCGATTCGCGAGCTTGAGCCCGAGCGCCACCCCCATGCCGTGGCCGAGGCCCGAGGCGGCACCCGGGTTCAGCACCATGCAGGGCCGATCGACATCAAGATACTGCGTCTGCAGCGGCGATTCCTTGACGATGATCGCATCCTTCGTGCGGACCTTGTTGATGCAATGGGAGATCCAGGCGGGCGCGATCGGCGAGGCATCCTTGCTGGCCGCAAGCTTCCTCGCCCAGTTCTCTTCGAGTTTCGCGTGATGCGCCGCGCATTCGTCGCGCCGCTTTGCGATGCGCGCGGCATTCGACGTCGCGGGCTCGGCCATCGCATCGTGCAGCATGCGCAGCCCGAGATCGCTCGCGCACGCAAGCGACAAGTCGGCCGGGAACCCGCGCACGGGTACATAGGTGTAAAGCGGATCCGGCGCCATGTGGATCACCTTGCAGTCGGCCGAGGGCCGGACTTTGGACGGCTGCCAGGGCACCACGGTGTCCAGCACCAGAATCGCGTCGGCGGCCTTGACGAATGCGTCCGGATTGCCGCCGGCCATCATCGGGTGGTGCGTCGGCATGGCGATGTAGCGGTTGCGGTATTCGACCACGGGAATCGCGTAGCGATCGGCGAGCGCCGTGAGCGCGGGCATCACGCCGGGACTGCGGCCGCCCCAGTTGGTGATGATTACGGGATGCTGCGCCCGCGCGAGGATCGAGGCGGCCTCTTCGAGCGCCTCGGGTGACGGCGCGGAAGGGGCGGCCGGGCGCATGCGGCTCGGGCTGTTATAGGTGAACTTGTCGAGCTGCAGCGAGAGCACTTCGCGCGGCAGCGAAAGATAGACGGGCCCCTTGGGGTCCGACATCGACACCGTGAGCATGCGGTCGACGATGGTCTCGAGCTGCTCGGCGTTGCGCAGCTCGTAGTCCCACTTGACCGACTCCCGCACCATCGCCGCCTGGTCGTACATTTCCTGCGTCCAGTGGATGTCGAGCGTCCGGTGGCCCTTCAGCGTGTCCTCGTTGATGGGCGTGCGACCCGCGGTGAAGAGTATCGGCACCTGTCCGCGCGCTGCGTTGAGGAGCCCGTTCATGGCGTTGGCCGTGCCCACGTTGACGTGAAACATGGTGAGCTGGGGCCGCCCGGTGGCGAGGTAATAACCGATCGCCATGTGCTGGGCGGTGTTCTCGTGGGGGCAGGTGACGGGCCTGGGGTGCGGCAGCCCGAGCGCCTGGGCCTTCGCGAGCGCCTCGATCATCGGCGCGAAGTCGGTGCCGGCGTTGGCGAACAGGTACTCGACGCCACGGTCGGCCATCAACGCCAGATAGGCGTCCGACACGGTCACGTTTTCGAGCGTCCTGGTCGCCATCGTCTTCTCCCTCAGCCGGCCTGCCGCATCGCGGCCGCGAGCTTGTCGAGCGTGGCGAGCGTCTTGTCCTTGTCCTCCGAGGCAATGGAGAAGACGACGCGATCGACGCCGGCATCCCGGTAGCGTTTCAGGGTATCGGGCTCCGCCGGCGGGTT
>Ga0209343_10009004_pt1 | contig 11509 bp, 14 predicted proteins | sample RifCSPlowO2_02_FD_184026 | JGI IMG/M metagenome (GOLD analysis project Ga0209343, IMG submission 184026) | Groundwater microbial communities from Rifle, Colorado - Rifle CSP2_plank lowO2_0.2 (SPAdes) (version 2) | ecosystem: Environmental > Aquatic > Deep subsurface > Groundwater | place... | reverse complement strand
ATGCGATCGCTCGACTCAGACATTCAGGCATTCCTCCCGATTGTGGCCAGCGGTCATCACGGGTCGGATTCCGCGCCGTGTCCAATGCCGCCTAACGTCGTGGTGAGCGGCGCGCGCTTTCTGCGCGTCCGCTCAACCTAAAGTTAGATCGATGTCTCATGCCTGATGTGCCTGACGACCTTCAAGTAGGTGTTCGCGATACCGGGAATACGCACTCTGCGGCGCATCGTGAAAGGCACCCACATCGTCTTCGTGTTCGACAAGGTAATCGTACAGATATCGCACACTGTCTAGTGCCGGTTGAAGACGAGGGATTTTCATTTCGTTTAGCTCGTCCAGATGTGCAACGAACTTATCCCGATACGCGCGTACTTCAAGACGAAACGCTTCAAACCCAGCTTCTTCGAGCTCAGTCCGCTCGTAAAGCCCCGATAAGAACGCGTCGGCGTCCGTGACGCATTTTGACCAGTGATGCTGTGCTCTCGGATCGCCGAAAAGTTTACACCACTCAAGCATGCAGATATCAATAAAGTTGCCATTGAGTGTGCGCCAAAATTGCTGGCGCCGCCGGGCCATCGGACCGGCATTCCAGGCACGGTAGTACGCTGCGTTGCGTACAAAGTGCATGCATAGAATGCCTGTACGGCGAAGGCGTGTGCGACGGTTCATCTATCGATCTAACGTCGTGCTGTGCGGCGGGCCAGTGCTGCCATTTGAACTGGCGCGATGCTCACGGCTCCGTCCGCACGAGCTAAGGGTTAGGTGCGGCAGCGTCACGTTGTGTGAAAAGACCCCCGGCGAAACCGACAATAGCAAAAAAGATGTTTGCGAGAACCGCTCCATCAAGCTTTCCCGCGGCGAAGAGCAGACCAGAAACAATCAGAACCAGGATAAGCAGGAATGCGCTTGTGGCAAAGCGACCGAAACCCGCCGTCTTTGTAACAAAAAAACCGATCAGTGCAACCAAGCCAATTACGAATACGGCCAACACGAGCCAACTGCTTGAGTCCATTATTCCCCCTCTGAGTCAACGCCTAAGCCACTTGCGTTCGATTAAGCGTTTAACGAGATTAAACCAAGCCTCCTCGGAGTAACTCTTTCCAGCTAACACGCCAACAACAGAGTTCAACACAGCAATCGCGTATGCCGCGGCAAGAACGAAGAATACATAAAACATTGTGAAATTAACAAAGCCGCATTCGAATGAGTCTGCGATTACCGTGACACCGCGAAAGAGCCCAAGGTCTTTCATCGATGACATGAACGCGGTTAGGCCAAATACGGCGACGTTAGCCCCGACTATCCAGTAGAAATACTGATGATCCTCTAGTGCTGCGGGCCAAAGTAGAACAAACCCCAGAAAAATGGCTGCGTAGCCTTCGCCAGTCTTTGTAACCTTCATCGAAAATATCTGGATCGCACCTAACGTCGCCGCTAACCGGTGCGCGGCGAGGGGGCGGAGCCCGCTTGCCGCGCGTCCGTGTTGAGCGGCTGGTTAGCCCCCGTCGTACCTAGGATGCCTGGCGACAACAGCACAGCATCGGGACGGAGAGCAAGAAAGTCTTCGCGAATCTCGTTGTCACGCGTTGCGATGGCGCCTGCGAGTGAGCCGAGTATTACATAGTACAGGTCCAGCATGGAGTGTTCGGCTCGGCGCCAGAACTCAGGGCTCGGATCTTCAGGAAAGCGACCTTGATATCTCTGGAACAGGCGCAACCCGGCGATGATCTGACACTGAACCCAGCGGAACCACGCCCACTCCGGCGTCAAGGCACCCGGCGAGGGCGCGTCGGGTGGAGCATCTTCATCGAGAAACGACTCATAGATTTGCCTGACGAAGTCGTGGTCGCCAGCGATCTTCCGCCGCGCCACTCCTACAGCAGAGGGGAAGTCTTTCCATTCAATGCCGTTTAGCTCGGGGAAGAACTGATGTACGATTTTGCTTCGCTCGACGAAGTCTCTTGTGTCACCCTCCACCTGCGTTCGCCACGCGGTGAGGTTTTCTAGCACTTCACCTTCACAAACGAAGGTGCCTTCGCGAAGCTTCTTGTGGAATACGTAGCGATCGGGGAGCCGATGTTGTGTCAGCGGAGCCGACCCTCGTTGATGCTCCCGTTCAAACCGAAGTAGGACGCCCACATTAGGAATCAGATTGACCGGGTTCTCTCGCTCTGGCAATTTCGAAAAGCACCGCTTCTGGCTCAGTACGTCGGTGGTCATCAGCTCAAAGAAGAGCTCGTCAGACAAGAGCACATGAAAATGCTCGCATAGTGCGCGGACCGATGCAGTCGGTGCACCGTCTAAGTAACTCTTGTCCAGGACAATCTCGGTCATTGATAACGGGGGCTAACGTTCAATCATAAGCAAAAGTGCTGATTAACATAATCGCGCCCGGTGTTCGTTTCGTCAACCTGCCCTTAAATCAATGCGTTACCGGGTGCGACCATTGTTCGCTACCTGATTGAACAGCAGAAAATAGATCAACGCTCTGAATTGCCGGTGGTTTCGCAAGCGCAATCGGGCAAACCGACGGAACCTGTTCCGCCCTCCGCGGGAGCAGGGTGGGGGTGAGAAAAGGGGGAAGGAGTTCCTTTGGGGGTCAGCGATAGAGCAATACCGCCTCGCGCGCTTCGCGCCACGCTTCTTCGTCGGGCCTGGCGAGCGCGTCGAGATCGGCGGCGGTGGCGGCGGAATCATCGACCCACTCGCGCAGCAGCGCGCTGCCGTTGATGAGATCGATGGCGAGGCGGCCGCGTTCGTACTCGTACGGGAAGTCGCGCCACAGCTCGTAGTCCGGTCGCAGCTTGCGCAGCGCCTTGAAGGCGAGCGCGATGAGCCGCCAGGGACGAAACGCGTCGTGGTCGTAAGCGGGATCATCGACGTGGATCTGGACGCCCGCGCAGAGCTTCCCGGCGTGCTTCTGAAACGCGGGCTCGAACCAGCGGGCCCGCAGCCGGCAACCGCGCATCCATCGCGGCGCGAGCGATTCCATCGCTGCGATGAGCGCGCGCGGATCGAGGTCCGGCGCACCAAAGAGTTCCAGCGGCCGCGTCGTGCCGCGACCTTCAGAGAGCGTCGTGCCTTCCAGCATCACGGTGCCGGCATAGCAGCGCGCCATCCACAGATTCGTCGCGTTGGGGCTGGGATTCACCCAGGATCGCTCGCCGAGCGGCCAGCCATAACCGGGGGCGCTGTCCGGCTTCCAGCCCTCCATGGTCACCACCTCGCATTCCACGTTGAGGCTCAGCGTGCGCACGAACCACCGCGCAAGCTCGCCGAGCGTGAGACCGTGACGCATCGGTAGCGCTCCGGCGCCGACGAAACTTTCCCAGCCAGCGCGCAGCAGGAGCCCCTCGATCGGGCGGCCCGCAGGATTGGGACGATCGAGTATCCAGACTGCCTTGCCGTGTTTCGCGGCCGCTTCGAGCACGTAGCGTAGCGTGGTGATGAAGGTGTAGACACGGCAGCCGACGTCCTGCAGATCGACGAGCAGCACGTCGAAGCTCTCCATCATCGCGTCTGTCGGACGTCGCACTTCGCCGTAGAGGCTGAAAACCGGGATGCCATGCACTGGGTCGGTGAAGTCCGGCGATTCGACCATGTTGTCCTGCTTGTCGCCGCGCAGTCCGTGCTGGGGACCGAAAGCCGCCGAGAGCTTGATGTCCCCGAGCGCGGCGAGCACGTCCAGCGAGTGCACGAGATCGCGGGTCACGGACGCTGGATGCGCGAGCAGCGCCACCCGCCGGCCCGCCAGCGGTTTTCGCAACGCGGGCTCTTCCCGCAGGCGGTCAATCCCGAACTTCATCGAGCTTGAGGGCGAATGCATCAGGATGATGGAAATCCGGTCTGCCGGGCGGATGCTTGAGCGCCCAGAAGGAAAGCACACCACGTTCGTCTTCGACTACCGCCGATAGCGCAAGCGCAAGTCTCCGGCGCGGGTGCATGGTCGACAGGCGGTCGAGCGGAATCGAGGCATCGAGCTCGAGGGTCTCGGCGCAGCTCCGCACGGCGATTCGCGGGTTCAACGCCCCATCCGCGAGCGGTGCGCCTTCGCCGTACTTGGCAAACGCGTAAGCCGCCCACTCGCCGGAAGGCGCGAGATTGAATTCATGGTACTCGGGCCGGCCCGAAAGCGCGACGAAACACTCGCAGCACGTGTGCTGCCAGAGTCCATGCGCGATGCGCGGCGGCCGCGGTGGCGGCACGCGCAGCCGCGCAAGTTCGCCCTCGATCGAATACCTAATCGCCAGCGTGCCGCCCGGCTCCCTGCATACGCGTGCACCGACGCTGCGCACCGCCCCGCTGCGGCTTTCAGGATGGCGCACGAGTGTCACCGCGTGAACGATAGATGACGGCATCCCCGCGCAGTCTATCAAATAGCTTGAGGGAAAAACCACCAAACTTTGCGGAAGTTTGACGAAAAGCGGGCGCGCATGTTGTAATACCAGCGGTATTACCAAAGGACCCCGCAATGCTTACCGTCAAGATGGACGCCGAACTGGAACGCGAGCTGGAAGCCGCGGCCCGCGCAGCCGGTCTGACCAAGAGCGAATTCGTGCGCCGCGGGCTGCATGAAGCGATCGCGCGCGCGAAGAAGCACGGCAAGCCCACCCCTTGGGATCTGGGGCACGATCTTTTCGGCAAAGTTTCGAGCGGGAGGGACGATCTTTCCCGGACACGAGCCCGCGACTTGATCGCTGCTCGGCGCAATGCAAAGGCTGCTCGTTGACAGCGGCCCGCTGGTGGCGCTGTTCGACGCCGATGACCGTTGGCATCAACCGGTTGCTGAATTCCTGAAGGAATACCGCGGCGAACTCGTGACTTCCGCCGCCAATGTGACCGAGGCAGCGTGGATTACCGCCAGCGCTTCCGACCGTATGCTCGCCAATCTTCTTACCTGGCTGCAACGCGGCGGAGTATCGGTCCACAATCTCGAACCGCAGGACTTCAGCCGCATTGCCGCGCTGTCCGCGCAATACCGCACGCTGCGACCTGACTTCGCCGATCTGGCGCTGCTTGCTCTGGCCGAACGGTTGAAGCTCGATCGGATCCTGACGCTGGACAAGAAGGATTTCATGGTGTACCGGCTCAAGAACGGCCGGCCCCTGCGCAACGTGCTGGACGCCGAGGCGGCGAAACGCTGACCCGGTGACATGCAGCTTGGGTGATTCGAGCTTAGGGGATAAACCGCCAAGCCAGCCTGCTGGCGCTGAAGGCGCCAGCTTAGCCTCCAAAAACCGAAAGATTCAGCTTCGCCGGCTCCCCCAGCCATGACGCATTTGCTTAGTCTACTCCACCGACCACGGTGATTCGCGATGCCGGCATCCAGGCCAACTGATCGGCATTCCGATCCGGCCGCTGCCGTGACGCCGGCGGGCCCTCGCGTTCACCCGCTACGCCGAGGGCGTGACAGGATGCCGCCTCCGCCCATCATGATTGCGCTGATCCAGAATACCGATGGCAATCCGAATGCCGTCGCGACGAATCCAAATACGGCCGGGCCGCTCACGCGCATGGCGTTATTCACGCTCTGCCGCAGCCCGAGCGTCTCGCCCGAACGGCCCTCTGCGGAGCGGCTGAAAATCAGCATCGTCGTAATCGGCTGGCCGCAGCCCATGCCGAGCCCGAACAGGAACGAAACCACAGCCAGCATCACTACGCTCTCGAAAAACGGCACCAAGCCGAAACCGATCGCCGTAACATAAAAGGAAAAGGCGAGCACTCTTTCGTCGCCGAGCCGCGCCACGAGCCAGGGCAGAAAGAAGCGTACCACGAACGATGCCGCCGCAAGCGTCGCGAGCAGCCCGCCGATTGCGGACGCCGAGAGCCCGATGCCGTAGCCGTAGACGGGAATGTAAAACTGATACAGGTCCTGCCCCACCTGCACCAGACTGCTCGTCACGAGTATCCGCAGCATCGCGGGATCCGCCAGCGTATCCCGGATGCTCCCTGCGGATCCGGCGTGGCGGCCGCCGCCCGGCAGCATCCCGCCCCAGGCGACAAGCACCACGCCGGCTGCCGCCGACAGCGTCACCAAGTACAGGCACGCCACCGCGTGGCCCGAGAGATCGATCGCGATCCCCGCCAGCAGCGGCCCGGCGAAAAGAGTGGTGGCGCCCACGAGGCTTGCGTTGCTGAAGTTCCGCGCACGCTCGTGCGGTTCACTGAGCAGGCCGACCACGTTCGGCAGCAACACGTTGTACAAGGTGAACGATATGCCCAGCAGCGTCGAAGCCGCATAAAGCGCCGCCAGCTCCCGCACGAAATACGGGATCAACATGGCGCCGCCTCCGCAGGCAGCCCCCAGCAGGAGCAACCAGCGCGAACCCACACGATCCGAGTATCGGCCGACCGGCCATGAGATCAGCAATGGGAATACGTAAAGCGACCCCACCAGAATACCCACCGCCGAAGCCGAGGCGCCGAGGTCGAGCGCATAGAGCGAAAGCGCGACGCGAGCGGAGCTGATGCTGCCGAAGCCGAACAGCATCAGTGCGAAGGTGAGATAGAGCGGAGTCCGCGATGCGGACACGTCTGCGTTCAAAATGCTTGTATCATAGATGATGGCCGGCGATGGCCGGCGGCATTATGGCAGGTTGTCATTGAGCTGCCTTCATCAACAGGGAAAAACACATGAGCATCAAAGGCAAAGGCTACATCGTGGGCGCTTACGAGCACCCCCTGCGAAAAGCGCCCGACAAATCCGTGGCGCAGTTGCACGCCGAGTGCGCGAAGGGAGCGATCGCGGACGCGGGCCTCACCAAGGGCGACATCGACGGCTACTTCTGCGCCGGCGACGCGCCGGGGGCCAACGTCTGGAGCATGGCCAATTACATGAACCTGAAGCTGCGCCACGTCGACTCGACCGATATGGGCGGCTGCTCGTATCTGGTCCACGTCGCCCATGCTGCGCAAGCGATTGCGGCCGGGAAATGCAATATTGCGCTGGTCACGCTCGCCGGACGTCCCAATTCGGAAGGAAGCTCCGGCACGCAAGTGCGGGACCGCGGCGTGAACCTGCCCGACGCCCCCTACGAGATGCCGTACAGCCCGGTGACGGTGAATCTCTATGCAATGGTGGCGATGCGCCACATGTATGAATACGGCACGACCAGCGAACAACTCGCCTGGGTCAAAGTCGCCGCCTCGCACCACGCTCAGTACAACCCGAACGCGATGCTCCGCAACGTGGTGACAGTCGAGGAAGTCGTCAGCTCGCCGATGATCTCCGACCCGCTGCACCGCCTCGACTGCTGCGTCGTGAGCGACGGCGGCGGCGCGGTGATCGTAGCCAGGCCGGAGATCGCGAAAAGCCTCAAGCGGCCGCTCGTGAAAATCACCGGCGCGGGCGAAACGACGAAGGGCCAGATGGGTGGCAAAGTCGACCTGAGCTACTCGGGCGCCGTGTGGACCGGTCCGCGGGCTTTCGAGGAAGCGGGCGTCAAACCGGCCGATATCAAGTATGCGTCGATCTACGACAGCTTCACGATCACGGTCGTGATGCAGATCGAAGATCTCGGCTTCTGCAAGAAAGGCGAAGGCGGAAAATTCGTCGCGGACGGCAATCTCATCTCCGGCAGCGGCAAGTTTCCGTTCAACACCGACGGTGGCGGACTGTGCAACAACCACCCTGCGAACCGCGGCGGCATGACCAAAGTCATCGAGGCCGTGCGCCAATTGCGCGGGGAGGCGCATCCCGCGGTCCAGGTGAAGAATTGCGACCTCGCGCTCGCGCACGGCACCGGCGGCTCGCTCGGGCACCGGCACGGCAGCGCCACATTGATCATGGAAAGGGAGTAAGACGATGGCAACCCCATACCAGGAACGAAAACTCCGCGACCCGGCGCTGAATCCCGGGGACCAGCCCTACTTCAACGCTGCTGCCGAGGGCAGGCTCATGCTCAAGAAATGCAGCGATTGCGGCGAGTACCACCACTACCCGCGCAGTCTCTGCCCGCACTGCTTCAGCGACAAGGTGCAGTGGGTGCAGGCCAGGGGCACGGGCGAAATCTATACCTTCAGCATCACGCGCCGCGGCGGGCCCGTTCCCTATTGCATCGCCTACGTCACCTTGGACGAAGGCGTGAAGATGATGACCAACATCGTCGATTGCGATCTCGATACGATCCGGATCGGACAGAAGGTGAAAGTCGTCTTCAGGAAGACCGAAGGCGGCGCGTCGATGCCGATGTTCGCGCCGGCAACCTGAGCCCGCAGAAGACCGATGTCGGGTAATTGTACCGCCGGGTAGCCTCGCGGCAACCCGACCTACGGCTGTGGACCAAAGCAGCGACCTCAGGGTCAGACTCGACCTTCGGTTTGCCCAGTTGTGATTGGCTGCCCATTTTCCACCGGCGCCGCGCGACGTCCACACAATTCCTCCATTCGACGTTTGAATCGCTCACGTTCCAGTGCCCAGTATCTTGTTTGTCGTTACATGAGGGTCGAGTCCGACCCTATGAACTCGCTGCAGGCCAGCGATATGAAGAAGATGTTCGAAGTGCAAGGGATGGCGCCGACCGGCGGCACTGTGGCGAACTTCAATAAACGTATCCGCACCGACTATGCGCGCTGGGTCAAAGTCGTGAAAGAGGCGGGGCTACAGGTTCACTGAGGAGAGAGGAAGAAAATAATTGGGTCGCAGCCCAATTATCTTATCTACACCTCGACCATTTCGAATTCGTTCTTGCTGGCGCCGCAATCCGGGCAGCTCCAGGTATCCGGCACGTCCGCCCAGCGCGTGCCGGCGGGGATGCCCTCCTCGGGAATGCCCTGCGCCTCGTCGTACGAAAAAGCGCATAACACGCACTGCCACTTCTTGAATCCGGCAGCCGTCGCCGGCGCCTCGCTGTCTGCCGCAAGCGGCGCGACCCGCGGAAAATTGAGAATGAGCGCTTCGAGCCCCTGCGGACCGGCATGGATCTGGAACGCGTCCTCGTCCGGCCTGACGAAGACGACGGTCAGCGCCTGGCGTTCCCGGTTCTCATGCCACAAGCTGCCCTCGACCGCGATTACATACTGGCCGGCGCCGCTGGACGGGGCGGGCGCAACGGTCCGCGTGCCGGGCGCCATGGCGAGCGAGCGGACGAAAAGCCCGCGGTCATCCTTGACGTCGGGGATTTCCTGCAGGCTCACGCCCGACCCGCAGGCCGGGAACGACGCCATGCTGGTGACCTGCCACGGCTTGCGATCGGGAACCTGCTTCAATTTCGGCAGCGCGCCGGGCAGGCGTTGCGCGCCCGCGTCATAGCGCGTGCGCAAGGTCATGAAGGTCCATCCCGTCTTCTCATCCGCGTGCAGCGGGCCATAGGGCGTAAAGGCGCGCGAGAAGTGCACGTAGTAGGGCGCTACCTCGTGCCGCCCGAGCCGGCCCTTGCCCTTGACCAGGATCTGGAACTGATCCACCGCGTGGAAATGCGTGCAGGACCTGTCCCCCGGATCGTATTGAGCCAGGAAAGCGGTGGGGGCGTCGGACGTATCGCTGGACGCCCTGAAAAACGGGAAGTTGGTCGAGGCCGGGCTGTCCGGTCCGCCTTTATTGCGCCGGACCTGATCCGGTTTGATTTCATCGAATGCGACGACCAGCGACATAGCTCCTCCGGTGGGGATTCAATTAGCGCGGCAATGATATCACCGGAGAGCTAGCTTCTCTTGTCCGAAACGACGCGCCCTTCCTTCAGTACGAGCAGCAGGCGGCGAACGTTGTTGATGTCCTCCAGCGGGTTCGCTGCCACGACGATCAGGTCGGCGAGCTTGCCGACTTCGACCGTGCCAAGATCAGCGGCTGCGCCACAGACCGCGGCGGCGTTTTTCGTCGCGGCGAGCAGCGTCTGCCACGGCGTTGCGCCGGCCTTGACCCACAGTCCCATCTCGAGCAGCGCCGCGTCCTTGAGCGGCCGGATGTCGGAGCCGAGCGCCATCTTCACGCCCGCGTGCAGCGCCTTGCGGAACCATCCGGCATGCACGTCGGACGCCGCATCCGCCCGGCAGCACAGCGAGTGCGGGAGGTTGCGCTGTTCTACGTACGCGCGCTCCCACTCGTTGCCGGCTTGGTTGCGGGTGAGATGGCTGATGGCGAGAGTGGGCACGTACCAGACATCGTGCTTGAGCATGAGCTCGATGCACTCGTCATCCATGATGTAGCCGTGCTCGATGCTGTGCGCGCCGAGGCGGATCGCATTCTTCACCGCATCCGGGTTGGTCGCGTGCGCCATGACCTTGAATTCGCGCTGGCGGCAGATGGCGAACGCCGCCTTCAGTTCGTCCTCGAGCAGGAACGAATGCCAGTGCCGGTCCCACGCGGCGCCCATGATGCCGCCCGAGAGATTAAGCTTGATGTGATCGACCCCGTTCTTCATCTGCTCGCGGATCGCTTTGACGAACCCGAACGGGCCGTCGCACTCCAACGCGTGGCCGGTGGTGAGGAAGTGGCCGCCGGTCGTCGTCAGGAAGTGGCCGCACGCGTAGACGCGCGGGCCGACATACTGCCCGGAATCGAACGCGCGCTTCCACGCCACGTCCATATAGTGGTGCGTGCCGGCGCAGCGGAAGCCGACGATGCCCGACTCGGTGAGCGCCTTCATCAGCCGGTGGCCGAAGAGCGCCACCTGTTCGGCGAGCGGCATCTCGGCGAGCGACAAATAGTCGGGATGAACGTGAACGTCCCACAGCCCGGGCATGAGATACGCGCCGGCGAGATCGATGACGGTCGCGTCGCCCGTAGCGGGTCGCCGCCCGCCCGTCAGGATCTCCGAGATGCGTCCGTTCTCGACGACCACGGTCGCGTCTGCGGCCGGCGCCGGGTGGACGCAATCGATCAGCGTGGCATGGGTGAGGATCGTTCGCATGGCGCTTCGTCGTCAGCCTCGGATCTTCATCTCAAAAACCAGATCATCAGCCGCAGATAAACGCAGATAAACGCCGATAAAAACAGGAACCAGTATGCAGCTTTCGGTAAGTCCTCTGATCTTATCTGCGTCCATCGGCGTCCATCGGCGGCTTCAGCTTGTTTTTGCGATAGCCGCTATTCAATCTTCGCTCCCGATTCCTTCACCACCCTGGCCCACTTTGCGGTGTCCGTCTTCTGAAACGCCGCAAACTGCTCGGGCGTGCTGCCGACCACGTCGGCGCCGAGGCTCGTCATGCGCTCGCGGATATCCGGCAGCCGCACGATCTTCACGATCTCCCCGTTGAGCCGGGCAACGATGTCCTTCGAGGCGCCGGCCGGCACGAAAATCCCGAACCATTGCAACGCCTCGAAACCGGGCAGCCCCGATTCCGCCACGGTTGGAACGTCGGGTGCGATCGGCGAGCGCTTCGGATTCGTCACTGCCAGCGCGTTGAGCCTTCCCGCTTTCACGTACGGCAGGAACGACACCGCCGTGCCGAACATGAGGTGAACCTGGCCGCCCACGAGATCGACCAACGCCGGCGTGTCGCCCTTGTACGGCACGTGCAGCATCTGGATGCCGCCCACGGACTTGAAGTGCTCGCCGATCAGGTGCGAGAT
>Ga0209343_10009003_pt1 | contig 11510 bp, 15 predicted proteins | sample RifCSPlowO2_02_FD_184026 | JGI IMG/M metagenome (GOLD analysis project Ga0209343, IMG submission 184026) | Groundwater microbial communities from Rifle, Colorado - Rifle CSP2_plank lowO2_0.2 (SPAdes) (version 2) | ecosystem: Environmental > Aquatic > Deep subsurface > Groundwater | place... | reverse complement strand
GCTGCCGACCCAGTTGCACCTGATGGAAGAAATCCGCAAGGTGAAGCGGGTCATTGCCAAAGCCGACGCGAGCGCGCCGCATGAGGTGCTGCTGGTGCTGGATGCCAATACCGGCCAGAACGCGCTTGGCCAGGTGAAGGCCTTCGACGATGCGCTGGGGCTGACCGGCCTCATCCTGACCAAGCTCGACGGCACGGCCAAGGGCGGGGTAATCGCCGCCATCGCGAGAGAGCACCCGGTGCCGATACGCTTTGTCGGCATCGGCGAGGGCATAGACGACCTGCGCCCGTTCCTGGCGCGGGACTTCGCCGCCGCCTTGTTCGATTCGGACTGAGCTTGCGCTTATTCCCCACTCCCCGATGATCAGCTTCAGCCAGGTGCGCAAGAGTTATCGCGGCGGCCACGAGGCGCTCGCCGAACTCTCGTTCAGTATCGAAACGGGCGAGCTGGTGTTCATTACCGGCCGCTCGGGCGCGGGCAAGAGCACGCTGCTCAAGCTGATCCCGGCGATCGAGCGTCCGACCAGCGGCACCGTGCTGGTGAACGGCCAGAACATCGGCAGCATGCGCCGCCCCGCGATCCCCTACCTGCGGCGCAACCTGGGGCTCATTTTCCAGGACCAGAAGCTGCTCTACGACAGGAGCGCGTTCGACAACGTCATGCTGCCGCTCGCCTTCACCGGCCACGCGCACAAGGACGCCGCGCGGCGCGTGCGCGCGGCGCTGGACAAGGTCGGCCTGCTGGCGCGGGAAAAGGCCAACCCGATCACCCTCTCCGGGGGGGAGCAGCAGCGCCTGTGCATCGCGCGCGCCGTGGTCAACCGCCCCAGCATCCTGCTCGCCGACGAACCGACCGCCAGCCTCGACTCCGCCTCGGCCGCCGAGGTCATGGAGATGTTCCGCTCGTTCAACCAGGTCGGTGTGACCGTGCTGATCGCCACCCACGACGAAGCCCTGGTGCAACGCCTCAATCCGCGCGTACTGGTGCTTAAGCAAGGCAGGCTCGCGTCGTGATCACCTGGCTGCGCCAGCACTGGCGTACCTTCGGCCTGACGCTGGCGCGCCTAGCCGGCAATCCGCTGGCCACACTGCTCAACGTGATGGTGATCGGCGTAGCCCTGGCGCTGCCCCTGGGCGGCTACATGCTGCTGCAGAACCTGGGCAGCATCACGCGCCAGGTTACCGGCAATCCGCAAGTCAGCCTGTTCCTCGCACCCGAGGCGGGCAAGGCCGATATCGCGGCGCTGGAGGCCCGATTGAAGCAAATCCCCGGCGTGCGCGCGGCGCGCTTCATTCCGCGCGAACAGGCGCTGGAAGGGCTCAAGCGCTCGGAGAACACGGCCGATGTCATCGCCACGCTGCAGGCCAACCCTCTGCCCGATGCCTTCGTGCTCGAAACCGGCGGCAGCGCGGCGGAGCTGGAAAAACTGGAACCCGAACTGAAGGCCTTGCCCAAGATCGCCCACGTGCAACTCGATTCGGCCTGGGTGAAAAGGCTGGAGACGCTGATCGAGCTAGGCCGGACGGCGGTGTTGATCCTCGCCACCCTGCTCGCCTTCGGCCTGATAGCGGTGACTTTCAACACCATACGGCTGCAGATCCTGACGCAGAAAGACGAGATTGAAGTGAGCAAGCTGATCGGCGCGACCGACGCCTTCATCCGGCGCCCGTTTTTCCACCTGGGTCTCATACAAGGTGCGCTCGGGGGCCTGGCCGCCCTCGCCATCGTCTACCTGTGCATGCTCATTCTCAACCGGAGCATCCTGGAGTTGGCGCAGCTTTACGGCTCGGACTTCAGACTCGGATTCTTCGGCTTCTCAGACTGTCTCGCCCTGCTCGTCTTTGCTGCCTTTCTCGGATGGCTGGGGGCCTATATGTCAGTAAGCAGACACTTAGCCGATATAGAGCCCAGGTAAAAGACCTAAGAAAAGCAATTCCAGCATTGCGCGCTGGAACCGTTGGAACTTCTCCGGCTATTGGCACTCTACTCGCAAGAGTGCTAGACTTATAAGGTGTGGATGTTGCGTTGCAGCGGCAGACGTCGAAAGCGCTTCCGCCAACGCTCCGTTAAGGAGATATCGAGAGATGAGTCAAGTGTTTGCGTTACCGGTGCCTTCCCTGGTTGGAAGCCTGGAAACCTATATCGCTACGGTGAACCGCTTTCCGCTGTTGACGGCGGAGGAAGAGTTGCGCCTTGCGCGCAAGCTGCGCGACGAGAACGACCTCGATGCCGCGCGCGCTTTGGTGGTATCGCATCTGCGTGTGGTGGTCGCCATCGCCCGCGGCTACCTCGGCTACGGCCTGCCGCACGCTGATCTGATCCAGGAAGGCAACATCGGCCTGATGAAGGCAGTGAAACGCTTCGACCCCGAGCGCAACGTGCGTCTGGTGTCCTTTGCCATCCACTGGATCAAGGCCGAAATGCACGAGTTCATCCTGAAAAACTGGCGCCTGGTGAAAATCGCCACCACCAAAGCGCAGAGAAAGCTGTTCTTCAATCTGCGCTCGATGAAAAAAGGCCTCGGGCCGCTGACGCAGGAGGCGGTCGAGGACATGGCGAAGCAACTGCGCGTGAAACCGGAAGAAGTCAGGGAAATGGAAATGCGGCTCTCCGGCCAGGACGTCTCCATGGAAGCCGGCGACGACGACGAGGATGCCTACGCCCCCATCGCCTACCTGTCCGATCCGGACAAGGAGCCCTCGCTCCTGCTTGAATCGGAGGAAACCGAGCGCGACGGCGTGCGGGACCTGAAAGCGGCCCTGGCCAGCCTGGACGAGCGCAGCCGCCGCATCATCGAAGCGCGCTGGCTGCGCGAGAAGGACCCGGCGACGCTGCATGACCTCGCGGCCGAGTTCAAGGTTTCGGCCGAGCGCATCCGCCAGGTCGAATCCAAGGCAATGCAGAAAATGAAGGGACTGCTGGCGGCGGCGTAAGTGTTCCCCGCGCCTGCAGCCCCTCGAGCGCCTATTATCCCTGCTTGAGCAAAGTGCGCAGATCGGCGGCCAGATTCGCGCCGCCGTCGCCATGCCGCACGAATAAGCGGACTCGCCCCTGGGGGTCGAATACATAGCTTCCGGCGGTGTGGTCCACCGTGTAGCTGCTGGGCGTAGTGCCGGGTTGTTTTTGATAGAACACACGGAAATCCTTCGCTGTCCTGGCCGTGGTCTCCATGTCGCCGTATAGCCCGAGAAAACCCGGGTCGAAGGCGGGAACGTAGCTCGCGAGCAACTCGCGCGTGTCGCGCTCCGGATCGACGGTGACAAACAGCATCTGCACCCGCGGCGCGTCCGTCCCGAGCTGTTGCAGCACCGCCTTCATCTCCAGCATCGTGGTGGGGCAGACATCGGGGCATTGCGTATAGCCGAAGAACATCACCACCGCCTTGCCGCGAAAGTCCGCGAGCGTGCGCGTCTTGCCGTTATGGTCGGTCAGACGGAAATCCTTGCAGCAGTCGGCGCCGGTAAGGTCGGTGTTCCTGAACCCGGGCTGGGACGGAACACAGCCGGCCAACGAGAGCGCGAAGAGCGCAGCACTCAGGAAGCGCAAGGTTTTAGTTTCACACGTCATGGCGTCGCCTGGCGATCGTTGCGGGTTGGTAACAAAAAATTTCCGAATAAGGCTAGGTTACAGCCGATTACAGAAGCGCTCCGCGAGGCGGTGCTCCGGCGCGTTACTGGTCATATGATAGCGCCAATCGCCGGGCCGCCGCCCTTGACTGATACACGGTGTACCCGGCACCACCAGGTTGGTAACGGCGGCGCTGAGGCGCTATGCGGCTGTTGCCATCTTTGCGCCTGGCGAGCGCCGAGCGCGTTTTTGCGCAAGCTTTCTGCCCTTGATCGCGGTGGGTTTGTTGTTCGTGGCGACGACAGCGAAGCGCAAGCCCGAGACCCCGAGTATCTTGCTTAGGCTGCGGAGTTCTGGATTTCCATTTTCCGAAAGCGTCCGATAGAGCTGCTGCCGGTTCAGCCCGGTAAGATCGGCGATCCTCGCCACCCCACCGCGCGCTTCCGTGACATTGCGCAGGGCCTGAAGAAATGCTCCCGGATCATCTTCGGCTACCGCCGCGTTCAGATAGGCCGCTGCCGTCGCCGGGTCTTGCAGCCGATGCAGCAGGTAGTCTTTAGCGGGTACGGCCGCCGGCACGTCTTCTTTCTTCATGATCTCTCCAGTACGCCTTGGCTCGCTTTATGTCCGCCTTTTGTGTTCGCTTGTTGCCGCCACATAAGAGCAGCACGGCTTGCTTCCCGGAGCGTCCGTAGTACACCCGGTAACCCGCCCCTGTGTCGATGCGCAATTCCCAAATACCGTCACCTACCGGCTCGCAATCCCCGAATAATCCCCGCTCCAGCCGATCGACCCGCAACTGGACTGCGACAAAAGCGACCGGGTCTCTAATGGCGTCCAGCCACTCCCGATACGGAATGCGCTTATCGCTAGTCTGGTAATGATAGACCGCGAGAACGGTATTCATATTGCATTGTCGTTTATAGACGACATTACGTCAAGTCCTTTCCCGGAACCCCGCAGCGCGGCTCAAATAGTCCGCCCGTCGGCTATCCTGTGTGCATCGAACAGGAGAGTGCGAGTATGAGCGCGCCATATGCGCGCTTCGGCGCGCCCCTGCGGGTTCGCGCTCACTCGTTCGCGCATCGAAAGGGGTTGGCAGCGTGATTGATTTTCCTACCGCTTATCGCTTACAGGCTGGCATCGTGGTCAGCGGCAGTCCGTCCATCGACCGACTTGCCCACCGCCTTGGCGCGATACAGCGGATCGGCTTGCAGGGTGCCGCGCGGCGTATCCGCTTCGTCAACCGGTACTATCTGAAACGCGCGGCGGCTGCGGTAAAGCACGGTGTATCGCGCACCCCGTCTCACCGACTCAACCAGTTTCGGCAGCGACGCGCGAAGTTGTTTGGCATTGATGGTGATGTTCATGGCTTTGTTCTATGTTCATCTTAAGTTGAATATAGGGGAAGACAGAAGTCAAGTACATGCCGGAAGCCACCAGCCGCCGGGACCACATCGCCATGCGCATGGTCATGAGCATTTCGAGCATGCCGATCAGATGATTTAAGCATAATGGTCCAGCAGCAGCGCCGTGAACAGCGCGGCGAGGTAGACGACCGAGAAGCGAAACGTCTGCTGCGCCAGCCGGTCGCTATAGGCGGTATAGATTCTCACCGCGTAGTACAGAAACATGCCGCCCAGCAGAAGCGCGGCAGCCAGATAAATCCAACCGCTCATGCCGTAGACAAAAGGCAGGAGGGTACTCGCGATCAGGATCAGGGTGTACAGCAGCACCTGCAGCCGGGTGAATTCCTGGCCGTGGGTGACCGGCAGCATGGGCAGACCGGCGCGGGTGAAGTCCTCGGTGCGGTACAGCGCCAGCGCCCAGAAATGCGGCGGCGTCCAGGCGTAGATGATCAGCACCAGCAGCAGCGCCTCGGGCGCCACCTCCCCCGTGACCGCCGCCCACCCCAAGAGCGGCGGCATCGCCCCGGAAAGTCCGCCGATGACGATGTTTTGCGGCGTGGCCGGCTTCAACATGACGGTGTAGATGACGGCATAGCCGACGAAAGTGCCGAAGGTGAGCCACATGGTGAGCGCATTGACGTAGCGGTACAGCAGGAACATGCCGATGCCGCCGATCACGCCGGCGAAAACGACGGTCTGCAGCGACGTCAGCTCCCCACGCGGCAACGGGCGCGCGCGCGTGCGCGCCATCTTGGCGTCGATCTCTTGTTCGATCAGGCAGTTGATGCCGAAGGCCGCGCCCGCCAGCAGGGCGATTCCGGCCGTTCCTGCGAACAGCACGCGCCAGGGCACCATGCCCGGCGTGGCCAAGAACATGCCGATCACCGCGCAGAATACGGCGAGCAAGGTCACGCGCGGTTTGGTCAGGGCGTAGAACTGCCGCATGCGCTGCGCGGTGTCGTGCAAGGTAAGCTGCAAGGCCATGGGGTTAGCGCGAAAGAAAAACGGAAGAGTTTATCACGATGGCTACAGGCGACCGGCCCTAGCCGATGCGCGAAGCCCAAAGCAGCCGCGCCAGATCCTGGTGCATCTTGCGCGGATCGGCATCCTTGGGGAAGCGCAGCATCAGGTTGCCGTGCGGGTCGATCACATAAATGTGGTCACGCACGCTGCCTGCCGGCGGAAACTCCGCGAGCAGCGGACTGCCGGCCGCGCGCAGCATGCGCGTACCGTCGTATTCGCGCAGCAGCAGCGTTTCCAGCGGCGCCTCGTCCAGGATCAGCCACACGCGCTCGACCCGTTCCATCTCGCGCCCCTGAGCGAGGCGCAGCCGACGCATGTCGTACAGTTTGGCCCGGCAGGCCGCGGCACAATCGGCCTCGTCCAGTTGCAGCAGAATCCACTTGCCCTTGAGCTCGGACAGTCTGAACGCGCGTTGGTCCAGGTGGCGCAGAAGCAGATCGCTGAGCGAACGCGCGGGAATGAGCTCGCCATAATTCACGCCGCCCCGCGGTTGCCAGTTATAGTGGGCGATCAAGTTCTTGGTTGCGGGCCAGGCCAGGCCGAGGAGTATGACGAAGGGAATGACCGTCCAGATGATTTCCACGGCGGTGTTTTCGTGGAACTGCTTGGCCTTGTGGCCGACGGACTTGCGGTGGGCATAAATGGAGTAGAACATCACCCCGAACACGACGCAGAAAATTACCAGGATGACGTACATCATCAGCATATGCAGGTCGTAGTTCTCGCCGGCGATACGAGTCACGGGCGGCTGAAAATTGTGCTGGTAGGCAGCGGATGCGAGCCCTGCGTAGAGCACCGGCAGCAGGCCGCCGGTCAGTCGTCCCAGCTTGTTATTCATCATTCTCTCGTAGCTTCAACAACCCGGCCGCGGAAATCATCGTATCCGAGTCGAGCAAACTGTAACGCGAGTTCCGCCAAATTCACGCTTGTTCCCGCCTGTCCCCGGTCCCCGCCCGCGCGACGCGAGCCGCAGCTTCAGAACACCACCGCCACGGCGACATGCAGAGGCACATGCAAGGGCGGGAGCCCGGCCAAAAAAAGTTCGGTACGCTAGCATGGGCAACAGGCTTAATCAAGGTTTTCACGGATTGCTGCAATTGATCGAGGAATAGAAAAAATCAAATCAAACCCCTTTCGCGCGCCGCGGTTGCATCGTGACGATGGCGCGACCGTCTTCGGTCAGGCGCTGCGCCGGCTTCCAGGCGTGACCGTAGACGATCTCGAAGCTCGCCGGCAGCCTGCCGTCGCGGCGCAGATCCTCGTACGCCGCGCGCATGGCGACTAGCACTCCCTTGCCGCTAAGTCCGCGCCTGCGTTCGGCGAGCGCATTCTGCTGGCCCGTCGCGCGCAGGTCGGCGAGCAACGCGTCGACATCGGCATAGGTCAGGGTGATGACTTCCATATCCATCACCGGTGCGGAGTAGCCGCATGCCGAGAGCATATCACCCAAGTCGTGCATATCGATGAAATCGTGCACGTGCGCTGCTCCATCGTGCGCGGCGAAAGCGCTTTTCAGCTCTTTCAAGGTGTCCGGCCCGTAGCAACTGAACATCAGGAGCCCTCCCACCTTCAGCACCCGGCGCAACTCTTTCAGCGCCGGCTGTGGGTCGTCGGCGCAATGCAGGGCCAGGTTGGACCAGGCGAGATCCACGCTCGCCGCAGGCAGCGGCACCGAGGCAAAATCCGCGCACAGGTAATCGACGCGCGCGCGCTTGAGGACTCGCCGCAGCCAGGGGTCGTGGCTGCGCGCGGCCTGCAACATCGGCAGCGCGAAATCCAGTCCCAGGACGCGCGCGCCCGGATAACGCTCGCCCAGGCGCTTGGCGCCATGGCCTGCGCCGCAGCCCGCGTCGAGAATGCGCCCAGGATCGAGCAAGACGTACTGCAGCCGCTCCAGCATGCGCGCCTCCACTTCGCGCGCGAGCACGGCAGCCCCGGCATAGGTAGCCGCCGCGCGGGAGCTGGCGCGGCGCACGGCGCAGCGGTCGATCGGAGGCGCGCTCAGCGCAAGCCCCGGCGCTGCGGCGTGAATTTGACCACCATCGGATTCGTGGGTACTCTCTTCTGGCCTGGGCGACCAGCGCATCTTCAGGGAAGCATTTCCACTTGTCAATTTCGTTGCGTGCGTTTCTGAATATCGGCGCCAAGATCAAGCAGACACTGCTGGCCCAGGACTGCCTCCTGTGCCAGGCGGCGAGCGGCGAGCGGCTGTTATGCGAGGCGTGCGAGCACGAACTTCCCGCAACCGCGTCGGCCTGCCCCCGCTGCGCCCTGGCCGGATCGAGCAATGCGGAGTGCGGCGCCTGCATTGCCGATCCGCCGCATTACGACGCCAGTTGCGCCGCCTTCATCTACGCCTACCCGGTGGACGCTCTGGTACAGGCGCTCAAGTACGGCGGACAACTCGCGCTGGCCGAGTGGTTCGCGCACAAGTTGCTGCAGCGCGTCGGCCAGGTGGCGGGCGTCGATCTGATCGTGCCCCTGCCCCTGCATCCGGCGCGCCTGGCCGAGCGCGGCTTCAATCAGGCGGCGGAGATAGCCAAAGTCTTGTCGCGCTTCTCCGGCATCGCCATGGATGCACAACTCGCCCGGCGGGTGCGCAACACCGCGCCGCAGACCGTTCTGCCGTGGCGGGAGCGCGCGGCGAACATGCGCCAGGCGTTCACCTGCGAGCAGGACCTAGCGGGCTTGCGCGTCGCCGTGGTGGACGACGTCATGACCACCGGCGCAACGCTGGAGGAGTTCGCCCGGACGCTCAAGCGCAGCGGCGCCGCACGGGTCGAGAACTGGGTCGTCGCACGGACACCGCGCGGTGTTTGACATCGTCCTCTACCAGCCGGAGATTCCACCCAATACCGGCAACATTATCCGCCTTGCCGCCAACACCGGTGCGACCTTGCACCTGGTCGAGCCCCTGGGCTTTCGCCTTGAGGACCGCGAACTGAAGCGCGCCGGACTCGATTACCACGAATACGCCGGCCTGGTCGTGCACAAGGACTGGCCTGCTTGCCGCGAATGCCTGCAAGGCAGACGCATGTTCGCCTTTTCCGCGCGCGCACGGCATCGGCATACCGAGCCCGAGTACCGTGAAGGTGACGTGCTGGTATTCGGTCCGGAGACCCGTGGCCTGCCGCAGGAGATACTGGATGGCTTACCGGCAGAACAGCGGCTGCGGCTGCCACTGCGGCCTGGCAACCGCAGCCTCAATCTTTCCAATGCGGTCGCGGTAGCCGTGTATGAAGCTTGGCGGCAGCAGGGTTTTGCAGGCTGCGCCTAGGTTTCCTCCTTAGGGTCGCGAGCCAGCAACAGCTCCACCGCCTCTCGCGGTGAAACCCGGCCGAACAGAACCGCGCATACCGCGCTGGTGATCGGCATTTCGATGCCTAGTTGCAGGGCACGCTTCTCGACCGCGGCGGCGGTATGGACTCCCTCGGCCACATGGCCCAGCTCGCGCAGGATGTCGTCCAGTTTCTTGCCTTGCGCCAGCGCCAGGCCCACCTGGCGGTTGCGCGACAGCTCGCCGGTGCAGGTCAGGATCAGATCGCCCGCTCCGGTAAGTCCGGTGAAGGTCTCGGGGCGGCCTCCAAGCTTCACCCCCAGGCGGATGATTTCCGCCAGTCCGCGGGTAATCAGGGCCGCGCGGGCGTTGGCGCCCAGGCCCAGGCCGTCGGCGATCCCGGTGGCGATGGCCATGACGTTCTTTACCGCACCCCCGATCTCCACCCCGGCAATATCGGTGCTGAAGTAGACGCGCAGTCGCGGGCCGTTCAGGGCGCGGGCGGTGGCTTCGCAGAATCTGGCGTCCGCGGAAGCGAGCGTGAGCGCGGCAGGCAGCCCGCGCGCAACCTCGAGCGCAAAACTGGGTCCGGACAGCACGCCACATTCGCTGCCAGCGGCCAGAACTTCGGCGGCGACTTGATGCGGCAGCATGGCGCGTTGCTGTTCGAAGCCCTTGCATAGCCACACCGCCGGCTTTCGCGTGGGCGCGAGCTTGACCAGCATCTCGCGCAGCGCCGCGGTGGGGGTCGCCACCAGGACAAGTTCGGCGGCGGCAACTGCGACAGCAAAATCCGCTTCGATTGCGATCTGCGCGGGCAATGCGATTTCCGGCAGGAAGCGTTGGTTGCGGCGTTCGGCTGCAATGGCGCGGCATTGCCCGGGCTCGTGATCCCATAGCACTGTCTCGTGCCTGGCACTGAGGCTGACGGCGATCGCCGTGCCCCAAGCGCCGGCACCGAGTACGGTAATCTTCATAAATTCTTACCCTGGACCAATGCGCTAAGCCGTCACAGCCCCCAGACCTGGTTTGCGCGCACGAACCCGGTCTCGCCGTCGCGGTGGTGCACCTTGACCCAGGGGCCCGCGCCGAGTTCGACGATTTCCAGCGCCACCCCCCGGCGCGCCTGGAACACTAGCGGCGCGCCATCTTCAGCCTTCTCGCGCACATCGGCCAGGGTCGTGGTGACCACCGCCGTGCGGGTTTCGGACAGCGTCTTTTTCTCCACCCAGGCGAGGTCGCCGGCAAGGTCGCGCACCTTGGTCCAATTGTCAACCTGAACAATGACCTCAACCGGATAGAACCTGCTCGCGACGAACAGCTTGTTCGCCTTGACCGAGGGCGCGTCGTACATCGGCGTCGCATTTTCGGCGATGGAGCGGAACTCTCCCGCCGGCGCGGCGCTCGCCGCCGACAACAGCAGCGCGAACAGGAGGCGGCGCATCCTCAATGGGCGATCTCGATCTTGGGCGCAGCCTGTTCCCGGGCTTGCTGCAGGCGCTGCAAGTAAATCGCATCGAAGTTCACCGGCGCCAGATACACCGGCGGAAATCCGGCGCGGTTGATGACGTCGGACACCGTCTCGCGCGCATAGGGGAAGAGTATGTTCGGGCAGGCAGTGGCAAGGAGGGGCTCGAGATCGGCTTCCGGCACGTTGCGGATCTGAAAAATGCCGGCCTGGGCAGCCTCCACCAGAAACATGGTCTTGTCGCCGGCCTTGGCCGTCACCGTGACCGTCAGCACCACCTGGTACAGGCCTTCACCTATGAGCGCGCCCTCATTATGCAGTTGCACATCCACTTGCGGCTGTTCCCCGGCGAGGAATACGTCCGGTGCATGCGGGATCTCCAGCGACAAGTCTTTTACATAAATCTTCTCGATGCCGAATATCGGCTGCTGCTGCGGTTCGTTCATTTGGGTTCCAGTGGTTGAAGGAAGGTGCTGCCGTCGTCAGGTCTGGCCGCGCAGCAAGGGCTCGAGCTTGCCGGCGCGGTCGAGGGCCGCCAGCTCGTCGAAACCGCCGACATGAACTTCGCCGATGTAGATTTGCGGCACGCTGCGCCGGCCGGTCTTCTGCATCATCTCGTTGCGCCGCGCGGGTTCGAGGTCGATGCGGATTTTTTCGATCTCGGTGACGCCTCGGGACTTGAGCAGCACCTCGGCGCGCCGGCAGAACGGGCAGACGCCGGTGCTGTACATGCTGATCTTGGCCATGAGAATCTTTTTCAATATGA
>Ga0209343_10009002_pt1 | contig 11510 bp, 12 predicted proteins | sample RifCSPlowO2_02_FD_184026 | JGI IMG/M metagenome (GOLD analysis project Ga0209343, IMG submission 184026) | Groundwater microbial communities from Rifle, Colorado - Rifle CSP2_plank lowO2_0.2 (SPAdes) (version 2) | ecosystem: Environmental > Aquatic > Deep subsurface > Groundwater | place... | reverse complement strand
CTGCAAAAGCTCGGCAACGAAGCCCAGATGATCAATTTGATGCAGGCCGGCGCGCAGCAGTTTGGCGTCTTTACCGTGGGTGGCCTGTCCAACCGCGAAGAGTCCCTGCTGGGCTGGTCGCTGCCCTATGTGTTCAAGGATGTGGCACACGCCACCCGCGCCGCCGCTACCCCGGCCGCCCAGGAAATGCTCAAGCGCCTGGACCAGCATGGTCTGGTCGGTCTGGGCTACGCCTTTGCCGGCATGCGCCATGTGCTGTCGCTGCAACCTGTGACCACGGCCAAAGACCTGGCCAACAAAAAAGTGCGTTCTTTCCCGAGCCCGATCTACAACGACTGGTGGACCGCCAATGGCGCCGCACCGACCGCGATGCCCCTGTCTGAAGTGGCGCCATCGCTCACCACCAAGCTGCTCGACGCGGTCGACGTGGACCTGGACGCGCTGGTGGGCCTGAAGTTTCACCAGCAGGCGCCCAACCTGACGCTGACCAACCACATGGCTTTCCCGGCCGTGATCGTGGTGTCCAAAAAATGGTGGAGCAGCCGCAGTGATGCCGATCGCGCCATGATCACCAAGGTCGTCAAGGATGCCGAAAAGTGGGGCTATCAGACCGCCATTGACGCGGATGTGAACAACCTCAAGAAAGCAACCGCCGATGGCGCCAAAGTGGTGCCTTTTGACATCAAGTCGTTCCAGGCCGTGGGTGGCACGGTGCGTGACAAGTACAGCGCCAAGAATCCTTTGATTGCCGACTTTTACAAGCAAGCCAAAGACCTGTAATGTGTGTCCCCCTGAAGGAGCACTGGCATGTACCAGACCATTCAAAAAATTGACCAATCCCTGGCCAGGGCCGAGCAGGTACTGGTCATCGCGCTGACTGCGGGCATCGCCGGCATCATGATGACGCAGGTGGTGATGCGCTATTTTTTCAGCGCCCCGATTTTCTGGGCCGAGGAAATCTCGGTGCAACTGCTGGTGTTTGTGACCTTGTTCGGCCTGTCATTGCTGGTGCAGCGCGTGCAACTGGTCACGATCGATTTCCTGCCCCGTGCCCTGCCTGACCGTGCGCGCCATGCCCTGCTGGCCGTTCTGGGTGGGGTGATGCTGGTCTTGCTGGTGTTTGTTACCAAGCTGGGCTGGGAGTGGGTCAACCGCGCCGATGTCCGTCTGGAACTGGGGGCCACCACACAATTGCCGCGCTGGTACAACTTCTCGGCCCTGCCGCTGGCTTTTGGCATCATGGCTTTTCATCAATTTGCCGCCATCCTGCGCGATCTGCGCGCCTTGCTCGGAGTTGCCAAGTGATCACCCTGATTGTCTTTTTTGGCCTGCTGTTCGCCGGTCTGCCGATTGTGGGCACCATCCTGGTCGGCGCGCTGACCTTCATGCTGACCAACGATTTGTCGGTGCTTTATGACTCGATTCCGATCCAGTTCTACGGCGCGCTGGAAATCAACAGCCTGCTGGCCATCCCGCTGTTTCTGCTGGTCGGCGAAATCATGAACAAGGCGGGCCTGACGCAGCGCCTGATCGCCGTGGCCGAGGTGCTGGTGGGCAGCCTGAAGGGCGGCCTGGCCTATGCCAATTTGTTCACCAACGCCATGGCGGCGTCCATTCTGGGCTCGGCCGTGGCGCAGATCGGTGTCATGAGCAAGGTGATGATTCCGGCCATGGAACGTATGGGCTACAACCGGGCGTTTTCGGGCGCGGTCACGGTGTCGGCCGGTCTGCTTGGTCCCATCATTCCGCCGTCGATGCTGATGATCATTTACGGCGTGGTGGCGGTGCAGCCGATCGCCCCGTTGTTCATTGCCGGCATTGTGCCGGGCATGCTGATTGTGGTGGCTTTGGCGCTGGTGATCTTTGCCCACAACTTTTTCGGACCCGGTCTGCCGGCAGGCACCCGCAGCGGCCGCTCGGCATCCATCAAGGTGCTGCTCGAAGGCCTGGTGCCCGCCGTCATTCCGGTGGTGGTGATCGCCGGCATCATGCTGGGTGTCATGACCCCGACCGAATCGGGTGCCGTGGCCTCCATCATCTCGCTGGTGCTGGGTTTTTCCTACCGCGAAATCAAGGTGCGTGATCTGGGCAAGATCCTGCTGGACGTCGCCACCAACACTGCCACCATCACCGGCCTGATCGCCGCCGCTTCGGTGCTGAGCTGGGTGTTGGCGTTTCAGGGGGTGCCCGACATGGTGGTGGCCTACATGCAGGGTCTGACCGATTCGCCCTTTGTCTTCCTGTTGCTGGTGATCTTCATGATGCTGATTCTGGGCATGTTCCTGGAAAGCATCAGCGTGCTGATCGTGACTGTGCCGCTGCTGATGCCGGTGGTGACCACGCTCGGGATCGACCCGATCCACTTTGGCGTGGTGTGCACGCTGGCCACCGTGATCGGTCTGGTGACGCCGCCGGTCGGACCGGGCCTCTACATCGCGATGGTGCAGGCGGACATTCGCATGGGTGCCCTGTTCAAGGCCACCATCCCCTTCCTGGCCGCAGTGTTGCTGGTACTGGTGCTGATTGCCGCGGTGCCCGCGCTGTCCACCTGGCTGCCCGCATTGGTGTCATCAAAATGACCCTGCATCCTGACCACCTTTCCGGGCGTATTGTCCTGATCCCTAGGAGCTACCAAAATGGCTAATCCATCGTCTTCCACGGCCCATAGTCAGCCCATCCAGGACTTCTCGCACTGCCATGACGGCATCGTGAGCAAGCTTGACATGTTGGGCGAGTTGCCCGATTTGCTGGCGCCGGCAGCCCGTGCGCGTGACATCGCCGAGAATGCCGTGGCATTTTTTCATGTGGCGATTTTCGAGCATCACCAGGACGAGGAGCGCGAACTGTTTCCCGCCGTGTTGTCCAGTGCCACGTCGGGTGAGGAATTGACGCGGGTCAAGGCCATGGTCAAGCGCCTGACGGACGAGCATCGGGAGCTTGAGGGCTTGTGGAAACAGCTTGAATCCGGGCTGAAGAAATTGGCCAAAGGGCATGCCAGCGACATCAACGTGGCCGAAATCCAGCGGCTGGTGACGCAATACAAGGCCCACGCAAGCTACGAGGAAGCAGAATTCCTGCCCCTGTCGCAAACCATTCTGGGGCGCAATGCCAACCACATGTCAGCCCTGGGTTTGTCGTTGCACATGCGGCATACGCCGGCCAATGTCAACGCCACCTACATCTGAGGCCGGCTGACTTCATTCACTGACGCAGCGCGTTCAGTGGAAGAGCAGCATGCCCGCCAGCGTCCACATGGTCAGTGCAATCAGGGTGTCGAGCACGCGCCAGGCCAGCACTGTTTCAAACAGCGGGGCCAGAAAACGGGCGCCAAAGCCCAGTGCGGCAAACCAGCACAGGCTGGCGCTGGCGGCGCCGGCGCCAAAGACCCAGCGCCCCGGGTCGGGCCGCTGGTTGGCAATGGCGCCCAGCAGCACCACGGTATCGAGGTACACATGCGGGTTCAAAAAGGTAAAGGCAAAACAGGCCGCCATGGCCGTCGCCAGTGTGGCCCCGTCGCCATGGCTTAAATGCATGGGCTTGCCTTGCCAGGCGCGCCGCGCTGCCAGCACACCATAAGCCGCCAAAAACAGGGCGCCACCAAAACGCGTGAGGCTCATCAGGAAGGCGTTGTCGCGTATCAGCAGGCCGGCGCCGCCAATGCCCGCCAGGATCAGCAGCGCGTCTGACAGCGCACAAAAGAGCACCAGTGGCAGCACATGCTGGCGCAGGATGCCCTGGCGCAGCACATAGGCGTTTTGCGAGCCGATTGCCACGATCAGTGCCAGTCCGGTGGCAAAACCTTCGACAAAATCCATGCTCAAGTCAAGTGCAGGCGCACGGTCAAGCCGCGGCCCGGCAAGCCCTCGGATGATGTCACTTTCAGTAACCAACCGTTCACGCCGGGGTTTCCGTCTGGATGAGTTCTGCCAACCTGGCCAGGGCATATTGCACCGTGGCCTGGCGTACCGCTGCGCGGTCGCCGGCAAAGTGCTGTACTTCGCTGGTCACGCCGGTGGGCGTGGCCCAGGCCAGCCACACGGTGCCTACCGGTTTCGCGGCGCTGCCACCGGAGGGGCCGGCCACGCCGGTCACGGCAACGGCCACCTGGGCGCGCGAATGCGCGAGTGCGCCGACAGCCATGGCGCGCACCACGGGTTCACTGACGGCGCCATGCGCATCAATCAGCGCGGCATCGACGCCCAGCAGCTCGCATTTGGCCGCGTTGGAATAGCTGACAAAACCACGCTCGAACCAGTTGCTTGAACCCGCCAGTTCGGTGCAGGTGGCCGCTATCAGGCCGCCGGTGCAGCTCTCGGCAGTCGCCATCAACCAGCCGTTTTTTAAAAGTGAACGCGCCAGCAGTGCGCAACTGTCCAGCATCAGCAGCCTATTTTTGCAGGGGGGACAGGGTAGCCTCTTCAACCAGCACCTTGTAGCTGTAGCCGGCACCAAAGTCCTTGTCGTTGCGCACCACGCCCGAAACCGTCACCAGGTCGCCGACCTTGGCTGGCGCAGCGGTGGTGACCAGAACATCGTTATTGGCTGGTGTGCCGGAGCCGTCACGCAGGTGGATCCAGTTCTTGCCCATGATGCCGGCGTTGTACTTCACCACCTGACCGTTGACCTTGACCGGCTTGTCCTTGAGTTGAACCGCTTTGCCGATGATGTCGGCGACCGTGTAGGCATTGGCGCCGCTGGCCTTGGCGACCTTGATCGGTGCGCTGTCAGCCACTTTGGCCATCGCCATTTTTGTGCCGGGTGTGCCCTGGCCTGCGCCAGCGCCGCCCAGACTGCCAAAAACGATGCTTGGGAACGTTTTCTTCAGCGACTTGCTCTCAAAATTGTTCATGACCATGGCGTTTTCGATCGTGATCTGACTGCCTTTTTTAACCGCTGCCGTGCTCACTGCAGCCCAGGTTTCACCATCCTTGGTCTTCAGGCGCAGGTAGGTGTAGCTGTCAACGTCCTTGACCTCCAGCACTTCGCCGCTGACCACGCCCGAAACTGGCGGTTTGGCGGCAGGGGGTTGAGCCGCCCAGGCACTGCTGGTGAAAGAGGCGGCGGCAATCAGACTGATGGCGAATAAGTGTTTCATGGCGTTTGGTCGGCTTCGTTAAAAAGTCAAAGCATAGCAGCCCGGCAGGCAGGGCAAGTCAAGTTAAGTCAAGGTTTGGGCGCGTGCCTGGTCCCGTGGCGCAGGGATTCGCTGCAAGTCTTACCATGATCGCCATAGCGCAATCACCAGCAGGGTGCAAAAAGCGGCCACCAGGTCGTCGAGCATGATGCCCCAGCCCACTTTGCGCCAGGCGGACGGGTCGGTGGCGGGATTGACATGGTGGTAAAGCTGGTCGGCCCAGGCCACCGGGCCGGGCTTGACGGCATCGAAGAAGCGGAATAGCGCAAACGCGGCCAGCTGGCTCCAGAAACCGGCCGGGCTGACCAGCCACAGCACCAGCCAGAAGGCGGCTATTTCGTCCCAGACGATGCTGCCGGGGTCAAGCGTGCGCATGTGTCTGGCGGTGACCGCGCAGACCCACCAGCCCGCCAGGATGCTGACGGCAATGAGCACGCCCCATTGCACCTCGGTGAGGCGGTCTTGCAACAGCACGAACAGTGCCCAGGCCCACAGCGTGCCCATGGTGCCGGGTGCCTTTGGGCTGAGCCCGGAGCCAAAGCCCAGCGCCATCACATGGGCCGGGTGCGCCATCATGAAGCGGCCGGTCGGCGCCACCGGGCCCGGGGCTCTGGCTGTCTGGGGGGCTTCGGCTGGCATCGGGGTAAGAACAGGCTCTTGATCAGACATGGCCGGATTATCGAGGCAGCGCCTGAACAGTTTCAGGCAAAGTGGTCGAACGAGGCGTAGTGGTTGGGCAGCACCCGGCCCTGCGCGTCCAGCAGCCGCAGGCCCGGGCTGGCGTCGATCTGGCCGACGCAACGCACCGGGGTCTGGCTGGCATGCGCGGCAGCGGCCACGGCGGCGCGCTGGCTGGGGGCGGCGGTAAACAGGAGTTCGTAGTCGTCACCGCCTGCCAGTGCCAGGGTGCGCCATTGCGCCAGCGATAAATCGATGCCGTCCTGATGGCCAGAATGTGTTGAGCCCGCGTAACAAGCGATGCTTTGTAGCAGCGTATCGACCTGCACGGTCGCCCCCATCTGCGAGCTTTCCAGGATATGCCCCAGGTCGCCCATCAGGCCGTCGCTGAGATCAATGGCTGCGCTGGCGACACCGCGCAAGGCCAGTCCCAGCGCCACGCGCGGGTCGGGGCGTTCCAGCCGCTCGCGTGCCGCCAGCAGCACGGGCGCAGGCACGGTCAATTTGCCTTGCAGTGCGTTCAGCGCCAGCCGGGCATCGCCCAGCGTGCCGCTCACATAGAGGTCGTCACCGGCCCTGGCGCCACTGCGCAGCAGGGCCTGTGAGCGGCCATTGACGACCGGCACCTCGCCAAATACCGTGATGCAGATGTTGAGTGGTCCGGCGGTGGTGTCGCCGCCAACGAGTTCGCAGCCATGGGCATCGGCCAGCTCAAAAAGCCCCCGGGCAAAGTCCGCCAACCAGGGCTCGTTGACGTCGGGCAGCGCCAGCGCCAGGGTAAACGCCAACGGCTTGGCGCCACAGGCGGCGAGGTCGCTGAGGTTGACCGCCAGCGCCTTGTGACCCAGGCTGTGCGGGTTCACGTCAGCAAAAAAGTGGCGCCCCTGCACCAGCATGTCGCAGGAAATGGCCAACTGGGTGCCGGGCGCGGGCTGCAGCAATGCGCAGTCGTCGCCAATGCCCAAGGCCGCGCGGCGCGCCGGGCGCTTGAAATAGCGCGTGATCAGATCGAACTCACCCATGTGTCACGTCTTTCGGCTGCTCTGGCGTGCTGGCGGGCCAGAAAAAGCTGCCCAGGCGGGTGCGAATCCGGTGGCGAATGGCCTGGTAGATGCGGCGGCGATCAACCCCGCTGACGTTATGCGCCCTGAGTGCCAGCAGGAAAGCAAAATAAAAACTCACGCCCACATTAAGCGCGCCAGTGATGGCAATCCCGGCCACACACCACCAAAACGGGCCCTGTTGCAGGATGTCTGTCCCCAGGCTGGCGGCGGCTGCAGCGAGCTGTCCGGTGGAAAGCGTGACGTGGCGCACCTCCAGCCCGAGACCAAAAAACGCCGCAAAAGCGGGCACCAGGCCCAGCATCAAGCCGAGCGACACATTGGCCGCCAGTCCTGAAATGTTGTGACGCATGAACCTGGCCCAGCGCTCAGCCCTGACGCGGCCCAGCGCGGCGGTGATTTTGGGGTTGTAGCGAATGGCCGAGTCCAGCCGGTGCAGCACAAACCAGTTCTCGGTCCAGCCTGCAATGATGCTCGACGCAAACAACAGCACACCAGTCAGGGCGGCAAACAGGGCGGTGGGTCCCAGCAGGGTCAGGTCGTTCAGCACGTGCTCGGCAACTTTGGCGTCAATCATGGGGGCGCCAAAAGCCAGCCACAGCCCGGTGCTGATCAGCAGCACCGCCGGCGCCACCAGTGCCAGGTTGCCGAAGATGGCGGCCACCTGTGAGCGCACCAGATGCGCCACTTCATCGACAAAACTTTCCACGGCGCCCGGCGCCCCCAGTTCCTTGAGCTTGGCGGCCATGGCGGGGGCGGTCATGGCGGGTTGTTTGGTGGCCACGGTCCAGTGCATCAACTGGATCAGCACAAAACTCAGGGCGTAGTTGAGACCGGCGTAAAAGCCGCCCCAAAAGGCTGACAGGCTCATCGACAACACCACAAACTTTATCAGCGTGGTGACCGACATGACGGCGCCGCCGCCCGCTGCATCTCGCAGCATCTGCATGTATTCGGCCCGGGTGCGGGTGATGTAGTGCTCGCCGGTCTCGGAGCTGCGCTCGGCCACCTTGGCGGCCAGCATCGACGAATTGGCGGCAATCAGTGCCCGCACGCTGCGCCGTTCCTGCCCGACCAGCACCAGGTGGGCGAACAACTGCACCGTGTGACGATGGGGGTGTTCCGACATCAGGCAATCGAGCAGGGTGCGCACGCGCAGCACCCGGCTGCGCAACTGGCGCAGTTGAAACACCAGATTGACGGAGATGCCGTTGCTGTCAAGGTGGGCGTAGACCGAGGCCGCCGCCTGGCGGCAAGCCTCCAGGCGGTTCAGAACCTGCTGCAAGGCAGCCTGTCTGGCCGCTGAAGGATGCTCCGGGTCGATCAGGAATGCAGCTTGTAGCGCGATCACGTCGCTGTCGAGTGCATGGAAGGGGGCGGTCTCGCGCGCGGGTGTGCTCATGCGCAGGCGCAGCTCGGGTGAAAAACCGGTGGCACGGATGTGTCCGGTACAAAAGGTCAGGGCTTCGAGCAGCGTGGCTTGCCAGGGTGTTACCCGGCTTGGCCCGATTTGTGGCACCCAGGCGCAGATGCCGTCGGTCATTTGCGCACAGTCTGCTTGCAGCAATTCTGCCAGCCGGGTCAACGTGGCATCCTCCAGCGCATTGAGCCAGCGCGCATCGAATGGCTGGCACAGCACCAGTGAAAACAGGCTGGATGCGTCGGCCGTCTCAGGCGTGCCGGGCAGCCATTTGAGACGCAGGCGTTCGGTCAGTTCACTGGCAAAGGCGCTGCGTGAAGAAAAGCCGTAGTCTGCCAGCAATGAGGTTGCGTCCACCGTGCCCAGCAGCTTTAGCCACCAGGCCTGCAGCCTGGCGCGTGCCTCGGGGCATTGTTGCAGGGTGTCGAGCAGCAAGTTCACGCGTGCAACTGCGCGCGGCACCGAGTCATTTCTGCCGCGCACCCAGCCCAGCAGTTGAATCAACCAGAGGTGGCGTTGCGCCAGATCGGCTTCGGCGTCGAGGGCATCCAGCAGCTCGGCAAGATCGGGCCTGGCCGTCATCGGCTTAATGCAGGGTGCGCGTGCCACCGCTTTCGCTCAGGGCATCGAGCACAAACATGGGGACATCCACATCAAATTTTTCACCATCTTCAGCCACGCAAAAAAAGCTGCCGTGCATGGTGCCGGTGGGTGTGCGCAGGCGTGTACCACTGGTGTATTCAAACGTTTCTCCGGGTTGCAACAGTGGCTGGTGCCCGACCACGCCCAGTCCTTTGATCTTTTCGTGGTGACCCTGGGCGTCGTTGACGTTCCAGGTGCGGGCAATCAACTGGGCCGTGATGTTGCCGGTGTTGCGGATGGTGATGGTGTAGGCAAAAAAGTATTGTCCCTGCACCGGCGCAGACTGATCAGCCAGGTAGCGCGGCTTGACCTGGACCTGAAATTGGTAGAGTGGGGTGGTGGCCATGTTAGCGGGATTTGATGGTGGCAAGAGGGGGCAATTCAAGCTCGACCGAGGCCGGCTCCTGCATGCCGGGCGCCAGCGTTGCCCCGCGCGCTGTCACGGATTGCAGCAGCAGATCATCAGACAGTCTGTCGCCCACTTTGTAAGGCTTGGCGGGTTCACCGTCGACGGCGATCAGGGCGCTGCCAAAGCCGCTGCCTTTTGCCCCGGCGATGACACCGAGCAGCTTGTATTGGGCCGTGGCGTTGACTGCAGGTGCTGCCGGAGCACCGTTGGCGCTGGCCCCCAGCAATTGGGCGATCCGGCCCGTGTCAATGGGGCGTTGGCTGAATCCATCGCCGTTGGCGCGTGGCGTGCTGATGGCTTCGGACCAGCGCAGGCCCCAATAAACGACGCTGGCTGCAGCCAGAGCAGCCAAGACAAATGTGCTCAGGCGCGCAGGCCAAAGGGTTTGATCAAGCGTTGTCATGGGATGAGGTTGTTGGATTGATGAAACTGCCAGATTTACCGCCATGCTTTTCCAGCAGTTTGATGTCGGTCATGACCATGCCGCGATCCACCGCCTTGCACATGTCATAAATGGTCAGCAGGGCGACCGAGACGGCGGTGAGCGCTTCCATTTCGACGCCGGTGGGGCCCACCGTTTCTACCGTGGCTTTGCAAAGCACGCTGCTGGTGGCGGGCTGGCTGGCGTGCAGGACCTTGAATTCAATCGCCACCCGGGTCAGTGCCAGCGGGTGGCACAGGGGGATCAGATCACTGGTTTTTTTGGCCGCCATGATGCCGGCAATGCGGGCAATGCCCAGCACATCACCTTTTTTGGCGGTGCCAGCTTCGATGATGGCCAGCGTGCCGGGCAGCATGTCAATGCGGCCACCGGCGATGCCAATGCGGTGACTGGCGGCTTTGGCTGCCACATCAACCATGTGGGCTTGGCCCTGGTCGTCAAAATGGGTGAGGGTGCTCATGACAAAAATGGGGATGAGGTGGACCAAAGTAAAGGCGGTATCTTGACCGAACCTTTACACATAACTGGCATCATACGGTGATCGTCAGATTTATTCTTTTGCAGGTGTACAAAATATATCGCTCATGTTGATTGATCCATTCAAGCAAAAAAAACGGGTAAGCCTTATTTTAAAGAAGCGCGTTACTCTCTTTTTGGTAGCAATTGGGCTGGCACTGCCTGTGGCACAGAACGCGCAGGGCCAAGGGGCCAACGCGTTGCCGCTGCTCGGTGACGGCAGCGACATGAGCGCCAGCGCCGAGCGCCGGCTGGGTGACCGCATCGCGCGCGAGCTTTACCGCGACCCTGATTTTATTGACGACCCGGTGCTGACCGATTATGTCCAGGGCATCTGGCAGCCGCTGCTGAACGCAGCCCGTGCCCGCGGCGATTTAACCCCCGAACTCGATGAACGTTTCGCCTGGCGCATTGTTTTGGGGCGCGACCGCAGCGTCAACGCGTTTGCCTTGCCGGGCGGCTATTTCGGTCTGCATCTGGGCTTGCTTTCCGTCGTGAGCAGTCGCGATGAACTGGCTTCGGTACTGGGCCACGAGCTGAGCCATGTCACCCAACGCCATATTTCACGCCTGATTTCCAGGAGCAACCAGCAAACGCCCTGGATGATCGGCGCCATGATTCTGGGCGCGCTGGCGGCCAGCAAAAATCCTGAGGCTGGCAATGCGCTGATCGTTGGCGGGCAAGCCCTGTCAGCACAAGGCCAGCTCAATTTTTCGCGCGACATGGAACGCGAAGCGGACCGGATCGGTTTTGGCGTGATGACCCAGGCCGGGTTTGAGGCGCTGGGGTTTGTCAGCATGTTCGACAAGCTGCAGCAGGCGGCCCGGCTCAATGACAGCGGTGCCTACCCCTACCTGCGCAGCCATCCGCTGACCACCGAACGCATCGCCGACATGCAGTCGCGCCTGCCGCTGGGCGCGCCGCACGGGGCAGATGCGGTCCCCGGCATGGCCCACGCCCTGCTGACGGCACGCGCCCGGGTGCTGTCCAACCCCGGTGCCGATGCTTTGCGCGGCTGGCTGGCGCAGGCCGATGATGTGGGGCAATCGAGCCAGGCCGCAGCGCAACAGGCGGGCACCTTGTATGGTGCGGCCATGGCTGCCAGCCGCATGCGTGATGCGGCGCAGGCGCGCCGGCAGTTGACGCGGCTGCAGAAAGTGGTGCTGGCTGATCCCGAGGCGGTGCGGCAGGTGCGCTGGCTGGGTCTT
>Ga0209343_10008999_pt1 | contig 11513 bp, 12 predicted proteins | sample RifCSPlowO2_02_FD_184026 | JGI IMG/M metagenome (GOLD analysis project Ga0209343, IMG submission 184026) | Groundwater microbial communities from Rifle, Colorado - Rifle CSP2_plank lowO2_0.2 (SPAdes) (version 2) | ecosystem: Environmental > Aquatic > Deep subsurface > Groundwater | place... | reverse complement strand
CGACGCTGGGCGCGGACAACGGCATCGGCGTCGCGCTCGCGCTGGCCGCGCTGGAAGAGCCGGGCCTGATCCATCCGTCGCTGGAGGTGCTGCTCACCGTCAACGAGGAATCCGGCATGGACGGCGCGCGCGGGCTGGCGCCCGGCACGTTGCACGGCAAGACGCTGCTCAACCTCGACACCGAGGAATGGGGGCATTTCTATCTCGGCTGCGCGGGCGGTGTGGATGTGGAGGTGCGCCACCATTGCGAACAGCAAGCGCTACCGCCGGGTTTTGCGCTCGTGCGGTTTGAAGTGAGCGGCCTGCGCGGTGGACATTCCGGCATCGACATCCATCTCGGACGCGGCAATGCGATCAAGCTGCTGGCGGAGGTGCTGCGCGATCTGTCCGCACACACCGACCTGCATTTGATCGAAATGAAGGGCGGCACGGCGCGCAATGCGATCCCGCGCGAGGCTTTTGCATTGTGCGCGTTGCCCGAAGCGATGGCGTCGAATATCGACGAGTGGGCGCGGCATCGGGATGAGGCATGGCGGCAACGGTTCGAGGAGGTGGATGCCCGCGTGTCGTTCGTCTGCAAGCATTACGATACGCTACCGGACGCATCCATTGCGCACGCAGAACAGCAACGCCTGCTCGCTTTCCTCGACATCGCCGCGAACGGTGTCGCGCACGTCAGCGATGATTTTCCCGGTGTGACCGATACCTCCAGCAACCTCGGTGTGCTCGCGCTGGAGCAGGGCGCGTTCAAGGCGACATTCAAGGTGCGCTCGCTGGACGACGGCCGGGCGGATGCGCTGGCCGACAAGCTGGTCTCCCGCGCCGCCAGTTACGCCCTGCGCGCATGGAAGGACGGCGCGTATCCGGGCTGGACGCCGAATCCTTCATCCAATCTGCTCGCGCTGTGCCAGCAGGCTTACACCGAACAATTCGGCCAGCCCGCATCGTTGCAGGTGATCCACGCCGGTCTGGAATGCGGCCTGCTTGCCGCGAGCCATCCGCATCTGGAGATGATCTCCTTCGGCCCGGACATACGCGGCGCGCACGCGCCCGGCGAACGGGTGGAAATAGCATCGGTGGCGCATTGCTGGCAGTTGCTCAAGGCGGTGCTGCGGGTGCTTGCGAAGGCGTAGTTCGGAGCAGGGTGGTTTTTTCGATGCGCGTAATCGCGCCCTGTCTTTCAGCCAAAGGGGTTAATCAGGAGATATCAGGATTCTGCTTGAGCATTGCCTCGCGCGACTCGGGGGTCTCGAGGCTGATGCGTCCCAGCTTGCCGGCACGATATTCCGTCAGCAGGATCATCGCCGCTTTTTCCAGATCCAACGCACCGCCCTTGCCTTTAAGCAGGCAGCCGCGCTTTCTGGCGACGGCTTCGATCACGCCGATACCGTCCAGCCCCGCCACGTCCAGATCGAAGCGCCCGGCGAGTTGCGCGGGATAGCGCGCCAGCAATGTGTCGGCAAGAAATTCGGCGATCTCTTCTTCGATGACCGCATTGCGGCCGATGGCGTGGATGGCGGCGAGCGTCAGGCCGTCGCTATGGTGTTCGATCTTCGGCCACATCAGGCCGGGCGAGTCGGTGAGCGTCATGCGTTCGTTCAGGCTGTGGCACTGCTGCGATTTGGTCACGGCGGGTTCGTCGCCGACATTGGCGACGCGGCGTTTGAGCAGCATGTTCATCAGCGTGGATTTGCCGACGTTGGGAATGCCCATGATCATCATGCGCAGCGGCTTGAAATTGCTGTTGCGATGCGGGGCGAGCGGCTGGCACAGTTTTGGCACCTTGGCGGCATCGCTGGCGCTCTTGCAGCTCAATGCCGCCGCCTTGACTCCTTCCTGTTTGTTGTAGAAGTCGAGCCAGGCCTGCGTGACGACGGGGTCGGCGAGGTCGGCCTTGTTGAGTATCTTCAGGCAGGGGCGCTGGCGGTGTTCGCGCAGTTCCCGGATCATCGGGTTGCAGCTCGCTTCCGGCGCACGCGCATCCAGCACTTCGATGACGACATCGATGAATTCCATGGTCTCGGCCGCTTTTCTGCGCGCCGAGGTCATGTGACCGGGGAACCACTGTATGGACATTTGAGATTGGCTTTATGAACGAAGGCGGATTTTACTCCGGGTGGCGGGTACTCATATTATAAAAACAGAAATAACGCAGGGTGCGTTCCACGCACCAGTTGTTAATGGTGCGTGGAACGCACCCTACGAAATTATTTTTGTTTGTTACGCGAGTTAGAATTACATCGGCATTTCAGGTGAATTGGCCCGGCTTCAACAGTGCCAGTTGCGTCGCATCGAGATAACACCATTCGCCTTCGTCCAGTCCCAGTTCATCGAGTTTCAGCATGCCGATCTGCGAGCGGCGCAACGCGACGCAGTGGTTTTCGGCGGCCGCCAGCATGCGTTTGACCTGATGGTATTTGCCCTGCTCCAGCACGATCTCGAGCTGATGCGTGTCTGCCATGCGGCAAGTCAGCGCCGCCAGCGGCGCGGGTTCGTCGTGCAGTTTCACCCCGCCCAGCAACTTCGCGACCAGTTGCGGCGTGACCGGTTCCTGCGTGGTGGCGACATAGACTTTGGGCACATGATGTTTGGGCGAGGATTGTTTGTGGATGAACGGCCCGTCATCCGACATCAGCAACAGGCCGGTGGTGTCGTGATCGAGACGACCGACCGGCTGCACGTCGCGCCGGGTGAATTGCTCCGGCAGGATGGTCAGCACGCCGGGATGGTGGCTGGCCTTGCGCGAGCATTCGAAATTGGCCGGTTTGTTCAATGCGATATAGACATGCTCGCGGTAAGTCCACGATTCGCCGTAGACGGTGAATTCCAGGCCATCGGTCTCGATAGCGACGCGGCTGTCCCGGATGATTTTGCCGGCGACACTCACTTCGCCGTCGGCGATCAGTTCATTGCACCACTTGCGGGTGCCAAAGCCCTGCGATTGCAGGATGCGGTCCAGGGTTAGTTTGCTCATGGTGGGACTGTAGCAGAACGGTTAAGCAAACAGCATTGGATCAGTCAGGAAATTCTCCGCTGACGTAGAACCATCTGCCCTCCTCGCGCACGAAATGGCTGATCTCGTGCAGCCGGTGAGCGCGGCCGCCGACCTTGCAGCGCGCGACGAATTCCACCGTGGCGCGATCTGCCGATTCCGGCGTGTGTTTCTTTACTTCCAGTCCCAGCCATTTTGCATTGTCCGCCGCAAGGTCGAGTGCGGCGGGGCGGGTGCCGGGGTGCCAGGTGGACAGCAGATAGGCTTCAAGTTTGAGCACATAGGCGCTGTAGCGCGAGCGCATCAGGGTTGCGGCATCCGGTGCGGGCGCACCATCGTGGTAGCGACCGCAACAGGCGGCGTAGTCCGTTGCGCCGCAGGGGCAGGGGATTGGTTTTGTAGTCATCTATCCACTTAACAGCACCGCTGTTAGCGGAAACTGCCATGCAGCACTTTGGGCTCCACCTCGATCATCCCGGCATCGCTGGTCATCATGATGTGGCCTTCCTGTATGGTGCATTGCAGTTGCATGGTGCGGCTGGCCAGCGCGGCGAGCGCTAGCGTGGTTTCGGTCGGCAGGTTGAGTACGGTGAGGTTGTACAAGCGTTGCAGTTTGTCGCGATTTTCATTCCACCAAATATTCGCCGCGCGGCCATAGCTGATGACCACGACTTGGGCGGCGCGTCCGCTGGCCTTGCGAATGGCGCGCTCGTCGGGCAGGCCGACTTCTATCCAGCGTTCGATCGTGCCGGTGAGGTCTTTCTGCCACAGGTCGGGTTCCTCGTCGCTGCTCAGGCCTTTGGCAAAGACCAGAAATTCGTCGGCGTACAGCGCGAAGGCGAGCAGGCGCACCATCATGCGCTCGTCGGTTTCAGACGGGTGCCGCGCCAGTGTCAGCGCGTGGTCGGCGTAATAGTACCGATCCATATCGGCGATCTGGAGGGCGGCTTTGAAGACGGTTGCTTTGATGGCCATATATGCGTTTCGGTTGGGTGTCGGGCAGGCGCGCATTCTAGCAGGGAGCATGAATTCATTGAGCCTTGCCGGACGATGCGAGGCTCACGTTTGCAATATTGTTTGCCTTCGGGCACCATAAAATCTTTCAGCATAGGGGGTGTACGACATGAACCGTAATATCCTGCGCTTTTTTCTGGTAGCAGTCATGCTGGGCGTTGCCACAGTATCGGATGCAGCAACGCTTTCCGGGGAGGCCAAGCGCCTCTACGATCTCGCTTCGCAGGGTCAAAAAAACAACGATGCCATGAGCCTCGGTGCCGAGGTGGTTTCCACACAGGACGGCAGAAGTTTTTTTATGGTGTGGGAGCCGCAAGCCATCAAGGGTAAGCCGCACAAGTGGATCGTGTCGCTGCATGGCAGCAACGGTTTCGCCACAAAGGATCTGGAGATATGGAGCCCTTTTCTTAAAGACCGTAATCTCGGCATCATCAGCTTGCAATGGTGGTTCGGCGGCGGAGACAAGACGCAGGATTACTACTCGCCTTTCGACCTCTACCGCGAGATCGACCTGCTGATGCGGCGCATGGGGATCAAACCCGGTGATGCGATGCTGGAGGGATTCAGCCGCGGTTCGGCGAATATTTATGCGGTAGCCGCGCTGGATCGCAATAAAGGGCAGCGTTATTTCAGTCTGTTCGTGGCGAATTCGGGCAGGGCTTCGCTGGATTATCCGCCGACACGGGCGGTCGATACCGGCAAGTTCGGCGACATGCCTTACAAGGGTTCGCGCTGGATCACTTCCTGCGGGGAGCGCGACACCAATCCTGATCGGGATGGCTGCCCTGGCATGCGGCGCACCGGTGAATGGCTGAAGAAACTCGGTGCCGAGGTCGCCTTTGCGATTGAAGACAGCAGCGAAGGCCACGGTGCTTTTCACCGCAATCCCCAGAACGTGAACCGCGCGCTGGACTGGTTCTTGCAGAATCCGTAGACCGCTTTTTTGCGCCACTTATGTGCTAACAGAAACCAAAGGCAGACTGATTTCCAGGTTGACACATATTCCCGCACGACCTGATAATCCGAGCCTATGAAAACTTTTCAAGCCATCCACAACGTCCGAGCCGTCCCAAGCGCACATCTGCGCAGGGTGTGGCGCTTCGCGTATTGTGGTCTGGAGAGTTAGCGTTTAAGCAGCAGTCGCTTCAGTTGTTTCCAAAAGGCCACGGAATGTTTCTGTGGCTTTTTTGTTTTTGCAAGCCGTTCCCCTTCGACAGGCTCGGGGCGAACGGGGCATCACGATTTGAGTCTGGGAGAATATTATGTCGTTGCCCGCCGCATTTGTTTCGGTGATCCTGATCTGGTCTACCACGCCGCTCGCCATCAAGTGGAGTGCGCTGGGTATCGGTTTCAGCTTCGCGGTGTTCTCGCGCATGGCGCTGGGCGCATTGTTGTGTGCCCTGTTACTGGCCGTTTTGCGCGTGCGCTTTCCGCTGCACCGCAAGGCGCGGCTGAGCTATGTGGCGAGCGGGCTGAGCATGTTCGGCGCGATGGCGCTGACTTACTGGTCGGCGCAATATGTCAGCTCGGGCATGATCTCGGTGCTGTTCGGCCTGTCGCCCCTGATCACCAGCCTTGGGGCGGCGCTCTGGCTCAAGGAGGAGGCGATCACGCCGAGCAAGGTCGCGGGCATGCTGCTCGGCGTGCTCGGCTTGGCGCTGGTGTTTCGCGGCGGTCTTGGGCTGGGTGAGGGCGCGGTTGCCGGACTGGCGGCGCTGTTCGTCGCGGTGGTGGTGCAGTCGCTGGGGCTGGTGTGGATCAAGCGCATCGGCGACGACAGCCCGCCGCTGGCGACGACGCTGGGCAGCCTGATCGTATCACTGCCGCTGTTCTGTGCGGCATGGTGGCTGGCCGATGGGCATCTTCCTGCGGCATGGCCGGAACGCGCGCTGGCGGCGACGGTATATCTGGGCGTGTTCGGCTCGGTGTTCGGCTTCGCGCTGTATTACTACATGATCAAGCACATGGAGGCGGGGCGCATCGCGCTGATCACGCTGATCACGCCGGTGCTGGCTTTGCTGTTGGGGCATGGGCTCAACGATGAGGCGGTGCTGCCGCAGGTGTGGCTGGGGACGGCGAGCATCATCCTGGGTCTGTGTCTGCACCGCTGGGGCGAGCGGTGGCTGGCGTATTTGCCGGTAAACCGCAAGAATTAATAGTCTGGAAAAACTGCGGCGGTTTTGAGGCCGTCAAAAAATACTGCACGACCGCGATGCGGTACGCGGGATCCTCATGTATTCCAGTGTGCGCTCCGCCCACCGCGTGCCGATGAATTGGCCATGCGAAATTTCAGTTATCATGATCGCGCTGCTGAAACAGACCCTAAGGAGAATTAAATGAACAAGCAGGAAGTCGCAATGCTCAGCAAGGAAATCGAGATGCTGATGAATGAGCGAGCACGGTTGCTCAAAGTGGTTGGAGCCGCCGCCGTGCTGGTGGCGAATACCGACGCCGAAAATTTGCCCGGGGCGGTCGTGGATGCTGCGGAAATGCTGTCCGAGACACTGAACGCCTTGCCGGAGGAAACACTGAAGGACGCACTGGAATCGGTACGGGCCGAGGTTGAGTAGGGCAAAAATGAAAGAGCGCACAGGCCTGATCCTCACCGGCGGCGGCGCGCGCGCCGCTTATCAGGTCGGTGTGCTCATGGCGATTGCCGAATTGCTGCCGCGCAATGCGCACAACCCTTTCCCGGTGATTTGCGGAACGTCGGCTGGCGCGCTTAACGCCGCAACCCTCGCGGTGAATGCACAAAACTTTCGCAAGGGAGTGCGCTACCTCAACAATATCTGGAAAAATTTCCACGCGAGCCAGATTTACCGCACAGACGCGCTTGGCGTATTCATGAACACCGCTCTGTGGGTGGCAGGGATTATGTTGAGCGGGTTAGGTATCAACAAACTCCGGGAAACCTCGCTGCTCGATAACTCGCCGTTGGTTGAATTGCTCGAAGAGGTCATGCCCTATGAAAAGATACAGGAAAACATAGATGCCGGGCTGATACACGCGCTAAGCATCACCGCATCGGGTTACGGCTCCGGCCAATCGGTTACGTTTTACCAGGGCGCGAGCAGTATTACCCCGTGGCAGCGCGCGCGCCGCGTCGGGGTGCCGACGCAGATACAGAGCAAACATCTGCTGGCATCGTCGGCGTTGCCGTTTTTTTTCCCGGCAACACAGATCAACCGCGAGTACTTCGGCGATGGATCGATGCGCCAGATCGCACCGATCAGCTCCTCCCTGCATCTTGGCGCGACGCGATTGCTGATCATTGGCGTCACCGCCAATGGGGCTGTCGAGCAGCCCAGCCGAAGCGAAATAGGCGACTACCCCTCGCTGGCGCAAATCGCCGGGCATGCGTTGAACGGTCTTTTCCTCGACAGCATGGAAGTGGACCTTGAGCGGGTGCGAAGGATCAACAACCTGGTTGCGATAATGCCGGAAGAGATGAGCAAGCGCGCCGATTTCAAAAAGATCGATGTGCTGGTGATCAAACCCAGCCAACCCATCGAGAAGATTGCCGAGCGCTATATTGGAGAATTTCCATGGACGATACGCGTATTGCTGCGCCTGATCGGCGCCGCGCATCGGAGCGGCGCGACGCTTATAAGCTATCTTTTATCCGAGGGGCGTTTTTGCCGCGCACTGATCGATCTCGGTTATCGGGATGCGATGGAAAGGCGCGAGGAAATACTGCATTTTCTCGATGTGCAACCGCATCGCGATAAAGAAATGCCGCAATAACGATGCTGTCAAAACGCAAAAAACAAGGGGTGGAAAGCGGCGGTAACGCTTTGGGTGACGCTCTTGCAGGAAAGATAATCCATCCACGCACCTGGCAGCTGCTGGATTTGTTGGCGGACGGCGAATTTCATTCCGGCGAGGTATTGGCGGGCGTGCTTGGCGTGTCGCGTGCCAGCGTATTCAACTCGCTGGCCGATGCTGCGGACTGCGGTGTGGAGCTGCAACGGATACGCGGGCGAGGTTATCGCCTGGCTCGCCCGTGGCAACGCCTGGAGCGGGATGAAATATTGCGCTGTTTGAGCCATGATGCCGGGCAATTCGACATCGAAATACTGTCTCAAGCCGCTTCCAGCAACACCTTGCTGTTGCAACGCACCCGGAACGGAGGCGTTTCCAGCGGCAGCGTGCTGGCGGTAGAATTGCAAACTGCCGGGCGCGGGCGGATAGGACGGGCCTGGCATTCTGCGCTGGGCGGCACGCTGACATTTTCCCTGTCGTGGCGGTTCGATTGCGGGTTGAATTCGCTATCCGGTTTAAGCCTCGCGGTCGGTGTGGCCATTGCACGCGCACTGGAGCTGTTCGGTGCGCAGGGTGTGCTGCTGAAATGGCCGAACGACATCCTGACCCCGCAGGGAAAACTGGGCGGCGTACTCATCGAAACGCAAGGCGATATGCTCGGGCCAAGCGCGGTGGTGATCGGCATCGGCCTGAATTGCACCCTGCCTCGCAGCCTGACGCGGCAGATCGACCAGCCCGCGAGCGCACTGGATGAAGCGTGCCGGAACATGCCCACCCGCAATCAGTTGCTGGCCGCAATATTGCGTGAATTGGCGCGCGTGTTGCGGGAATTTGCGCAGGACGGTTTTGCCGCATCGCGCGCCGACTGGGAGCAACACCACATCCACCGCAACAAACCGGTACAGTTGCGGATGGCGGACGGTTCGGCAGTGAGCGGGATTGCGCGCGGGGTAAGCGATAACGGGGAACTGTGTCTGGAAACCGTGCAGGGGGTGCGGCATTTCAATTCCGGAGAAGTCGGGAGAGCGGCATGAATTTGCTGATCGACGCGGGCAACACGCGCATCAAATGGGCTTTGGTCGAAGCGGGCGGGAATAGCTGGCAGCATAGCGGCGTTTTGCCTGTCGAACAGGCAAGCGGCCTGCCGCAATTCTTTGCGGGTTGTTTCGACAAGCTCGGGATGGATCCGCAAAACATGCAAATCTGGGCGAGCAATGTCGCCGGGGAAGATATCGCGCAGCATATCCGCAACATCGGTGCCGGGCAGCGACCCCGGTTTATCGTTGCGCGCGAGGAGCAGTGCGGCGTCCGTAACGGTTATGCCAGTGCTTCCCAACTGGGCAGCGACCGGTGGGCTGCGCTGATCGCGGCATGGCATCTGGTGCGCGGCGAATGCCTGGTGGTGAATTGCGGCACAGCAACTACGATAGATACGCTGTCCATGCAGGGTGAGTTTCTCGGTGGGTTGATTTTGCCGGGTGTTGGACTGATGCAGCGCAGCCTGTGCGATGCAACGGCACAACTGCAGCCAGCACAAGGAAAATATGCGCCATTTCCGCAAAATACTGCCGACGCGCTCTTGAGCGGCGCGATACAAGCCAGTTGCGGCGCGATAGAGCGGCAGCACGCGTTGCTTGGCAATACAAATGCGCCCGTGCTGTTGAGCGGGGGAGCAGCCGGACAAATAGCGCCGCACCTTCGACACGTTACTGATAAAACCACTAGCCATTCGACTAGGCGAGCCAACAACGCTCGCCAAGTCGCTGGTTATGGCGAAGCCAGCCGATTGCGGGAGAAGGTGCAATGCGGCCATTCCCGCACCGGAGAGCTTCGCTCCACCGTGTCATGGCCGCACCTTAACCTACAGGTGCAGATGGTGGATAATCTGGTACTGCAAGGATTGTTGTTAATCGCACAGGAAGCGGTCGCGTGATGAAGGCATTATTCTGGATCTTATTGTTGGGGAACGCGGTTTTCTTCGCCATGATGCAATGGGGAGGATGGCTGACTTCCGGCGATCAAGCGGCACAGTCACAACCTGCGCTGCATGAGGATAAAATCACCTTATTGAATGCGCCGCAAGGCAGCCCGGCTGCGCAAAGTGCCCAGATTGCGGCATTGCCCGCATCCGCCCCGGCTACTGCGCCCGTGGGTGAAGCAACGCAACTTGCCGCCAAGCCTGAAACACTATGCATGGAGTGGGCAGATTTTTCGGGTGAGGACTTGAACCGTGCAACAACTGCCTTGTCAGCTTTGCAACTTGGCGAAAAAGTGGGGCAACGCCAAATCGAGCACAACATAGGTTATTGGGTGTATATCCCGCCGATCAAGGATAAAACGGCGCTGGCTCAGAAAATTGCCCAGCTCAAGGCACGCGGAGTCAAGGAATATTTTGTCGTATCAGAAGCGGGGCCTTGGCAGAACGCCATCTCGCTCGGCATATTCAAAACACAAGAAGCGGCGCAACACTTTTTCGATGATCTGCGCGCGAAAGGGGTGCGCAGCGCTAAGGTCGGCGAGCGTGCCAGCAAACTCAAAGCGACCATATTCACGCTGAACGGATTGGATGCCGCAACCGAGGCCAAACTGGCTGAAATACAGAAGGATTTTGCCGGGAGCGAACTTAAAAAGATGCCCTGCGCACATTGACAAGGCAGGGCGGAATCTGGAGAATGCCGCGCTCTTCAGGGTGATATAGCTCAGGTGGTTAGAGCGCAGCACTCATAACGCTGAGGTCGGTGGTTCAAATCCACCTATCACCACCATTTATAAAATATTCGTACAATCTCGCAAAACAGCTCACAAACCCGCATGGCATATAGCCTTTGCGGGTTTTTTATTTCGGTAAGCTATCAAAAACCCATACCCTGGGGATAACGCAGCCGATATGCCGATCGGGCATCCCTTCCGATTTATAAATTGGCTCAGCCGGGGCGGGTTGGGTAAAATGCCAGTCTTTCGCAACACAAGGATTGTTATGGCAAGCAAACCGCAGAAAACGCTTGATTTCGAATCAGCCATGAAAGAGCTTGAGCAGATTGTCGCCGACATGGAAGCGGGCAAGCTGTCGCTGGAAGATTCGCTGGCCGCCTATAAGCGCGGCGCGGAATTGCTGTCGTTCTGCCGGGGTCGCCTCGAAGACGCGCAACAACAGGTAAGCGTGCTGGAGAATGGCGTGTTGAAGGATTTTTCCGTCACTGGCGAAGCAGGGCAAAACTGATGCATGTTGATTTTCAGGGCTGGGTCACCGCCAACCAGGTGCGCTTCGAAGAAGTGCTGCGTGGCTTGTTGCCGCGCGCGGACATCGCGCCGCAGCGCTTGCACGAGGCGATGCGCTATGCGGTGCTGGATGGCGGAAAGCGTGTGCGCCCATTGCTGGCATTTGCAGCAGGCGAACTGACAGGCGCGGAAACGGCTCGGATGGATGTCGCCGCTGCCGCCGTCGAGTTGATCCACGCCTATTCGCTGGTGCACGACGACATGCCGTGTATGGATGACGACGTGCTGCGCCGAGGCAAACCAACCTGCCATGTGCAATACGATGAGGCAACCGCGCTGCTGGTCGGCGATGCCTTGCAGACGCTGGCGTTCCAGTTGCTCGCGGAGCATCGCCTGAACAACGATGCGGCGCGCCAACTGGAGATGGTCAAACTGCTCGCGACGGCTTCCGGCTCGCGCGGCATGGCGGGCGGGCAGGCGATCGACCTCGCCAGCGTGGGCAAGCCACTCGCGCTTCCAGAGCTGG
>Ga0209343_10008989_pt1 | contig 11518 bp, 10 predicted proteins | sample RifCSPlowO2_02_FD_184026 | JGI IMG/M metagenome (GOLD analysis project Ga0209343, IMG submission 184026) | Groundwater microbial communities from Rifle, Colorado - Rifle CSP2_plank lowO2_0.2 (SPAdes) (version 2) | ecosystem: Environmental > Aquatic > Deep subsurface > Groundwater | place... | reverse complement strand
TAGTCTTATGGTCAGCGTATGCTTTTAAGTATTTTTAGAATTATGGGGATAGGGAGACTCGTCCCGATTTTTCCCAAATCTATGATTTGGTGAAAAATCGTGGATCCCGACTTCCTTATCTTAATCTTATAATAATTTGTGCATCGGGAAACTCTCAACTTAGTTTGTCTTCAAGATTGGTGCGGACGAGAGGACTCGAACCTCCAAGGGTTGCCCCACATGCACCTCAAGCATGCGCGTATACCAAGTTCCGCCACGTCCGCCAGACAGTATTTATATCCAAAAAACTCACCAGCCTGTAAGCCCGTCTGAGCCGGCAAGCGATATTAATCTATTCCAATTAGGCGATTTTTTCTTCTTTTAATCTTTTAGAATAGTCGCGGAGATAGTAAAGTTTTGCTTTGGTAACTTTAGCTTGCTTGACGGGCTCAATTTTAATGACATTGGGCGAATAGAGGGGAAAGATTTTTTCCACGCCCACGCCGTCAGAAATTTTGCGCACAGTGATCGTTGCCCCTGGCTCTAAACCGCGGTGATGAGAAATAATAATTCCTTCATAGATTTGAATTCTTTGTTTTTCGCCTTTCGGCCCCTGCTCACTGATTAATTGGTGAACCCGAACTGTCATGCCTGGTTTAAGCGTCGGTAGCGCTTCTTTTTCAATTTTTTTCTTCGCTAATTTATCTTCATGTTCTGAAGCTTTAGCTTTTTTGTCTTTAGCCATATTTTCAGTTAGTTAGTAAGCAATAAGTCCAGATAAGCCAAGATAAGCAATTATTTGATTAGTAATGGTAAGTGATTTATAAATCTTTATCTGGACTTATCTTGACTTAGTTCTTATCTTGACTGATTAAAATACTTAAAAAATATACTCTAAAATTTGGGAAAAGTCAAGTCTTTTTGCTTTTTACTGATTTCTTTTTTAATGATTACCACCGTTTTATTGATTGTTTGCTGTAATTTACCTTCTTGATTAACTACGATATAATCGTAAACATCTTTATGTTTGAGCCATTCTTCGGTGAATTTTTTCCGGCTTTTAATCCGATTTAAAGAATCCTTACCTCGTTTAATTAATCTTTGCTCTAAAATTTGATAGGACGGCGGCGCCAAAAAAATTGCCGTTGTCTTGGGGAATAATTTTTTTATGGTTTTTACGCCGTGCCAATCAACTTTCCAAAGAATTGGTTTATTTTTTTTAATTAACCGGTGAATTTCGGTTTTAGTGCAGCCGCGATAATCGCCGTAAACAAGCGCCCACTCAATGAAGAGTTTTTGCTTAATTATTTTTTTAAATGTTTTTTTAGTAATAAAATAGTAAGGCCGACCTTGACTTTCACCAGGTCGTTGGGGTCGAGTGGCGGTGGTAATGACCCGATTCAAGCTGATTTTTTTCCGTAAGCCGGCAATCACTGAATCTTCGCCAGCGCCTGATGGTCCGGAAATAATAAAAATTTTACCCCGCACTTTGTTGGCATTGATTTTTGTCATTATTTATATTTAGTAGTTTTTATTGATTAAAAAAGTAAGATTTAAGGTTAGATTAATATTTTATGAAATTACACCTATGCCAACAAAGTGCGGGGCTCATTAACTGTTTTGTCTATTCATAAAATCAGTTAACTCGTTTGGTAATGGTGAAGTAAATTCTTGCCATTGATTGGTTTGGTCATAAAAGCCGATTTTAGTGGAGTGGAGAAAGATTCGGCCCGGATTAACCACTTTAATTTTTCGGCGCAAGAAATGAAAAATTTTTTTTCTGGGCCTATATAATTGGTCGCCCAAGATCGGGTGGCCGATTGCCGAAAAATGAGCCCGGATCTGGTGAGTGCGGCCAGTGAGAATCTGGACAGCAATTAAGGTGTAATCTTTTATATATTCTAAAACTTGGTATTTGGTTTTGGCAACTCGGTCGGCTGGCTTGAATTTGAATTTACCTAAGCGCGGGTGGGCGACAAACTGGCCGTTTCGGCTGCGGCCGATCGGTAAATCAATTTTGCCTTCCCATTGCGCTATTTTACCGTAGACCAAGGCGATATATTCTTTACGAACCAATCTTTTTTTAAATTGTTCTTTAAGATGATAATAGGCTTGCTGGGTTTTGGCGACAATCATAATTCCGGAAACGTCGCGATCAAGCCGATGGATAATACCCTCGCGATATTTTTCTTCGCCGACATCTTTAATGTTCGGGTAATGAGCTAAAAGCCAACTGACCAAAGTGTCGGTTTCATTTTTATCAGTTGGGTGAACCCCGTTATTCCCTGTCCTAAAGGATGAGGCTTCTTTAGAGGAAATTAATTGATTGTCTTCGGTTGTTATATTCCTCGCTGGCCTAATGGTCAAGGTTTCCTTGGGAGTAACGGGGTGAACTAAAAGTCCGCTTGGTTTTTCCAAAATAAGAAAATCATTGTCTTCAAAAATCACTTTTGGCGATAAGTGACCACCCCCTCCTCCCTCCCCCTCCTTTAAGGAGGGGGAGAAAAAAGAGGGGGAGGTGATTTGTTTTTTATCCTCTGTCACGATCGTGATCGTGTCGCTGACTTTCAAGAATTGATGGACTTTGGCCGGCTTATTATTGATTAATACGCCACTGCTCTTAATTAATTTTTTAATCTGCGAACGATTATAATCAGTTAAATTTTGCGTTAGAAATTTATCCAGACGCATTTTCGCCTGACTGGCCGAAACAACAAATTTCATATACTTATAGATATTTTTTAATATATTTTAAGCCAGCGGTTTTAGATTTAACTTTTCCCCGTAGCTGGGCTTCGCGCAGAAGGCCTAAAAGTTTTCCGATTTTTGGGCTGGCGGTAAGCTTAAAAGTTTTCATTAAATCATTGCCATCAACCAAGGGTTTAGGCAAGACATTTTTGGCGCGAGTGGTTTTTTTTATTTTATTAATCCGATTTTTCAGTTTTTTATAATTAGAAAAATCCGGCTGGCCGTTTGGGGGAACGGTCGCTAAAATATCAGCATAAATGGCCATTAAAAGCTCGGTTCCGGGAAAATTAGGATTAAAAAAATATTTTTCAATTGTTGTATCTTTCATTTCGCTAACCGTGTTGCCGGCCAGAATCATATGTTTAGCAATAATTTTTTCCACCACATCAACATTAAGGCCGGTCGAGGCTAATTTTAATTGCTCGCTAATTTCCCGAAATTTTTTGACAGAAACAATTTCATGGCCGCTAAAACGAATTCGATCTTCGTGAGTAATCGTAAAAGGTTTACCCAAATCATGAAAAATTAAACTCCAAATCACTTCGGCGCTGGGTATTTTTTTGTCAAACTCTTTAATCAAAGCGGTTGAATTAAGTTTGGTTAAGGCTAAAATGGTGTGAGTCCAGACATCACCTTCACTGTGCCAATTTTTCGGCTGAGGGCAATTTTTCATTTTCAAAAGTTCAGGGAAAAGATTTTTAATCGCTCCACTTTTGTTTAATAATTCTAAGGCTAAAACCGGATTAGCGCTGAAGGCTCGAGTTAGCTCTTTAGCGATAATTTCATAAGCTACCACTCTTTCGTCAGCTATTTTTTTATTAAGATTTTTAATTTGTTTTTTGATCACTTGCCAAGTCTTTGATTCAATCTGAAAATTCAGTTGGCAGGCAAAGCGGATGGCTCGAAGCATTCGCGAATAATCTTCTTTGAATCTTAATTCCGGTTTGCCGACGGTGCGGATAATTTTTTTATTTAAATCATTCAAACCGCCAAAAGGATCCACTAAGTAATTTTGAGATTTGAGATTTTCCGCCCGAGGCGGATGCGCCTTGGGCGTAGAGATTTGAGATATCTTTATTGCCATGGCGTTGATCGTGAAATCGCGGCGGCTTAAATCGTCTTCAATTTTTAAATTAGCTTTGCTTTGAATTTTGAAATCACGGTAAGCGCCAGAAAAATTAAGCGAATGTTCGGTCCGCGGTAAAGCAATGTCAATTTCTTCGCCCGTCCAGCCCCGCGGCTTAAATTTAAAAACGCCAAATCGCTTGCCCACCAGATCAACTTTGCCGAATTTTTTCAAAAAATTTTCCAAGTCATTTTTATTGACCTCCCGAATGACAAAATCAAAATCTTTAGTCGGGCGATCAAGCATTAAATCGCGCACCGCGCCGCCCACTAAAAAAATTTCTGCTTTCGGGTATCGGCGGGCGAGTTGTTTAGCAAAAGGCTGATTTGACCAGTTTTGTAATTGTTTTTGACATGGATTCATAGTTTTATTTTAGCAGAAAAACATTTTTTTTAAAATTCTTAAAATTTGACCCGTCTAAGTTTTTGTCAAGCAAAAATTTAGGTGGGGTTGACCCCGCACCATGCGGGTATTTATATTTTTGATTATACAATCTGGGTTTAATTTACACATTTTTGATTTATGAGAGATAAAAATGATTATTTCTAAAATTCTCTTTGATATACCCGAAAGCGCGGGGTTGACTACATCACTGATATCAGATAAGATAAAAAACGTTGTTATCACTTTGTTCCTTGAAGTTATCAATCAAGAGGAGATTTAAAAAATGATACTGCGCGGGATTGATTTTGGCTATGTTTTGACTTCCGCTGGCGCCAGGAATTTTTTTGGTGAGGGTTATTGGTTTCATCGTTTATGGCCTTGGTCAATGATGGATTTTACTGGTTCAACGTTTGTCACTAAGACGATCACTTTAAATGCTAGACCGGGCAATATGCCATTATGCCAAGATCAGCTATCGCCTCGGGAATTTTTTCCCAAATGCGTTAAAGTCTATTGGCGGAAAGGGTTGGTGCTAAACGCCGTTGGTTTAAGCGGTCCGGGAGCAAAATGGTTGTTTGCTGCTGGGACTTGGCAGAAAATTGAATCACCGTTTTTTATCTCTTTTATGGCAGTCAGTGCGGAGCTGAAAGAGCGCCGGGAAGAACTTTGGCAATTTGTCGAGTTATTTTCTAGAGAGTTGTCAAAGTTTAAGGCCAAGGTTGGTTTAGAGATTAATTTTTCTTGCCCTAACGTCGGTTTGAAATCAGAGAAGCTTTTAGACGAGGTTCAAGAGGCTTTAACCATTGCCGCCCGGCTTAACATTCCTTTAGTGCCTAATTTTAATCCTTTAGTCTCACCGGAAAGCCTAAAGACAATTTGTGAGCACCCAGGCTGCGATGCTGTTTCGGTGGCTAACACGATTCCGTGGGGGAAACTGCCGGAAAGAATTGATTGGGTTGGGTTATTTGGCACTGATGTTTCGCCGTTGGCGAAATTTGGCGGCGGCGGTTTGTCTGGCTGGCCGCTTTTGCCGATTGTGGCCGAAACTATTTCTGAAGCCAGAAAATTGGGGGTCAAAAAACCAACCATTGCCGGCGGCGGCATATTTTCAATTCAAGCGGCTGATAAATTAATTGCGGCCGGGGCATCGGCAATCAAATTTGGTACGGTATGTATTTTGCGGCCTTGGCGGGTCAAAAGAATAATTGAGTATATCAATCAGAAACTTGGTGAATTGCAAGATTGGGAATAGTCAATAAATTTGTCACGATTAAGCCTTGAATAAGAACATGAGATTAAGTCAATTCATCTCTTGAGGTCTTTGACCAGCCGTTTTCATTTACGATCTTTTAAGATTAAATTTCCGTCTACCAAATCGGCAGACGGTTTTTATTTTAAAATCTCAATTGATCAAAAATTATTTATATTAGATTGACATGGTGGAATATTCATGTTAATTTATGAAAGCTATCAAGATGATTTACTGACAGGAGATTAAATCATGAACAGGTTGATGATCTTTTTTCAGCGTTTATTTAGGCGGGAAAGTAGTTCTTTGCAATCAGGGGCCGCTGATCCCAGTCAGCCATGGACACGACTTGTCATTCTTCCCGGCGAGTCTGAACCAAGGCGAATGAATGATGATTCACCGGTTAATACGGTAGCTGAATTGATTAATCAAAGGCTGAAAATGGTGGGAGCTGATCCTAAAGAGCCAACAATGCCAACCGTGGATCCAAATCATCAATAAGGACAAAATAGACGGTGGAATAAACCCATCGTTTTTTATTTCTAAATGATAATTAAACAAAAAATTCCGCCATAGCGGAGATTTTTGGTGGGCTCGTGCAGACTTGAACTGCAGACCTCTTCGATGTCAACGAAGCGCTCTAACCAACTGAGCTACGAGCCCCTAGTTTAAAAAATTTTAAAATACTACATAATCAATAATATAAGTTTTTATTTTTTATGATGGTGCGCATGGCTGGACTTGAACCAGCGAACCTTCCGCTTATAAGGCGGATGCTCTAACCAACTGAGCTACATGCGCATTTTATTCAGAAAAGTAAATGTTAAAAAGGGGATAATGTTGGGTATCCCAACATAAACTATTATACCAGCCTTATTATTTTTCCCCAAGTTTCTTTTTTATCTCTTCTACCACTTCTTTTTCCGCTTCACGCAGAGTTTTTTCCATTAAATTAAACTCCGTCAAAGCCTTATTACCCGTGGGATTAAAAACAGAAGTTAAATACATCGCATTTTGATTTTTTAAACTATCAACCAGGACTTGAGTTTTGCCGCCCACCTGATAGATTAAGACGACGACTTCAACACCGGGGATAAAAGAAATTAATTCTTCCACCACTGAAGGCAAATCATCTTGACTGGCTTGAGTTTCGACAAAATCATGTTCCGTTAAAAGCGACCAGATTAAACGATTGTTGCTGTCACTTTTCAGGCGGGCCAAAACCCGGCCCCATAAATTCAAAGTCGCTAAACTTCGGTTGCGATAAAGGCTTTTGATAATCGTATCGCGGTCCGCTTCAGCGGCCAAGAGCGCGCTCGCAATCTCTAAAGTTTTAGGCGTGACGTTTGGCGTTTTGAAACTTTTAGTTTTTGCCACCAGCCCCGTCAAAAGGCAAGTGGCAACTTCCTGATCAAGCAAATTTTTATCAATTTCATCAATCAGGTTATATAAAATTTCCGCGGTGGCGACCGCATTTAAATTCGTTAAATTAATTTGGCCGAAATGTTCATTTTCCGCGTGGTGGTCCAGATTAATAATGGTGGTATTGTAAAAAAATTCCGTGAACTGATAATAAATTTTACCTAACGAATCAAGGTCTGGCGCATCCAAAGTAATAATTAAATCATATTTATAATCAGAACTTTTCGCGTTGACTTTTTCTTGGTTTAAGGCGCCGCTCTTGGGGGTGAGGTAAATTTTTAAATTTTCACCTTCTAAATTATAACTTAGGTCGTCAATTTCAGTTTGGCGAAGGTCAACCTCAATAATAAATTTTTGCAGGCTAGAAATTTTGTCAGTAATGATTTCACTCTTGGGCAAAAATTTGAGATTTTTTGGCAAGCTAAAACTATCAGCGACAATATCAACTAGCTTATCCTGTTTTTTCAAAATTAAATAAAGCGCTAGCGCACAAGCTATCGCGTCTGGGGAAAAATCTTTGGGCAAGGCAATTAAGATTTGCCTTGCTTTTCGGATTTGCTCGGTGATTTGTTGAGCTTCAGTTAAAGCCATTCCGTCCAATTTTTAATTTATAATTTTTAATTTTGAATCAATATTTTAATATTCAAAATTCGAAATTGAATCGAAACTCGAATTTCAAAATTTGAAATTCAAACAAAGTTATTAATTATACCCATTTTTAGGGAATCTGTCATCTTAATGGTTTGGTTTAAAATTGTCAACCATTGACAGAATTAGTTGTTTACTGTATAATAAAATATCTTCTAAAAAAGTGATAGCATTCGGTACTTGGACTTTTGGGGTTTGGACTCCTTAAACCTTTTCGGTCTTTGGAGTTCAGACCCTTATTTTTTTACTCAAAAATTGCTAAAAAATTTGCGAAGAAGCCAAAAAAATGCTAAAGTAATAGTATTAATGGAGATAAAATTTTAAGTTTTATGACCATACAAACTTTTATTAAACAACGGCCTTATTTAATTTGGTATGTCAAAGATTTTAATCAACTTTCTGCGGCGGCGATTGTGGAAGCTGTTTTGAATTATGGTGATTTTTCTGACGTCAAAAAATTGATTGCCATTTTAGGAATGAAAAAAACAGCGGCAATTTTCCGAAAACAAATCAGGGTAAAAAGAATAAATTATGATCCTAAGATAGTGAATTATTTTAAACTCTATTTCAAAAAGTATGCATAAAGAAATTTTAACCCCGGAGCAGATAGAACTTTTGCCGCTGGTAAAATCTTTTACCAAAAATTTTGGCTTAGTCGGCGGTACCGCCATTGCTTTGCATCTTGGACATCGCCGTTCAATTGATTTTGATTTTTTTACCAGCAAAGACTTTGACAATTTGAAAATTAGAAATCAGGTTTTGAAATTTAAAAAGATCAATCAGGTTTTAAGAGATGAGAAGGGACAGTATACCATTGTTGTTAATGAAACGAGGTTGACCTTTTTTTGTTATCCTTTCAAGATAAATTTTTCTAAAAGTTTTGAGCGAATGTGCCGGTTACCAGACTTACTGACTTTAGCCGCGATGAAGGCTTATGCCTTAGGTCGGCGAGCAAAATGGAAAGATTATGTTGACTTATATTTTATAATAAAGAGGCATTATCCTTTAGGAAGTATCATAAAAAAAGCTAAGCAGATTTTTGGCCGTGAATTTAACGAAAAAATTTTTCGCAGCCAGCTAGTTTACTTTAGAGACATTGATTATTCCGAAAAAGTGATTTATTTGCCTAATTGGCAAGTGAAAGATCAAGAGATTAGAAAAGCTTTAATTAAATTTAGCTTAGGTTAAATAAGCAACTAAAATGGCTAACTTTGAAATCCCGAAAGCCTACGAGCCGCAAAAATATGAAGACTCTCTCTACCAAAAATGGGAAGAGTCTGGTTTTTTTAATCCGGATAATCTCCCGGGGCGCCGACAAAAATCTTTTACGATTTCTTTGCCGCCGCCGAACGCGACCGGTGTTTTGCACATCGGTCACGCGGTGATGCTGGCGATTCAGGATTTAGTGATTCGCTTTCAGCGCCTGCAAGGCAAAAAAACTTTATGGCTGCCCGGGACTGATCATGCGGCCATTGCCACCCAAACAAAAGTGGAAAAATTAATAAAAGACAAGGAAGGCAAAACCCGATTTGATTTAGGCCGGGAGGACTTTTTAAAGCGCGTTAATGATTATGTCAAAAAATCGCAAAACACGATTAAAAATCAGATTAGAAAAATGGGTTCAAGTTGTGACTGGTCGCGTGAACGATATACTTTAGATCAAGGTTTAACTTTGGCGGTTCATACGGCCTTTGTTGAAATGTATCAGGACGGATTAATTTATCGCAGGGTGCGCGTGGTTAATTGGTGTCCGCGCTGTCAAACCGCGCTTTCCGATGAAGAAGCGGTTCATAAGGAAGTGGAAGGTGCGCTTTATTATATTAATTATCCGATTGAAGGGTCAAAAGATCACGTGACTTTGGCGACCACGCGGCCTGAAACCATGTTGGGCGATACGGCGGTCGCCATCAATCCCAAAGACGAACGTTATAGTCATTTGCGCGGGAAAAAAGTGATTCTTCCGCTTCTGAATCGCGCGATTCCTGTGATCGAAGATGATTTTGTGGATCCTGATTTCGGAACCGGAATTGTCAAAGTCACACCGGCACATGACCCCAATGACTTTCAAATGGGAATTCGCCACAAACTGGAACGAATTAATGTTTTAAATCCGGACGGAACCGTTAATGAAAAAGGAGGTCCTTATAAAGGACTCGACCGTTTTGAAGCGCGCAAACGCATCGTTCACGATTTAGAAGGACAAGGGCTTTTCGTCAAACGTATGAGCCACGGTCATGCCATCGGTCATTGTTACCGCTGCGAGACCGTTGTGGAGCCTTATCTGTCAAAACAGTGGTTTGTCAAAATGAAACCGCTGGCTGAAAAAGCGTTGAAAGCGCATCGGGACGAAAAGGTTAAATTTTATCCTGAGCGCTGGAACAAGGTTTACACCAGCTGGCTTGAAAACATCCGCGATTGGTGCATTTCTCGGCAAATCTGGTGGGGTATACAAATTCCGGTGTGGTATTGCCTCGGCTGCGGCAATATCAAAGTTAACGCCCAAGTAAAATCTCGCTGGTTCATTGTACGGCACGGCGAAACAGACTGGAATAAAACGGGCAAGATTCTTGGCACGCACGACATAGAACTGAATGACGCCGGCCGCGCGCAAGCGAAGAACGTCGGCCAAATGCTCAAATCTGCCGATATAGAACTTATCATCAGCTCACCGTACGCGCGCGCGCTTGAAACCGCGAAGATTATTGCGGAAGCGACTGGCGCGGAAATAATAACCGATAACGAATTCCGAGAAAAATCTAACGGCGAGGCGGAAGGCATGATTCAAATGGAAGCTTTCAAAAAATACGGAGATCTTCATCATTTTGACCGAGTAGCGCCCGAGGGAGAGAGCTATCGGGAACTTAGCGAGCGAGTTCATCAAGCTTTTCGAGATCATAAAGAAAAACACGGGCATAAAAATGTCTTACTTGTTAGCCACGGCGGAGTTATTCGCACACTCGTAGGTAAAATAAAAAATCTTGCTCCAGAAGAAATGATGTCGCGAGAATCAATTAAAAATTGCGAGGTCGTATCGCTTGATATTTTGAGTACCTGTGAAAAATGCGGCGGCGATCTTTACGAACAAGACCCGGATACTCTTGACACTTGGTTTTCATCCGTACAATGGCCTTACGCTACCTTAATGGCGAATGGGAAAAAAGATATTGATAATTATTTTCCGACCGATACGCTTGTGACCGGTTCCGATATTCTTTTCTTCTGGGTGGCGCGTATGATTATGTTTTCTTATTACTGTATGAGCAAAGAACCATTTAAGACGGTGTTGCTCCACGGCTTGGTGCGCGACAAAGACAAGCAAAAAATGTCCAAAAGCAAAGGCAACGCAGTTGATCCACTGGGTATTATAGATACCTACGGAGCCGACGCATTGCGTTTTGGGTTGATTTTCGCCACCGCCGCCGAAAGCGATATTGCGCTTTCCGAAGACCGCATCCGCGGCATGAAGCATTTCGCGAATAAACTCTGGAATATCGCGCGGTTTGTATTCGCTAATGCCGAGAATATGCCAGTCAAAAGCCAAAAAAAACCGCAACCAATTACTGAAGCCGATGCGCTGATCCTAAAAAAACTGGACGAAACAATAAAAAACGTAACAAAAAACCTGGAAAACTTTGCTCTTCACGAAGCAGCGCAAGAAATTTACCAATTCATCTGGCATGAATTGGCCGACATTTATATTGAAGCAAGCAAGTCCCAGCTTAAAGACGAAGCACAAAAAAAGAATACGGAAGAAATTCTTAAATATGCACTGCTAACTTCCCTGAAGCTTCTTCACCCCTTTATGCCTTTTGTAACCGAAGAAATTTATCAGAAAATGAATGGTGAAACGGGCGGAAGTGAAAAATTACTCATGGTTGAGGCGTGGCCACGATAAGAAAATTATTTTCGTGTATAATAAAAGTAAATGGCAGCTTTTATCCTTCTTTTGGGAATTATGCCGG
>Ga0209343_10008988_pt1 | contig 11521 bp, 14 predicted proteins | sample RifCSPlowO2_02_FD_184026 | JGI IMG/M metagenome (GOLD analysis project Ga0209343, IMG submission 184026) | Groundwater microbial communities from Rifle, Colorado - Rifle CSP2_plank lowO2_0.2 (SPAdes) (version 2) | ecosystem: Environmental > Aquatic > Deep subsurface > Groundwater | place... | reverse complement strand
TATCCCCACGCCGTTTCCTGGCCTGCGCCGCGGTTTTCCTGCGATCGCGGACGGCAGGCTCCGAGGGTTTCCTGCGCGACGGGGTCGAGCCTCGCGAGGCGATTCGTGAATGATCCGGGGTAGACCATTCATGCGTGCTGTTTCATGCGCTGCCGCACTTGTCCTGCTGTCCGGTTTGACGGCGGGGGCGCAGACGTCTTCCGGACCGGCCGACGAGCATCCGACCTTGCCGGCCGGACCGGGGCGGGAGCTGATGATCCGCGTCTGTTCGCCATGCCACTCGCCGGACTTGGCGGCGGACCAGCAGCTCGGTCCAGCGGGATGGAAGAGCTTGGTGGACCAGATGGCGAGCAAAGGCGCCGAGGCCACGGACGCGGAGCTCGAGGAGATCGTCCTTTATCTGGCCAAGGCGTTCCCGGCCTCCAAATAGCCCTCCGGGCCGCCCGCGACCGGGGTGCGTCTTGGCGTCTACGAAGTCATCGACAGCATCACCGTTGACGGAATCGGTGACATGTATCGGGCGACGGACACGACGCTCGGCCGCCATCAGCGCGGGCACAGCCGGCGACGCGAGATTCTCGCTTGGGCTCACGATGCGTTCAACGGCGAGGGGTTGTCTTCTGGGGCCGCTCGTCACCAGGCACCGGAGCGTTGCCCTTGCCCGCGCGCCTGAGCACTCGAAGCGCCTTCTTGATGTCAGCCTTGGCGGCACGTTCCGCAAAGTACTCTTCAGTGCGCAGCGCCGACACCTTCTCAGCAACGGCAACGTTGATCAGTTGGTTCACAGCCACGCCTTCTGCCTTCGCGACCTTCCTGGCCTCCTCCATCAATGACGGTTGAAGCCTCAGCGCAAAATTGCTCTTCTTCATGAACGGTTCTCCAATCGTCGCACGGCATCCGCCGGAGCCAGGATCTCCAGTCCGAAGGGCGACGCGGCCGGCCCGAAGTGTCTGCGATTGAACGTGACCACCACGTCTGCACGTCCATTCACAGCCGTTTCGAGCACGAGATCGTCGCCAGGGTCCGGCAGCACCGGACGCCACAAATACGCTATTCGAATCGGCTCCACCACCAACGCAATCGCATCGAGCAGCACCTCGACGTCCATCGCCGAAATTCGCGCCGCCGCAAGATGCTCGGAACGCATCAGGACCGACTCGTATTGAAGCATCAGAGGCACCGACACCAGCACCGGATAGAGGCGGTCGAGCGCCGCCGTCAAGAGCACTCTGGACGCACCGCGGTCGCTGCGAACGGCCGCGACAAGGACATTCGTATCCAAGACCGTGCGACCGAGCATCTCCCAAATCATATCGCATGCAATATCACGGCAGCGGACCAGCAGCTCGATCCGGCGGGATGGAAGAGTGTGGTGGACCAGATGGCGGGCAAAGGCGCCGTGGCCACGGCCGCGGACGATGTCGCCGCGGTAACTGGTACCTCATGTGTTACCATTATCACGAGTGACCACGATCAAACAGTATGTCGGCCTCGACGGGAAGAGCCCCTTCGGGGCCTGGCTCGACGGCCTCGATGATCCGGCCGCGGCGCGGGTCCTCACCGCATTGACGCGGATCGGGCAGGGCAACTTCTCCAGCGTGAAGGGCGTGGCGCCTGGCCCGCGACATCGCGGACGCACAAAAGTGTTAGCAGGACTACCAACAACGAAAGTGAGCCAAGATCATGCCTCTGACCAAAAATTTCAAAAAGACCGTGCGGGCGCGCTTGATCCGGTCGCCCGGGTTCCGAAAGGCCGTGCTACAGGAAGCCGTCGACGGCCTGCTTGCCGGTGACGTCGACACGGGTAAGGCGCTGCTGCGTGACTACGTCAACGGCACGATGGGGTTTGAGCGCCTTGGCGAACTGACGCACATCCCGGCGAAGAGCCTCATGCGAATGCTGGGGCCGAAAGGAAACCCCCAGGCGCGGAATTTGTTCGACGTCATCGGTCACTTGCAGCGTGCTGAAGGCGTGCGCTTTCACGTATCGCTGAAGAACACCACGAAAGGGCGGGCCGCATAAACGGGCGCGCCGTCCAACGACGGTCGTGAGCCACGATCTACTCGGAACGAGTCGCGGCCAACGCCGACGTGAGGCCCCTGCCTCAAGATAGCTCGCCACTACGCGACCAGGCAGGAGTGATCCGGCGAACCTGCGATTCACGAAGGGACCGGCTGCTCGTTACCTCGGTGGCACGAGACGCTTCAGCTCTCCCGTCCAGTTCTCGACGATGGAAATCTCGGCGGGGCGCAGCTCGTCTTCGCTCGGTCTGACCATCAGGAATCGTGTTGCATCCCGGCTGACGTCGTAGGCGGCGAGATCGCTCGACGCGTAGCGGCCTCGGAAGAGCTCATGCGGCCGCGCGGCCTCGAACGACGAACCCCGAGCGGGCACCGTGACCGCCATCATGCGATCCCCAGCGCGGTAGAACAGCTCGTCGCCCTTCGGCGACCAGATCGCCTGTTCTCCGCCATCGGTCGACACCGGGTGCCGGGCGCCGCCGCCGAACGGCTCGACGTAGATCTCGAAGCGGCCCGACTCGTTCGACGCGTACGACATCCATCGGCCATCCGGAGACACGCGAACGCTCCACTGGTCGCCTGGTCTCTCGATGAGGGGCCTGAGGCTGCGCGGCGGCCCGGGCTTGAGCGCCCAGATGTCCGCCCCGTTCGGGCCGCTGGTATGGACGACGAACAACAGCGTGCGTCCGTCGGGCGACCACACGCCGGGCGCCACGCTGCTTCCGGCTTTCAGGCCCTGGTCCGTCGGAGCGATCAGCGGTTCGGCCGGTCCCAAGCCGTCGGCAGCCTGCCAGAAGATGGTCGCGCCAGTGCGGAACGCGATCCTGGCGCCGGCGGGAGTCCAGAACGGCGAGTTGCTCCGGCCGGTGCTCGTCAGCCTCGTGAACGCGCCGTTCTGGAAGCTGTACACCCAGACGTCGGAGCCGCTACCCAAGGCGCCGAGCGTGCGCAGCGCCGGGTCGCCCGTGTCCTGAGCGACTTCCACTGTCAGGCGCTTTTCGTCCGGAGAAAGCCGTGGCCTGGCGAAGCCGCGATGTTCTTGCAGCAACGGTATCGCCGCGCCCGCTCGATCCACCCACACGAGGGCGCGACCGTCCACGGATGGCTCCGCGATGTACGTCAACAGGCCGTCGGCCGACAGATCCACCTGGCCACGGACGACCGCGTCCTGCACGGGCACGGACGTCCCGAGGACGCGCCACGCGGCGGAATCGAAACGCGCGGCGAACACCGCCGGCCCACGCCCGAACATGAGATAACCGCTCGCGATGTGCAGCGGACGGTCGGTCCCCTCGACGAGTTTTCGCTGCTCCGGAGTCGCGAGGGAGCGCAGCATGATCGAAGGCGCGACGCCGTCCCGTGTCTGCCGAGTCACGAAAAGCACGGCACGACCGTCGACGGTGAAAGACGGATCGCCGTGCCCGCCTCCCACGTCGGGATCCGGCGTCGTGAACACCTCCGGCGTTCCTCCGCCGGCCGGCACGCGCATGAGGCCGGCGCGCGCGCTCGTCGGCAGCGCGTAAACGATCGTGGCGTCCGGTCCCCAGGCGCCGCTGGCGCCGCCGGTGTCGTCGACGACGTCGCACACCGTCGTGGGCCGCCCGCCTTCGGCAGGAATCTTTCGCAACTTCCCCGACGCAAAATAAGCGATCCACCGCCCGTCCGGCGACCAGAACGGAGCGGATGCGCCCTCAGTGCCGTCGATCAGCTGTCCGCCCGCCTGGTTCAGCGCGCGGACATACAGCCGGAAGGGGCCCTCACTGGATGCCACCAGCACGACTCGTGTTCCATCGGGCGACACCGCGAGGCCGCGGCCGCCGCGCAGCGCTCCAAGGAGGCCGGCGTCGATCCCGACGACCCCCGACTGAATTCGGACCGTGAGGCGCCGGACAGGCGCCGTGCTCGCTGCCGAGTCTGGAGGCCTCCGAAGACTCCACGCCGCCCCGGCGCCGATCAGGAACGCGCCGATCGCGATTGGCGCGATCACGCGGGCGGCGCGTCCCGCCCGAGAGGAGGGCGGCGCTAGGTCGGCGCCCGCGAGGACGTCGTTGATCTCCAGCCGCGCGTCGCCGATATCGCGCTGCCGCTGCCGCCGGTCCTTTTCGAGACACCGGCGCAGCAGGCGGCGAATCGCAGGAGGCGTGTTGTCGGGAAGCGCCTTCCATTCTGGTTGCCGCTCGAGGATCGCCGCGCTCGCGTCCGAAGATGTGTCGCCGCCGAACGCACGGCGGCCCGTGAGCATTTCATACAGCACGCAGCCGAAGGCCCAGATGTCGGCGCGCTTATCGGCCGGGGTACCGCGCACCTGTTCCGGACTCATGTACGGGGCCGTGCCCAGCAGGGTGCCCGCCGCGGTCGGGCCGAACGTCGTCGGCGACTGCGTGACCGGCGACGTGGTATCGGCGGATGCGGTCTTCGCCAGCCCGAAGTCGAGCACCTTCACCGTGCCGTCACTTCGCACCTTGATGTTCGCGGGTTTCAGATCGCGGTGAATGATGCCTTGCTCATGCGCCGCCTCGAGCGCGTCCGCGATCTGCTTCGCGATCGGGAGCGCCTCGTCGAGCGGAATCGCTCCGCGCGAGATGCGCTGCGACAGATCGTCGCCCTCGACGAGTTCCATGACCAGGGCCTTGACGCCGTCGCCGTCCTCCAGCCCATGGATGATCGCGATGTTTGGATGATTCAGGGACGCGAGGACTTCGGCTTCGCGCTGAAAGCGCGCGAGGCGGTCGTGATCAGTCGCGAGGGAGGGCGGCAGGATCTTGATCGCCACCTGACGCTTCAGCTTCGTGTCGGTGGCCCGATACACCTGGCCCATCCCGCCTTCGCCGATTTGGGCGGTGATTTCGTAGACGCCGAGACGGGTGCCGGGGGTAAGTGCCAAGGTGACGTGAGTATACGTGCGGGAGCGGCGGGCGGATGATGTGAGTTCCTCATAAACGGCGAAGTGGCGAGTTGAGGCCCTTCCGCCGGGGATAGCTCTACACTTTGCGACCCCCGTTGACAGATGTTGTCATATCTGACAACATCGATCCTGAGACCTCCCCACGGGCGACAAGACGATGCCCCCACGGACACGACCCGTTTCCTGGGTCAAGGCAGCCTTGAAGGACTTCGAGACGTTCCCGGAAGGGGCCACGTCGATCTGCCTGGCGGCCCTGACGATCGCCGCCGAGGGCGGCAAGGCCGACATTGTCAAGCCGATGCGCGGCATGGGGCCGGGCGTGTTCGAGATCGCGCTGCCGTTCCGAGGGAATGCGTTCCGCGTCGTCTACGCGGTGCAACTCGCCGATGACATCTGGGGTGGTCCATGCGTTCCAGAAGAAGTCGACGCAGGGGATCAAGACGCCCACGCGCGAGGTCGATCTGATCAAAGACCGTTTGAAACGGCTGAAGGAGATGTTGCAATGAAACACGACACCTTGGACGTGGTGCGAGGGAGCGGAAATGTGTTCCGCGATCTGGAGCACAAGAACGGGGATGCCCAGCAGTTCAAGGCGATCCTCGCGGCCGAGATCATCAAAGCCCTCGACCGAGAGGGCCTGAGCGTGCGTGCCGCGCACGGCCGCACAGGGATTGCAGCGGCCGACTTCTCGCGCATCCGTCATGCGGACCTCGGACGGTTCACGGTCGATCGGCTGATGTCGATCATCAACAGGCTCGGATCGCGCGTTGAGGTGAAGGTCCGGGTGCGGCGCGCCGACACCACCGCGCACGGCGTCTCTGCGTGACGTTCGCCGTCGGACTGTCCTTAATTCGTAAAACGGCTGGTCGGCGGCCTCGACCTCTGGCGCGGGAGGTTCAATTCAGCCCATGGTCACCTCAGCGACGGGCTGTGGCCGGGTCCGCATCGGTCGACACTACGCGACTACTGAGGACCGATCTGTTTAGGTCTTGATCTTCCTGATCCAATCAGCGATGTCGTCGAGGACGAAATCAGGAATGTGGCCAGCCCGGTCGTACTCCGACGGCGTGCTTTTGCCCTCTCCCGGCAGGAACAGATGATTCAGTGTTGGATAACTCTTAATCGTCACGTTCGCACGGCCTCCGAGCGCGTCGCGCCACCCTTGCAAATCTGCGAGGGTGACCTGATAGTCGCGCGCACCCTGGAGAATGAGCATGGGAATCGTGAGCGCGGCCGCCGTTTGCGTCGGTCTGTACGCGTCCAAGTCCTTCCAATAGACCTCGGGCGCGCTTCGCCGCAGCCTTGTCAGACCTTCCTCAACATCAATCGCGCCCGGCGTGAGTGACGCGAGGTACACGAGCAACCTCCACGAATGGACGGGTGGCACCCGCCAGGATGATCAGCCCGTCGAGCGACCGGTCCTCGGCGGCAATCCGCGGAGCCAGTGTCCCGCCAAGGCTGTGACCCAGGACGAAGACGCGTTTGGGATCGATGCGATCGTGCGCCCGCAGCAGGGCCGCGGCGAGGATTGCATCTTCGGTTGTTTCTTCGCGGACCGTAAGGTTACGGTTCCCCGCCATCTTGCCGGCGAATTGACGCGTCCGTTTCTCATAGCGCAGCACGGCGATGCCACGATCCGCCAGGCCCCAGGCGAGATCGCGGAACGGCTTGTTCGGTCCCAGGGTTTCGTCGCGATCGCTCGGTCCCGAGCCGTGAACGAGCACAATGGCCGCCGCAACCGGGCCGACAGGCATCGACAGCGTCCCCGGCAAGGCCCATTCCCCTGCGCCAACGGTTACCGATTCCTCGGTGAAGCGGGTTGACGCCGGCGCAGCATTGGTGACCGCTGGAGGCGTGCGGGGTGTGATGTTCATGCCGGCGATCTTGTTCCCCGCGTCGAACGACAGCATGACGTTGAGCGCCGCCTTCTCGAACTGACAGCCGGTGACCACGGTGACGTTGCCGGTCGCCTGCGTCACCACGCGCTGACTGATGATCGACCTGCGCGCGCCGACCTGGCGGCTGACCGTCGTCCACACGTCGCGCAACCGTGACACCGGCATCGCGGCCGCCATCTTCGCGTCGAACTCGGCGGCGACCTCCTCGAACTTGCCGGCTTCGAGGAGATCGAGCACGCGTGTGGCGTGATCGACAGCCGGACTCTCCTGGGCATGGGCCGCGTTGGTCGGCACCAGCCGTTTCAGCTCCTCTAGCCAATTCACGACGACCTGCACGGTCCCCGCGTCCGCGTCGGGATCGGGGTCTTGCACGACCAGAAACCGCTTGCCATCGGGCGCGACGTCCCACAGGCTCGTTCCGAGCGCGACGAGGGCGCGCGGGCGGCCCGGTTCGGAGCCCACCGCCGTCGCGATGTCCGCCGCCATCAACTGATTCGTGACGGCGTTTCGAAAGAACAACTCCTGGGGGTTTCGCGACCATCGCGGTTCCTCGCCCCCGTCAATCGAGATGGCCACGAGCGTGCGGCCGTCCGGGGACGTCGACTCCGCAATCGCTTGAGGTTCGCTCGCCAGGAGCTCCGGATTGCCGCTTCCGTCAGCCGGCGTCCAAAATACCTCGCCTTGTCCTGAGTACACGACGCGCGCACCGTCGTGCGTCCAGATTGGAAAGGAGCCGCCTCGTCGGGGGCCGCCCTGGGAGACTTGGCTGAGTGTCCCTCGCTCGAGATCGACGATCAGGATTCCGCCCCCGCCGCGCGTGAGAAAGGTCGCGGCGCGTCGTCCATCCGGCGCACCACAGCCTGATCCGCCCTTTGGCAGACCCATTTGGGAATTCATGGCCCGAGCGCTCGCTGCCCGTCAATGGCGCGGGATTGAACGTCTGCGACAGGTGTGGATCGCCAATGACGATCTTCATCGGGGTTGTGACGGCCATCTGACACACTTCTGACACGGCGCGCGTTTCACTTGCCGGATCCTAGCGTCCGTCCTCTATCCTCGGGCGCGAAGAAAAACCTATGCCGCCTGTTCAACAACCAGCCCCAGAACGGTACCTGTGCTTCGAGTACGGGTCGAACACACGCAAAGAGCGGCGGACGACGTCGGCTTTGTTGTGCGAAGTTCTTTGACAGCGATCCGGATACGCGCTACCTTCGCCCATATGTCGCGTCGAGCAGGCGAGCCGGCGGCCGTGACTCGTTCGGCCAGCATGCCGAACAAAGCCTGCACTTCATCCGCCGGACGATGGAGCGCAGCTCGACATTCACGGCCGTGCCCGGCCTGGGCGGCATGGGCGCCATCGGCCTGGCTCGGGATGGGTTTCGGTGGGCTGCAGCTCGCATTCGGGTTGTACATCGCGAGGCAACATGGGGGCTAGGCGGGGCTAGGCGTGACAGTGCGGTGGCGATGAAGGCCAGGGCGACGAAGGAATCGGGTGATGTCGCGCGCGAGCGGCAGGCGCGGCCGCTACCGCAGCGGCTCGATCGGGTCATTCACGACCGGACGCGGCTCGCGATCCTGGCGGCGCTCGCGGCCAGCGAGACGCTGTCGTTCACCGATCTGAAAACCATCACGGGCACGACGGACGGGAATCTGAGCGTGCACGCGCGCAGGCTCGAGGATGCCGGCTACGTGCTGTGCGAGAAGAGGTTTGCCGGCCGCACCCCGCGCACGGAATACCGGCTGAGCACGGCCGGGCGGCGGGCGTTCGAAAAGTATCTCGACCACATGGACGCGCTCATCAAGGCAGCGCGGAAGAAATAACGTACAACAACCCCCAGCGGGCACGATCAAGGGAATCGCGATGACGCTGAAGGTCGTGGTCGAGGGTGAAGCGTCAGAGCCGCCGGAACACGGACTTCTTCGTCGGTAAGAAGGCAATCTGATGAAGCGCCGGTGACGCCATCAGCAGCAAGGCCACCCAGAACAGTGGCCAGTTGAACGTCGACGGCAGCACCTGCAGGACCGCGTGACGGCCATCCGGCAGCGCCCGCCAGGCGTCGATCATGAAGAGGGCGAGCGCCAGCACGATACCGGCCCAGCCAAGCGCCCACGCCCAGCGCGGGTCGGTCGCACCATCACCCGACTGCGTCGCGAGTGTGCCCCACACGATCATCACCAGCGCGATACTGACTGGCGCGAGCACAGGCCCCCACCATGGAAGCGGCAGCAGGAACAGGATGTCCCAGTCCAGCAGCGTCCTCGGCCAACCCGAGATGAGGCGAAGGAAGACGTAATAGAAGATGTCCCAGGCGCCGAACGCCAGCGCCGCGTAACCGGCGCGACGGCGCCATGTGCGCCCCGCGAGCACCCCCAGCGTGGCGATCATGACCAGCGTGGCCGCCTCGCGCCACAATTCGACGTTGCCCAGCGCTCCCAACATCGTTTCCAGGGGCAGCGGGTCTGCCTGGTGGGGCTCGATCCGATCGACGAGCGCGCGGATGTAGAACACGCTTGCGGCTTCGACCCAGGCCATCGCGATCGCAAAGGCCATGACGATCGCCCAGCGCCTCCGCTCCGAAAGGTGGTCGGTCACCGCAGTCCCTCCGCGACGCTTCTCGGCATCGCCCCAATCTGGTCATCGACCTGACGGATGCGCGCCTCGACGCAGTCGATGATCTCGTCCGGCGTCGAGGTGCCGGCCGTCAGTCCCACGATCTGCGCAGCAGCGAACCATTCGGGGCGGACGTCTGCGTCGGTCTCCACGTGGTGCACGCGGGCGCAGTAGCGCGCACAGGTCTGTACCAGCTCGCGCGTGTTGTTGCTCGACCGGCCGCCGACCACGATCACGACGTCGGCCTGGCATGCCATCTCGACCGCTGCGGACTGCCGTTCCTTGGTGGGCTTGCAGACCGTGTCGACGAAGCGTACGTCCGATTGCGGGAATCGCCGTCGGATCAGGTCGACCAGATGTCGCACCTTCTCTAGCGGCTGTGTCGTCTGGGCCGCCACGCCGAAGCGTGGGTGCTCCTCGAGCTCGAGCACGTCCTCGTCGTTAAGGACGACGTCGAAGCGATCGAGATCGCCGGTAAGGCCGCGCACTTCCACGTGGTCGCGTTGCCCGACGATGACGACGTGGTAGCCCGCGCGGGCGAGGGTCGCGACGGCGCGGTGGGCGACGTGTACGAGCGGACACGTGGCTTCGACCACCGTCAGTCCCAGGGCGCGGGTCCGGGCGAGGATCCGCCCGGACGTGCCGTGGGCCGTCACCATCAGGGTCGGCGCCTTGACGTGTGCAACGTCCTGCGCGACCGCGATGCCCTTCGCCTCGAGGGCGCTCAGGACGGTGGGGTTGTGGACGAGGTCGCCGAGGATCGTGAGGGGGCCGGCGTCGGCGTGCTCGAGCGCGAGCGCGATGGCATCGCGGACGCCGAAGCACATGCCGAGATGGGCCGCTCGTAGAACACGCATACGTACGAGTTTACACAGAGACCTTTGTATTGTAAAGTTCTCTGTGCTCTTGGTGCGACACCGATTGAATCGAGCTCAGTCATGAGGAAGGCGACTCTCATGAAGACAGTTCTTTCTACCACCCCGCGTTTGTACAGAGGCGCACGACGCCCGGTCCTTTACGGGCTGTTCGCGTTCGTCTGGATTGGCGGCTTTACCGCGACCGCGCAGTCCGGAGGGGCCCTGGTGCAGCGGCTGGACTCCATTGCCGGCGCCGGCGTCCGTGAGAATCGCGCAGTCGGACGGCCGGCCTGTACGGATTGCTCGGTCCGAACGCCGCCGGCAAGTCCACGCTGATGCGCATGATCGCCACGCTGCAGGAGCCGGACACCGGCACCATCACCCTCGGCGAGATCAATGTCGTCCGCCAGAAGGACGAAGTCCGGAGGACCCTCGGCTACCTCCCGCAGGAATCACAAGACGGGCACTGACCCGGCACCATGGCTGGGTCAGCCGGTCAGCCGGTGCGGCGAGAGCGAGCCAGAACCAGCCCACCAAGGACCATCCCGATCAGCCCCACCACCATGGCCACGATGGCCCCGGCTAGTCCGTTGCCGGTGCCGAAACCACCGGCGGAGTTGGCCGAATGCAGCCCACCGCCGACCGCGCTGATCAGCCCCGCCATCGTGGCCGCGATGGCCCCGCGTCGCCCGTTGCCGGTGCCGATAGAACCGGCGGAGCGGGCCAGAGCCAGCCCACCGAGGACCACGCCGATCAGCCCCACCACCGCGGCGACGGTGGGCACGAGTCGCCCGGAGCCGATGCCGGTACCACCGGCGGCGCTCGCCGGAGTCGCCCCGAGGAAGCACACGCCGGCCATGACCAACATTCCTGTACGCGCCCGCTGGCGCCCTGACACTGACATGCAAACTCCTCCTCGCGGGTACTGCTGATCCTTCGTTCGTTTATCACCGACGCGGGCGATGCCTGGTTCCGGGGACCGCGACTGGTACGGCTTGGCCTGCTCAAGCAGCGCCTGCATCGCTTCTGGGAGAATCATGGCTGCATTGGGCATTCGAGACTGCATGAGCATCCTCCGTGTCACCTCGGGCTGGTGTCATTCGTCAGGGGTATGACGGAGCAGGAGGCGGGAACGTAACATGGACCAGCAGAGCTGGCTGACCGAGCGGTTCGAAGAGAACCGGCCGCGGCTGCGCGGAGTGGCCTACCGCGTCCTCGGCTCGCTGACC
>Ga0209343_10008986_pt1 | contig 11523 bp, 6 predicted proteins | sample RifCSPlowO2_02_FD_184026 | JGI IMG/M metagenome (GOLD analysis project Ga0209343, IMG submission 184026) | Groundwater microbial communities from Rifle, Colorado - Rifle CSP2_plank lowO2_0.2 (SPAdes) (version 2) | ecosystem: Environmental > Aquatic > Deep subsurface > Groundwater | place: Rifle... | reverse complement strand
TTAAATGCTTCGTAGAGATCGGGCAACAACCGCAATCCGTATTGCTTGACGTACCGATTGGACTGGATGCCCGCCTTGTGTTTGTCGAAGCGCACGTCGGGATCCAGGCCTGTCATGCCGACATAAACGCACGGCTTGCCCGGGATGTAATCCGGATTGCATCTTTTGAACTTGCCTTCGTACAGCACGTCCCCGGACAACTCGACAACATAGACGTGATAGTGGTTGCGTCGCGCCATGCCCTAATAGCTCACCGTCTCGGTAGTGCCGCGCCGGGACGTGAAGCGATGGAATGCGTCAATTTTCTCCAGTTCAAGCTTGAATGGACGACCTTGATAGACATGCTCCCGCAGCCAGTCAACTTCCTGGGGAAGATTCGCCTGGGATAACAAGACGCTCCACGTCTTGCGCTCTGGCTCCCAGCGATAACTACGCGCCTTGAGTTTATCCTTGCTATCGAATGGCGAATTCAACGCCCAAACCTTGATTTCATTACCACGGGCATTGGCCAGAAGCGCTTTCATTACCTTGCCACCGGACTCAGGCAAATCGCATTGCAGCACTTCAAGCAGCGCATGGCAGTCGACTGACGCCCTGTGACCACCAAAATGAAAACCATAGCGGTAAGCCAGGAACTCCAGACTCGCACTGCCCATGCCTTCATTTTTCCATGCTACCTGTGCGAGGGAACAAGCCCATGCTTTCCTGGCAAACATGGGCAACCGCGCTTCCACGAACCCACGGTCAAAACTCGCATTGTGGGCGATAACAATCGACACATCAGACATGAGAGCCTGTACGGCGGCATCATCAATACGCTTCCCCGCAACCATCTCATCTGTGATGTTATGAACCTTCGTGGACTCTGGTGAAATCGGCATCCCGGGGTCTTCAAGCTCATTGAAGGTCTCCAGCACCCTGTAGGCCTGCCCTGTCTCCGGGCAATACTCAAAGACGACAATGCCAAGCTCGATAATCTTATCGTCAGCCGGGTCCAGTCCAGTGGTTTCTGTATCCAGGACAGCAGCCTTCAACAGTTTCTCCGGCGGGGGCGAATCCGAATAAGTGGTGCGTGGCTCGAAGGGGCGGATGACCCGATAGCCATTGGTTTTCAGCAACGTTATGGCTTCATCAAGTTTCATGTTTTCTGGGGACTGGTTATTCATACTGTGATTATGACAGGCAATAAACCGTGGGTAGTGTCCGGCATCAGCACTCCTCGCTGCGATCAAGAATCTCCAGCTTGAACTGCCACCCCTCGAATGAACTTATCATGCGGCCAAAATCTTTCCATGATATTTCCTGGCCATCGACAACAACGCAGGGCATGCGAATATCTTCGGAGAGGTCACATTCGATCCGCCCCCGCACCGTCATGTCAGCAATCTGAAGTCCATGCCCATCACCAGCGTTCTTGATGTGCTTAACGGAAAGCGCTTTGCGTATTTTCTCAACCATGCGGCCGAGCATGGTGAACATGTCTTCTTCGGGGTCGCCGATTATTTGGAACTGATAGCCTGCCTGGTCACCATCCTGGATCTCAAAAGCATCCAGAGTGACCATATTTCCCAACAGGCGCGACACGAAATGAAATTGGTGCGATTCGCCAGCGCAGTCATTTATCCTGATGGGCTGAAGTCGGGTATTGTCAAAATTATCGATACCGCTGACCTTGGCGACTTCTGCACTAAAGCAACAACTGCAAAGCTGCCTATAAATCCCATCCATGGAGCCATAGTGGGTGATCTCGTAGCTGGGAGCGTCTTCGCCGCACCCTTCGCAATGGACTTTTGTCATGATTATTACCTTGAATGGCTGGCTGCCAACCGTGCAATTCTACAGCCAACGCAATGCGAGGTATGCAACGCTGGCATGCAAAAAATACCGGATGCTCGTGAGTTGCGATTTTGACACGAAGGAAGTACAGAGGATTGCAAACTGCTCGCCATAAAGCTGGCTGTGGTCATGGTACGGTATCGACACATTGGAGATATTTGGCATTATATTTATCGACTGACAGCTTCACGTCTCAAACCAGAAGGCTAATTTTCCCAAACAGACGTTCAATGGCTAGCCAATAAATTGCCGGGGTACGGAGGTAACTTTTGATTATGGTTGCCAGGATCGCGGCGAGCTACTCTGCTAGACTTGTCCAAAATTATCAATTTTTAACGGAAATATTCAGGATATGAAAAAGTCGGAAGAAATTGAGCATAAAATTTATAGAATAAGGGAGAAGCGTCGGCAATACGTGACCTTTCGACTTCATGAATATTCTAAACGGAAGCAGGTTGGTAATAATCAAAAAACAGATGAGAGCTTACACTACCATTCAACCCCCATCGATAATCTAGCCGCAGGTGTGTCACCTCCTCGGTGTAATGATGGCAATACGTTGATCACAATGCCACAAAAACTATCATTTATAGACAATACAGAAGTTGTATTGTCTATTGTCAAAAAACTTAGCGCAACTGCCAGAAATAAAAAAACACGCAAAGTAATTCTGGATTATTCTGAGGTAGATTCTCTTGATTTGGCCGCTGAATGTCTGCTAGGTATTGTCGCCATGGAGGCTACACAAGAACACTCAAAGAAAAGAAAAAAATTGCATTTCCAAGGGATATATCCGAAAAACGCCTCATACAAACGATTGATTAAGGGGATAGGGGTAATAAAAAGCCTCAATATCAAGCATGAATTCCTTCCATCAGAAGAAGAGAAAAAACTAAGAATATTTAGGTATGTCAATCGTAATCGCCGTGATGAAATTGGGTTAGATACGGCAGATACAAACGCTCGGGTATCCGCAAAATTTGTGGATCACATAAACGCGTGCTTATCCGATAATCAAAGGCAGCTTAATGTGCAAGCAAGAATGAAGCTGTCTGAATACACTGGTGAGATAATTGGAAACGCTGAAGATCATTCAGGCATGTATCATTGGTACATATTTGGATATCTTGACAATACAACCAAGGAGCATACATGCGAGGTTGTAATCCTTAACTTTGGCAAATCGTTTGCACAGACATTTGAGGAGCTACCAAAAAATCATTATGCATATAAACAAGTAGAACCCTACGTGTTTCTACATTCTGCAGGCAAGTATTTTGGCCCGAAATGGACAAAACAAGACCTGTTAACCTTAGTGGCATTGCAAGGTAATATCAGCAGCAAAAACGAATCTGATGCCACTACTCGGGGGCAGGGATCCGTGGAGCTTATTGAGTTTTTTCAGAATGTACATAAGGAATGTACAAACGGAGATCATTGTGGTGCAAAAATGACCATCGTATCTGGGAACACCCGGATTTCCCTTGATGGCACTTATACGATGAAGGCTGATAGTAAAGGCAGAAAACGTATAGCGCTAAACGCTGATAATAGTTTGTATCAGAAGCCAAATCCAAGTGCAATTACTAGTTTGGGTAATATATCTTTTCCTGGAACTATAATTGCCATAAGTTTCCCTATGGCAACTACTCAAACTGAATTGCTGGAGAACAAATAATCATGAGTTCACTGAAAATTGATTTTGCCGCTTTCAATAGTCGAGTATTAGTAGGTCGCCCGAGGGGAGAGAAGGCAAGAGAAAAGTATGGCTTGGATAGCATTGACCAAGAGGGGGGGCAAGTTGAAGTGGTAATCTCAGACAATATATATTCAGTCAATAGCTCTTTCTTTTTGGGCTTGTTTGGAAAAAGCATTGTCAATGCAGGAAGCCGCGAGTCATTCTTTGATAGATATCACTTTGCCGCTTCAAATGAACTAAAGGAACGATTTGAGGGGTATGTGTCGAGGGCACTTCAGGAAAAGGGCTTATTCGATAGCGAGCAAAGGGGATGTGATGATTGACTTGGTTGCAACACCGGGAGTAGCGGCGGCTAATCAAGCAAATTTGGTGTTTGGTTTCTTGCCAAACCCACCTCCACCATCACTTGGATATATCACTGCTGTTATTGCTTTCGGTGTGCTTTTAATCCATGTGATAAAACTATTCTCGGAAAAATCATCAGATCGAAAAAAAAGATTTGACGATATCAATGACTCTTTCTGGTTTCGTTCAGTTGTTGTTCCTGCAGTAATAGAGCCACTGATTAAGTTTATTGCAGAACAAGGAGAAAAACTAAAAACAATTAATCATGGCACTAAAGAAGAGTTCGCGAATTTCTTGAAGGGGTATAACCAAGAAGGTGAAGGCGTCGCAGCTCGTCTGCTGCTGTTGAACATAATTAATAAGCAGATGTATGAGAAAACGATAGAAGAGTTTGAAAATATTGAAGATGATGTAACACTGTTGTGCGCAATTAAATCAGGTGATTTCGATGAAATGGTACATAAAAAAGCAAAGCACACTGAAGTAAATGCGTTAGTAACTAGAATGTACGCAGGGCTAAATACAATACTGGACAACCTAAAGAAACAACATCACAACATCTAGGTTGATAAATAACAAATTTATTCATGTGTATTGCGCTAAGGCGATAAATTTAAATTCAAGACCAGAAATTTAGCTGCCTACTTAAGCTATCTCTTGACCATCGGCTATTGGCACGTTGCGGTAGTTGAGACTAGGAGCACCGACCGTCTTCTCTTCGTTGCGGACTCTAGCGAGCTATCCGATTCTCTCAGCTGCAAGTGACTGCTTATGGTTGTATAGACTGTTCGAGATATGCCAAGATCAGTTCGGCCATGCCAACGTATCAATGGAAAAGTCATTGAAGCTTTCAACCTCATCTTTAAAGCAGCGCTTAACCGCGCGCATGAAAGTGATCGGCGAGTAATGTTGAAGGATGGATAATTGAGCCTCCGGCGAAACAACCACCAACCAACCTTCTCCAGTCACCTCGTTACTTCGTGGAGGCTGACGATCCATCGGACCATCCTGCCACCAGATGCTTTCCACCATAGTTTTGCCTGCTGTATCAACCCATCGAAATAAGCCCTCTTCAGAAAGCGACCAGCCAAGACTTATTGCAAAGGCGGGGTTGAACGCCAGCCATTCTGTGCCCCCGATAGCCACTTGCCGTGAATGCGCATAAATGACCAATGCTGGGAATTTGCTCACTCCATGAAGATTAGGATATTCACTTGCATTCCAGATTGACTTATAGGGGAAGAAATCGAATGCATCTCTCAATTCGTTTGTGCGTGGCCAGTCAGGATGGCATGCCATAGAGAAGCGATGCTCAGTTGGTACCGACCAATCCCATGCCTTGAACTGCGACAGTTCGCCTACTACCAAATACCCAGCATCAAAGCTAGTGGCAATATTCTCGAATGCACCCGCACGCTGCGCTACCCATTCCTCTTTTTTTGAAAACAGCCCAAAATTCTTCAATGGTTCAACTGCATTGGGGCGGATTACTGGCTCTTTCCCCGCAAGTCGCCAGTCATAACGGTAAAGCTGACTGTAGGCGAATGCCTGCGCATCAATATCAATCCTGTCAGCATCTGCAAGTTCCGCAACAACTTGGCAAATGGCCCGTGATGCCACTTGCGGCCTTTGTCGGTTATATCTCAATTGCAACTCAATACCTCTTAGAAACTTCAGAAATTTTTCTGCCGCAGCCCGGCTCCACTGTTCCTCAGGAACTAACTGCCGCATCAGTGTTGCCGTTCTTTGCAACAAATTCTCCAGCGGGACTTCAGATGCACGACTTAGCCACTCCAAATCCTCGTTGAATGGCCGTGTCATTTCCAATGCATCATTGGAGTCAGGGTATGACTCGTCAGCACGTATGGCATCAAATGGCACAGCTCGCTCGACGCTCACCAAAGGCGGCAGATGCAGGTTATAGATCATGGGTAAAGGCTTTGCAGCATTCTGATCTGTTTCGATGCTCAGGCCGATTTCTTCAGCAAGCTCCGTTGCCATACACCGTAAGATAAAATCGGAAGAAGATAGAAATGAAAGTATCTGGTCGGAGTAGTCTTGTGCGAGCGGCGAACCCAATTGCCAAGTTGTATCTAAGAGTGCAAGCCCTTGGATAACCTTCGGCTGCTCTCCTGACAACTGCGCCGAGATGACTGTCTTGGTGGCAGCTGGCGCTATACCTCGAATTACGAAATCACAAAATAAGCAGTGCACTTGATCGCGCACTTCGTCGATTGGCAGATTTGCCGCCCACACCACAGCTTGTAGTAATACTTCTTCGGCTGAAAGGCCAGATTCATGCGGGGATGGTGCCTGCTCCTCAGCCAGAGAGAAATCAGAGAGCTGATAGATGTGTTCTCGAATCTCAGGCCATAGCTGATCCCATGGCACTTCCTCGAAAAGTATATCGGCCAATTCTTCAAGGTTGTGGATCAGATTGAACGGGTAGTGAAACTCTGAGATATAGTCATCAACGAGAGTTTCCAGCGCGCGCGGACGCCACTTATCAGGGGCAATGGCAATTAGCGCCTTGATTGCGTGCTGACGGCTGCCACCATCCCAACTTCTGTCCCAACCTGATGCAGTTGTCTCACCCAGAACCTCTTCCAATATTAGTAATGCTTCATTTGTTAGGCCAAGATCATGGAGTCTGGATGCGCACATATTACGCACCATGCCATCAAGCCCATGAGGCTCTAACAAAGAAAGAAGGTGGTATGTCTGTTGAGCAGAAAAGTGCCCGATCAGTGGTTTTGTCACTCTCCGCCATGGGAAGTATTCGGTCTTCTCTATAGATTCGATCAAGGCAACTAACTGCTCAAAGGAGTTGACCAAGACCAACACATCTTCTTCGGTTAGTTTCCTGCCATCTTTCAGGAGCAAGCTGGAACTTGAGCTGTCTTGTTCACCAGGGTTTTCAGAAAGCAACTGCTCAAAAAATCGGCTGTCTTGACCAGCCTCACGCAGTCCAGCGATCATTGCTCTCCATAATCTTGGACGCTCTCCCGGATAGGCCTTAACCTGAATTGCCTTAGTCAATTCGGCCATCAGATGTTCCGCGATCACAGGCTTGGCGCATTGCGCGGTGCGAGCGGCCAGTTGTTTTGCCAGTGGTTCATAGATGTAGGAATCAAACGGAACCAACAAGTGGCGCACAACCACAAAGATTGCCTCCAAAGACGGACTTTCGTGGCGTAGTGCGCCAAGCAGGAGCCCGCTCACCGCACTGCTGAAATGTATTCCACCATGCTCCAGCAACCAAACGAATAAAGTTTTCGCATAACCCGGATTGGCGATCATAGCTAAAGCCAATAACTCGGTTGCGGCATCTTGCGTACCTCGCCCACGCCCCGCTTGCTCCAAAACGACGAGAGCGGTGGCGAAACGTCCAATATCTTCATATACCAAGTCTGGTTGAGTTGCAGCAGCTTTGGCGAGTAAATCAACCCACTGCTGCAATTGGCGGTCTTTGTGGTGGTAGATGCCGAATGAGCCTTGAAGGAGTTGTGGGATGAGGGTTCGCCCTCGCTCCACTTCTCCCGCTTCGCGCCAAGCCAAGGCGAGCTGTCCATATTCTTCGGCCCGCTCATGAACATCATGCCAGACACCAATTTCTTTCTCCAACCCTTCTAGTCGGCGAATGAATGTGTCTCGGTCATCACCATTTCTATAAAGCGCCAAGGCAATAGCACGCCGCCTGTTAGTAGACCAGTACTGAACAGTTTTTTCTTGTGTCCATTGTTGTTCGAACTCGCGACTAAGAACTCGAACCGCTTCTTGTCCATGAGCGGCAACTGAACGAATCATCAGGTCAAAATAGTCCACTGCCGCACCTGCGAATTGATACCAGGCCGACCAGTCTCGCGTTTCACTGTGGCTTCGATTAAAGAGGCGTAACGCGGGATGAAGCGAGCGGGTAATTTCATCGGGAGACATAATTTCTCCCTTTCGCGCACGCCCCCAGATAGAGGCAATTATGACCAATTGCCTCTCAAACAGTACGTTTCCATGTTTGCGTGGATCATCCGAGTCAGGCACTGCTTCGACTGGATCGACTGTTCGCCCAAGTGTGGCAAGGAGGCGGTTCAGGCGGATTCGTAAAGTGAAAGGATCTAATCGCTTCCATTGCGAGGATGACCAATCGTAGTTCGGCGGCTGGAGTAAACCCTCAATCCAGTGGCTTGCTCCCTCTGCATCTCCTCGAATAGTAAACAGATAATCTGCGATCAGCACTCTGTCTATGTCGTCAAGCGCTTCTTTGGTCGCCCATGACATGATGCGATCCAATGCTGCCTGCGCCTCTGGGTAGGAAGGGTGCAGATTACAGATTTTGAAATCCAGTTGCTCACAAAGCGCTTCCTGTTCTTCTGGTTTAATTGAAAGCGTTCGCAGGCTTGCCCACTTGTCACTATCAGGATGCGTCGAAACCGCAGACACGAGCACCTGACGCAAATAGGCGCGGAGGTTTGTCGTTGCAACAGCCTCATCCTCATCTGACGCATGCTGAGGTACCTCGACCCTCAGCGCTGCAATAGCAGTTTCTATCTCCTCAAACGAACGAAAGTGATGCGCACATCGTATCCAGTGCTTCAATAATGTCCAGTCAGTGCCATGCTGCTTAGTAGGTTGAGCACCACTTAATATCTCCAGTGGTTCTGCTGCTTCGAATATCAGTCGTGATGCCTTGATTTCGCCGACGGAAACAAGACGTAGGCAAAATTCAAGGCCGACTTCATCATTAACACGAAGGTTGCTTCCATCTATCAAATAATTTAATACCGCTTCAGTCCCGTAGAGCGCAAGAATTAGCTCCGGCACATCCATTTGATCGAGTACCTGTTGCCGCTCTCCCAACTCATGCTCGATTAATAGATAGCGAAATATCGCGATGCCATCCTGCTTTGCACGCGCAGCACGCAAAGCAAAGGAAATATCTTCCTTGATGTCCATCAGGGGGCGCAGAGAATAGAATTGGCGGCGGAAATAATCCTGCGTTGCGAGCTTCAATACAGGTTCCCACTCTTCCGCACACGCAAGGTGATAAAGGGTTTCCCAGCTTTGAGGGCTATCAACTGGCGATTGAGAAGCCAAATCAGCCAGCCTACGGTGATAATCCCGGTCTCGGGCCTCATCGCGTTCGTCCAAGAGATTCAGCGAAGTGCGATTCAGAATGAATTGGCGAAAACTATTGTGGAAGAATCGCCAACGGTGAGGCGTGTCCTTGTGGAAATAGAAACCAGCCTCTCGTACCAGGTTTCGTACTGTAGCCTCATCCACCCATCTCATTAATTCCAACGGATCGAAGGGAATACGGAGGCGGGCAAGTAATGCTAACAGCTCTAACAAGGAAGTATTTTGTTGGATACCCTGCCAATAGATTTCGTAGCCTTGATCGACATGCCCCTGATAAGGATTGGCGTTATCAAGAATCGCATCTATCGCTGACGATTCCGATGCATCCGCCAATATTCTTATCAGATAACTGGTTGCTAACGGGTGTCCATCGGACAATTGAAAGGTTTTTTCCTTTTGCTCTGGAGTAAGTGAGGTCAATAACTCCGCCGCATCAATCATGTCAAAAACCTGAGATCGCGCGAGGGGGCGCATATTCAGCACACGGGTTGAGTCCGCTTGTAGCTGGCTTTTGACCGCAGAAAGCAAGCCTCTAAGTTCCAGAGTTTGGCTACCCAATATAAACAACACACCTTCTGGCAAAGTGCCGGGAAGAGGCAGTATCTCAAGCAGGCTTCGTATCGTTTTTTGCTCGCGCTCGATATGATCGAGTCCGTCAACCAGAATCAGCGTAAGCACTCCATCACTTAGCCATAAATTATGGAGCTCCGCTAATTGTTGGCTGAATTTATCAAGTAGTTCCTCAGTTGTTTTTGCCTGACTTTTACCGCCATGGAAACCACGAGATTTCAGAGCCAGAACCATGTCGTGCAAGAAGTTCGCGGCTTCACCTCGCCCCTGAATGAAACTGTCCGGTACGTATGCGTAATAGCGAACAACCCGATAGCCACTTCGGTAGCGCAAGGTATGAGTCAGAGTTGTAGATTTCCCGGAGCCTGGGGTACCGAGCAAAGCTAGATAGCCGCGCTTGTGCTTGGTCAGCGCATTCTCCAGATCATTGATCGTGGCAGAAATGGGCTGGTAAAGTCTGTCGATTTTGAAATCGTGAATGAAGCGCTGAGAAAACCGCTCAGCCCAACCTAGACGGCTCAGCAACTCGCCCCGTTCTATTCGGATTTCTCGCTTGTCAGCCCCGACTGTACGGAAGAGGAAGGCTGCAAGCGTCTCAATGTCCTCTTCTTGCCGCAATCCATCGCGTGTGGATGATGCGCCCTGCAAGGAATAACCGAACTCTAGTTCACAATCTCGAATGAATGATAGGAAAGCAGCCTCGTCTATGCCGGATGCGACTATTAATCCGGTAAGCGCAGGGTTCCAGCCAGCAGGGGAGGCACCGAGCCCTTGGGTAGACCAGCCTCGATCAGACCAGCAATCGGTCAGGAAACCTTGAAGATTAGCCTTGGAAATTGTGTTGCCATCGTTGGGGATTGATGCATTTGCTGACGCTATATCGCGGGCTACTAGGTGGACAACTACTCGACGAGTGGGATGGACTTGTTTGAGTTTATACCAACCACCCGCAAGCTGACCGATTAAACCCTTGCTTGACGCCAGCGTTGTATCACCCTTTCCGCTCGTTAAATTGTTAAACGAAAGGCTGCCAGTTTGTTCACCCCATTTCACCTGATAGGCATCTAGCCGACCCGGCGTAGCCACCTGAATGTCATCCAATCTTCCGGCATCTGGATCGGCTAAGGCGATCCACTCCAACTCTTCCGCTACTAGAGCTGAATAGATAATCTCGGCTGCGATGCGGTACTGTGCTGAGTATCCGATTGTCGCAGCACGTTCCCCGCTGGAAGAAGGGTGATTAGCCATTGCGAAATTAAATGGGAAAATATGTAGCAGTATAGCGGACGTTCACGGCCAGCAATATTGTAATGCTTTCGAGCGTCCGCTACGGCCGATTATGTAGACCGCTCGATTATGTGGACTTGATGCTCTGCGCCCACCCTAAGACCTTGGCTGATGCGGAGGACGTTAATACAAAGCTCTACATAATCCGCAATCCACCAAGGGTAGGGAGTTATTGACGAGGTGACACTTACATGATCGTCATCGCGGCACCACCAGCCCCTGTGCGGTCTCACAGGAAATCTACGACCGATTTTGCTTTTACAGGCAGTTTCCTAGCTCCAGAAATTATGCCGATTGCGCACAATCAATTTCTTCGGAAAAGTCGCTTGGTGCTTGGCTTCCGTGATAATTCACTTTTGCTATTCTCCATAATCGTGCGATCTACATAATCGGCCTTGTAGCGCTCCACATAAGGCCGAAATGAAGACGGTCTGGAAGTCGGCGAGGCAGACCTTTGCAATTTTCCAAAATATCTGTTGGTTCGGGCTGCTGGAAGGTCCGCTTATTCTTTGAACCGACACTTTCGACACTTATGTATAGCTATTCATAATGGCCGTTATGCATAGTACCCAATTATGAATAGCATGCGGGTTTTCGCATGCTCGCTGCCCATCAGTGCAGCAGCAAGCATTTCTTCACTATTCATAATTACA
>Ga0209343_10008982_pt1 | contig 11524 bp, 11 predicted proteins | sample RifCSPlowO2_02_FD_184026 | JGI IMG/M metagenome (GOLD analysis project Ga0209343, IMG submission 184026) | Groundwater microbial communities from Rifle, Colorado - Rifle CSP2_plank lowO2_0.2 (SPAdes) (version 2) | ecosystem: Environmental > Aquatic > Deep subsurface > Groundwater | place... | reverse complement strand
GGCGATCGTGGCTGCCATTTTTTGGGCCATCTCGCCGGCCAAAAAAACAACGGTGGACGAGAACAGGTGCGGTCGTGTTTGGGTGATGCTTTGCATCAGACCCTGGAGGCAGGGGTCGCGCTCAATCTGCTCGCGCAAGCGGCCCTCGTTCAGGGTGCGGCAAAAGCAGTCCTGGTTCAGGGCCTCGGCCGCACTGCGGCTCGGCAAAAGTGCTGTTCCAGGCGCTGAGTCAGGCGTCTGACCCGGTGGTGTGAATGAATTTTTGGTGCTGGGGCTCATTGCATGAGCATACGACAAGCGGGGCGACAGGCTTGCTCGTAGGTGGTCAATCCAGGCTCAGCAATGCCGCACGCACAATGCTGGCGGCATCCACCCCGAAAAAGCCGCGCAAGGCAGCCCGCGTGTCACTGCGACCAAAACCGTCGGTGCCCAGGGTCACGTAGCGACGCCCCGGTGGCAGGTAGGCCCGGACACTTTCAGGCACCGCGCGCACGTAGTCGGTGGCAGCGATGATCGGACCTTGGCTGTGGGCCAATTGGCGCCCAATGAACGCGTCCTGATTTGCCGCACCATCGCGCGCCAGCTCGCTCCAACTGGTCACACTGAATACCTCTGCGTCAACGCCTTGCTGCGCCAGCAACGCAGCCGCTTGAATAACCTCGGTCAAAATCGCGCCAGAACCCAGCAGGGCCACATGTTTTGATGTTTTTGAGCCCTGGCCCCCGTCAGATATGCGTGAGTAGCTGGCAAACTTATAGCAACCTCGAATCACGTCGGGTGCCGCGCCGGCTGGCAGATCGGGCTGGGCGTAGTTTTCGTTCATCAGCGTGACGTAGTAGAAAACGTCCTTCTGCTCCACCATCATCTCGCGCATGCCCTGGTCAATGATCACGGCCAGCTCGCCCGCAAACGCCGGGTCGTACGCCTTGCAGTTCGGGATGGTGGCAGCCATCAGGTGGCTGCTGCCGTCCTGGTGCTGCAGCCCCTCGCCGCCCAGCGTGGTGCGCCCCGAGGTGGCGCCCAGCAAGAAACCGCGTGCCCGCTGATCGGCCGCCGCCCAGATCTGGTCGCCCACGCGCTGGAAGCCAAACATCGAGTAGTAGATATAAAAGGGCAACATGGCCAGGCCGTGCACGCTGTAGCTGGTGGCCGCGGCGGTCCAGCTGGCCAGCGCACCGGCTTCGGAAATGCCCTCTTCCATGATCTGACCGTCCAGCGCCTCACGGTAGCTCAGCACCGAGCCAATGTCTTCGGGCGCATAGCGCTGGCCGACACTGGAGTAAATGCCGATTTGCTTGAACAGACTGGCCATGCCGAAGGTGCGGGCCTCGTCCGCCACGATCGGCACGATGCGCGGGCTCAGCGCCTTGTCCTTGAGCAGGTTGCCCAGCAGGCGCACACCGGCCATCGTGGTGCTCATGACTTTGCCATTGGCCTTGAGCGCAAACTGGGCGTAGGTTTCGATGCCGGGCACCGGCACCTTTTCGCAACCCGTATAACGTTGGGGCAAATAGCCGCCCAGGCGCTGGCGCTGCGCCTGCAGGTACTGCATCTCGGGGCTGCTGGCCGGGGGTCTGTAGAACGCCAGGCTTTTGACTTGTTCGTCCGTCAGGGGCAGGTTAAAGCGGTTGCGAAACGCGATCAGGTCAGCCGCATCAAACGTCTTCTGGCTGTGAGTGGTCATCTTGCCCTGACCCGCGCTGCCCATGCCAAAGCCTTTCTTGGTGTGCGCCAGAATCACGGTCGGCTGGCCCTTGTGCTGCGCCGCCGCGGCATAGGCGGCGTGGATTTTCACCAGGTCGTGGCCGCCGCGCTTGAGGCGGTCAATTTGTTCGTCGGTCATGCCCTGGGCCAGACGCGCCAGTTCTTCATTCTGGCCAAAAAAAGTGTCACGGTTAAAGCGCCCGTCCTTGGCGGCAAAGGTCTGCATCTGGCCGTCGACCGTGTTGGCAAAAGCTTTGACCAGCGCTCCCGTCACGTCGCGGGCAAACAGGCCGTCCCAATCGCTGCCCCAGACCAGTTTGATGACGTTCCAGCCGGCGCCGGCAAAGAGCTTTTCCAGCTCGTCAATGATGCGGCCGTTGCCGCGCACCGGGCCATCAAGGCGCTGCAGGTTGCAGTTGACCACCCACGCCAGGTTGTCCAGCCCCTCGCGCGCGGCCAGCGTGAGGGCGCACATGCTCTCGGGCTCGTCCATCTCGCCGTCACCGAAGACGCCCCACACTTTGCGCGCCGAGCAGTCCAGCAACTGGCGGTGCGTCAGGTAGCGCATGAAGCGCGCGTGGTAAATCGAGCTGATCGGGCCGATGCCCATGGAGCCGGTCGGGAACTGCCAGAAGTCGGGCATCAGGTAGGGGTGCGGGTAACTGCACAGGCCACGCGCACCCTGCCCGGTGCTGGCCGCCGGTGCCGTCAACTCCTGGCGGTAATACGTCAAGTCTTCGGCGCTGAGGCGCCCTTCCAGAAAGGCACGCGCATAAACCCCTGGGGCGCTGTGCGGCTGGAAAAACACCAGGTCACCCAAAGACGCGTCGATCGCCGCACCTTCCGCGCTGCGCGCGCGAAAGAAATGGTTGAACCCGACCTCAAACAAGTCCGCCGCGCTGGCGTAGCTGGCAATGTGGCCACCGAGCTCGCCGTAAGCCTGATTGGCGCGCACCACCATCGCCAGGGCGTTCCAGCGCACCATGGAGGCCAGGCGCTCTTCCATCGCCAAATCGCCCGGAAACACCGGTTGCTGATCCACACCAATGGTGTTGATGTAGGGCGTGGCCAGCTCGGGCTGCCAACCCACGCGCTGGCCGCGTGCCAACTGGGCCAGCTGGTCCAGCATCTGGCGCGCACGCGGCGCTCCCTCGCGTTGCAGCAGGGACAAAAAAGCATCACGCCATTCCGCCGTTTCCAGCGGATCAGGATCGGGCGCCATCATTTCGGGTTGAAGATCGTCCTTCATCACAAGTTCCTTGAAACAAGGTGTTCAGGCCAGCTCACGGCAGCGTTCTGCGGCGGCGACTGCCGGTCTGGAATAGCCCGGAGCTTGCACCTGATCGAGCGCCTGCGCAATGTCAGCCAGGATATCTTCAATGTCCTCCAGCCCGATGGACAGCCGCACCAGGCCGTCGCTGATGCCATGCTTGGCGCGCTCCTCGGGCGTGTAGGTGGAGTGCGTCATGCTGGCCGGGTGCTGGGCCAGTGATTCCGCATCGCCCAGGCTGACGGCGCGTGTGACCAGTTGCAAGGCGTCCATGAAGCAGATGCCCGCGGCCAGCCCGCCATGGAGCTCGAACGCGATCATGCCGCCAAACTGGCGCATCTGGCGCTTCGCCAGGGCATGCTGGGCAAAGGTGGGCAGGCCGGGGAAATGCACCACCCTGGTCGCCGGGTGGCGCTGCAGCAGCTCGGCCACTTTTTGCGCGCTCTGGCAATGCCGGTCCATGCGCAGGGTCAGGGTCTTGAGTCCGCGCATCACCAGGTGGGCATCCTGCGCCGACATCACCGCACCCGTCATGTCTTTCAGACCGAACAGCCGCACCCGCTGGGCCAGTTCGGCATCGGCAAAAATCGCGGCACCGGCGGTCAGGTCGCCGTGACCGCCCAGGTACTTGGTCATGGAGTGCACGCTGACATCGGCCCCCAGCAGCAAGGGCTGTTGCAGGTAAGGCGTGCAATAGGTGTTGTCCACCACCACTTTGGCACCGCCCTGATGCGCGATGCGGGAGACCGCTTCAATGTCCACCAGGCGCATATTGGGGTTGGCCGGGGATTCGAAGTACACCACGCGGGTCTTCGCACCCATGGCCTGGGCCACGTTGGCCGGGTCGGTCATGTCCACATGGCGCACGGTCACGCCGAAGCGGCTCAAGCCATGCGTCAGGAAGGCATAGGTGCAGCCGTACAGCGTCATGTCGGCCAGCACTTCATCCCCCGGCTCCAGCATCGACCACAACGTCGCCGTGATGGCCCCCATGCCCGAACCAAATACCACCGCCCCCGCGCCTTGCTCCAGACTGGCCAGGCGGCCTTCCAGCAAAGCCAGCGTGGGGTTGGCAATGCGGGTGTAAAAGTAGCCCGCTTCTTCACCCGTGAAACAACGTGCGCCATAGGCCGCGTCAGGAAAGGCAAAAGTGGCCGAGGTGTAGATCGGCGGCACCAGCGCACCCAGATGGTCGGCGGGGTTGTAGCCAAAGTGAATGGCCCGGGTGCTGAAGCCTTTGACCGCTGTTGTCGTGCTCATTTTGATTCCTTGCTGGGTTGATTTCGGGTGACGATGCATGGAATTGTTTGCCCACCACAGCGGAAAAAATTGGCTATTTAATATTTGATATTGGCTAGAATTGGAATATATATCTATGACATTAAAGAAATTGGGTAAAATTATCCATGAGCTCTGATTCGCTCGACAACACTGACCGCAAACTGCTCGATGCCCTGCAACACGATGCGCGTCAGACGGTCGCAGACCTGGCGCAATTGGTGTCGCTCTCACCCTCGCCTTGCTGGCGTCGCGTGCGCCAGCTTGAAGAAGCCGGCGTGATCGAGGGCTACCACGCGCAACTGAGCCGCGCCAAACTGGGCTACGGCGTGACCGGCTTTGTGCATCTGCAAATGGACAATCACTCGCCCGACATCATGGCTGCGTTCGAGCGTGAAGTGGTGGCGTTGCCCCAAGTGCTGTCTTGCCACAACCTGTCGGGCCGGTATGACTACCAGATCGAGGCGATTGCCCCCGATCTGGAGTCGTTTTCGCAACTGGTGCGGGTCAAAATTCGCAGCCTGCCGGGGGTGAAAGAAATCTCCACCAGCTTTTCGCTCAAGGAAGTCAAGCGCGCCGGCACCTTGCCTGTCAATTGACAGGGTGCGCGTCAAAGTGAAGTGCAACACACCTTCCGTTTTTAAAGGAAGGTGTGGACATGGCAGATCAGCTAATCAGACCACGGGCTTTCATCATGTCGCAGCGGTTTTGCCGCGGTGCCGGCAGGGTGATGCCTTTCTCTTTGGCGCGTGCTTCCATGGCCTTGTGCTGCTCGTCCTGCACCAGCTTGCATTCGTCATAGGTTTTGACCGCACGCATCTTGATCATCATGGCGGTGCGCTCTTCAGCGGTCATGAGCGTTGCCCCGACCCCGTTGCCCATGCCGGGGCCCATGCGGCCAGCGCCGGGGCCGCCATGTTGCATGCCCATGCCGCCCATGCCCCCCCACATGCCGGGGCCCGGCTGCGCCAGCACCGGCGCGGCCAGGGCGGCGCCGAGCACGGCGACCAGGGAAATACTCTTGAGGATGGTTGTCGTTTTCATGATGGATTCCTTCGGTTTTGTACGATGGCAGGACGTCGGCGAATCCTTCGCCCTTGAGAATGATTGGAGCGCGCGGATGTAAGCAGCGTGTTGCGCGCCGGAGCTGATTTGCATCGCAGCGTTGCAGATCGGCCTTGCGATACAGTGCGTTACAAGCACAACGCCCGCGCCCTGAAAATAGACTTCGAGCCCGCTTGCACCGGCGCACCGCGCGCACAAGGATCGAACCCATGGAAAAACGTGATTGCATTCTGATTGTTGATGACGAGCCGGAAATTCGTCGGCTGCTGGTTGACTACCTGATGCGCAACAACTTCGAGGCCGTGGCCGCTCGCGATGGCCGCGAGATGTGGCAGGCGCTGGACCGGCACGCGATTGACCTGGTGGTGCTGGACCTGATGCTGCCCGACACCGATGGCCTGACCCTGTGCCGCGAGCTGCGCGCCAAGTCCAACCTGCCGGTGCTGATGTTGACCGCCCTGGGTGAGGAAGCCGACCGCATCGTGGGGATCGAAATGGGCGCTGACGACTACCTGGTCAAGCCCTTCAGCCCGCGCGAACTGCTGGCCCGTATCAAAGCGGTCTTGCGCCGCACCCGCGCGTTGCCACCCAATCTGCGGCCCGAGTCGGCGCGCTGTCTGTGCTTTGCCGGCTGGTGTCTGGATACGGCGGAACGCCTGCTGACCGCGCCCGACGGCGTCGCCACGCCTTTGTCGGGCGGTGAATACCGGCTGCTGCACATTTTGCTGGACCACCCGAACCGGGTGCTGAACCGCGACCAGTTGACCGAGATGATCCATGGCCGCGAAGCCGAGGCCTATGACCGCGCGATTGACGTGCAGGTCAGTCGGCTGCGCCAGCGCCTGCGCGACGACAGCCGCGAGCCGAACCTGATCAAGACCGTGCGCGGCGAGGGCTATGTGCTGGCCGCCAGCGTGCAGAGGCAGGCTTCATGCGCTTGAGTTGGCGTGCCTGGCCGTCCAGCCTGTTCGTGCGCATGGCGCTGATCCTGCTGCTGGGGCTGCTGGTGGCGCAGGGGCTGAGCTTCTGGCTGCAATGGGGCGAGCGGGCCACGGTGGTGTCGCAGGCGCGCGGGCAAAATTTTGCCGATCGCATGGCGGAGGTGGTGCGTGCGCTGGAGGCCACTGCGCCCGCCGAGCGCAGTGCCGCGCTCGCAACGCTGCCCTACGGCGATTGGCAAGTGACATTGATCAGCGAGGACCAGGTGTCACAAAACCCGCCACGCGGTCCGGTTGGGGCCATGCTCAGCGCGCGCCTGGGCAGTGCGCGTGAAGTTCGCCCGCTGGGTGGGGCCGCGGGTATGGGTATGGGCATGATGCACGGCAATATGCCGCGCGGCTTTGATGTGCGCTTGCAGGGCGGTCAATGGCTGCGGTTCTCAGGTGCACGCCAGCTTGACACCCCCGCTTTGCCCCGCGATCTGATCCTGCGCCTGGCGGTCACGCTGATGATCGTGACGGCGGTCGTGATGCTGGCCGTGCGGCAAGCGACCCAGCCGCTCAAGCAACTCGCCCAAGCCGCCGACACGCTCGGGCGTGACCTGGATGCGCCCGCCCTGGCGGAAGAGGGCCCGACCGAGACGCGCCGCGCCGCGCAGGCCTTTAACCGGATGCAGGCACGTATCAAACGCCTGGTCAACGAGCGCTCACGGGCACTGGCGGCGGTGTCGCACGACTTGCGTACGCCGCTCACCCGCCTGCGCCTGCGTGCCGAGCTCGTTGACGACGAAACGCTGCGCGACCAGATGGCCGCCGATCTGGATGCCATGGCCGCCATGATTGATGCCACGCTGGATTACCTGCGCGGTTTGCAGACCAGCGAAGCCGTGCGCCCGATTGACATCAATGCGCTGCTGGCCAGCATGAGCGAAGACGCGCTGGTGCTCGGGCGGCGCATCAGCATCCAGGGCCAGGCGCTGGCGCCTTACACCGGGCGCCTGTCGGCCTTGCGCCGCGCGCTGCAGAACCTGATCGACAACGCCATCAAATACGGAGCTTGTGCGCATCTGCGCGTGGACGATGATGCGGGTGAACTGCGCATCATGGTCGAAGATGAGGGGCCGGGCATCGAGCCCCATGAACTCGCCCGCGTCACCGAGCCCTACTACCGTCCCGATGCGTCGCGCAGCAGTGCGACCGGTGGGGTCGGGCTGGGCTTGTCGATCGCCAAGGACATTGCCCTGCTGCACGGGGGTGACCTGGTGCTGGCCAACCGCGCGCAAGGCGGCCTCTGCGCCACACTCAAGCTGCCGCGTGTGGCGGCGGCTGCGGCCTAGAAGTCCGAGCAGGGTGGCGTAAACGGTACTTTCATGACCTGCAAAGTCACGTGCGTGATCTCGAATCGGTCATGCATCTGCCGGGTGGCGTCGGCCAGAAACGCGTCATCCGCCTGGCCTTGCGGCATGACCAGTTGCGCCGTCAGCGCCACTTGCGACGTGCCCATGGCCCAGACGTGCAGGTCATGCACCCGGGCCACGCCGGGCAGGGCCGCCAGGCAGTCGCGCACCGCCAGCAGGTCGATGTCCCGCGGCACACCATCAAACAGCATGTGCAGGGACTGCTTGAACAAGTCCCAGGTGCCCCACAAAATGACTGCGGCAATGCCCAGACTCACCACCGGGTCCAGCCACTTCCAGCCCATCCAGAGTGTCAGCGCACCGGCCACCACCACGCCAGCCGATACCAGGGCATCGGCCGCCATGTGCAGGAAGGCACCACGAATGTTCAGGTCACTCTCGCGCCCGCGCATGAACAGCAGCGCGGTGGCCGTGTTGATGACAATGCCAATGCCGGCCACCGCCATGATGGTGACCCCTTGTTCCTGCAGGGAAACCTCGGATGAGAGCAGCCGCCCCATGGCCTCCCACGCCAGCGCGCCCATCGCCACCAGCAGCAGCAAGGCGTTGGCAAACGCGGCCAGAATCGAGGCCCGCTGCCAGCCGTAGGTGTGGCGCGCATCCGGGCGCAGTCTGCCCGCCAGCGCGCCGCCCCAGGCCAGCACCAGGCCTGCCACGTCGCTCAGGTTATGCCCGGCGTCAGCCAGCAAGGCCAGCGAGTTGACGCGCCAGCCATAAAAGCCCTCAATGGCCACAAAGACGATATTGAGCACGATGCCGATGGCAAACGCGCGGTTGAAGTTGGCCGGAGCGTGGCTATGGTCGTGGTCGTGTCCGCTACTCAATTACTTTATTCCTTCTGGCCCACGCAGGGCTGCATTCAGTTGATCGGCCCGTACGGCCCATGGCGCATCTTGACAGCGTGATTCTCGCAGGAACGCGGCCTGCGCTGGAGGCCAGAGCGGGGCATCAACCCTGCACACCCAGCATCCGCCCGGTCATTTTGCGCGCGACCGGTGCCAGGAAGAAGATCACCGGTACACCCACCACATAGGCAATGCCAAAGGCCTTCATCCACAGCCGGACAAAGTTCTCATTCAAACCGACATTGACGAAGGTGATCACCAGCGTCATCAGGAAAATCATCATGGCGCCCATGACCAGTGAAAACACCAAATGGAATTTTTTTTGCGGATTCATGTTCTTGTTCCTTGTGTCAAATTACGCTGCCGCCAGCCAGTGCTCGATCTTGTCACGGCTGGGGATGCCGCCGGCATGCACCACTTTGCCGTCGATCACCACGCCGGGGGTGCTCATCACGCCATAAGCCATGATGTCACGCAGTTCTTCCACCTTTTCCAGCTTGATTGTCATGCCCTTGGCCTGGGCGATCTGGCCGATGAGCGCGATGGTGGCTTTGCAGTTGGCACAACCGGTGCCGAGTACTTTGATGTCCATGAGAGTTCCTTGAAGTTGCCATGAAGTTAAAACGAAATCGAGGTCAAAAACAGGCCACCGTGCCAGTGGCTTTACAGCACCGCGTTGAATACAAAACCCACCAGCAGGATGCCGCTGGCCACCACCGCCACAAAGGTGGCTATCAGCCGCACCTTGAGCACCTTGCGCAGGATGATCATCTCAGGCAGGGAGAGGGCGATGACGCTCATCATGAAGGCCAGCACCGTGCCCAAAGCGGCACCCTTGGCCAGCAAGGCCTGCACGATCGGGATCACGCCGGCCGCGTTGGTGTACATCGGCACGCCCATCACCACCGCCAGTGGCACCGACCACCAGGCATCACGCCCCATGAAGCTGGCCATGAAGTCCTCCGGCACATAGCCGTGAATCAAGGCCCCCAGTGCAATGCCGCCCAAAATGTAGGGCCAGACCTTGCCCACAATCTCACGCACCGCATGAAAACCGCCTTCGATGCGATCCCCCAGCGTCATGCCGGTGGCCTCAAATTCGGCTGACATCTTGGGCATGTCGCGCACCCAGTCTTCCAGGTAGGCTTCCATCTTCAGGCGGCCAATGACCCAGCCCGCCACAATCGCCACGCTCAGACCCAGCCCCAGGTACAGCAGCGCCACTTTCCAGCCAAACATGCCAAACAAGAGGGTGAGCGCGACTTCATTGACCATGGGCGCCGAGATCAGAAACGAAAACGTCACCCCCAGCGGCACACCGGCCTGCACAAAGCCGATGAAAAGGGGCACGGCCGAGCAGGAGCAAAACGGCGTCACGATGCCAAGACTGGCCGCCATGACATTGGCGGCGCCTTCGCTGCGCCCGGCCAGCAGGGCCCGCGTGCGCTCCGGCGTGAAGTAGCTGTTGATCATGCCCATGACAAATACCACACCGGTGAGCAGGATCAGCACCTTGGGTGTGTCGTAAAGGAAAAACTGCAGCGCGCCGCCCAGGTGGCTGGCACGATCCACCGGCAGGGCAGCGACCAGCGCTTCAGCGGCGGGGTTGAGTGTTTGGTACAGCGCCAGCCAGACTACAGCGGCCAGCATCAGGAAGACGATGGGCTGGCGGCTCGGCCAGGACTTGAGGGGAGCGGTGAGCGTGGTCATGCCAGTGAAGACGGGCCAACAGGGCAAAAGACGCAGGCTTGCTAAAAATTTATAAGAAATCGGGCTCTAGCCACCGTCAATACTGGGTGAGTAGCTATCAAAAATATAGAAGAGTCACTGTCGGTGTGCCATCAGGCAGCAGGGCGCTACGCTGACCGGCGTTTGTAAACCACTGTAACGCCGGCATACCTTGTAACGTGGCGATGCAAAACAGTGCTTTTGCGCAATACGGCGCTGAAATGGTCGCGCTCAAATGGCGCCCAGGGATGCAGGCAAGACCAGCAGCCCGAAACAGCTCTACCTGTGGAGGTTCATCATGCAAATCGCAGTCTCTCTCAAAACCATCACGATGGCCACGGTGCTTGGCGCTGCTCTAAGTGCGTCGGTGTTGGCGCAAACCGGACCCGGACCTGGACCTGGCCCCGGACCTGGACCCAACGCACAAGGCGCTGGCCCCATGGCGGCAGGTATGCGCGGAATGCGGGGCATGCGCTTTGACGCCGCCAATACCCCCACCGCCCGGGCCAATTTTGCGGACGTTGAGAAAATCATCCGTGAGTCCGACCAGAGCCGAAGCGACCAGTGCTCCCAGGGGCAGCAGCGTCTGCGAACGTGTTAAAAAATTAAGCCTCTCCGTCAGAACTGAAGGAAGCAAGCGCGCCAGCAGCCAAAAGAATAAGGCCAGCAAAAAGACAGATCCCCAAACGACAATACCGCCCCCTACAGGCGTACCGGCCTTCCGGGCGTGGAGTTTAGAATAAATGGGAGTCGTTCCGGTATCACGAATACTTTTGCCAAAACGGTACTTATACAGGAAATGAGCTAGAACCGGCGTTAAGCCAAAAGCCACCACAAACGTGAGCGTCCCCATTCCGACCACCCTAGTGACGTCAATTACCAACCCTGGATCAGCAAAGGCCAGCATATACCTTAAGGCCAAGTATAATTACGTTTTACCCACTCGACGAGCGTTTTCATATCCTGAAAACGCTTGGCGCTGCCCAGCACAACCGCGCCCAGCCGCTGTCCCGAGTCACCATAAGTCATCACGACTAAATTTTCCCCCGCTTCCCGGGTGTAGCGACGAATGATCATGCGAATGGCGGAGTCGTTGAATTCGATCACCTCCGGTTTAAGCCCATTGGCCTCCATTTGTTTGGGGACCAGATATTTTTTGGCGATCGCCAACTTTTCATACTCCGTGTAACCGGGAATGCGGATGATCTCCATCCGGTCCTGCAGAGGCACCGGGATGGCCTGCAGGGTGTTGGCTGTGGTGATGAACATGACGTGCGA
>Ga0209343_10008974_pt1 | contig 11531 bp, 9 predicted proteins | sample RifCSPlowO2_02_FD_184026 | JGI IMG/M metagenome (GOLD analysis project Ga0209343, IMG submission 184026) | Groundwater microbial communities from Rifle, Colorado - Rifle CSP2_plank lowO2_0.2 (SPAdes) (version 2) | ecosystem: Environmental > Aquatic > Deep subsurface > Groundwater | place: Rifle... | reverse complement strand
GATCTGATAGAAGGGATTGCCGGGCTCGCGCTCGCTCTGGAACACGAGTCGCTTGCCGTCGGGTGACCAATAGCCCTCGCCCGCGCGCTTGCCGTCGACGGTCAGCCGCCGGACGCGGCTCAGAAACGTGCGCTCGGTGGATTCGGACTGAGCGTCCACGGCCGCAGACCTGTCCGCCGAAGCGCGAAGCGCGAAGGTGGACGACGCAGAAATACAGATCACCAGGGCCGCAGATGACGCAGATAACACAGACCAGACTTTTTTCATCACGGCATTGGTCCCCAGGAAAGGCAAACCCATATTCTACTGGCGTGTGCCGCGGGGAGGAAACTGCCAGTCAACTGTTCTAGGATCGAGGCAATGAAACCGGCAGTATGGCTCAGCCTGGCGGCCTTGTCAGTCTCGGCGGTGGTCCTCATCGGCGCCCCGGCTGATGTCCGGATGCTCGAGGTCACCGGCGAGGGCGCGAAGTACTGGCCGCGATGGCGCGGACCCTCGGGCCAGGGCCAGGTGCCCGCGGGGCAATACGTGGACCGCTGGTCGCCCACCACGAACGTGCAGTGGAAGGTCGCGGTGCCCGGCCGCGGCAACTCGTCGCCCATCGTGTGGGGCGATCGCCTCTTCTTGACGAGCGCCCGCGACAACGGCCGGCGCCTGTCGATGTTTGCGTTCGCGCGCAAGGACGGCAGCAGGCTGTGGGAAACCGACATCCCGCAGAACGGCGTCGAGTACGTGCACGAGAAGAACGGCTACGCGTCGGCGACGCCCGCCACCGACGGCGAGCTCGTCTACGCCTCGTTCGGCCGCCATGGCCTGGCGGCGTTCGACTTCAACGGCAAGCTCGTCTGGCACCGCAAGTTCGGCGTGATCGACAACTATCACGGCCCGGCCGGCTCGCCCGTGCTCTACAAGGACCGCATCTTCCTCTACCAGGATCAGAACCCGTCGCCGGGGCAGACCGCGTTTGTGGCCGCGTTCGACAAGAAGACGGGAAGGACGATCTGGCAGACGCCTCGCACCGAGACCGTGGGATGGGGCACGGCCGTCGTGATCAGCACCGGCGAGCGCGACGAGCTCGTGATCAACAGCCAGCGCCGCGTGGCGGCGTACGACCCCGACACCGGCCGGGAACTGTGGACGGTCCGTGGCATGACCTTCGAAGTGATTCCGACGCCGGTCGTCGGTCACGGCCTCGTGTTCACCTCGTCGGGGCGCGCCGGCCCGACGCTGGCGATTCGCCCGGGCGGCACCGGCGACGTCACCGCCACGCACGTGGCGTGGAGTTCGCCGCGGGGATCCCCCTTCGTGCCCTCCGGCATCGTCGTCGGCGACCTGCTGTATTTGATCAACGACATGCAGAGCATCCTGACGGTGTTCGAAGCCGCCAGCGGCAAGCTCGTCTATCAGGATCGGCTCGGCGTGGCGATGCGCGAGGGCTTCTCGGCGTCGCCGGTGCACGTCAACGGCAAGCTGTTCTTCACCAATGACGAGGGGCAGACCTTCGTCGTCGAGGCGGGGCGGACGTTCAAGCTGCTGCACGTGAACGAGCTGGGCGCGCGCACGCTGGCCTCGCCCGCGCTTGTCGACGGCACCTGGTACTGGCGGACCGACGCGGCATTGCTCGCGATCCGGTGAAATCGCGGAACTAAAGTTCCGCGCGGTCGCGCAGGGCCGGGAACCGATCCCGGCCCTGCGTGTTGTTAGAAGCGATACCTCACGCCGAGGCGGAACACGCGAGGCGCGATGATCTCCGTGGGCTGCAGGTAGGTTGAGCCGTTGCGGTTGGTCTGGTTCGTGATGGTGTTCGTGTTCAGGCTGTTGAACAGGTCGACAATCCCTTCAACCGACTGGTTGCCGAACGTCTTGAACCGCTTTCGCCGTGGCCCCGCGTTCAGGCCCACGCCTTCGACGTTCAGCGTCGTGAAGCCCGGGAGCGTGAACGACACCACGTACTGGCCCCCAGGCAGCAGCGTGAAGCGATACACGCCCTGCTCGTCCGTGATCGCCGTGCGGGCGCCGCCGATCATGTTCGGGCTGGTGATCGAGACGGTGACGCCTGGCAGCGCCCCTCCACTCCCATCCGTGGCGCGGCCGGTGATGGCGCCTGTCTGCTGCTGCGCGTGGACCGGCAATGCGACCGCTGCAACCAACGCGAGCGCGGCCAGCCAGATCATCCCCTCTGTCTTCCAATGCATACACAACTCCCTTGATGGCCACTCGGCGCAAGACCGAGGGGAAGGGTCCTGGCGCCGGTCGGGCCGGGCTCTTTATAACACGTTGCAGCCCGCTCCAATCAGCCCCTCTATAATCAGGTTCATGTATCGACCGTTCGCGCTCCTCCTGCTAACGTTGGCTCTGGCCGCCGCGCCCCAGGCGCAGAATCGTCCGGCCTGGCTCGATCCCCATCGCGACAACGCCGACAAGTTGATGAAGGCGGCGATGGCCGATCAGTTCGCCTGGAACCGGCTCGCCGAAATCACCGACACGTTCGGCCAGCGGTTGAGCGGGTCCGACAACCTCGCGCGCGCCATTACCTGGGCGGTCGATGCCATGAAGCGCGACGGGCTCGACAACGTCCGCACCGAGCGCGTAATGGTGCCGAAGTGGGTGCGCGGGCAGGAGAGCCTCGAGATGATCGAGCCGCCCCTCCACGTGCTGCCGATGCTCGGGCTCGGCGGCAGCGTGGCGACCCCGCCCGGCGGCATCGAAGCCGAGGTGATCGTCGTCGCCAACGGCGATGACCTGGTCAAGCGATCGAAAGACGTGAGGGGTAAGATCGTCCTCTTCAACGTGCCGTACACGAATTACGGCGAGACCGTCGCGTATCGGGCGAACGGTGCGCGCATCGCTGCACAGCACGGCGCCGTGGCCTCGCTCGTGCGCGCGGTCGGCCCGATCGGCCTGCGCACGCCCCACACCGGCGGCATGAACTACGGCGAAGAGCCGGTGACGAAGATCCCGACGGCGGCGATCACCGCCGAAGACGCCAATCGCATCCAGCGTCTCGCGAACCGCGGCGTCCGCGTCCGCCTCCGCCTCAGGATGGAAGCGCATTTCGAGCCCGACGTCGAATCCTTCAACGTGGTCGGCGAGATCCGCGGCAGCGAACGCCCCGACGAGATCGTGCTCGTGGGCGGCCATTTCGATTCGTGGGATCCCGGCACCGGCGCGTCGGACGATGCGGTGGGGTGCGTCGTGACGTGGGAAGCGGCGCGGCTGATGAAGCAGCTGAACATCCGGCCGAGGCGCACGGTCCGCGTGGTGCTGTTCACCAACGAAGAGAACGGCCTGCGCGGCGGCAACGGCTACCGCGATGCGCACGCAACCGAGGCCGCCAACCACGTGTTCGCGCTCGAATCCGATTCCGGCGTCTTCGCGCCGGCGCGGCTCGGCTTCAGCGGCCCGGATGCGGCGCGGACGATCGTGGCCGAGATCGCGACGCTGCTCGCGCCCCTCGGCCTGCCGGAGATCGTCTCCGGCGGCGGCGGTGCCGACATCGGCCCGATCGGCCTCCTCGGCCGGGTGCCGATGATGGCGTTCCAGGGCGACGCGACCAGGTACTTCACGATTCACCACACGCCGGCCGACACCGTCGATCGCATCGACCCGCAGGACGTGTCGCGCGCGGCGGCCGCCATCGCCGCGATGGTCTACGTCGTCGCCGACATGCCGCAGGCGCTGCCGAAGTAGGGGTCAGGCACCTTAACATGGGTTTCTGATGACATTCCTGCGCACTGCTCTCGTTGCCTTGTTGCTAAATCTGCAACCGGCGGTCACGGCCACCGACGGTTGGGCCGCCGAAGGGTCCGGTGCGGTGTATCTCACGGTGAACAACCCGACGATGTACGACACCTACATCGTGTCGGCGGCGAGCGAGGCGGCGGGCCGGATCGAGATGAGGGATGGCGACAAGGCGGTCACGGAGCTGACGGTGCCGGCGTACGGACGGCTCGAGTTGAAGGCCGGCGGACCGCACCTGCTGCTGATCGATGTGAAGAAGCCGTTGAAGGCGGGCGAGACGATCGAGATCGCGCTTACGACGGACGCCGGCATCGTGGTGAAGGTACCGGCGCCCGTGAAGTAGTTACATCTTCTTGATCATGAACCCGGTTTCGGTCTTCTCCCGGTTCTTCGTGTGGCAGGCCTGGCAGACGCCGCCGAGCTCTTTCATGTGGCCCTGCGCGCCGGGCATGTCGTTGGCCGTCGCCGCCTTGTCGATCTCCGCGGCATGGTTCATCGCGGCCATCGCCCAGTCAGCCGCCTCGGTGTTCTGGCGTCCGGCCCAGAACTGGTTGGCGTCCTTGAACAGCGCCACCAGCTTCTTGGCCTCGGCGGCGGCGGCATCGCTGTCCGCGGCCTTGCGCATGGCGCCATTGGCTGCGCCGACGCCTTTCATCAGCTTGTCGTAATCCTCATCCGTCTTGGCCTGGGCCGACGGGGTGACCGACATCGTCACGGCGACGAGCAGGGCCAATCCGGCCGCCATCAGAAAACGAGAAACGCGCATGGATCCTCCCGGGAACACTGAAGGTGCGGCGACATGTCGCATCACCGAGTACAACGCGGCCCGAAGAATATCATGGCGGTCGCGCGCCGAGGTATCCTGATCCAAGGCGTGTGAGCCTTCATCGCGCGCCGAGCGAGCCGCTTGCGCCTCTGGTGGCGAACGGGGCGGGAAACCTGATAGTTTCTCCCCCTATGACACGGCTTGTGCTCGCTGCCTGCCTCCTCGCCGCCGCCGCGTGCGCGCCGTCGACCCCCGCGTCGCCTCCGGCGGCGCCCGCCCAGACCAGCGCCTACCTGGACAACACCGGCCGTGCCGACGTGTTGTCGGGCGGCGTGCGGATGATCCCGATTCATACGCCGAAGGGCGACTTCCGCGTCTGGACCAAGCGGGTCGGCAACAATCCGCGGATCAAGGTGTTGCTGCTGCATGGCGGACCGGCCGCGACGCACGAGTACTTCGAGGCCGCCGACAGCTACTTTCCCCAAGCCGAGGTCGAGTACTACTACTACGATCAACTCGGATCGGCGTACAGCGATCAGCCGAAAGACCTGTCGCTCTGGGACCTGCCGCGGTTCGTCGACGAGGTCGAGCAGGTGCGCACCGCGCTCGGCCTGACCAAAGACAACTTCTTCCTGATGGGCCATTCGTGGGGCGGCATCCTCGCGATGGAATATGCGCTTGCGCACCAGGCGAACTTGAAGGGGCTCATCATTTCGAACATGATGGCGAGCATCCCGGCCTACAACGACTACGCGACCGCGGTGCTGATGCCGGCGATGGATCAGGCGGTCCTGACGCAGGTCAAGGCCTTCGAGGCGAAGAAGCAGTACGAAGATCCGAAGTACATGGAGCTGCTGATCCCGAACTTCTACGTCCATCACATCCTGCGCCTGCCCGCCGAGCAATGGCCCGATCCGGTGATGCGCGCGTTCAACAAGCTCAATCGCGAAATCTACGTCCTGATGCAGGGGCCGAGCGAGATGGGCGCCAGCGGCCGGCTCGAGAAATGGGATCGCACCGCGGACTTGAAGGACATCACCGTCCCGACGCTGGTGGTCGGGGCGCGGCACGACACCATGGATCCGAAGCACATGGAGATGATGTCGAAGGCCGTCGCGAAGGGCCGCTACCTGTACTGCCCGAACGGCAGCCACATGGCGATGTACGATGACCAGGCAACCTATTTCAATGGCGTCACGTCTTTCCTGAAGGACGTCGATGCCGGCCGGTTCTAGAGGACCTCATGATGACCATGCGCAAACAGACGCTTGCCTTCGCGCTCTTCACCCTCGTGGCGGCGGCGCCTGGCGATGCCCAGACCGCCCGCCGCGCGATCACGCTCGACGATCACTCGAAGATCGCCGGTGTCGGCGATCCGCAGCGGTCACCCGACGGCGTCTGGGTCGCCTACACGGTGACCACCGTCGACGTCGAGAAGGACAAGCGCAATACCGACATCTGGATGGTGAAGTGGGACGGCAGCGAGCAGCTGCAGCTGACCTCGTCGCCGGATGGCGAGTCGTCTCCGCGCTGGAGTCCCGACGGCAAGTACCTCGCCTTCGTGGCCTCCCGCGGCACCGAGGAAGAGAAGAAGAAGGGCGGCCAGATCTGGCTGCTGCCGAGGGCCGGCGGCGAGGCGCAGAAGGTCAGCGACGTCAAGGGCGGCGTGTCCGACATCCAGTGGTCGCCCGACAGCACGCGCATCGCGTTTGTCGCCAACGACGAGGATCCGGACGACGAGCCCGAGAAGAAGGACGGCTGGAAGCGGAAGACGCCGCCGCCGATCGTGATCGACCGCTATCACTTCAAGCAGGACCGCGAAGGCTACCTGAAACAGCTCTATAACCACATCGCCGTGTTCGACGTGGCGACCAAGACCGCCACGGTGATCACCAGCGGCAAGACCGACGATGCGAGCCCGTCGTGGTCGCCGGACGGCACGCGGATCGCGTTCATGAGCAAGCGCGGTCATGCCGATCCGGATCGCACCTCGAACGAGGATCTGTGGGTGGTTGAAGCGCGCGAAGGCGCCGAGCCGAGGCAGATCACGAAGACCGCGGAGGGTGAAGGCGGCAGGCCGGCGTGGAGTCCAGACGGTAGCCGGCTGGCCGCCGTGATCGGCGATACCGATCGATTTGCACAGTACTCGATGAACAAGTTGATCGTCGTGCCGTCGAATCCGCCCGCGTCGGCGGGACCGGCAACCAAGCCGGCGATCTACATGCCATCGCTCGATCGCGCCGTGTCGAACATTGCGTGGTCGGCGGATGGTCAGAACATCTCGTTCCTGCTGCAGGACGACCGGACCACGCACGTGGCCACGGTGCCGGCGGAAAACCCCAGTGGGACCGCGCAGCGGAAGTCGTCCGGACGGCGCGCGATTCGCGCGTTGAGCCCCGGCAAGGACGGCAACTTCGCCGTGCTCGCGACCGCGCCGAACGAGATGGCGGAGGTCTATGCGCTCGAGGGCGGGAACCTCCGCAAGCTGACCAAACACAACGACAAGCTGCTGGGCGAGCTGCAGCTGGCGACGACCGAGGACTTCCAGTCGAAGAGCAAGGACGGCGCCGACGTGCACGGCCTGATCGTCAAGCCGGCCGGCTTCAAGGCGGGCACGAAGTATCCGACGCTGCTGATCGTGCACGGCGGCCCGAACGGCCAGGACGAGCACGCGTTCTCGTTCGATCGCGAATTCCTCGCGGCCAACGGCTACGCGGTGCTGGCGATCAACTACCGCGGCAGCGCCGGCCGCGGCAACGCGTGGCAGAAGGCGATCCACGCCGACTGGGGCAACCTCGAAGTGGTCGATCTGCTTGGCGCGGTCGATGAAGCGGTGCGGCAGGGCATCGCCGATCCGGATCGTCTTGGCATCGGCGGGTGGAGTTACGGCGGCATCTCGACCGACGCGGCGATTGCCACCGACACGCGATTCAAGGCGGCGGTCAGCGGCGCCGGCGTTGCGTTGTACATGTCGCTCTACGGCGTCGATCAGTACATCATTCAGTACGATCAGGAGCTCGGCCAGCCGTGGAAGAACAAGGACGCGTGGGCGAAGATGTCGCACGGCTTCTTCAACGCCGACAAGATCAAGACGCCGACGCTCTTCATGGGCGGCGAGAAGGACTTCAACGTGCCGATCGCCGGCGGTGAGCAGATGTACCAGGCGCTCAAGAGCCTCGGCATCGACACGCAGCTGGTGATCTACCCCGGCCAGTTCCACGGCCTGACGATGCCGAGCTACGAGCGCGATCGGCTGCAGCGCTACCTCAACTGGTTCAACAAGTACCTGCAGCCGGCGGCGACGTCGACGGTGCAGTGACGTCCACCACCTGAGAAACGAGCGTCCATGCGTGTCAAGCCGGTAGTCCTCGTAGCCGTCGTCTGTTTCAGCACTGGGATGGTCGCACAGCAAGCGCCGGACTTAAGGACGCGGGCCGAGATCACCACCTACGAAGAGACCAGCACCTACGACGACGTGCAGCGCCTGATCGACGGCCTCGTGACCACGACCCCGCTCGTGCACACCGAGAGCTTCGGCAAGACCGAAGAGGGGCGCGACATGCCGCTGCTGGTGATCGCCGATCCGAAGGTCACCACGCCGGACGCGGCGCGAAAGCTCGGGCGGCCGATTGTCTTCGTGCAGGCCAACATCCATGCCGGGGAGGTCGAAGGCAAGGAAGCCATCCTGATGCTCGCCCGCCGGCTCGTCTCGGGCGATCTGCGGCCGCTCACCAGGCAGCTCGTCATCCTCATCGCCCCCGACTACAACGCCGACGGCAACGAGAAGGTCAGCCCGATGAACCGCACGGCGCAGAACGGCCCGGTGGCCGGCGTCGGCACGCGTGAGAACGGCAAGGGCCTCGACCTCAACCGCGACTATATGAAGCTCGACAGCCTCGAGGCGCGCGCTCTCGTCGGGCTGATGAACAAGTGGGATCCGCACGTGCTCGTCGATCTGCACACCACCAACGGCTCGTATCACGCCAACCACCTGACCTACTCGCCGATCCTCAATCCCAACGCCGACGCCCGGCTGATCGCGTTCTCGCGCGACCGCATGCTGCCGGCGATTCGCGCGGCGATGCTCGACCGCCACCAGTGGCGTACCTATTACTACGGCAACTTTGCGCCCGAAGACGGCGGCGGGCGCGAGAGTTCGCGCGTCGATCCCACCAACCCCGGCAACACCACGTGGCGCACCTTCGACCATCGCCCGCGCTTCGGCAACAACTACGCCGGCCTGCGCAATCGCATTGCCATCCTGTCCGAGGCCTACAGCTATCTCGACTTCAAGGGCCGCGTCGAGGTGAGCGAGGACTTCGTGGAAGAGATCTGGCGCTCGGTCGTGGCCAACGCCAAGACCATCATGACGCTGACGTCGCAGGCCGACCGGCAGTTCACCACGCCTCCGAACGGGCGTCCGGTCGAGCTCGGCGTCGACTTCGCGATCCGCGCGCTGCCCGAGAAGGTCGGCATCTTCGTCGGCGATGTGCGGAAGGTGCCGAACCCGCGATCGGGACGCGAGATGCTGGCGATGACCGACATGGCCGTGCCGGTGGCGATGAAAGACTACGGCGTGTTCGCCGCCACCCGCTCGGTGGCGATGCCGAAGGGCTGGCTGATTCCCGCGAACCCGCGCGTGACCGCGGCCGTCGAGCGGCTCCGCTGGCACGGCGTGACGATCCAGGAGATCACCGATCCGGCGCAGGTATCGGTCGAGCGTTTCGTCATTGCCGATTACACGCGCTCGGAGCGGGCGTTCCAGGGCCATCGGGAAGCGCGCCTGAAAGGCGTGTTCGAGAACGCGCAGTTGTCGGTCACGCCGGGGGCGTTGTTCGTGCCCGCCAACCAGCCGCTCGCGCGGCTGGCGTTCTACCTGCTCGAGCCGGAGAGCGACGATGGGCTGGTGACGTGGAACGTGATCGAAGACGGACTGGCGGCGGGCGGGACCTACCCGATCTATCGGGTGACGAACACGACCGCCCTTCGCCTGAAGTAGAGGTAAGGACACGTGGGGACAAACCTTTAGGTTTGTCCTACTGAATCGCGATCTGGTACAACCGCGGCCACTTCTTGCCGGTCACGAAGATCCGGCGCGTGGCCTTGTCGTAGGCGATGCCATTGAGGACGTCGGCGGGCGGCGTCCGTTGCGCCGGCGGCCACAGGCTCTCGAGGTCGACCCACGATGCCACCTCGCCGGTCGCCGGTGAAATCCGCGCGAGGCGGTTGGTGGTCCACACGTTGGCCCAGATCTCGCCTTCGATCCATTCCAGCTCGTTCAGCCGGCCCACGGGCGTGCCGGCATCGCGCACCACGAGCGGACGCGCGAGCGCGAGGGTCTTCGGATCCAGGAACGTGAGCGTGTCGGAGCCGTCGCTCATGACCAGCCGCGACGAGCCGTCGTAGGCGAGGCCCCAGCCTTCCGTCTTGTAGGGGAACGTGCGCTTCTGCGCGAAGCTCTTGCGGTCGTAGACGAACCCGAGCCGATGCTGCCACGTGAGCTGCAGCAGCTCGTCGCCGACCAGCGCGAGGCCTTCGGCGAAGTAGCGCTCGGGGACCTTGATCTCCTGCAGCACCCGCCCGGTCGCGATCTCGACCCGCCGCAAAGACGACTCGCCTTGCAGCCCGGTGCTCTCGAAGAGCTGGCCGTCGGCGAACACGAGTCCCTGCGTGAAGGCGCCGGGGTCGTGCGGAAACGTGGCCACGACCTTGAAGCCGTGGACCGGCGCCGGCTTCCGTTGCGCGATCGTCGCCGGTGCGCACGCGACCAGGGTCGTCATGATGATCGCTAAGGCTTGATCAGGTAGAAGCTTTCCTGACGTCCGTCGATCCAATCCCATTTGCCTCCAGGCATGAGGGCCGCGTCTTCTTCGAGCGCGAAGCGGACCGGCTGGTTGCCCCACTCGGGCACGTTGTGCGTCACGTTGAGCTCGATCGAATGCCACGTGTTCGGTCGAAACACGTAGTCGCCGCGGACCGGCACGCCCTGCTGATAGTCGGTCATGCCGATCGGCGGTCCCGCCGCGTGGCCGTGAAAGCCGACGGGGTGGCAGTAGATCGAGGGCACGAGCCCTTCCTTCTTTGCCTGCGCCAGCGCATCGGCCAGCGCCTGGTTGCCCGTCCGCTCGAGCCGCGCGTACTGCATCGTGAGGTCCTGCAGGCGATTGCCGGCCTTGAGGCCGGCCTTGAGGCCCGCGGGCGCGTCGGTTTCACCCGGTTTCAACACGTAGGCGTTGTGCTGGGTGTCGGTGGAGAAGCCGAGGTAAACGACGCCGAAGTCGGTGTGGAGCATGTCGCCCGGCAGGATCGCGCCGCGCGGGTTGGTCTTCGCGCCCTGCCGCCAGATCGTCACCGACGGCTGGAACCACTTGCCGAGGCCCATCTCGACGACGCGCTGCCGCATCCACCACGCGACGTCTTCGTTGGTGGTCTTGCCGGGGGTGATCACCTTGTTGGAGAACGCCTCGCGGATCACCAGGTGCGCGACCTTCATTACGTGGCGGTAGGCCTCCAGCTCCTCGGGCAGCTTCACTTCGAGCCAGCCCACCGCGAGCATTTCGGCGGACTTGATCTTCGCGGCGTGTGCGGGCCCGAGCGCCTCGACGAGCCGGCGCTTTTCGTTGGCGGTGATGCCGTCGGCGTGGTTCCACGAATCGGATTCGTTGATGCCGATGACCCTGGGGTTCTTTTCGTCGACGAGCTTGCGGAGCCCTTCATGCTGCCCGTCGTTCGGGGTCGGCACCATCGTGTAGATGCCGTCGTAGTCGAAGCGGCCGATCGAGTAGCGCTCGGCCGGCGCGCCTGCCCTGAGCGAAGCCGAAGGAATGGTGGAACCAGCATTCGGCTGAGTCGAAGGGCCGGGGTTGTAGAACACGAGAATCGTCCGCCGCCGCGAGGCGTAGTAGGTGAGCGGCGACATCGATGCGAACACCGGGTCTTCGTTGTATTCGCGGGTGGGGATGATCCACATGTCGATCCCCTCGCGCGTCATCAGCGGGGCGAGGAGGGTGTCGAAGCGCTTCTT
>Ga0209343_10008965_pt1 | contig 11538 bp, 11 predicted proteins | sample RifCSPlowO2_02_FD_184026 | JGI IMG/M metagenome (GOLD analysis project Ga0209343, IMG submission 184026) | Groundwater microbial communities from Rifle, Colorado - Rifle CSP2_plank lowO2_0.2 (SPAdes) (version 2) | ecosystem: Environmental > Aquatic > Deep subsurface > Groundwater | place... | reverse complement strand
AGAAGGCGGAGGACGTTATTCCGCTGGACGAGGATTTCGGGGATTTTTAGACAACGCATCGAACGAACAACCGCGCCGGTGGAGCCACCGGCGCGGTTTTTTTATAGCCCGAAAAGCGCTTTAGTGATCCAACTCGTCGCAAGCGTCAAAAACCTTCTTTAACCGTTCCCGCTGGATTCCCGTCGCGATTTTATCCGCCTCCTCCTGCTTGCCCGCAAGGATAGCTGGAACCAATTCGTTTTCGCGGGTCTGCTTAAAGGCGTTCCACGCGTCCACCATCTCCTTGAACCGCCCCTCTTTCCCCGCCGGCGCCTTCATCTTGGCCAAGGCGGCGCTTACCGCGTCGGCGGTGTCCTTCACCAACTTCTGTTGATCGGGTCCCCGTTTGTCCTTGTTCTTGAGCATCGTCACAAGGGATTCCCTCGCTTCGGTCGCCTTCATCTTTAGATCACCAAACTCACCCGCATACGCCGAATCCGCGAGGACGGGAAAAACAAGAAACGACACGAGAACAACACAGAGATTTTTCATTAGAAGACCTCCTCCCTGATTGACCATTGCGCGCCGGTCCAGACATAATCCCCTGAGCGATCATGTCAGCTCCCAACCGGCTTTTCCGGGAACCACCCCCTGTTTTTCCATCGGAGATATGGTTTGACCGGTACGTCACCGGACCGGCGGCCCCGCAATCCCATGGTGATTATTACGCTACTTTTCAAAATGGCAGTCAAGCGAAATCCATATTCAATTTTGAATCGTGGCCGCTAACGGCTATATAATTATTGTGGCCCCCGGTTTTTCAAGCCGCGCGGGCGCAAAATGAATGGAGGGGGTTTGCGTTAAGGCCCATCGTGGGCGCGGGCCGTTTTCGCCGCGCTTTATCCAGGAGCGAGGATTATGAAACTCTCAACCAAGTTGATCGCGGGATTCGTGGTGGTCGCCGTCATCACGGCGGTGACGGGCCTCATCGGCCTGTTCGGCGTATTTCGTATGGGAAATGGCCTGGAGGAAGTTGGCGGCGTGCGGCTTCCGTCCGTGCAAGGGCTTTTGATGATGGCCGAGGGGCAGGCCGCCGCCGGCATGTCCATGCGCACCTTGACCATAAGCGAGCTGGAAATCGCCAAGCGCAAGGAACAATACGCCCGCATGGAAGCGTACCTCAAGAAAGCCGACGAAGGGTACGACATCTACGCGCCGCTGCCCCAAACCCCGGAAGAAGCGCGGATGTGGGAAGAATTTCTCCCCATCTGGAAAAAATGGAGGGCCGAGCTTGAGAAGGGCGTGGCGCTCTCCAAAAAGTTCGACGAGTTCAAGCTCGATGACGCGATGGACGTGAAGTGGCGCGTCAAGGCGGGCATGGTTGAACAGATGGAACTGGTGGACGAGCTTGCGAAATCCCTGGCGGGCGGACAGGAATTCAAGGGCAACGCCGATCCCGCCCAATCCAATTTCGGAGCGTGGTTCACCGCCCTGAAAACGGATGATCCCCAGATGCAGGACGCCCAGATGATGGTCGAGGGGCCGTTCAAGCGCTTCTATGGAACCGCCAAGCAAATCGCCGACTTGATGGCGCAAGGGAAACGCGCGGAAGCCGCCCGGCTGATGCCGGACCTGCGCGCCGCCGCTGGATACCTGAAAAACTACATGGGCAAAATTCACGACATCGCCTCCGAAGCGGACAAGCTGATGCTGGAGAACCAGACGCAGGTGCTTGGCCCGGTGGCGGCTTTGTTCCGCGATTCCAGCAAACTGCTTGAAGACCTCGTAAAGCTCAATGTAGATGTGGCGAACGAAGCCTATGCCACCGCCGAATCCGACGCCACCATGAGTTCCATCACCATGATCGTAACCCTGATCGCCGCCGTGGCGCTGGCGCTGGGGCTGGGTGTTGGGCTTGCGCGGGCGATTTCGCGTCCGATCATGACCATCGTGACGGATTTGACCAGCGGGGCCGAGCAGGTGGCGGCGGCCTCCGGGGAGATTTCCACGGCCAGCCAGTCGCTGGCCGAGGGGGCCACCGAGCAGGCCTCCAGCCTGGAAGAGACCTCCGCGGCGCTTGAGGAGATGTCCAGCCAGACCCGGCAGAACGCGGACAACGCCGCGGAGGCCAACAACCTTGCCTCCGCCACGCGCAAGGCGGCCGAGAACGGCTCGGAGGTGATGGGCAAGATGATCGCGGCGATGACGGCGATCAACACCTCCTCCGAGGAGATCAGCAAGATCATCAAGGTGATCGAGGAGATCGCGTTCCAGACGAACCTGTTGGCGCTCAACGCGGCGGTGGAGGCGGCGCGGGCCGGTGAGCATGGCAAGGGGTTCGCCGTGGTGGCCGAGGAGGTGCGCAACCTGGCGCAGCGCTCGGCGACGGCGGCCAAGGACACCAGCGCGCTGATCGAGGAGTCGGTCAAGCGGGTGACGGAGGGGAACGAGATGGCGCAGGCGTCCGGTGAGGCCTTGAGCCGGATCGTGGAGAGCGTGAAGAAGGTGACGGACTTGGTGGGGGAGATATCGGTGGCGTCGCACGAGCAGGCGCAGGGGGTGGATCAGATCAACACGGCGGTGACGCAGATGGACAAGGTGACACAGCAGAACGCCTCCAACGCCGAGGAGTCGGCGGCGGCGTCCGAGGAGCTCTCCGCGCAGGCGGAAAAGCTCAACGACGTGGTGGCGGATTTGACGCGGATCGTGGAAGGCGCGGGGGCGGTCGTACGCCATGGCGCCGCTCATACGGGCGGGGCGGGTTTGCGCAAGGGGCCGCCCAAGCTATTGAAAGGCCCCGCGCCCAGGAAGGCCGCGGCCCATGCCGGCAAGCCTGCGCCCAAGCATGAGGCGCCCGCCAAACCCGAAGGCGGTGAGAAGCCCAGAAAGAAGGCGGAGGACGTTATTCCGCTGGACGAGGATTTCGGGGATTTTTAGTCGAAGCGGTAAACGAACAACCGCGCCGGTGGAAACACCGGCGCGGTTTTTTTAAATCAGCCCTTTCCCCCGGTGAGGGAGTCGGCAAGCCGGTTGGATACCTGGTTCAAACGCCGTCGCAACAGCTTGAGCACATCGAACATTACCTTGAAGGCGGTGCCGGGCGAATCTATTATCAGGTTGCGGAACGATTTCCCCGGCAGAACCAGCGCGCGCGTTTTCTCGCGGGCGCGAACCACCACCGTGCTTTGCGAGGCGGCGGGCTGCAGCGCCGTTTCCCCGACTATCTCGCCGCGCCCAAGGGTGGCCAGCGCCACCTTCTCTCCCGACGCGCTGGCCTTGATGATCTCCACCGCGCCTTCTATGATGAAAAACAGCCGCGTTAAATCTTCACCTTCATGGATCAAACAATCTCCCGGCATGAAATCCTCCACTTTCATGTAGCGGACCAGCCGGGCCTTGTCGTCAAAACTTAAGTAGGAGAAATGCGGGGCCGACTCAAGCAACTCGATCTGCGGCAGGTTCACATCCTCGCTCATTTCCGGCCTCATGAACCCGTCGGGATCAAGTTGGTACTCTCTTTTGGGCAAAGCCATGATGCACCTTATATTTTTATATTGCGCCACCCACCGCCAAAGCGCAAAAAGTATCTGCCAACTTATTGAAAGCAAACGCGGCGCCAAAACGGACATACGCCATCTCTCTAATTAACAGTTAAATATACAGAGTGTTGCATTATCAATGAAGCGCGCAGCACGACATATTATGTAGTCACACGCTTATAAACCCCAAATTTCCGTGACCAAAACGAATGCGGAGGATTGGAGGGGATTCGCGCTAATTGGTTGGTGAATGGATAGTTATATCTGCTCGCTTGGACGGTCTATGCCGTAATCCCCCATCTTCTTCGCCATGGTGTTACGGTTGACGCCAAGGATTTTCGCCGCGCGCAGTTGCACGCCGCCGGTGAGGTTCAAGGCATGTTCAAGCAGCGCTTTTTCCACCGCCCCCACCACCCGGTCATATATCTCACCCTCCGGCGCTTGCGAGGCCAAGCGGCGAATCAACGCGGCCAATTCGCTTTGGGGATCGGCGCCCCCCGCCCGGCCGCCGAACTCGCCGGGCAGGTCGCCGAGGGTCACCGCCCCGCCGGGCGACATGATCACGGCTCGGCGGATGGTGTTTTCCAATTCGCGCACGTTGCCGGGCCAGTCGTAGGCGGTCAGCGCGTCCATCACCCCCGGCCCCACGGTTTTGGGCCGTTCGTTAAGCGTGCGGGCGATTTTGGAAAGGAAATGCTCCACCAACAGCGGGATATCCGGCTTGCGCTCGCGCAGCGGCGGCATCCGGACGCTGATGACGTTGAGCCGGTGGTACAAATCCTCGCGGAACCTGCCGGCGGCGGCGTCCTTTTCCAGGTCGCGGTTGGTGGAGGCCAGCACGCGCGCGTCGCCGCGCACGGCACGCGCCGAGCCGACGGGGTAAAATTCCTTGTCCTGCAAGACGCGCAGCATTTTGGCTTGCAGCGGCAAAGGCATGTCGCCCACCTCGTCGAGCAGGATGGTGCCTCCGTCGGCGGCCAGGAACTTGCCCTTGCGGTCCTCCACCGCGCCGGTGAACGCCCCCTTGACATGCCCGAACAACTCCGACTCCAGCAAATCGTTGGGGATCGCGGCGCAGTTGACTGTGATGAACGGGCCGTGGGCGCGGCTGGAGCTGAAGTGCAGCGCCCGCGCGACAAGCTCCTTGCCGGAGCCGGTGGGGCCCATGATAAGGATGTTCTCGCCGGTGTTGGCGGCCCTCCCGATAAGTTTGAACACTTCCTGCATCGGCTCGCAACGGCCCACCAAATCGTCGGCGGACTGGGGCGCGGCGGCGCCGGACTTGAGCCGGTCCAACTCCTGGCTCATCTTCCGGTATTCGAGGACGCGGTTGACCAGGATGTCCACCACGTCGAAATCGAAGGGCTTGGTGATGTAGTCGAACGCCCCCTTCTGCATGGCGGTGATGGCGTTTTTCATGGTGGCCTCGGCGGTCATCACCACCACGGCGGGGGGATGGGGCCGCGCCTTGACCGTCTCCAACAGGTCGAACCCGGAGCCGTCCGGGATGATGATGTCGAGGAACATGATGAAATAGGCGCGCTCGTTGAGCAACTCCAGCGCCTCGGCCAGCGTGGCGGCGGTGTCCACGGTGTACCCCTTGCGCTCCAGTCCGCGGGCAAGGACGAAGCGGATGCTCTCCTCGTCGTCCACCACCAGTATCCGCCGCGCGGCGGTATCGGTATCCATGCTCATGTTTTCACCGTGGGGATATTCTAGCAGGTTGAATAGCGCGATTGGCACGCTTGGGCAATATGACTTCATTACGCGGCGCCGCGTGATATGATTGTCCCCCATGAACGAGAAAATCACCTATAAAACCGCCGGGGTGGATATAGACGCGGGGGCGGAAAGCCTCAACCGCATCAAGTCCGCTGCGCGCTCCACCCACAACGCCTCCGTGCTGGCGGGCTTGGGCACGTTCGGCAGCCTGTTCGATTTGACGCCGGTTCTCAAGGATTACCGCGAGCCGGTATTGGTGCAAAGCGTGGACGGGGTGGGCACCAAGCTGATGGTGGCCGCCATGGCCGGAAAGCACGACACGGTGGGCGCCGACCTGGTCAACCACAGCCTGAATGACATCCTGTGCCAAGGCGCCAAGGGGATTACCTTCCTCGACTACATCGCCGTCGAAAAGCTGGCGCCGGAACATATCGAGCAGCTTGTCGCCGGCATGGCCTCCGCCTGCCGCGCCGCGGGCTTGGCGCTGGTGGGGGGCGAGACGGCGGAGCTGCCCGGCGTGTACGTCAAAGGGGAGTACGACCTGGCCGGTTGCATCACCGGCGTGGTGGAAAAATCGAAAATCATCACCGGCGCGGACATCACCCCCGGCGATATGATCCTGGGCCTTGCTTCCAGCGGACTGCACACCAACGGCTACACCATGGCCCGCAAGGTTTTCTTCGACCGGCTCCAGATGAAAGTGGACACCCACGCGCCGGAACTGGGCCGCACGGTGGGGGAGGAGCTTTTGGCGCCGCACCGCGACTATTCGCGCGTGGTGTGGCCATTGCTGCAAAAGTATCCGGTCAAGGGACTGGCGCACATCACCGGCGGCGGATTGATGGACAACGTGCCGCGGATTCTGCCTTCCACCGTGGACGCGCGCATCAACAAAAGCGCGTGGGACATTCCGCCGGTGTTCAGGATCATCGCGCGGACGTCCGGCGCGCCGGAGCAGGAGATGTACCGCGCCTTCAACATGGGCGTGGGCATGGTGATCGTCATCGGCCGCGATCACGCCGGCGCCTTGACCCATGACCTGTGCGGGGGGGGCGAAAAAGTGTTTGAACTCGGCGAGATCGTTCCCGGAACGGGCGTGACGCGGCTGGTTTAATCCGCGCGGACGGCCCGCGGGGCGCCGCCCTTCATCAGGTCGCGGAAAAACTGGATCATTTCCGGATCGTCCCATTCCCGCGCGCCGTCGGCCTTGGCCTCCACATACCCTTCCGGCGAGACGACCACGGTAAACGGGATGCTCGTCACGCCATAACTCGCCGCCACCGCGCCCTTATCATCGAGCAGGACGGGGAAATCCAGCCCTTGGCGCTTGGCGAAATCGCGCACGGCGTCCGGCCCGGTGGTGTCAATGCTCACGGCGAGCACCTTGAGGTTTTCCTTTTTCATCATGCGGTAGAAATTGTTCAGCGAGGGCATCTCCACCACGCAGGGGCCGCACCACGTCGCCCAGAAATTGACGAACACCCACGACCCGCGTAGCGTGGACAAAGTGATCTTCTTGCCGTCCGGCGTGGACAGGGTGAAGTCGGGCGCCAGTACCTTGGCTTGACCCTGGGTGGCCGCCGCCTCGCTTTGGGCCTCGTGGTTCATAAGGTCCGGCCCGGCGGCGATGGCGTACAGCGCCAGCGCGATGGCCAGCGCGGCCGGCCCGCTGCGCCGGATCATCCCGCGCGTGGTTTTCTGTTTTTCACTCATTATTCCATTTCACCAGTGATTCGGTGAAAAAGCAAGCTTTACAGCGATGCGCGGGTATTCTGCTTTCGTGCCCTCGCCTTCCCCCGGCGCGGAGCTCGTGTTAATATTTAGGCACATAGGGAATATACATGCGCGGGACAAAGGTAAGCCCTGAAAACTCCGCATTTATTAAAGCCTATACGTTAGTAAAAGCCTGTCTGACACGATTTCCGACTCAAGTGTTTGCCCTCCCATTTGAAACCGGCGCAACATGGAGCGGCCAACGTTGACAAAGATTTCTTCTTCAAAAAGGGTTTCAGGAACTGGGAGTTCGCAAATAGTTTCACCCGATTTCTTGGTACCATCAATACTCAAGGCCACAAAGACCCCATTTGATTTACATCGCTGAATTTCTTCAAACAGATCCTCTAACCGGAATTGTTGTCCACCATAGAGAATAGGTTGACTATGCCGGTAGGGAGGGTCGCAATAGACAAGATCGCCTTTTCGGGCCATTCTCATCGCTTCGCGGTAATCCATTGCCGAAAATTGCGTGTAGTGAATCCGCGCCCGCCACAAATCCACTCGTTTGTTGAAACTGTCAGGCGTTATCGGTTCATGGACACCGCACGGCGTTGACATATAGCCGTCCGTTTGACGAAATCGGACCACCCCTCCATAGCATGAACGGCATAAGAACAGAAGGTCGGGGCCGTTTGGCGAATTATTATAGGAAGCCTTAATTTTCTCGTAACCATCTTTCTTGCGCTCTCCATGCGCAAGCCGCCAACGCTCCAAGTACCATTGCTTGACTTTGCCGGGGTTCGATTTGAGCGTTAACCATATCTCCATGAGAGGCTCGAACACATCGGATGCAAAAGCATTGCGTGGGGCCAGTGTGCCCAACACCCCTCCACTCCCCAAAAATGGCTCAAAGTAGCGCTCGATTTTTTCAGGAAATGATCCAACGATTTCATGGGCAAATCGCTGCTTGTTGCCCACCCATTTAAGCAACTGGGCGGAAAACGGAGTTATGTATTTATGCGGGGCGTCTTTAAACAGAACTTGTTGCATTGCTACCCACGAGCGCGTGAAATCTAACAGCCCAAACATATCCCATTTTGGGATACGAGTCAACCAGCCGCGCAGACTGAAGGTATATTATTACGAATGCGCGGAAATTATGAAATCAAGAAACGCAAGATGCGCGAACTCCTTCGCGACTTGCGCAAAAATGCGGGAATTAAACAAGTTGAGCTAGCAGCTCGTTTAAAAAAACCTCAATCCTTTGTCAGCAAGTTTGAATCAGGAGAAAAGAACCTAGACCTGTTGGAAGTACGGGAAATTTGCAAGGTACTGGAAATACCTTTCATTGATTTCATACAGCGGCTTGAGGAAAAATTTGATGAAAGCTGACCCGCGATTCGCCAATCTGCCAAAACCATTTTGGGCCGCCGTCCGAAGCTTAAGCCAGAGTATCGGCTACACGATAAGAGGCAAAAATCAAGTAAAAATCCCAACGATTAATGAGATTCAACAGGCGTATATAAACTTGCGATTGAATCCGGCCCATATTAGCAATTTGGATACTCCAACCGATTTCGCGAACCAGTTGACCGCATACTTTGAACACCGCGCCAAGGTTCTCAATAAATTCGTGGAACCCCGTTTAATGAACGTCAAGCGCGCGAAAGCCACATTCGAATCGTTAAGAAAAAAGCACAAACCTTCTTGCCCTCTACCGTCCAACAAGCAAAAAGGCGCGAAAAAGTCACCAGCATTTTTCACATGCATTATCAACATCCTCATAGAGGCTAATTCCGATGGAATAGCTTGCGACTTTTCTCCCCGCGAACTTACCACCTTCACGAAGCATGGCGCTCCGCTTCGTACCTTGGCCCGGCGAATAGATGGCGCATTGCCTACTGCCATTGACCCGGTTGCCATTTGGGAAATCAAGGAGTACTACTACACAACAACATTTGGAAGCCGCGTCGCGGATGGTGTTTATGAAACCTTATTGGATGGCATGGAACTGCAAGAACTTCGTGAACATGAGAATGTGCGTGTGTTTCATTATCTGATGCTCGACGCATATTACACATGGTGGAATTGCGGTAAATCCTACCTATGTAGAATCGTTGATATGCTGCACATGGGATATACGGACGAGGTTCTTTTCGGATACGAAGTGGTGGAGCGCTTACCTGGCCTGGTAAAAGAATGGGTAAAACTCAGCAAAAGCAATGGAAAAGTTGGCAGTAAATGAATGGAAAAACATCCTCCCCCGGCCATCTTCTCACCATCGGGTTCGATGGCGTCAAGTACACGCCCGAATTGGGCAAACGAACGCGCGACCTTGAACCCGGCGGGTTCATCCTGTTCGCGCGCAACATCGTCAACGCCGCGCAGACCGCCCAACTCACCGCCGACTTGACCAAGCTTACCCTCGATGTCGCCGGCGTTATGCCCTTCATCTGCGTGGATCAGGAGGGGGGGCGCGTGTCGAGGATGCCCAGGGATTACGAATTCTTCGTATGGCCCAGCGGGGCGCCCTCGCGCAAGCATTGGCCTGCCACCACCTACCTGTTCCCCACCGCCCGCCAGCTTGCCGCCGACGGCAGCGAGGAGCTTGTCGAGGAAGTCCACCGCCACATGGGCCACGCGCTGATCCGCCTTGGCTTTAACGTGGACTTCGCCCCCGTGCTGGACTTGGACACCAACGCCGCCAACCCCATCATCGGCGACCGTTCCTTTTCCGCCGATCCCGGCGCCGCCTCGCGCCTGGCCCGCGCCGCCTTGCGCGGCCTGCGTTCCGCCGGACTGTTGACCTGCGGCAAGCATTTCCCCGGGCATGGCGGGACGTCGCTGGACAGCCACCTGGACCTGCCCGTGGACAGCCGCGCCGCCAACAGGTTCCGCGACGCGGAGCTTGTCCCCTTCCGCATGGCGGTGGAGGAGCACGTTGAATTCATCATGACGGCGCACGTCATGTACCCCGCCTTCGACGCCAAGCTGCCCGCCACGCTGTCCAAATCCATCGTCACCGGCCTGTTGCGGGAGGAATTGGGGTATGATGGGATAATCGTATCGGACGATTTGGATATGAAAGCCCTCTCCGATAGATGGCCGGACGAGGAAGCGGCCCGCTTCGCGCTGCTGGCGGGCTGCGACCATTTGCTGGCCTGCCACGACCCGCGCCGCCAGTACGCCGCGCATGGGGCCATCCGGCGTCTGCTGGATGACGGCGAACTTACCGATAGCGATCTTCGCGCCCGTCTTGACCGGATCACCACGGCCAAGGCGCGCCTGACACAGAATGGCTGATGCATGATGGCAGGGGCGCGGCGCGCCAATCCCTCTGGAGAATTGATTCATGATGGCGATGACCAACGCGCTGGAAGCGTACCGCATCACCAAGGACGACCTGGCCAACATCCGCGCGATGGCGCCGCTGATCACGCAGAACAAGGAGCGCCTCGCCGACCAGCATTACGAGCGGCTGTTGTCCCATCCCGAAACCCGCCGGTTCTTCACGCCGCCGGGCGCCATGGAACGCGCGCGCCATGCCTTTATCGCCTGGCTGGAGGATTTCGCCGCCGCCAACTATAACTTGGCCTACGCCGCCCGGCTGGACCGCATGGGCGCCACCCATGTCCGCATCGGCCTGCCCGCACAGCAGGTGAACATCGCCATGGCCAACCTGCGCGCCGACCTGACGGACATCGTCATCAACTGCTCCGAGTGCGACCAGGAATCGCTCCGCAGCCTGCTGGCCAGCATGAACAAGGCGCTGGATTTAAGCCTGGATTTGATGACCCGCTCCTACCGCGAGGAGGAACTCAAGGTCAACTTCCTCTCCTTCCGGCTGGACAGTTGGATCATCCAGACGGCCCGCTGGTTCGTCACCGGCTTTAACATGGCCCTGGTGCTGGGGCTTTTGGTGACCGGCGCCCTGGCGCTGGCGCTGTCCGTGTACGACTTCAGCCATTTCGCCACCGACAGCGTGGAGCGCGGCGTGCTGGGCGCCTTGGGGTCGCTGTTGATCCTGTGGGTGGTCATCGAGCTGTTGGACACGCAGATCAACCACCTCAAGGGGCGCGCCTTCGCCATCAAGGTGTTCATCAGCGTGGCGCTGGTGGCGGAAATCCGCAAGGCGCTGATGACCAGCATCGGGCACACCACCTGGCAGGACCAACTCTCCCTCGTGCTCACCATCCTCATCCTGGGCGCCGTGTACTGGCTGGTGGCGAGAGTGGAAAAGGACTGACCCCCATGCGCGTGCTCACCCGGTCCGACTTCGACGGGCTGGCGTGCTGCGCGCTGTTGATCCACGCGGGCGCCGCCGACGGCTACCATTTCGTCCACCCCAAGGACGTGCAGGACGGCAAGGTGGAAGTCACCGCCAACGACATCCTGGCCAACATGCCCTACGCCCCGGGGTGCGCCATGTGGTTCGACCACCACACCAGCGAGGAGGAGCGCGGCGCGCGCCCCGCCAGCTTTGCGGGCGCCTCGCATCCGGCCCCTTCGGCGGCGCGGGTGATTTACGAATACTACGGCCCCAAGAAATTCCCCGGCTTTGACGAGCTGATCGCCGCGGTGG
>Ga0209343_10008961_pt1 | contig 11541 bp, 8 predicted proteins | sample RifCSPlowO2_02_FD_184026 | JGI IMG/M metagenome (GOLD analysis project Ga0209343, IMG submission 184026) | Groundwater microbial communities from Rifle, Colorado - Rifle CSP2_plank lowO2_0.2 (SPAdes) (version 2) | ecosystem: Environmental > Aquatic > Deep subsurface > Groundwater | place: Rifle... | reverse complement strand
CCGCCAAATCCGAGACAGCCGACGATAAAGCAACTAGTAATAAAGAAAGTGAGCAAAATATGCCACCAGCAGACAATAGTCCCACACCAACTAATGACACCCCGGCCCCAGCCGACGCAGGTCCAATTAGCGACGCACCAGCCGGCGAAGGCCAACAAAGCACAGCCGCTGCCCAGGATGCAGTCAACAGCCAAGTCAGTGACTTCGCTAGCGCCCCGGCAGCCGATCCAGCTCCAGCTGGCGACGCTTCAGCCCCAGCCGGTGACGATGTACCAGTTGAGCCAGTTCCTGGCCCAGACGCTCCGGCTCCGACACCTCCCACCGAAGGCCCATCGACGCCTACGCCTCCAGGTGGAATGTAATCATTAAAACGATTAGAAGAAGCGCGCCCTTTTTAGGGCGCGTTTTTTGATATAAGCACGTATAATACCCTTTCGATGAGTAAATCCGTCCCCATAGTAGCCATAGTCGGCCGGGCCAATGTCGGCAAGTCCAGCCTGTTTAACGCCGTAGTTGGGCGCAGGGAGGCTATTGTCGCCAAAGAGCCCGGTACTACAAGAGATAGTGTCACGGCTAAAGCTACTTACGAAGGCAAGGACTTCTGGTTGGTAGATACAGCCGGCTTAAAAAGCGCTGAAGATCAATTTGAACTATCTATTCAGGATCAAATAAGTGAAGCCTCGTCCAGTGCCGACTTAATCCTGACGGTGGTCGAAGCTGATGTACCACCGACCCAGGAGGACAGGCAGGTAGCCACTATGGCCCTGAAAAGTAAAAAAACGGTGCTGTTGGTTGTTAATAAGATCGACAAAAACCAAAAGGGCGATCTTAGCAGCTGGCAGACCCTGGGAATTAAACAGATCCTACCTACCAGCGTCAGTCAAAAGCAGGGAATTGAAGAGGTTGTAGCCTCAGTAGCCGAGCAACTGCCGAGGGCCAAGATAAGAACTGACGATAACCGTATACGTGTCGCTCTCTTGGGACGGCCGAATGTCGGTAAATCTTCACTATTCAACACCCTGGGCACCAAACAGCAAGCTCTAGTCTCTGAGCGGCCCGGCACCACCAGGGATGTCAACCGGCTGGTTGTCCGCTACCACGACCAGGAAATTGAGCTACTTGATACGGCCGGTATCCGCCGCTCCGGCAAGATAGAACGCGGCGTAGAGCACTTTAGCGTTCTTAGAGCCCTGGCGGCCATCGAAGAGGCAGATGTATGCCTGCTGCTGATGGACGTCAATGAATTAAATGTCGCCCTAGACCAAAAGATTGCCGGCATGGTTAAGGACGCCGGCAAAGGGCTGGTACTAGTAGTCAGCAAGTGGGATAGTGTGGATAAAGACAGCTTCACAAGAGATATATTAGCTCCCCAGATAGCCCGGACTTTTCCCTATGTGCCATGGGCGCCACTGATCTTTACCAGCGCCATTACCGGCCAGAATGTCACCAAGATCTTCGATTTAGTCCTGGAGATTGCTGAGAATCGCAAACAAAAGTTTAAAACTACCGAGCTGAATAAATGGTTAAGTGGTGCCATTAACCAGCACCCGCCGGCGGGTTTAAAAGGCCGCTCACCAAAGCTTAATTACATGGTCCAGGAAGAAGACATGGATATGCCCAGCTTTAAGATCTTTGGTGGCCATACTAAGTTTTTGCACTGGAGCTATAAGCGCTATTTGGAGCGTAGTTTCAGAGACAAATGGCCGCTTAACGGCACGCCTTTAAAATTCTGGTTTATTGAGAAGCATTAAACAGCTAGACTCATATATATGGCTTTATTCCAGAAAAAACCAGATCCCGGCAAAGTAATGTCGCTTTATACTATTGGCTTAAATAAAACTGTTTTAATTATTGGCCTGGGTAACCCAGGTAAGCAGTATGAGGGCATCCGCCACAATATTGGCTTTGCAGTGCTCGACCATTTTGCCCAGAAAAACGATTTCCCTAAATGGATAGTTAAAAAGGACCTTAAGTGCGAGGTTAGCTCAGCTAATCTCGGTGAAAACAGGGTCATTTTATGCAAGCCTACAACCTTTATGAACCTAAGCGGTGAAGCTGCCCAGGCTATTCAGCACTTTTACCGGGTATATAACCAAAACACACTAGCGGTTTATGATGAACTGGCAATTCCGTTTGGCCAGCTCAGAACCCGCCAGGGCGGCTCAGACGCCGGCCATAACGGGGTGAAGTCACTGATTCAGCACCTGGGCGAGGATTTTGGCCGTCTGAGGATTGGCATAGGCTCAGAAAGAGCGAAGAGGGTTGAGGATAGTGATTTTGTACTCAGTATGTTTAGTAAGCAAGAGCAGGCGGTTTTACTTAAAATCCTGCAGGAAGCTAATGCTTTAATTACGGAATATATTTTTAGCGGAGAGCTAGCCCACGATACTCGGGCTGTTCTCTAGTATTTTGATCAACTAAGTCCTCAAGACGGTCCAGTTTTTCAGTTATGTCTTCTTCAACTGTTTTAGTAGTGCCTGGAATTTTCCGATACATGTTTGTGTTGCCAGGTATCATATTTGTATCAATGACTTTCAATATGACACGACTATCCTGCCTGAGTGGAACTACATTGTTATTACCTCTTATATCCGGATAGCTTCCATGGTCCCGGTGCAGGAGGCGCACCGCATTAATCATCCTTATTATTTCAGGTCCAAGTAAATCGACATTATTTACTATGAGGTCCTCCAGTGATTCGGCTTCAATAGCCGGTTCTATTATCTCCTGAACTGCAACTACTCCATAGCCAGGTAGCCCGAACGGCAAATTATTCATGGCGGTTGGATAGAAAGTGGTCTCCAGCCATTGGTCATCAAGATATTTCCGTGCAGTATCGGCAGCCGCTTGATAGGCAACACTTGTAGCCTGTGCCTTTTTCTCACTGAAGGTACTGGTATGAAGCAATATTTTCATTACATGACTATCGTCATCCGACGCCATAACGACCGACTGACTGCCGCTATCTAAATAGCTATAGCCTTGGAATTGATTTATAAATCGTTTGAACGAGAGCAGATGAAGAGCTTCACCAGTAGCAACCTTACCGATTCTCGGTAACAGTGATTCTCTGTGACGATATCGCCACATTTCGATCGCTGAACTCCTGTGAATCTCAGCCGCTAAGTGATAAGTTCGGTTAATCATATTATTATATTATCCTAAAAGACCTCCAGAGGGGGTGGGCACCGCTGGAGGCCTATTACACCCTTCAACCCCACCATGAGCGAAGCATCGAAAGTATCCGCCTAAGCTAAGATATTCGTGCCGTCCCCGGATAAATCCGGGGAGCGTCGTTAAGACTCGCCGACCCACATTGAACGTGCGGTCATCCCACAACTGCCCGAAGGCAGAGTGGGGTAGAGTTAAAGGGAATAAATTGTTTAAGATTCCCTCACCACTGCTGGGTTTTATAATAACCATGAGCAATTGCTTTTAGCTTTTTTGGCTACTAAACTGGCTTATACAAACCAAAAGTGGTGAGGGACAAGCTATAAGTGGAGGGTATCAACTTGAATAGCTTAATCTTAAACAGTTCATAACAAGTGTTAAATAACACTTATCATTGGGGGTATAAGGTGCGTAATCCTACATAAGAGGATTACGAGTTGCAATTTTAGCAAAAAAGTGCCTTTATGTCAATACTAGAATACATATTTATATGAGAGTCAATAGCCTTAAGCACGATGACCCAGACTTCCCGCAGCTCCTGCGCCATATCCCTTCGCCACCCAGGCAGCTGTTTTGGCTGGGCGCCCACCCCAGAAGCTTCTTAGACAAGCCCCGGGTGGCGGTTGTCGGCAGTCGCCAAGCCTCCAGTTACGGCGCCCAGGTAACCGAGCGCCTGGTAAGCGCTCTGGCTAAAGCCGGCTTAGTGATTGTCAGCGGCCTGGCCCTTGGCGTCGACTCTATAGCCCACACGGCTTGTCTAAGAGCCGGCGGCCTAACTATCGCTGTCTTACCTAGCGGCCTAGATCAAATCTATCCGGCTTCACACCTGGCTCTGGCTAAGCAGATAGTTGAGCGCGGTGGCTGTCTGATTTCTGAATATCCACCCGGCGCCCAAATATACCGCTCTAACTTCATTGCCCGTAACCGCCTAATTAGCGGCCTGGCAGATGGGCTGTTAATTACCGAAGCGGCTAAGGGCAGCGGTACTATGCACACCGCCAGTTTTGCCCTGGAGCAGGGCCGGAGTGTTATGGCCGTGCCGGGCAATATTAACAGTCTGGGCAGTGAGGGTTGCAATAGTTTAATTAAAAATGGCGCTTTGCCAGTAACGTCTGTAGATGATGTCCTTGCTGAGCTAGGCATTGGCACTAATAAGCCCAAGGGCAGCCGGGCCTTCCGCAGTGGTCCTAACGAACAAAAGATCTTTGATCTTATCAGGTCCGGCATAGGTGACCAGCAGCAGTTGGCAGCCGCTGCCCGGCTTAATGGCTCGCAGTTAGGTGCTGCTTTGCGAACGCTGGAGATCAATGGTTATATCAGAGCTGAGAGTGGCAGCTGGAGCTTGAAATAATCGTTTAGTGTAAGCATTATTAACTTGACACAGCAAGCGTACTTTATAGACTAGGAGACATATGCCAAAAAACCTAGTCATTGTGGAGAGTCCGGCTAAAGCTCGTACCATTGCTAAATATTTAGGCCAGGATTTTAAAGTTATGAGCAGCTTTGGCCATATCCGCGACCTGCCCAAAAAAGACATTGGCGTCGATATTAAAAACAATTTTAAGCCGACTTACGAAGTACCGCCAGATAAAGAAAAAGCGGCTCGCGAGTTAAAAGCGGCTGCCAAGGGTGTAACTGTCTGGCTGGCCAGCGATGAAGACCGTGAAGGCGAGGCCATTGCCTGGCATGTTTGTGTACTGCTGGGGCTGGAGCCAGCCAAGACCAACCGCATTGTCTTTCATGAAATTACCAAGACAGCGATTGCTAAGGCTGTTGCCAAACCACGTAACATTGATCCCAAGTTAGTCGATGCTCAGCATGCCAGGCGAGTACTGGACAGGCTGGTGGGCTATGAGCTGTCGCCGGTGCTTTGGAAAAAGGTCCGCACCGGCTTGTCGGCCGGGCGGGTCCAAAGTGTAGCCGTCCGCCTGATTGTCGAGCGTGAACGTGAGATTAAAGCCTTCAAGGCAGAAAGTGCTTATAAAGTCACAGCCGTCTTTGACGCTCGTGGCCAGGCCGTACCGGCTGAATTAAGCGAAAAGGTCGCCAGCGACAAAGCCGCCGAAGATTTTCTTAACTCGATAAAGTCTTCCTCTTTCAGAGTTACCGCTATCGCCAAAAAACCCGGCACCAGAAGTCCTAATGCCCCCTTTACCACCAGCACCTTGCAGCAGGAAGCCTCCAGACGCCTGGGCTACAGTGTCCGTAGGACCATGGTGCTAGCCCAAAGGCTTTATGAGAATGGCCACATTACCTATATGCGTACCGACAGTGTCAACTTAGCTGGTATAGCTATCGACGCTGCCAAGAAATATATAACTGATAATTACGGTGACAAGTATGGGCAGGTGCGCCAGTATAAGACCACCAGCCGCAGCGCCCAGGAAGCCCATGAGGCCATCCGGCCGACTAATATAAAAGCTCTGAGCGCCGGTGCCGACTCCGCCCAAAAGAAGCTTTATGAGTTAATCTGGCGCCGGACGCTGGCCAGCCAGATGGCCGCTGCCCTGGTTGAAAAAACCGAGGTTGAAATTGCCATTTCTGACCATAGCCAAAAATTTATGGCCAGCGGTGAAATCCTGGAATTTGACGGTTTCTTGAAGGTTTACGGTGGTGGCAAGGACGACCGGATTCTGCCGGACTTGGTTGAAGGCCAGGCGCTGAAACTTAAATCTGCCAGTGCCCTGCAGATCTTTAGCCGCCCGCCAGCCCGCTACTCTGAGGCTAGCCTGGTTAAAAAACTAGAGGAGCTGGGCATTGGCCGCCCCAGCACCTACGCCCCAACCATCGGCACTATCCAGGACCGCGGCTATATAGAAAAGAAGGATCTGGAAGGTGAAGCCCGCCAGCTCAAAGAATTCATCTTAGAGGCAGGTAAAGTTAAACCAACAACCCAAGAGGTGGTCGTCGGGGCCGACCGGGCTAAACTGGTACCGACCGAACTGGCCGAAATTGTCAATGATTTCTTGCTCAAGTACTTTTCCAGCATTGTTGATTACGACTTTACGGCCAAAGCTGAAGAAGAATTCGATGACATCGCTGAAGGCAAAATTAAATGGCAAGAAGTCCTGAAGCGTTTTTACGAGCATTTCCACCCCCTGATTAAAAAATCTGAAGGCGCCAGCCGGGCCGAAGCCATGAAGCTGCGGCAGCTGGGTAAAGAGCCCAAAAGCGGTGAACCGGTAGCCGCCCGCTTTGGCCGCTACGGTCCGGTGCTGCAGATCGGCGCCAGTCCGGCCAAAGGTGACAAAGAAGCCCCTAAACCGCGTTTTGCACCGCTACCTGAAGGCGCGACCATTGAGACAGTGACTCTTGAGCAGGCCTTACCGATGTTTGATCTACCGCGGGTGGTGGGTAAGACGGAGGACGGGGAAGAAATAACGGCTAACATTGGTCCTTACGGACCTTATATAAAGGTCGGTAAGAGTTTTATCAGTTTAAAGGAAGATAAACCGCTGCGTATTGGTGAAGCCCGGGCCCGGGAGCTTATAAAAGAGCACGCTAAGGCGGCTGCCAAGAAAACAGTCGCCGATTTTGGCAAACTTAAAATCCTACGTGGGCCCTATGGCCCCTACATCACCGACGGCAAAAAGAACGCTAAAATCCCTAAAGATAAGGATCCTGAAAAGTTAACTGAGGCTGAGGCCCAGAAGCTGTTGGATGAGGCACCGGCCAAAACCAGTTTTCGCCGCCGGCAGAAATAAACAGGCCAGGGCATAGGACAGAGTTTTCCACATATTTCACTTCTTTCCAAATAAATATTATGGCAAATAAACATAAACGGATTGTGCTAAGTACGCCAATTGGTGATACAATAAATCTAGAGTAATATATACTTGACTATTAAAAACTAAGGTTATATAATTATATTAACCGGTAGCGCAATAATAGCGTTTAACAGGGAAGAAATTATGGCAGATAACACTGTAACTACCAGCATAAATATCGAGTCTATTGTCCAGGAAGTCCTGGGTACTATAGAACGTGAACGCGAGCGGGAAATCATCGCCCGCCGTTTTGGCTTGTTTGACCGCCGGGAGACCTTGGAACAGATTGGTGAGCTGTTAGGCATTACCCGTGAACGCGTCCGTCAGCTGGAAAAGGCTGTTATCACCAAGCTGCAGGCTGCCGGCGAAGACCTGCCGCGTATCAAAGAAGTCCAAGCTGTCCTGGGTGAACACCTGGCCGAACTAGGCCATGTTGCCCGAACGGCTGAAATTACTAAGCGTCTAGCCCCGGAGAATACTAAGATCGATCAGTCCCGGGTAGCCTTTTTAGCCCATCTGGCGCCGAAAATTGCCGTCATTGACGACAACGACCATTTCTTCCACTCTATCGGCCTGGCCACTAAGCACAGTGAGAAAGCCATCCGTGACCACGTCGGCAAAGTAATTGAGGCCATTAATAAAATTGGTCAGCCGACCAACATTGAGTCAATTGCTCGTGAGGTCGGTAATCCTGACACCAAGCATGTCCAGGCACTGGCCAGCATTTCCAAGAATGTGGCATCGCTGCATGGCCGCTGGGGCTTGACTAAATGGCCGATGGTTAATCCCAAGAATATCCGTGACAAGATTTACGTTGTTTTGCATGACCATAAAAAGCCGATGCATTTTAGTGAAATCGCCCAGGCTATTGCTGCAAGTGACTTTAAGCGCAAAGACGTTACCACTCAGGCTATCCATAACGAATTGATCAAAGACAAGCGCTTTGTGTTAATCGGCCGTGGCATCTATGCCCTAAAAGAATGGGGCTATAAGAAGGGAACTGTAGCTGATGTCATCGCTGAAGTCCTTAAAAAAGAAAGCGGCCCGCTGCACCGTGACGAGATCGTTAGGCGGGTGCTAAAAAGCCGCCACGTTAAAGAAACCACCATTCTGCTAAACCTGCAGGGCAAACCGCAGTTCAAGCGAGTAGCCAAAGCTACTTACGCCCTGGCCGAATAAGCACAAGAGAATACCAGTGTGCCATCTACCGCTGGTGGTAGCTTAAGCGTATAATTGAGCCAAGAAACTATGATACTGCGCCGTAAAAGTAGAAAAGTGCGAATGCACCACGAGCATTGTCTTTTGATGCTCGAGATCCCGCGCGAAAACGATAAGAAAGAACTGGCCGCTGAGCAGATGCTGGCCGCCCTGCACGGTATTTTACGCTCCAAGCGTGAGCTGCGACTGTCAGGCACACTGCAGGAGCATATCAGCCTGGAGATCGCCGCCAAAGGCCAGCGCATCCGCTTTTACATCTGGACGCCCAAGCACCTGCAAGCCTTTGTCGAAGGCCAGATTTATGCCCAGTATCCGACTGTTCAAATTACCGAAGTTGAGGAAGACTATTCAGAACGCCAATTAGCACAGGAGGTTATCCATACTGCTGAGCTAACCCTAAGCGAAAACGAAACCATGCCGATTAAAACTTTCCCTAGCTTTGAGGTCGACCCCCTGGCATCTATCACAGCCACCCTGGCCAAGCTAGACAAAGAGAGTGAGGAGATGTGGATCCAGATTATGGCCCGGCCGATTGCCGACGATTGGCACCGCCGCGGCGCTAAAATGGTGGCCCGTATCCGAGGGGGCAGGGGAGTAATTGGGGCTGGTGGTACCGCCACGCTTAATTATGCCGGGCAAGCCTTTGCAGCCTTAATTCGTCCGCCAGAAGGTGGCGGCAAAGAAGGTGGAACTGCCGCTTTGGAATTATCGGAGCGGGATAAGGCCAGGATAACGGCCATTGAAACCAAAACTCAGAAACTGGGCTACCAGGTTAAAATCCGTCTGATGTATGCTGGCAATGATTCCAGAACCGCCCGGCTGCGCATGCAGGCGCTAGTCGGAGCTTTCAAGCAGTTCAATACTACTAACCTAAATGGCTTTAAGATCAAAAGCACCAGTTTTAAACAAGACAAACAGCTGGAGTACCAGACCCGTTTTTTCATCGATCACGGCTTTATCTTAAACATCGAAGAACTAGCCAGCTTGTTCCACTTGCCACACACTACGGTTGAGACACCCAGCATCGTCTGGGCCACCACTAAAACGGCTGAGCCGCCAGCCAATATCCCAATCGCTGAGCTCGGGTACGAGGAAGGAATCAGCTTGTTCGGTGTCACCAACTTCCGGGGCGATAACACTGTCTTTGGTATCCGTCGCGGTGACCGCGACCGCCATATATATATCCTGGGCCAGACCGGCACTGGTAAGTCCGGCGCCCTAGAACTGCTAACTATTTCTGATATTTACTACAACAAGGGTTTTGCCGTCATTGACCCTCACGGCGATTATGCCCAACACGTCCTGAAATTTATACCCGCTAACAGAATTGATGATGTTGTTTACTTTAACCCAGCCGATACTGACTATCCGATTGGCTTTAACCCACTGGAAATCAGTGACCCGTCGCTTAAAGGCCACATTAGCTCACAGGTAGTCGGCGTGCTGAAAAAACTGTTTGCCGAAAGCTGGGGTCCACGCTTGGAATATATACTGCGCTACACACTGCTCGCGCTGTTGGATTTCCCCAACTCGACCATGCTGGATATCACCCGGATGCTGACTGACCGCCATTTCCGGGCTGATGTCATCAAGTACGTTGACGACCCGGTGGTTAAGAACTTTTGGACTAAGGAGTTTGCTAGCTGGAACGACAAATTCGCTTCTGAAGCCGTAGCGCCGGTACTTAATAAGGTCGGAGCCTTCGTGGCCAACCCCATGATTAGAAACATTGTCGGCCAACCTAAAAGCACCTTTGACATCCGCCAAATAATGGACGAGGGTAAGATCTTAATCGTTAACTTAAGCCGTGGCTTAATGGGTGAGGACAATGCTGGTATCTTAGGGTCTTTGATGGTTACCAAGATCCAGCTAGCCGCCATGGGCAGGGCAGATATGCCCGAAGCTAAGCGCACACCATTTTATCTTTACGTCGATGAGTTTCAGAACTTTGCCACCGAGTCATTCGCCACTATCCTATCCGAGGCCCGTAAATACGGCCTTAATCTAACCGTCGCCAACCAATACATTTCGCAAATGGGCGAGGAAGTCCGTGGCGCTGTTTTTGGCAACGTCGGTACCGTCATGAGCTTTAGGGTCAGCCCCGATGACGCGCCGTTCCTGCAAAAATATTTTGAGCCGGAGTTTGAAGCGGCTAACCTTATTCAACAGCATTCACGTTTTTTTGTAATTAGCATGATGATTGATGGCGAGAAGGCTCCAGCCTTTTCGGCCAAGACCCTGAACTTACCGCAGCCACCGGACGATAATTCCGCTCAGATTATTGAGCTAACGCGCCAGCGTTACAGCCGTAATAAAATTGAAGTTGAAGCCAGGGTTCGCGAGACCGCGGGTCTGCCGGACATAGTTAGGGTAGATGCCGCACCAAAGTCTAATCCTCAGACCAAACCAACACCCCGTGAGCAAATAGTCAAGCTAGCCACCGGCCTTACGCACCCAGATAAGCCAGCCAGCCCAGAAACTACTCAGCCCACTAGGCGTAAGCGCTCCAGGCGCCGTAAAGCTTCGGCTGGGCAGGCGCAGCCACCAGCCCAAGCATCTGGCACTAAACCACGAGCTGAGGCTTCCGGCGACGAGCAAGTCATTCGGCTACGCTAACCTAGCCGAACAGCAATTAAATTAATAAAATCATATAAGAACATTTTACGAACACGCTTGGTCGTAGACAATGAATAGGCCTTAGAAGCATAAGGCAGTAGTGAGCAGGTTAAATAATAGTTAGTTAAATAATTGAAAATTAAAAATTCGAAAAAGTAGAGTGATTAGAGCTGGAGGGAATATAGTTTCCGAGACCTAGACCACATGTCGCACATTGTATATTTGGCGACAGTATATATTTCTATAAGAGATGACTGTATTACCCCCCTAACAGGGGAGCTTTTGTTCAGTTATCTAATAATGGGCATTTTATTGCTTTGCACTGCCTCTATGTATCTCTAATTATTTGCGCTGCTGCTATATCCTAACTACGTCGTAAAATTCTGTGAAAAGTCTAAAAGTTATCCACAGGCTCCATTATATATTTGACTTTTGGCTCTTTCGTATCTTTATATATTTTTCCCTGCTTTTCCGCTTTTGAATACAAAATTTGACTTTTGGTTAATCTCACTGCCCCGTATGTTTTTTAGGTATTTATTAATTTATACTCACTGAACAAAATACGAACTAAAGCAGGGTATATTAGTTGTTTTACTTGTAATATATTTTACCGGCCACCCGGACATCTAGGTACTGGCTGGGCGGGCTGCCCTCGCTATCAAACTTATGTTTAGCCGCCAGGTACTGCCCTGCCTGGATAAGCACATCACCATTAAGATCAAACTTGACAAAGTAGGCAATGCCTTCAGTCCGTAGATCCAGCTCAGAT
>Ga0209343_10008958_pt1 | contig 11544 bp, 4 predicted proteins | sample RifCSPlowO2_02_FD_184026 | JGI IMG/M metagenome (GOLD analysis project Ga0209343, IMG submission 184026) | Groundwater microbial communities from Rifle, Colorado - Rifle CSP2_plank lowO2_0.2 (SPAdes) (version 2) | ecosystem: Environmental > Aquatic > Deep subsurface > Groundwater | place: Rifle... | reverse complement strand
ACGATGAAGGAGGAACTGCCGCCGCTCGCGCTTCCGAAGCGCGAATACATGGAGCGCGCGCGCAAGGTGTGGGAGGAGCTTGGGCTGCAGAAACTGCGCCCGCAATCGCCGTGGTTCAGTTCAGCCGACGGCGACTGGCTGCCACAGTGGGAAGAAGCCGCCAAGCGCGCGACGGAGGGACACTATCTCGAGAACGGCCGCATCAGCGAGAAACTCAAGCGCACCGGCCTCAAGCCCGAAACGCGCTTCCGGCCGGATGAGGAGCAGTAGGCCGCAAGCCACTCCTATTACGGCGGCGCAGGCAGGCAAGGCATCTGATACTCGCCGTGCTAGCATCTTGACGGTCGGGAAGCAAGCACCGTGCGGCTCGGCGAAGCCGAGGCCCGCACTCGCGTTCCCTTCCTCTCTGAGGGAAAACTGACATGGCGGCATGACAACAATCCAAGGGAGCAGTGAACACAGCCATTAAATTTGACCTGGATTTGGCGCCCGCGGACATCCAGACGCTGGCGAGCGCGGACGCCGTTGCGGCGTTCTTCGCGAGGCTTGGCTACGACACCAACGCCCGCACGGTTCAGACTCCAGGCAACCTCGGCATCACTGCAGAGGGCACGCTCCGCCCGATCCGGCGCATCGAGTTGATCGCCGATCAGGAGGAATTGTTTCAGGTCTATCTCTTCGAGCTTGCGAGCGTCACGATCGCGCAGACGCGCGCGCTTGCCCGTGCGTTCCGCAACCGCGCGGGGAATTTCCTGCTGGTCCTTACCAGCGACTACAAACACCTCGACTTCGTGCTACTGGAGCGCTTTCTGCCGCCGGCGGCGGACGGCACCATCGGCGAGCGCCAGGTCGGCATCCGGCCGCGGGTGCTTACGGTCGAGCGGCGCAAACCGGGGCGGCGCAATCTGCGCGTGCTCAAGCGCCTCACCTGGACCGAGACTGACGGGTTCGCCCAGCACGAAAAGCTCATTGCCGCCTACGCCGTTGCCGACTGGTCCGAGGAGCACTTCAACAACCGGGCGCTGTTCTCCGACTACTTCCTGCTGGAGCGGTTGCAGGAGTTTCCCGAGTGGCGGGAAGACCCGAAACCTGCGTACCTCGCGCTGCGCGAGCTTTACCTGGGTGCGGCCGCTCGATTCGCCGGCAAGCCCTGCGCGGAACTCAAACGCGGTCTGATCGATCGCGCCCTCGTTACGCTCGGCTTCGATGCGCGCCCCGGCAAGCCGGCGGCGAGCCACGAAACGGCCGATTACCAGCTTTTCGCGCCGGGCGGCGGGGAGCCGCTTGCATCATTGCTCGTTTATCCGTGGGCGCGCGCCCTCGACGGCAAGGACGACACGCGCGACACCGAAACGCCCGACGAGAACCCCGGCGCGATCGTCGTCAGCCTGCTGGAGAAAAACGAAGTCCCCTGGGTGATCGTCACCAACGGGCGGCTGTGGCGGCTCTACGCGCGGCAGACCCACTCGCGCGCGACCAACTACTACGAGCTCGATACGGAGGAACTCCTCTCCGATTCGGGCGCGCCGGTCACCGATCCCGGCGAAGCCTTCCGCTATTTCTGGCTGCTGTTCCGCTGTGCCGCCTTCGAGAAGCGCCCCGCGCAGCGCGAGGGCAAGGCCGTCGAACTGTCGCTCCTCGATCGCCTGCTGCTGGAAAGCGAAGACTACGCCAAGGAACTGGGCAGCCGGCTGAAGGATCGCGTGTTCGAGGATGTCTTCCCGCATCTCGCGCACGGCTTCGTTGAGCACCTGCGCGCGCAGGCGGGATCGAGAGCCGTCTCCCAGGTGCAACTCGACGAAATCTATCACGGCACGCTGACGCTGCTCTATCGGTTGCTGTTCCTGCTCTACGCCGAAGCGCGCGACCTGCTGCCGGTGCGCGAGGTGCGCGGCTACTGGGAAGCAAGTTTCACGCGGTTGAAGCGCGAGATTGCCGAACACGCGGGCGACATCGACGACGAAGTCGCTGAAAAGCTGAAGAAATCCTATCGCGACGACTCTTACGCGCTGTGGGAACGGCTCGCACGGCTCTTCACGGTCATCGACCACGGCGAAGCCGCGCTCAACGTGCCTTTCTACAACGGCGGGCTGTTCCTGACCGATCCCGAGAAGGACGACGACACCCCGGAAGCGGCAGCCGCGCGCTTTCTCGCAACGCACAAGGTGGCCGATCGCGATCTCGCGCGTGCGCTCGACCTGCTGTCGCGCACCGTGGACGACAAGCGCCACAGCCTGGTGTTCATCGACTACAAGTCGTTGGGCGTGCGCCAGCTTGGCTCGATCTACGAGGGGCTGCTCGAATTCAAACTGCTCATCGCCGGCGAGAAGCTCGCGATTGTGAAGGAGAAGGGCCGCGAGGTTTACCAGCCCATCACGGAGTTGGACGAGAAAGCGCAGGAGCGCGCCGAGCGCGCCGGCCGCATCCTGAAACGGGGTACGGAATATCTCGCGAACGACAAGCGCGAGCGGAAAGCGAGCGGTTCCTACTACACGCCAGACCAGCCCGTCGAGTACATCGTCGAGCACGCGGTCGGTCCGGTGCTGGAGGAGAAGTTCGCGAAGATGCGCCCGAAACTGCGCACGGCGCAGGCGGAACGCAAGGCATTCTTCGACAAACAGAAGGCGTTGGAAGCCCGCGGCATCAAGCCCGATGTTGCGTCCAAGGCGGATCGCATCGGCGAGGAACTGGTGGACGAACTGTTCGACGTCAAGGTGCTCGACTTGGCGATGGGTTCGGGGCACTTTCTCGTCGAGGTGGTGGATTTCATCACCGACCGCATGCTCGCGTTCCTTAATGCCTTCCCTTGGAATCCGGTGCAGGCGTATCTCGCGCGCATGCGCGCCGCGATCCTCGCCGAGGCCGAGCAGCAGAGTGTGACGCTCGACCCGGCGAAGCTCACCGACGTGAACCTCCTGAAGCGCCACGTGCTCAAGCGCTGTATCTACGGCGTTGACCTGAATCCGATGGCCGTCGAGTTGGCCAAGGTGTCGCTGTGGCTCGACTGCTTCACCCTTGGCGCGCCGCTGTCCTTTCTCGACCACCACCTGCGCTGCGGCAACTCGCTCATCGGCATCACCGAAAAGCAGTTCGAGGAATCACAGAGCGGACAGCTCAACCTACTCGCAGGCTCGCAGTATGCGGGGGCCAAGATGGCGGTCGGCGCGATGATCGAGGTCGGCATTCTGCCCGACATTACGCCGGACCAGACGCGCGAGTCACGCCGCCATTACTCGATTGCCGTCGAAGCGCTCGCCCCCGTGAAGCGCCTGTTCGATGTGTATACGAGTCAATGGTTTGGCAACGAGCCCAGTACGGTTGGAAAAGGGAAAAAGCGCGCCGAGCACAACCCGGCGCTGGAGTTTCTCCGCGATCCTGCCTGCGAGGAGTGGGCTCAATGCCCGGCGAAAGCCAAATTGCCTGAGCTTTTTCGCAAGGTCGCCGACACCGCGCTCGATGCGGGCCGCAAGTACCGTTTTTTCCACTGGGAACTGGAGTTTCCGGAGGTGTTCTTCGGCCCGCGGCCAGGGACAACGCAGGTTATTGAGCGATTGGATGGGGCCGGATTTGACGCAGTGGTCGGAAATCCTCCTTATGACGTCCTTGCGGAGGAAGAGCTTGGGTACGACATTTCGAGTGAACTGGAATACTTCGAGGCGAAGCCCGCGTTTCGACCAGCGATACGAGGCAAGAAGAATCTTTACAAGCTTTTTGTCTGCCGGGGACGTGAAGTCGCGGCCGCAAGAGGTACGCTATCGTTCATCGTACCGATGGCAATTCTCGGCGATGATCAGGCGGCAGGCATCCGCCGGTCCATGCTTGTCGAAACCCAGATACTTGCCGTAGAGGCCTTTCCACAGAAAGACGATGATGCGAACCGGGTGTTTGCCGAGGCGAAGCTCTCCACCGCACTGTTCGTTTGCCGTTCCGGCGCCGGCACCGCGCCGTTCACCGTCCGCACGCACCCTGGTAAGCAGATTGAGTTGGATTCTCCATCAGTCAGACTGACGACGGCTAACATCCTTAGATTCGACAATGACAACACGCCGATACTCACCTGTTCGCAGCGGGATTGGGACATCGCATCGAGAGTGGTCTCGAGTCCACGGGTCGTCAGGCTTGGTGACTACTGCCGTGCCCAACAGGGTGAAGTCAACGAAACCAGTGATGGGAAGCGCGGCTTCGTCTCGTACAACGCCAAAGATGGACCCGAGATTTTGCGCGGAGCGAATATCTGCCTTTACGTACTGCGCGAGGCCTCTCAAGGTGAGTCTATCTATTTGCGTGAGAAGAAGTTTCTGAAGGGCAAGCCCGACAGTGAGAAGGCGCGCCACCATGAGCATCTGAGGATAGGTTGGCAGGAGAGTGCGGCGCAAAATAATTTTCGACGAATAATTGCGGCGCCCATCCCACGTGGGCGTTACTGTAATCACAAGATCAACTACATGCCGGCGAATGAGATGAATCTAGAGCCGGATTTCGTCCTAGCGCTGATGAATAGCGCGCTTTACGACTGGTTTTTTAGGCTGACGAGCACAAGCGCAAGTGTCAGCCATTACCAGATTGTCAAACTGCCAGCACCGACGGTCGTTGATCGGCCGAACGTCAGTGGCTGGCGTGAACTTGTCGCGAAAGCCCGTTGGGAGGAGCTTACGGAAAGGTTGTGCGGCGCATTTGATGTGGCGGGCGAGATGCCACGCGAAGTGGTCACCGTCATTTCCGCGCTCAGTCGCCGCATCCAGGAAATCGAAGCACGGCGTGTTCTGGCACGCCGTGCTGACCGCTCGTCGCTCGCGGCCGAAAGTGCGCCACTTCAAGAAATAATCGATTCAGTGTTGTTTCGGTGCTTTGGCCTATCCGTTGACGAAGGCAAGTACGTATTTCAACGCCTTAACGAGATGTTGTAGCGTAAGAATGCAAGAAACTGTAGCGCCAAAGCCATTTATCCGATTGAACGGCGGACCACGGCAGTGGAATCAGCTCTGATTGGACATTGAGCAGGTGGACGCAAATTCCGTACGCGGTAGATCGAGCTAACCCTGTAGAATATTGATAGGAGACCAAGCCCGTGCCCCGTGCAGATCTCATTGTAAACTTGGTCAAAGCTGGCAGCGAAGGCGATCAACAGTTATTCCGTACAACTGTTGAGGCAATCGCGGCTGAAGAACGTGCCAAACACCATCACCAGCTCGCAGACAAACTGGAGGCAAATCTTCGTGTTGCTGCAGCTCGGCCACGCGCACCGGAAGTAGTGCGCTCATACGATGGGGGGCACGGCGGGCTGCTGTACGAGGTTCAGCCACGGCGTTCTCTGGAATCGCTCCTGCTTGAAACAGAGATAAAGCGGGCTGCTACGGAACTTGTCGAGGAGCAGACGCGACGTGACCTGCTGCGGTCATATGGTCTGGAGCCCCGTCATCGTGTGCTGCTTTCCGGGCCGCCCGGCAACGGAAAAACCTCACTTGCCGAAGCACTTGCAACAGAGTTGTTAATGCCGTTGTTTGTCGTGCGGTACGAAGCCGTAATCGGGAGCTTCCTCGGTGAAACGAGCGGGCGCTTGAAGCGTTTGTTTGATTTTGTCCGTACTCACCAGTGTGTGCTTTTCTTCGATGAGTTTGACACGCTGGGCAAGGAACGCGGCGATACGCATGAGACCGGAGAAATCAAGCGGGTTGTAAGCTCTCTGCTGTTGCAGATCGATGCGTTACCAAGCCATGTGGTGGTTGTAACTGCCACAAATCACGCGGAACTTCTGGATCGCGCCGTTTGGCGACGGTTCCAAGTACAACTGCATCTACCGGCACCGACTCTCGCGCAAAAGGAGGCGTGGTTTAAACGGTTCGAGGAACGAGTCGCTACGCAACTTGGGATGCCTGTGAAATCTCTTGCGATGCGGCTGCGTGCGACAAGTTACTCTGACTTGGAACAATTCTGCGAAGACGTACATCGCCGTTACGTTCTTGCACTACCTCAAGCGAATCTCAAGTCGATCATTGGTGAACGGCTGAGGCAGTGGCAGCGTCGCGCTTTAGTCGGCCGGTAACAAGACATTAGCAACCGGACGGATGCCTGAAGACTATCCGCTGCTGTTGTTTCCAGCGCCCGCCACCGCGGACCGAAATAATAAGGGCGGCGGGGGCGCCGGATTTGCACGTCCCTCCGGCGCGAGACAAGGCGCCCGTCTCACGCCGAGATTTACCACGCTGCAGGCAGCGTTCGAGGCCGAACGTCTGCGACTTCAACACGTAGCTCCCGCAGAGAATCCAGAATTCGTCGTCGTATTTGAGACGGTCGGCACGGTCGAAAACTTCACCAAAGCAGTCGCCAAGGTTCCAGGCCTGGAATGGCTGCTCGAATTTGCTCTCGACCAAATCGCACCAGATCAGGATTTCTTCGTCGAAGACAAGCCGGACAAGACGCTTTCTGGGCGCCTATTTTTACTCGGTACTAACCAGCAGGCCTTGATGGAGATTCTTTCGCTCTGGGAGCGCTTCAAAAACGATCCTTCGAAAAAGTTTCCGATGGGATTGGCACCGTGGAAGCACGTATTCGAGCAACTGAAAGACGTGCGGCGGTGGAGTGTCCAGGACCGGATTGGCGCTGACGTTAAAGCGTACTGGGAGGATGAGATAGGCGCTGCTCCACAAAGCGTGAGGTTTGAGGTAGAAGCGTGGTGTTACCGCTCAGCGGCAAGAAACAACGAAGTGTCCAGCAAGATTGAGGCTCTGGTCCGGGGTGAAGGGGGGCAAGTAGTAGGCCGAGCGTTAATACCTGAGATTGCTTATCACGGATTTCTGGTTGACCTACCGACGCGGTTGATCGAGCGCATTCTGGCGGGCGAGGAAGCTGCACTCGCGCTGTCTGATCGAATTATGTACTTCAGGCCCCGGGCTCAGTCAGTCGTCGCCCAGCAGCCAGCTGCCGAAGCCTCAGCTGCACCAGCCGTCATCGGTGAAATTGCCGGGGATCCTGTTGTCGCGCTCCTCGATGGATTCCCTCTACAAAACCACTCGCTCTTGGCAGGTCGGCTGGTCATTGATGATCCTGACGGATGGGAGGCGGACTATCAGGCCAAGGATCGAGTGCATGGCACGGCAATGGCATCGCTCATTATTCACGGTGAGCTCGACGCCGTGTCCCAGCCCCTTGACCGTGCAATATACGTCCGTCCCGTACTGCGGCCCGATCCAACTGATGGGCGACCTCGGCGTGAGGAGCGAACACCGAGTGATGTTTTGTTGATCGACCTGATTCATCGTGCTGTTACGCGTATCTGTGCAGGCGATGCAAATCAGCCACCGATAGCACCCTCGGTTAAGGTCATCAATCTGTCGATAGGCGATGAATCTCGCATGTTCGAGCATGGCCTTTCACCGTGGGCGCGACTACTTGACTGGCTCGCGTTCAAGTATCGCGTGCTGTTTATTGTTAGCACGGGTAACTGCGATGGCAGATTGCGACTAGCGACGCCTCACGGCACATTGGGTGGCCTAGCTGACGTCAATCGCCGTAACCTTGCGCTTGAAGCATTATTGTTGTCCGATGTTGATCGCCGCTTGATTGCCCCAGCTGAGGCGATCAACGTACTAACTGTCGGCGCACAGCATTTTGATAACGCGCAACCTCCATTGATGCTCGACCGATTCGATCTTTTCGATAGCCGTGGGCCGAGCCCATACTCTCGAATAGGCCACGGGTTCCGACGCGCTGTTAAACCTGAAATCCTTATGCCAGGCGGCCGAATCCTATATCGCGAGCAACCTATCGGGCCTCAGGATGTGACGATTGTCGAAACTGTTGCCGCGCTTGCTGCTCCCGGGCACAAGGTGGCGGCTCCACCCGGGCAGGGTTTACCGAATGCTACGGAGTATTGCCGGGGGACGAGCAATTCGGCAGCTCTGGCGACCCGCGCTGCGGCGCGGGCGTTCAATGTCATTGGCGCGTTGCGCGCTACGCAGCCTGACGCGCTGCCTGGGCACTTCGACGCCATCATGATCAAAGCATTGCTAGCCCACGGCACTAGATGGGACGATCTGTCAGATCACTTGCTCGCGTTTCGACCAGATATCACAGATCGGCGTGGACAAAGGGAGTTCGTTGCACGCTGGCTTGGTTACGGGCCAGCCGACGTTGATCGCGCGTTAACGTGTGCGGACCAACGGGCGACTCTCGTGGGCGTTGGCGAAGTGGGGCAGGATGAAGCCTTGATTTTCGGGACACCGCTGCCACCAAGTCTTTCCGCGCAACCAGTCTTACGTCGGCTCGTTGTGACGTTGGCGTGGCTCTCGCCGACTAACGCGGCGCATCAGGCGTATCGAAGCGCGCGGCTCTGGGTATCGCCTCCGCAAGAGGAGCTTCGCGTAAAGCGTATCGAATGCGTTCATGACCAAGCCCAACGCGGTACCTTGCAGCATGACGTGCTTAAAGGGGAAGACGCGGTGGCGTTCGTCGATGGCGCTCGAATTCAGCTCAAGGTCAATTGTGCCGCTGACGCCGGCGATTTTGACAATAAGATTCCCTTTGCGCTTTGCGTTTCATTAGAGGTGCCGGTAGAAACGGCCATCCCGATTTATCAGGAGATTCGTGCGCGAGTCGCACCGGCTGTGCAAGTTCAGGCGTAAAGCTAGCATGGTGCAAACTGTCAACATCCGCCAATTCAAGAATAACCCCTCGGGTGCCTTGCGAATGGCGCGCAAAGCGCCGGTAGTGGTCATGAGCAGGGATCAACCGAAGGCGGTTCTGATTCACCTTGACAACAAGGGACTACTCCGAGAGCCGGAAGTGCGGCTCGCGCTCGCGACTGCCCTCTACCGGAGCGAATGCGTGTCTCTTGGACGGGGAGCAAAGATCGCTGACATCCCACTCGTTGATTTCATGCAGTACGTGTCACGGCGCAAGATCCCGGTGATCCGTGGCGACGCGAAGACGATACGCGAAGATATGAAGAACATCGAGAAGTGGCGCAAGAGGTGCTAGCGTTGCCTGCCGCTTAATGTTGATTCGAGGACGTGGATGCAACTCGGCTACTGGCGTGATCGGGCGACAAGAAGGTGTTGAGCCATGCGCATTCCCTACGTCATCGATAACGAGCAGTATCGGCTTGCCGACATACTGAACGAGCTGCTCGCCGGCCATGCTGGACGGTCGCTGGATGTCGCGACTGCCTACTTCACGGTGGGCGGGTATGCACAGGTGCGCGAGCGGATCGCGGCTCTCGGCAGCTTCCGGCTGCTGCTCGGCGCCGAGCCAACGCACGGCGAGAATGTCGGCCTGCATCCCGACGCGGGGATTGTGAAAGGGCTGATGAAGCGCGATCTCGACGAACTGCCCTTCGACGAGGCGACGCTGCGGCTGGTCGAGGACCTGATCGCGTGGCTTCGCGAGGCGAAAGTCGAGGTCCGATTGCACGCGGAGGGGTTCCTGCACGCCAAGTGCTGGCTCTTCTACGGCGACCGTCCGGGACAGCCCGCGCTCTTCGACCGCTTCCGGCCGGTGGCGGCGATCGTCGGCTCTTCCAACTTTACCGCGCCGGGGCTTACTTCCAATCGCGAGTTGAATCTGTCCCACAAGGTGCTGCTCGAACCCGACGAAGTCGAGGACCGGGACGCGGCGCTCGCGGTGAAATACCTCGCCGAGCAGGCGGGAAACGAGCGCATCGCGCCGCGCGACCGCCAGCTCGTGAAAAGCGAAGTCGGGGCGCGCGCCATCATCGAGCTGGAGAAGTGGTACCTGCGCCAGTGGGAGGCAAGCGGGGACTTCAAGGAGGAATTGATCGCGCTGCTCGATGCTTCCAAGTTCGGACGCGTCGAATACACGCCGTGGCAGGTTTATCTCAAGGCGCTCTACGAATATTTCCGCGACGACCTCGAGGGCGAGGAAATACCGGCGACGCGCTCGGCGGTGGAGCTTTCCGAGTTTCAGGAAGACGCGGTCAAGCGCGCCCGCAAGATTCTCGCCCGCTACGACGGCGTGATGGTGGCCGACTCGGTGGGGCTCGGCAAGACCTGGATCGGCAAGAAGCTGCTCGAAGACTACGCCTACCACTTGCGACAGAAGGCGCTCGTGGTGTGTCCCGCGGCGCTGCGCGAGATGTGGGAGCGCGAGCTTGGGGAGGCGACCATTTCGGTTACGGTGCTATCGCAGGAAGAGCTGGGGCGGGAGACCTTCGACCCGCACCCGTACAACGATTGCGACGTGGTGCTGGTGGACGAAGCGCATAACTTCCGCAATCCGAACGCCAACCGCTATGGCAACTTGGAGCGGGTGCTCGGCGGCAACAGCGGCCGGGGACGGGACGGCGCGCGCAAGAAAGTAATTCTGCTGACTGCTACCCCGATCAACAACGATCTCTTCGACCTCCACAATCAGATCGCGCTGATCACCCGTGGCGACCGCAGCTACTTCGCCGCCGCCGGCATCGGCGATCTCTACCGCTATTTCCTGCACGCGCGAAGGCTGACCCGCAGGCAGGAGCAGGGCCTCGCACTCTACAATCTGCTCGAAGAGGTGGTGATTCGCCGCACGCGCCCGTTCGTGCGCCGGGCGTATCCGGAAGCGACGATCCGCGGCAAGGTCATCCATTTCCCTGAGCGGAAGCTGCGCACCGTTCAGTACAACCTCGAAGCCACCTACGGCGGCATCTACGAGGAGGTCGTGGCCGGCGTCGAGAGCCTGGTGTTGGCGCCCTATAAGCTGGAAACGTTCAAGAAGAAGGGTGTCGCGCGCGACGAATTCGAGGAAGGCCGCGAGCAGGCGCTGGTTGGCATCTTCAAGAGCCGGTATCTGAAACGCTTCGAGTCGAGCATCGAGGCCTTCCGCATCAGCGTGCGGCGGGCGCTCGCGTTTCTCAATACCTTCGAGACCTACCTGCTCGACAGCAAGCTGCTCAAGTCGAGCGACTTCCATCGCGCAATCGCGTACCTGTCGCGCGAGGACGAGGAGGACGACGCGACGCCGGGCTCGCTCGCCGACGAACTGGATGAAAACGAGGACGCCCGCCGGCTGCTGGAGCGCATGGCGACGGTCAATACTGGCGACTACGAGCTGCGCAGCATCGACCGGGCGGTGAAGCATGACGTCAAGGTGCTGACCCGCATCTGGGACCGGGTGAAGGGCATCACGCCCGAGAAGGACGCCAAGCTCCAGCGCTTGAAGGATCTGCTGCGCGGTGACCTCAAGGGCCGCAAAGTGCTGGTCTTCACCTACTACAAGGACACTGCGCGTTATCTCTATCGGCATCTCGGGCACCCGGAGAACGCACAGGCGCAGGCCTTCTGCTCTGAACTGGGCGGGCTCAGCGTGCGCCGCATGGACAGCGGCGCGGATGCGAAGGAGCGCCTGCGCATCGTCGAAGCCTTCGCACCGATGTCGAACGGGCGTCCGGATTGGGCGGGCACCGAACGCGAAATCGATCTGCTGATCTCCACCGACGTGCTGTCGGAAGGGCAGAACCTGCAGGACTGCGGGCTGCTGCTCAATTACGACCTGCACTGGAATCCGACGCGGATGGTGCAGCGCGCGGGGCGCATCGACCGCATCGGCTCC
>Ga0209343_10008955_pt1 | contig 11545 bp, 7 predicted proteins | sample RifCSPlowO2_02_FD_184026 | JGI IMG/M metagenome (GOLD analysis project Ga0209343, IMG submission 184026) | Groundwater microbial communities from Rifle, Colorado - Rifle CSP2_plank lowO2_0.2 (SPAdes) (version 2) | ecosystem: Environmental > Aquatic > Deep subsurface > Groundwater | place: Rifle... | reverse complement strand
AAGTAACGGCACAACGTTAAAACCCTACTTCCTTGCCGGCTTACTCTTTGGTCTTCTTGCTATTACTCGCCCCGAGGGTGCCGCGTTTATAGGCGCAATCTTTGTTTATGAGTTCAGCCGCGCTGTTTTAAAAAAGAAAGTCTCCTGGAAAGGAGCGCTGCTCACCCTCGTTGTTTTTGGCATCCTGCTCGCAGCGCTGCTGCTCTGGCGCTACACCACCTATGGAGAGCTATTACCTACCACTGTCTCAGCCAAAACCGGCGATCTCCAACAACAGATCAAACACGGATATAGCTATGTCGCTCGTTTCACCCTCGATTATTTGTATCTAGTCATTCCTTACTTGCTCGCGACCATCCTGCTCATTTCACGCGGTGGAATGGGGGGGTGGTGGGCTTGGATTGCACTTATCTTCGTTGGTGGTTACACCGCATTCAACTTGCTAGTAGGCGGTGACTGGATGATTGGCTATCGCTTCATGATGCCAATCACCCCATTATTAATTGCAGCCCCCGCCCTGGCCTTGCAAAACTTCAAGCTTGGCTCTCCGCTAGCCGTTATCGGTTTCGCTGCGTATTCGTTTTGGCTATCAAGCCAACTGCATGGTGTTGCTATCAGCGAACGACTTGCAACCGAAGGTGACGTCATCATGGGCAAACATATTGCTTCGATGAACTTGCCAGCCGACAGCAAAATCGCGGTGGTGGACGCTGGAGCCATTCCGTATTACTCGGGCCTGCCGACCATAGACATGGTTGGTTTAAACAACAAACATATTTCTAAAGTGCCGGGTGGTTTCATGGCGAAGTGGGACAACGACTATGTTTTGTCCGAAAAACCAACCATCATCCAGTTGCATACTTATACCAATTCCGCCAGCAAGGAACTCGTGCCTTCAGAGGATTTCCGTGGCACGCAGTTACTTTTTTATACTGAAGAATTTCAGCGTTGGTACGAGCTTGATCCAAAGTCGATAATTCCGCATTTATTTATCCGTCGCGCGCAACCATTAAAGCAGACGGAAAATGTCTATGGATTCCAGGCACAAGCTCACCTTGATAGTGAAAGTTCACTGCTATCATTGAATTTGGAAAAAACCGGAGCAGGGACCTGGTCTACCAATACGGTAAGCTGGCAAGTTATTGTTATGACCAATGACGGGAAAAATATTTCCCAGCAGTTCGTTGCTCTACCAAAATCCATGAAGCAAGGCGATAACAGTCAACTTACTGTACAGCTTCCTAAATTCAATGAGAGTAGTTATCGGATACTGGCATGCCCAATTCTGCATGAAACAGTGAAGTTCCCACAGTGCAACTCAGGCTACGCTGTCGATTTGTTACCGCCGCAGAAAAAAGAACCTGTGCTCGGGCAGATCTCATTTATGGACCCACGCCTCGGCTTCTCTGGATGGTCGACACCAGAACCCGCGCACATCTGGAGTCTAGGCGAGCACTCCTCGATCAGCTTTAGGTTAGATAATGCAACGAGGCTCGAAGGGCGCCTGTCGCTGCAGGCAGCATCTTTCGGATCACAGCAAGTAACCATCAAGCTAAATGGAACTGTCGTTTTTACTGGTCAACTAAATGGCGATCAATTGATCGACGTTGCCCAAGCACCTTATCGAGAAGGCGATAATTTGCTGGAGATAGCCACCCCAGGCGCCCACACACCCGGCAGTAATGACCACCGAGTATTAGGTCTCGCACTAAAGAGCCTAGCTGTACAGTAACCTCGCGTGCAGCGAGATAGCTCGGCGGAGGAAATGGTCCGAATCCGCAGCATTCTTTAAGTGCGCGACTGCAGTCGCGCAACATGCCTAAACAAGGCTCATTGGATGACTTTGACCATGCAAGACAAAACCTACTTTAAGGCCCTCGACGGGCTTCGTGGCTTGGCGGCCATCGCTGTAGCGCTGTTTCACTGGCTACTAAGTTTTGCCGGCTTTCTTGCTGTGGACTTCTTTCTGGTCCTCAGTGGCTTCATCCTGGCTCACCGCTACCTCTACTCCGACAGCCCGGTCAGCAGCGGGAAGTTCGTTCTCAGCCGTCTCGCTAGGCTATATCCGATGCATTTGTTCGCCCTGCTCAGCTATACACTGGTCTACACGCTGCTGGTCAAGGACATTCCGCGCTATCCAGACGGCACCCTATTTACCTTCCTCCAACAACTGACCATGACTCATAACATTGGCCTGAATCCTCACGGACAAACGTGGAACGTGCCGAGCTGGTCGATTTCCGTGGAGTTCTGGCTGAACTTGCTGTTCTTCTGCTGCATACGTCGTAATACCAGCAGCGTAGCCTTACTGCTGATGAGCGTTACCGGCCTAATGGTTATCTACAACCTGACCGGTCACATTGATACAACCTACCAAAATTATTTCCAGGTGCTCAATTCCGGCCTACTGCGCGGCTGGTCTTCCTTCGTGCTTGGTATCCTTGCCTATCGCGGCTGGCGGCTGATTCGAACGATAGAGTGGTCACCACTGATAATTCTGCTGGCAGAATGTGCGGTCTGTACGGCCGCATTAGCGCTGTTCTTCGCGCGCGGTGGTGATATGCGCCCCTTGGATATCTTTGCTCCTTTTGTCTTCGCCGCGCTTGTCGTGGTGTTCGCGCTGGAACAAGGGGTATTGGCCCGACTGGCTGCGAAACTGCAATGGTTCGGCAGCATTTCGTATTCCATCTACCTGAACCACTTAATTGTCTTGATGCTGGTGGATAGCGGGCTGACACGCCTAGGCCTCAGCCACGCGCAGCTAACCCCGCTCTACCTTGGAGGTCTGCTGCTCTGTTCCGCGATGACTTACCGTTGGATTGAGACACCAGGTAAGCGACTGATTATGAACCTCTGGGCAGCGTCTACTCTTACCAAAGAAACAAGCGCTAGTTGCAATACCAACAGAAAATAAATTCTACGAACCGCAATTCATAACACGACCACAACATTAGAAAACAAAAGTGAATGCGCGCATGCATGAAAATAAAAAAAATCGCGATATAGAAACACTCCGTGCGTGCGCAATACTATTTGTACTCATATCACACCTGCTGCATTTTACTCGAGATCTATTTCTAGACAAATTACCCCACTTACAACTATGGCAAGGAGTTGATCTTTTCTTTGTCATCTCAGGATTCTTAATCAGTAATTCGCTACTTTCCACGGTATCTAAATACAAGCAAGGATTATCCTGGAGACCAGCCTTGAAGGCTTTTTGGATACGCAGAGTATTCCGATTACTTCCTGCCGCTTGGTTGTGGATATTTATACCCATGGTTATGGCTGTTATTTGGCCCAACCACCCACTCGTCGGTTCTTTAGACACTGTCGCAAGAGATGCGCTCGCCGCACTGACTAATACAGCCAACTTTTACTGGGCTTACTGCATAGGGACAATACACTGGGGTGAATTTTGTAGTCGTCCTGCTATCTTGGGAGTCTACTGGAGCTTGTCTCAAGAGGAGCAATTTTATCTATTATTACCTTTGGCACTACTTCTTATTTCAAAGCGGGCATTAGTACCGCTCTTGGCGCTAGCGATTCTCACATTGCTGTTCATTGAACGGCCAGTATTCAGTTTGGGTTGGTATATACGACCAGACGGTCTGTTTTGGGGAGTGCTATTATCCCTTTGCAAAACAAAAACTACGCAATCTAGGCTCAGCCTACCTCTAAGCAGTAAACGCCTACTGTTCATAGCGCTAATAGCCGCATTAACGCTAGCGCCGTCAATTCTTTCAACCGTAACAAATCACTTATCCGCAATTGGTTTTATTTCAATAATAAGTGCGGCACTCGTCTGGCTATGCACTTCAGGGAAAACCCTAACGCCGCAAGGTTATACGGGGACAATATTGAACTGGCTAGGCTCACGTTCCTATGCTTTATACCTATCTCACTGGCCAACTTACTGCGCCATAAGAATGCTACTTATACCTGATAACAATACTGGCCAGCCTGATTATCTGGGGGGGGCTTTATTTATATTGCTTTGGTGCTTTAGCTGCATAGCAATATCAGAACTAACCTTTCGCTATATTGAAACACCATGCAGACTATACGGCTACAAGTTGGCCACTAGAAAAAAAATCATTAACCCGCAGAATCCAAAATCACAAACTCTTGAAAATATCAGACTGCAAGATTAATCGTCGCCGATTACCTCCCTACTTTTGGCAAATTTTCCAATTGATCCCGGCGACCTAGAACCACATAATCATACCCTGAACCTATCAGATTTTTAACCTCAGGCAAGGCCAGTCCTTGCACATCAATAATATCTCGACCTTTACTTTCTATGAGTGAGTTGACAACATATTTAATCTCGTAGTCCGCACCATACTTGTCACGCGTTAATCCCCAGCGCAAATCTAGATCTGGAATTGCCCAGGCCGCAATAAGAACAGGTCTTCGCAACAAGACATAATCGACATCATGTTTGAAATGACCAACAATGAATGGCTGTGGCGGCATATCTCGCTGTCCAATATGCCGATCATTCAAGCCCAGCATATCTAGAGTTGGCAGGTTCGAATAATAAGGCACCTTACCCGCAGCATCGATTGCCAGCAACGAATCAGGCTCCACCGCAGCCAAGAAGCGACCTAAATTATTCCACATATCATAATTCTTGCTTTGATACGCAAAACGCCCCCCCTGAAAAGCAACCAATAAACTTGCTAGAACGGCCGCCAAAGGCAGAATAATTTTGATCCATCTTGACTCTGTTCTTGAAGACATCAGCAGAGTGAAAAATATCCCGACAGGAAACACGGCAAGAAGGAAGCGCTCGTAATAAATATCGCCACCTATATAAAGAAAATAAAGCAGGGAAAAAACCAAATAAACCAGAGGGAATAGATTTTTACTGATAACACCTCGACACAACACTGCGGACATTATTGCAAGAGCCGCGTACAGGACAACACCATTGCAAATAGATTGACCATATAGAATTTGAAAGCCAACCTTAATACGCTCGAAAATATCCCCTGCTATTTTTGCGTGATAAGTATTTGCAATATAATCATTGTAATAAAAAATCCGCCATAAGGTATAAATTGACATGACCACGAAGACGAAGAGTGCAAGCCGGTAGCCAAGCCCTCTGCGTCCGTCCAGCCAAAGACACAAGGCGGCTAGTAAGGGTAGGATGAACCCATCTACACGACAAAGAATTGCAGCAAGTGCCGCAATACAGAGCCATGCAACGCGGGGCTTTGTTTGACTCAGAAGCGCCCAGGTCAAGAGAAACAGAAAAAGGACCAACATGCTTTCTAGGCCGGTTGCGGCGTTAGCCCACAGCGCTGGGGTGAGCGCTAGCATAGCGCTGCCAACCCAAGCGTATAACGTCCCAAACTCTCGCTTAATCAGATATTGAAATACGAAACAGCACGCGACAAGCAACATAGTATTGATGGTAAGACTGAAAAGATAAACGTGCTCATACCCCAAAAAAAAACCGGGCACCATCATCAACGTATAAAGAAAATTCGAGTAGCCCTCAACTGCTTCACCAGGGTTGAAAACCAATCCATTACCATTAAACAGATTTTCTGCATATCGATAACTAATGAATGCATCGTCAGATCCAAATGCATGACCGCTAGATGGCCAGGAGTATCCATATTTTGCATGTAGTGATACGCCGATAATGCAAAGTGCAGCTAAAAACAAGGCACCGGCTACAGTGCTTAGCTGTTCGATTTCGCGGTTCTTGGCATCACTGCGCATGAACTTGCTCCTTGCTCAGTCGAGTAATAGCGCAACCACTGTCCTGACTCTTGCGCGGATAACCATCCCAGTCATACACAGACAGATATGCCGGAAACATCGCGCTGTCGCACAGCACTCGGTAATCCACGCTACGCGCGGGAAAAACTTGCGTCACGCTGTGTGCAGAACCCGTCCAGCGCGCGCCGGAGCGGGCGAAATCAGCGAAGAAGTACGGCTCGACGCCGGAATAGCCAAACGAGACAGTGGTCTCCGGCGGCAAGCCAGCAATGAAGGCGCGAACTTTGTCGACTTCACTGGCGGGCAGGAAATCTCGGGACAACATCGACAGGCGTGGCTTGAGTGGGTCGAACTCCGCAGTACTACGGTTGCTGTAGAGGCCAAGCTGAGAAAACAACAGCAACCCGATAACCAAACAAACACCGCCAACCATTGGCCTCGCTACTGCGGCGCTGCTTGCCAACACACCGAGCGACAGCAGCCAAAAACCGAAGTTGTAGGCGAAGTAATACCACATGTTGTGGCCGTTCAAGGTCATGGCAATAAAAGCCACGCCATACAGCGACAACAAAGCCTCGGCGCCCAAACGACGATGCACCATAAGCTGCAAGCAAGGGATCAACATCAGCAGACCTAGCAGCATCCAACCTTCACGCCCCCCCATCACCGGCGAGCCCAGTTTGTAGGCGAACTGGAACTGCATGTCCTGCCAGAAGCCATCGATGTGCTTGATCACAAACAAACCATAACCAGCCAACGCCAGCACTGCGACAACCAGTGCCAGCAACTCTCCCGGACCGATGCTTAGGGTTTCTCGACGCAAAATCTTCCACCACACCAGCACACCGTAAGGCAGCAGGAAGTACACCGCGTTGTAGTGCACGGTCGCACCGAACAACACCAGCGCCAGCCCGAGGGCATACTTGCCGCGTAGCGCCGCCAGCAGCGAGAGAAGAAAGATCAGCGTGTATAACCCTTCCATTCGTGCAATGTTGGTAATCGCCAGCGAATAGGGCGAGAGGAAGGCCAACAATATCAACACCAGTGCTAGCATCTGCCGCCAGCCAGTGAGTGTGCTGCGAACGATGGCAAGCCCTACACCGAAGCAACCCAAATACAACAGTGTGGAAACCCAGCGGGAGATTTCAAAGCTATAGCCAAAAAGCTTGTAGACACCGGCCAATAGCAACATGTAACCCGGCGGCATCCACATCACCACCCGCTCGCTATTGAGTCCGTAGACGTAAAAACTGCCAGTACGACTGAACTCAAAAGCCTGCGAAGTGAAGGCTGTTTCGTCATTCCACGGAATTGGAAATTCGAAACCCAAGCCAATACGAATAAAGAGCACCACTGCAACCACCAGCGCCGCGCAAGCCAACATCGGCCAATACAGCTTGGCGAACGCCAAACTGCGGCCTGGCCGAAAAATAGAAAGCATCGGGGTAGTCCTTAGGAAGCGCTATTCAGGTTTGCGGGCAATAATCGCCTGACTCTTCGGCATAGCCGCGTCTAGAGCCTTCTTGATTCGTGCCCCATCGGGCATCGACAACAACATGTTCCAAGTATGCGTCCAGCTATCCAATAACGGATGCCAAGGCGGCGAGAGATCCTGCTTGCAGGCCCAAAACAAAAACCACCAGACCGACCAGTAAAAACCGTAATCTGCGCGACGCTCGATGACCAGGCCTGCATCGAGAATCAATTGCTCGAATTCCTCACGCTGAAATACCCGAATATGGTTCGGGTGCTCAAAATAGGCGGCAGGTGCCAACTTCTTCTGAACACTTTCGCCTAGTGGGTCGGGTACGGTCAGCAGAAACTGCGCGCCGGGTTTAGCCACTCGCACCAACTCACGCATGAACTGTGCAGGATCTTCCACGTGCTCAAGCACTTCCATGGCAATAATTTTGTTCGCCCGCGCATCCGACAACGGAATCGGATTGGCATCGGTAACCAGCGGAATTACTCCTCGCGCTGGCGATTGCTTGAGCATCGCTTCGACCGCTGCAACTTTCTCGGCATCAATGTCGGCGAAAATCACTTCTGCGCCACGCTCGGCGCAGAACTGAGCAAACGGACCATCGCCGCAACCAATGTCCAGCACGGTGTCTTCAGCATTGATTGGAAAACCCTCGAACAACTCGCCGCTATCACGGCGAAACCAGCCGCTTAAATAGGCGTCGGTCAATGTCGAATTGTCGGGTATCGCCTGAGGCTCTTGTGTCACTACTATCGGTGAAGGTGCCGACTCGACAGGAGTGGCGCTTATCAACCGTTTCAATCGATTCAGCATTCTGGCTTTCCTTGTTCAAGCTAATTCAATGACAGCGGTAATGGCTCGCCGGTAAACGCTCATGCGGGCTTGCGCGCAATGATTACTTGGCTTTTGGGCAGCAACTGATCAAGCGCCTGCTTCATCGGTGCCGCCTCAGGCATTTTGATGACTTGATGCCAAAGTTTGGCCCAGTTGTTCAGTAGAGGTGGATAAGGTGCTTTCACGAAATCGTGGGAGGCGCCATCGAGTTCAAAACCTTCGGACTTGGCGGAAATCCAGAAAAAAAACATCCAGAGGGTCCAATAAAAACCGTAGGCATCTCGACGAACAATCTCTAGACCTGCGTCGGTAACTAGACGGCCAAATTCTTCACGCTCGAAGATGTGAATATGATTTGGCTGCTCAAAGTGCGACCGCGGCGCTATAGTTTTTTGAATATGCTCGCCGACCGGGTCCGGCACAGCCAGCAAGTACAAGGCGCCTGGCTGTCCTACTCGTACCAGCTCACGCAGAAAGGCCGCCGGGTCTTCGACGTGTTCGAGCACTTCCATGGAGATCACTCGCGACATGCTGGCATCTGCCACCGGCAGCGGAATGCTGTCGGAAACAAAGCCCTCGGCCTTGCGCGCGGGCGTCAATGCCACTCGCGCTTTGAGCGACTCGATCTTCTCGGCGACTACGTCGGTGAACACCACATGTGCGCCGCGATTAGCGCTAAACAAGGTGGCGCCACCGGCACCGCAGCCAACATCCAGAACTGAGTCTACGGCGCTGATCGCAAAGCCTTTAAACAGCTCATTGCTCTCGCTTAGATACCAACCGCTTTGCACGGCATCGACCAAGCCACAGTCGCGGGAGTCGACAAAGTCAGGCTGACTGGCAGTTTGTTGCCAAATTTCATCGGTGGTGCGTGGGTCGTCTTGCATTCCGGCTAAACGCCGAAATAAATCAAATTGATTCATTGGCTGACGGCCTCATCAATATTCAGGAATTGTCTCAGTTTTTGCGTCGCTACCGCCTGCGAACAGTGGCAGCGCATCCGCTCTATAGCGTTGGCTGACATTTTGGCATAGCGCGAGGGGTCTTCTTGCACGCACCTGTAGGCCTCGCGATAAGCCTCAACCAGTGAAGACCAATCAATTTGGTGGCGTAGGGTACGGTAGGCCAGGCGCGGGTCATGAGACCAAGCGGTGGCGTCCTCCCAACTATCGACGACAAAAGCGACTTCTTCATCGATGTAGTCGAGCATCGCTGAATGTCGCGGTGCGATTGCCGGTTTTCCACAGGAAAGAAACTCCATCAGCGGCAAACACTGGCCCTCGCCGTGAGAGGCATTGACCACAAAAGCGCTGGCGCGGATCAGGCTGTCGAATTCGGCCTTGTCGAGAAACCCCTGCAGTAGCACCACTCGGCATTTAAATTTGGGCATTCGAGCCATGCACATAAGCATGTCGTTCAGCACTGACTGGTATTCGTGATGACCTAGCTTGAAGACTAGGGTGGCATCTGCAGCGTCTTTAAACGCAGCACAAAAAGCCGTAAGCATGTCGACCCAGTTCTTGCGACCGTCGTAAGGATTGAACAGTGAGGTGAATACCACGCCTGACAGTTCAAAGCTGCACTCACTCAGACCCCACTCGGGTGTAAGTGGCTTGACCCCTGACTTGGGCAGCGCGCCCGGCTCAACCTGATTTCGCGGTTCCAGGGGCAGAGTGCAGTCTTCAATCACTAACTCTAGAGTGGCTGGTGCCGCTGGCGGAGCAGGCGCGGGACCAGGCAAGCCAGGAAGGAACTCGCGCAACACACGAAAATACCATTCTCCCAGATAGCGGCGGCTAATTTTTAGCCGTGATTGCTGAGGGGCACACTCAACAACTGGTGCATCTGTCGGGGCTTGCGCTTGGCTTTCTGCTGGCTTTGGCGCCCTGGCTGCCGCGACTGCCTTAGCCACTGCGTCAAGTCCTGGCATGTAGGGTTCGAGGGCAACATCATGGGTATCCAGTACCACGCCTGAGCGCACTTGAATGCATAAACCCGTGTTCAGCGGTAATGCTCCCGGCGACTCACGCAATGATTCGTACTTATCCCATACCGGCGAAGGGATAGATATTATCGGGAAGGTTGCGCCCAACTCGGCCTTTACCGCTTGCACAGTCAGCTCTGAATGACTAATACCTTGAACCGATTTTTGCAGCACGTAACACCAGTCTTGGTTCAGTTCGTCCAGCCAGTGTTCATTCGGAATACTGCTGAACTCCCAGGCAAACACCGGAATAGTCGGACAGCGCAGGCCGAGCGGTGTTTTCTGTGGTGGAGAAAAAGACAGGAATAAACAACGCTCGCCTGCCGCACAAGCCTCATCGTAGAGCGGATCGACCTCCACCTCAGGGTGCTCGATAACGAGCACATCACCTAACTGCTGCAATACAGGCAAGAAGTCGCGCAACACAAAGTAGTAGCTGTACTCGGGTAAGCCCAGGCTCGCAGCAATTTGCGCAGCTGTGACCTGCGAATAAACCAGAAATTTCATGCGCCCGACTCCTGTACTGGGTCGCTATTTTGCGGTATAGGGCTAGCAGTCAAGACCTGCTGTAGAAATGCGTCTAGCGGCTCACTGACCCGAGCAATCGAGGCAAAATCCTGCATGTGCTGATAAGCATCTCTCGACATACCTTGGTATTGCGCAGGGTTAGTGCGCGCCACTTGGTAACTACTGCGGAAGGCTTCCATTAGTGACTGCCAATTGAGTCGATGCCGATGGGTAAACAACATCCCGGTAGGGTCGTGTGGCCAGCAGGTCGGCTCCGGCGAAAACTTAAGCAGGAACGCCACCCGCTCGTTTAAGTAGTCAGCCATTGCAGTATGGCCAGGAGCAATGGCCGGTTTGGCACTCGAAAGAAACTCCATGAGCGGTAAACACAGTCCTTCACCAGATGAGGCATTTACGTAATAACTACTGGCCGTAATAAGAGCTTGGTATTGCTCATCCTCAAGAAAACCGTGCAGCACCAACACGCGGCAACGAAAGGGCGCCAACCGCGAGAGCAGCGTCATCAGCACCACGCGGTAGTGCTCAAGGTCGTGGTGGGTCATCTTCACAATCAACGTGGCATCGTCGGTATTTTTAAACGCCCAACAAAATGCGGTGACCAAGTCGACCCAGTTCTTACGGCCGTCTGCTGGATTAAGTACCGTGGTGTAAACCACGCCGCGGACCGCGATCAGGCGAAGCTCCGGTTTAACCTCAGACACATGCGGTATTTCTAATATTTCCTGCTCTACAGGCCTCGGCGGCTCTGGTAGTGGCTTATCGAGCGGATGCGCCACTACCACGGTAGATTTAGGCGCAAGGCGGATCTCTTTCCACCAGCCTTTGAGCAGCGCCGCGCTGAGGTGCCAAGCAGCACCGGGGCTCAATCGGGAATCAGGTACGTTCTCGACCGCATGCTCGCTCGCAAGGCTCGACTCAGGGGCAGCAGCGGGCTCGAATGCCTCCTCAGGAGGCTCCGGCTTGCGCACCAGTCCATC
>Ga0209343_10008951_pt1 | contig 11547 bp, 9 predicted proteins | sample RifCSPlowO2_02_FD_184026 | JGI IMG/M metagenome (GOLD analysis project Ga0209343, IMG submission 184026) | Groundwater microbial communities from Rifle, Colorado - Rifle CSP2_plank lowO2_0.2 (SPAdes) (version 2) | ecosystem: Environmental > Aquatic > Deep subsurface > Groundwater | place: Rifle... | reverse complement strand
GATCGGCACGTTGCAGTCGGGGCAGTGCTGCAGGCCGAGCTTCACGTAGAACAGCCGCAGGAAGTGGTAGATCTCGGTGAGCGTCGCAACGGTGCTCTTTCTGCCGCCGCGGCTGGTGCGCTGCTCGATGGCGACGGTGGGCGGGATGCCGAAGATCGCATCGACGTCCGGCCGCGTCGCCGGCTGCACGAACTGGCGCGCGTAGGCGTTGAGCGATTCCAGGTAGCGCCGCTGGCCTTCGGCGAACAGAATGTCGAAAGCGAGCGTGGATTTGCCCGAACCGGAGACCCCGGTCACGACGGTGAATTTGCCGCGCGGGATTTCCAGGTCGTGGATGCGCAGGTTGTGCTCGCGGGCGTTGTGAATGCGGATACACGGACGTTTGACCTGCGGCGGCAAAGCTTCGGAAATGCCCATTTGACGCCCATCTCCGGGCGCTCCGCCGGTCTGCCCCGCCGGCTGCCGCAGCGCAGCCTCGTATTCGCGCAGCGCAAGGCCGGTGTGGGAGATCGGATGCTGCGCGACGTCCTGAGGCGTGCCGACGCACACGAGTTCGCCGCCCGCATCGCCGCCCTCCGGGCCGAGGTCGATGATCCAGTCCGAGGCGCGCATCACGTCGAGGTTGTGCTCGATCACTACGAGCGAATGCCCGGCGGCGATGAGCTGGCGGAACGCGCGCAGGAGCCTGGCGATGTCGTCGAAGTGCAGGCCCGTCGTCGGTTCGTCAAAGAGGAATAATTTTCCGCGTGTGCCCTTGCGCGTCGAGCTTGCCTCGACGAGATGGCCGGCGAGCTTCAGCCGCTGCGCTTCGCCGCCGGAGAGCGTCGGCACCGGTTGACCGAGGCGCAGGTATTCCAGGCCGACGTCTGCCAAAGGCGCAAGCGTTTGTTGAACTTCGGCATGGTCGCGGAAGAACGCGAGTGCTCCCGACACGGTCAGTTCGAGCGCATCGGAGATCGACTTGCCACGGATTGCGACTTCGAGTACTTCGCCGCGGAAGCGTCTGCCGTTGCAGTCCGGGCAGCGCAGGTAGACGTCGGAAAGAAACTGCATCTCGACGTGTTCGAACCCGTTGCCGCCGCAGGTCGGGCAGCGTCCGTTGCCGGAATTGAAGCTGAAGGTGCCGGCGGTGTACCTGCGCTCTCTTGCAAGCGGCGCTTTCGCGTAAAGGTTGCGGATCGCGTTCCACGCGCCGACGTAGCTCGCGGGATTCGATCGCGTGGTGCGGCCGATCGGCGTCTGATCGACCATCACCACGTCCTCGACCAGCTCGTGGCCCTTCAGCGCTCGGTGCGCGCCGGGCGTCTCGGTGGGCCTTCCTTTGACCCTACGCAGCGCCGCGTAGAGCACGTCCTGCACCAGCGTCGATTTGCCCGAGCCCGAGACGCCGGTGATGCACACCAGGCGCGCGAGCGGAATGGCGACGTCGATGCCCCTAAGATTGTGCTCGGCGGCGCCCAGGAGCTCGATCTTCGGGGTCCGGTGGTCGGGCGGCGTGGACGAAACGCCTGCGTCCGCGCGCTTTCTGCCGGAGAGGTATTCCGCGGTGAGCGTCCTGGAGGCCTTCAACGCGTCGGGTGAGCCGAAGAACACGACTTCGCCGCCGCGCTCGCCCGGGCCAGGGCCCATGTCCAGGATGCGATCGGCGGCGTACATGATCTGCGGGTCGTGCTCGACGACAACCAGCGAGTTGCCCACGTCGCGCAGCCGTTGCATGACGCCTATGACGCGGCGCATGTCGCGCGGGTGCAGGCCGATCGAAGGCTCGTCGAGCACGAACAGCGTGTTGACGAGCGAGGTGCCGAGCGCGGTGGTGAGGTTGATGCGCTGCACCTCGCCGCCGGACAGCGTGCGCGACTGGCGGTCCAGGGTGAGGTACGACAGACCGACTTCCTCCAGATAGCGCAGCCGGGCGCGGATCTCGGTCAGCAAGAGGTCGGTGGCCTCGTCGAGCGGCGCCGGGAGAGTGAGCGCGCCGATGTACGCGCGCACGCGCTCGATGGGCAGGAGCATCAGGTCGTGGATCGAGAGCTTCTGCGCGCCGAGCTTCCACAGCAGCGCATCGGCTTTCAGGCGCGCCCCTCCGCATACCTTGCAGGGCGTGTAGGCTCGGTACTTCGACAGGAGCACGCGGATGTGCATCTTGTAGGACTTGGTTTCCAGCCAGGCGAAGAACCGGCGCACCCCGTACCAGGTGCCCGGCCAGGACTTGCGCCAGCTTACCCAGCCCGATTCGCCTTCCAGCACCCAGTCGCGCTGCGCCGGCGTGAGTTCTCGGAACGGAACATCGAGAGGGACGCCGCGCTTCTTCGCGTATTTTTCGATATCGTCCTGGCATTCGCGGAAGCTCGGCGTCTGCCACGGCCTGATCGCGCCTTCGCGCAGCGTCTTCGATTCGTCGGGGACGATGAGTCCGTAGTCGATGCCGATCACGCGCCCGAAGCCGCGGCAGGAATCGCAGGCGCCGAGCGGCGAGTTGAACGAGAACAGGGACGGCGTCGGTTCGGCATAGTGAATGTCGCAGTCTGCGCAGTGCAGGTCGGAAGAGAACCTCCACACCGGACCGCTTCCTTCATCGCCGACATGCACGTTCACCCGGCCCTGGCCGATCCGCAGCGCCGCCTCGATCGCCTCGAATACCCGCACGCGCTCGACCGAGGCGAGGCGCAGCCGGTCTTGCACCACCTCCAGGGTGTGCTTGGTGCGGGCGTGAATGCGCGTGTAGCCCTGCTGCTCCAGGAGTTGCTGGATCTCGGCTTCGGTGAAGTTCTTCGGCACCGTCACCGGGAAGGTGATGACCAGGCGCGGATCACCTGCGGCCTGGGCACGGGCGGTCAGTTGCTCGCAGATCGAGTCCGGGGTATCGCGCGCCACCTTCGCGCCGCAGCCGCGGCAGTAGAGCTGCCCGGCGCGGGCGTAGAGCAGTTTCAGGTGGTCGTTCAGTTCGGTCATCGTCCCGACGGTGGAGCGCGAAGTGCGCACCGGATTGGTCTGGTCGATGGCGATAGCCGGCGGTATGCCGGAGATGGAGTCCACCAGCGGCTTGTCCATGCGGTCGAGGAACTGCCGCGCATAGGGGCTGAAGGTCTCGACGTAGCGTCGCTGGCCCTCGGCGTAGAGCGTGTCGAACACCAGCGACGATTTCCCCGAGCCCGACACGCCGGTCACGACCACCAGCTGGTTCAGCGGAATGTCGAGCGTAAGGTTCTTGAGGTTGTTCTGGCGGGCGCCGCGGATGACGATGGCGCCGTCTTCGGACGATCGGTGCGGCATGCCGCCATTGTATCGGGATCGGCCATGCGCCTGCGGCGACGCGGCGTGGGGTGGCACGGGGGAGACGCCGCTCGCACCGCTCACGCCGGCGCTCGCGAACGCGATTTTCGCCTCCACGGGCAAGCGCGTCCGCTCGCTGCCGATCGGAGGGCAGGATTTGCGCAGGGCGTGACGGCGGCGAAGCAGCAGACGTAGCGGAGCCGGATGCTACTGGTGCTAATATTCTTCCCCGAGGAGACACTCGGCCGACCGGCGGCACGGGTGTTCGAAGGCCACCGTTCGCTCGAAATGCAGGAGGAGTCCAATCATGCAGGGATTACCATTCCGGCGCCGCACCGAGTGCATTCGTCGCACCGCGGCCGATAGAGCGCAGACCCAACCTGGCAGGAAGATTATGCACGCGGCAAAGATCGCTGCCGTCGCGCTCGGCGTCGGGTTATCTCTCGCGGCAGGGAGCATTGCCTCGCAGGAATATCCGGCACGCGAAATCCGCGCGATATGCGCGTATCCCGCGGGGTCCGGCGCGGACATCCTGGTGCGCTATTACAGCGACAGGATCGCAAAACTCGCCGGGCGGCCCGTGGTCGTCGAAAACAAGGCTGGGGCACAAGGCCTGATCGGGACCGAATTCGCCGCCCGTGCGGAACCCGACGGGTACACGATTCTGATCACGCCGGCGAGTGCGAATCTTGCCGCGGCACCGCATATGTTCAAGAAGCTGCCCTACGATCCTATCAAGGACTTCACGCCCGTGGCGCCGATTTCACGCCTGAATTTCGTGATCGCCGTGGACGGCAAGAGTCCGATCAAGTCGATCGGCGAGCTCGTTTCCCATCTCAAGACGCGCGCCGAAAAAGGGTCCTATGGGATCGGCAACAATACCGGCCAGGTCTCGGCCGCCATACTCACTGAAATGGCCGGACTGAAAACGGTGCCGATCCCCTACAAGGCGGCGACGCAGGCGATGGTCGACCTCTCAAGCGGCCAGCTCGACTATATCGTCTGGGACGCGACTTTCCTGAGCGTGCAGGCCAAATCGGGACGGGTGCGCCTGCTTGCGGTGACCGGCTCAACGCGATCCAGCGCACTGCCGGAGGTTCCGACCATGATCGAATCGGGCTTCCCCGGCTTCGACCTGAGTGCCTGGTGGGGCGTTGTCGTACCGGCCGGAACACCGCGGGCCATCGTCGAGAAACTGGCTGGCTGGATCGCGCAAATCAATGCCGCGGAGGAAACGCGCAAGTTCCTGAACAACGTGGCCACCGACGTGCTAACCGGCACGCCCGAATCCATGGCGGCGATGATCAAGACGGACACCGAGCGCTGGAGAGGCTTCGCCAAACTGGCAAAAATCGAGCCCCAATAGTCGCCAGCGCGGCCGCGCCGGCGGATTCGTTCGCGCCCTGGAGCACCCCGAAGACCCGCTGCTCCGCGCCCCGGCGCGCGCCCGCCCCCTGAAATTCACTGCAGGGCTGCAAGGTCTTCCGGCGCCAGCTTGAGCTGCGCGGCGGCAACGTTTTCCTCGAGGTGCGGGATCGATGCGGTCCCGGGAATCGGAAGCATCACCGGAGACTTCGCCAGCAGCCAGGCGATGGCGACTTGGGCCGGGGTTGCTTGGAGTTTTCTTGCAATAATTTTGAGTTTTTTCTTACCAAGAACTCCTCCGGCACCAAGCGGATACCAAGGCAGAAAAGCTATTCCCATCCGTTCGCATGCCTCCAACACGTCCGCCGAGGAACGGTTCTCGAGGTTGTACTGGTTCTGTACCGAAACGATCGTCACGATGCGGCGCGCCTCCTCGAGCTGCTTGACGCTCACGTTGGAGACGCCGATGTGGCGGATCTTGCCGGCGCGCCGGCAGTCGGCGAGCGCGCCCACGGAGTCGGCGAACGGCACCCGGGGGTCGGGCGCGTGCAGCTGGTAGAGATCGACGCGCTCGAGTCTCAGGCGCTTCAGGCTGCCGTCCAGCGCGCGCTTCAGGTGCTCGGGCCGGCCGTCGGGGTCCCAGGCCGCGGGGCGCGGGCGCAACAGGCCGCCTTTGGTGGCGATCACCAGGCCCTTGGGATAGGGGTGGAGCGCTTCGGCGATCAGCTCCTCGTCCACGTGCGGGCCGTAGCTGTCGGCGGTATCGAAGAAATTGACCCCGAGCTCGATCGCGCGCAGGAATACGCGCTGCGCGTTGGCGCGGTCTTTCGGCGGACCCCAGATATCCGGTCCGCAGACGCGCATCGCGCCGAAGCCGAGGCGGTTGACGGTGAGATCCCCGATGCGAACCGTGGCGGCCATGCAGCCAGTTTACACTAGGCGCATGAAGGCAAGCGTGGAGAAGGTGCGGCAATGGGTGGATCAGGCCAGGCGCGTCGTCGCTCGCGAACGCGATCTATGCCGCCACGGTCAAGCGCATCCGTTCCCTGCCGATCGGGAAGCAGGATGTGCGCAAAGCCTGAGGGTGGTTATCGCCGCGGTCCGGGCGCGCTCCGGCGCGCAGTCCGCGCAAAGCCTTCGGGCAGGGCCGGTCCTCGGCACGACGCATCGTCCTTGATGCACATCAAGGCGGCACGGGGGGTGGTGCGCGGTATCTTTCATGTCATGCACCACCCGGTCGTCGAATTCACCACCGACAAGCGTTTCGTGCGACGCGCGCGAGAGCTGAAAACCATCGAAGCGATGCTGCGCCTGTTTTGCCGCGGGCACGGGCACGCGAACCGGGCGCCACTTTGCAGCGAGTGCGGCGCGCTGCTCGAGTATGCGACCCGCCGGCTGGAGCGCTGCGTGTTCGGCGACGCGAAGCCCACCTGCACCAACTGCGTGGTCCACTGTTACAGCGCGGACATGCGCGAGCACATCCGGATCGTGATGCGCTGGGCCGGGCCGCGCATGCTGCTGCGCCACCCCGTCCTCGGCATCCTCCACAAGCTGGACGGGCGCCGGCCGGCGCCGCTGCTGCCGGCCAAGCCGGTGAAACGGCTCGGGGAATCCACGCTCACGGAGCAGTCGGGCGAAAAATGATTCCGCAGGTGCGCGCGCCTGCGGGACGAAATCCACTCCGGCAGAAAGGGCACGCCGAGCGCGGCCCGCCCGCGCAAGTCTCAGACTCCGTAGCGCCTCCGCGCGTGTTCAAGGTCGCGCTCGCGCCGGTATAGCTCGTCGCGCAGGCTTTCGCGACGGCGATCGAGGTCGCGGATCTCGCTGCGAAGGCGTTCGCGTTCTCGATCCGACAGCCCGTCCTTGCGTAGCTCGCGCTCGCGGCCGCTGATCGTGGACTCGGCCGCGCGCAGCTGCCCAAGCGACTCGTGCACAGCGTAGCCCGCGCGATACACGTCCCTGAATGCCGGATCGATCTGCGCCGGGCACACGCCCTCGTAGGTCCGGCCGGCGCGGCCCTCCTCCAGCGCCGACGCGAGCGTGCAGTACTGCGCGAGCCCCTGCAACCGCCCTGCCCGGTAGCGTTGATCGTCGGGCTGCACGCCGACGCCCAGGCACGCCTCACGGTGCTGGACGATACGCGCTTCCGGGTAGCCGCGGCGGCCGTCCCCGGCGCCCAGAGCAAACCAGTCCACCCGCGGACAATCTTCTTCGGAAATGGTCGCGCAGCCGCCGAGCGCCAGGCTCATCGCCATCAGCACCCACGTGAGCGAGCACCTCAATACCCATTCCAGTTTCTCCATCGTCGCCCCGCCGTCTCCGTGGATTCCTGCCCGCTCCAACGTCGCTTGGCCATCGCTGCTTGGCCACCGCGCTCCGGTTACGCCTCAGGCTTCGTCTGCGTCGAAGTTGAGCTCGATCTTGATGCCGTTCGGGTCGACGATGAACAGCTGATAGAGCGCCTGATTGCCGGCGCGACGCTCGGTGAATTCGACCCCGCGCGAGCGCAGGTGCGCCATCGTGGCGTTCAGCCCGGTGGCGCGGAAGGCGATATGGTCGATCGCCCCCGTGCCCGAGCCGGTATCGCGCGAAGTGCGCCCGAGATAGGTCTTCTGATTTTCGCCGGCATGCTTCGCGCTCTGGCCGATGTGCACCACGTCACGGCCGTTCAGGTAGAGCCAATGCACCGGGAAGCCGAAATCCGGATGCGGACCTTCCTCCATGCCGAGGACCGTGCAGTACCAGTCCCGGGTCTTGTCCATGTCGTCGGCCACCACTAGGCAGTGCTCGATGTGCGAGAGCGGCATCTCGTTCCTCCGTGGCGCTGTTCGCGCCCTGGTCAGCGGGTCAGCGCGCGTAGGTGATGGTGAGATCGCCCACGCCGTCGATATGACCCTCCAGCTTGTCGCCCGGATTGACCGGTCCGACGCCCGCAGGGGTGCCGGTGAAGATGAGGTCCCCGGGCTGCAGCGTGATCATCTTGGACAGATAGGCGATCTGCTCCTGCACGTTCCAAATCTGCTGCGACAGGTCGCCCTGCTGTTTCACCTGCCCGTTCACCTTGACCCAGATCGCGCCCTTGGCGGGATGGCCGATCTCGGTCGCGGCCTTCAGCGCCGTGCACGGCGCCGATTCGTCGAAGCTCTTGCCCATCTCCCACGGACGGCCCGCCTTCTTCGCCTCGCCCTGCAGGTCGCGGCGGGTCATGTCCAGCCCCACGCCGTAGCCCCAGACGTGTTCGAGTGATTTTTCGACCGGGATGTTCTTCCCGCCCTTTCCGATGGCGACCACGAGCTCGATCTCGTGATGGACCTCCTTGGTCGAGACGGGAAAAGCGAGAGTGGAGTGGTTCTGCACGATCGAGTTGGCCGGTTTCATGAAGAAAAACGGCGGCTCCCGGTTCGGATCGTGGCCCATCTCGCGCGCATGTTCGGCGTAGTTGCGGCCGACACAGTAGATACGGCCCACGGGAAAGCGCAGCTCGCTCCCGGCGACGGGCAGCGAGGGCACGGGGCCGATGTCGACGGCGTATTTGGCGTTGCGTAGATCGTCTTTCATTTGCTTCCTCTCACTAGGGGTTTTTCAACAGCGCCGCTGGACGTTGGTTCATGGCGCTAGTCCAGTTTGATACCGACCGCCTTGACCACCTTGGTGTAACGGTCGAGTTGTCCGAGCCGCTCGCTGAGCTTCAGCGCCGTGATCCGGCCGACAATGTCGGTCGAGCCGCCCGGCGGGAAGCCGATGATGAGCCGGACCGGCTTGTTGGGGTAATCCGACTGCGCGACCGACAGGACAGGGGAAAGGAGCATCCCCATGCCGGCGGCAACGCCTGCAACCACTCGCATTAGACTCGTCATCATGCCTGTCCTCCAGAATCGGCCAGGCCCTCCGGCGTCAGGTTTGCCAAGGGTTCCGAAGTTGAACCGGTGGGCGCGTATTCTAACTGGGGTTTGCCATCCGCGGCGGCCGTTGACCTGAATCAAGTCGAACCGGCCCCGGAAGTAGTCTCCTGAGAGTTGTCGATTCGGGAGAGCGTTATGGCCGATGCTTTTGCATTCGGTGACGAGCTCGGGCCGGCCAAGATCATCCAGGTCTACGAGCCGTCGCTGGGTCTGAAAGCGGTGCTGGTGGTGGACAACGTCGCCCGCGGCCCGTCGATCGGCGGCCTGCGCATGGCGCCCGATGTGAGCACCGAAGAGTGCTTTCGCCTCGCCCGCGCCATGACCCTGAAGAATTCGGCGGCCGGACTTGCGCACGGCGGCGGCAAGTCCGTGATCGTCGGCGATCCGCGCATGCCGCGCGAGAAGAAGGAGGCCGTCATCCGGGCCTTCGCCCATGCACTGCGGAACGAGGGGGACTACATCTTCGGGCCCGACATGGGCACCGATGAAGTGTGCATGGCGTGGATCAAGGACGAGATCGGCCGTTCGGTCGGACTGCCGGCCGCGGTCGGCGGCATCCCGCTCGACGAAATCGGCGCAACCGGCTGGGGCCTTTTCCACTGCGCCGAGGTGGCGGTGCGCTACTGCAACCTCCGCCTCGAGGGCGCGCGGGTGGCGATTCAGGGCTTCGGCGCGGTGGGCAGGCATGCGGCGAGGTTTCTCGCCACGCGCGGCGCGGTGCTGGTCGCGGCCTCCGACAGCGCAGGCACCGTCGCCGATCGCAAGGGCCTCGACGTGGCCGAGCTGATCCGCATCAAGGGCGCCGGCGGGACCGTGTGCGACTACGCGGGCGGCGAGAGGCTCGGGCGCGATGCGGTGATCGACATCGAGTGCGACATCTGGATTCCGGCTGCGCGCCCCGACGTGATCCGCGAGGACAATGTGCAGCGCCTCAACACCAAGCTCGTGCTGCAGGGCGCCAATATCCCGTTCACCATGGGTGCGGAGAGGACGCTCGCGCAGAGAGGCGTCCTCGTCGTGCCGGATTTCATTGCCAATGCGGGAGGGGTCGTCTGCGCCGCAATGGAATACGCAGGCGCGACCCAGATCGCGGCGTTCGCGGCGATCGAGGAAAAAATCCGCGCCAACACCGAAGCCGTGCTCGCCGAAGTGAAGGCGAAGGGCGTGCTGCCGCGCGAGGCGGCGTTGAGTCTCGCGACGCGGCGCGTAAGGCAGGCGATGAGCCTTCGGCGGTTTTCAATTTTCTGAGAACGAAGACAGGCAGCGGGGCCGTCGGGATGGTAATCGATCCCAGGGACAGCGTCGAGATCGGCCGGCTCGCGGCAACGAGTGGCGTCTGGCCGATCGAGGAATATTCGGACGGCAGCATTGCTCGACAGTCCCGTGGGTGCGCTCAGGAGCCGGCGCGGTACTTCCTGTAGTAGGCCATCACCCGCGGTACGTACTCGACAGTCTCGCGGTAAGGGGGAATGCGATTGCCGTATTTCACGACCGCCTGCTCGCCGGCGTTGTACGCCGCCACGGCGAGACGCAGATCGTTATCGAACATGTGAAGGAGATCGCGCAGGTAGCGTGTGCCCCCGTGGATATTCTGGGCGGGGTCGAGCCGGTTCGTTACACGGTACCGTCGTGCGGTCTCGGGCATGAGTTGCATCAACCCGACCGCACCTTTGCTGGAGCGTGCGGACCAGTCGTAGCCGGATTCCGCCGCAATCACGGCGTGGATCAGCGCCGGTTCGACATTGTTGGCTTGCGCCGCCTCTTGAATGGTGCCGGTGTAGCGCGAGCGCATTTCGCCGACGTGGCCGCGACCCCCGATTCCCGGCGCTTGCGAGACCGGGTCGCGCCTCTCCTTCAAATACAGTTGGTACCGGCCCTCGGGCCGGATGTTGGTGAATAGGGTCACGCCGTTTGCGGCGACCACGCGGTAGATGTCGGCCTCCGCGATTCCGCTGCACGTCGCGAACGCCAGCAACATAAAGTAGTGTGCTCTCATGGTGGATACGATCGAAGCGCCTTTCCACACACAAACTGGCAGTGCATAACCGGCAACCGCTTGTCCGACGTTACGCGGTGGGTTGGACTGGATGCCGGCGGGGCCGTGGCCTGGATCAAGGATCCGGCAGCAGGCATGTTGCGCCGTATAGTAGCGACGCACAAGACAGAAATTCTACTATGCGTTGGCGCGCATAGTGCGGAAATTTTCATTCCTGCCTGCGAAGTGCAGCTGCTCCCGAGGATGCTAGAGGCGGCGACGCGTCCGTCTATATCGTGCAGGGAGCGATTCCACGGGTGCCTCTGCTCCTTTCCCTCCGAATCCGGTAAGCTCTCACCCCTTCGAATTCGGGGTTCGCCATGGCTCAGTACGCTTACACCATGCGCCGGGTCGGCAAGGTCGTGCCGCCCAAGCGCGTCATACTTAAGAATATATCGCTCAATTTCTTCCCGGGCGTCAAGATCGGCGTGCTGGGCTTGAACGGCTCGGGGAAGTCGACGCTGCTGCGGATCATGGCGGGCGTGGACCAGGACTTCGATGGCGAGGTGGTCAGGATGCCGGCCATGCGCATCGGCTACCTGCCGCAGGAGCCCCAGCTCGATTCCGCCAAGGACGTGCGCGGCAATGTCGAGGAGGGTCTGGGCGAGACGCTGGCCCTCATCAAGCAGTTCAACGCCATCAGCGACCGCTTTGCCGAGCCGATGGAAGACGAGGAAATGAATGCGCTGCTCGCCGAGCAGGGCGATCTGCAGGCGAAAATCGACGCGGCGAACGGCTGGGACGTCGAAAGAACGCTCGAAGTGGCTGCCGACGCACTGCGGCTGCCGCCTTGGGACGCGGACGTGGCGAAGCTCTCCGGCGGCGAGCGCAGGCGCGTGGCGCTGTGCCGGCTGCTGCTCTCCGAACCCGACGTGCTGCTGCTCGATGAGCCCACCAACCACCTGGATGCGCTTTCGGTGCAGTGGCTGGAGCAGTTCCTCGAGCGCTACCCCGGCAACGTGATCGCGGTCA
>Ga0209343_10008948_pt1 | contig 11548 bp, 9 predicted proteins | sample RifCSPlowO2_02_FD_184026 | JGI IMG/M metagenome (GOLD analysis project Ga0209343, IMG submission 184026) | Groundwater microbial communities from Rifle, Colorado - Rifle CSP2_plank lowO2_0.2 (SPAdes) (version 2) | ecosystem: Environmental > Aquatic > Deep subsurface > Groundwater | place: Rifle... | reverse complement strand
AGCTCCGGCGAGGCTCGCCGAAGCCTTCGGCGCAGGCGGCGGCTCGGTCGCTTGCGCCGTTCGACAGGCTCACGGCGAGCATCGTCGAGGGACGCAGGCGCGCCGTGCGCGCCTAGCCCGTGCGAACGAGAACAAGATTCTCGTTTCGACCCTCAGGATCAGAACTGCACGCGATGAGCGGCGCGCGGCACCGCCGGGATGTCCAGCATCACTGTCTCATTCACGTTCTGTTGAAGCTTCCGGCGATGGCTGGCCATCCCGCCCTTCCGCCCCGCCTCGCGCGCCTCGTCGCTCGACCACTGGTGCGCCGTTCCCTTCACATGCGCCGCCCTGCCGCCCTTGCTCGCGATCTCGCGCTGCTTGAGCCGATCCATGGACGCAAATCCGCGATCTTCCTTGCCCACAGGAAACCTCCTCACGCGCCGGTGCAGACCGGTGGCGCCTCGGCCTCAGGGGCTGCAACCGGCGTTCCCCGGCGCGATCCCGTAAGATATTGATGGGATTGGACTTCCAGAAATGTCGTCCCGGCCGGTCCGACAGAAAACGCTTCAGTGGAGGAATTTTCTACACGCTCAGCTGTAACGCCACCTCGAGCCGCGCTCGCGTCCGCTCGCGTCCAAGGAGCGAGGCGACCTCGAACAGCCCCGGACTGACCGTTCGCCCCGTCAGCGCCACGCGTACGCCGTGTATGAGCGCGGCCGCCTTCACCCCGCGCGCCTCGGCCACGTCGCGCAGCGCGGCCTCGGTCGACGCCGCGTCGAAGACCGCCAGCGACCGAAACGCTTCGCCGACGGCCTGAAGATACGCGCTCATGCCGTCGACGCGCAGGTGCTTCGCCACCGCCGCCCCGTCGTACTGGAGATCGTCGACGAAGAAGAACCGCCCCAGCTCGGGAAACTCGGCCAGCGTCTTGGCGCGCGGCTTGAGTTGCTCCAGCACGGCGAAAAACCAGGACCGCTTCTCGCCCAGATACGCCTCGTCCCACACGCCGGCCGCCTCGAAAAACGGCTTCAGCCGCCGCGCCAGGTCCTCCGGCGCGAGGCGCACGATGTACTGCTGGTTGAACCAGTCGAGCTTCTCGGGGTTGAACACGGCATTGCCGCCGCTGATGCGCTCGAGCGCGAACACGGCCACGAGCTCGTCGCGCGTGAACAGCTCCTTGTCGCCCGCGCCCGGCGACCAGCCGAGCAGCGCCAGGAAATTCATCATCGCTTCCGGCAGGTAGCCGCGCTTCTCGTACTCGGTCACCGACGTCGCGCCGTGCCGCTTGCTCAACCGCTTCTTGTCGGGCCCGAGAATGAGGGGCACGTGCGCGAACTTCGGCACCGCGGCGCCGATCGCCTCATAAAGCAGCACTTGCTTGGGCGTATTGGAAATGTGATCGTCCCCTCGCACCACGTGCGTGATCCCCATCTCCACATCGTCGGCCACCACGGAGAGATGATAGGTGGGATGGCCGTCTGATCGAAGAATGACGAAGTCTTCGATCGTCGCCGCATCGAATTCAATTGGGCCGTGCACGAGGTCGTCGAAGCGCACGGCGCGTCCGGGAACCCTGGACACATCGACGCGGACGGCGCGGGGCTTCTTTGCGGCCTCGTTCGAAGCCATCTCGTCCGGCGACAGCCGCAGACACGTGCGATCGTACCTCCACGCGCCGCCCGCTTTCTCTGCAGCCTCGCGCTTCGCCTTGATCTCGTCCGGCGCGCAGTAGCAGTAGTACGCATGGCCGCTCTCCACGAGGCGATGGGCCATCGCGCGATAGCGATCGCGGCGCTCGGATTGAAAGTAGGGCGCGAAGGGCCCGCCCACGCCAGGACCCTCGTCCCAGTCGAGCCCCAGCCAGCGCAGGCCGTCGAGAATGCCGTCGACCATGTCGGACGATGAGCGCTCGACGTCGGTGTCTTCGATGCGAAGGACAAAGGCGCCCCCGTGCCGGCGGGCGAGCAGCCAGTTGAAGAGCGCGGTGCGCGCGCCGCCGACGTGCAGGTAGCCCGTGGGCGACGGCGCGAAGCGGACACGAATCCCGAGGTTCAGGGCCTTCACGAGGTTCGGTGCTTGTACGAGGTGCGGGGTGACGAATGCCGACCTTCCGACGGCGTCCGAGCGCCCCTGCGAGATTGTCTACCGCGACGAGGGAGCCGGCGCGGTCGGGTGCATCGCGGTCGATGGCGGAACCAGCCCCTGCATCCTCATGTAGGTTGTGATCGTCCCGTAGTCTTCCGCGTCGTGGACGTTGTTGTACATGAACGCGTGCGCACGGCTGCCTTCGATGAGCCCGCTCGACGACCCGCCGACCTTCGGGGCGATTTCCATCAGCCACGACTCCGACGCGGCCGCCAGCACCCGGTCGCAGTACGCCACCGAGTCCTCGAGCGCCTTGACGATGTCCGCCTTGGCCGTGGCGACCCGCAGATTCGGGGCGGCCTGTTTCTCGACGCCCGAGGGAAGCCCGGCCTGGTTGCAGAACGAATAGTGCGACCCCGCCGAGTGGTTGATCTGCTCGCCGAAATTGCGGACGTCGGGCGTCGGGCGAAACGCGTAGCTCGACTCCGGCATCATCTCGGCGGCCATAATCAGATAGTTGGCGTTCACGTCGAACGATCGCTGAATGACCGCGCCGAGCGGACGGTTCTTGAACGTGGCCAGCCGCACGTTCTCCCGTGCCGGCGACCGATCGTATCGTGCCGCCAGCGCTTCGCTGGCCACGATCTGTTCCGGCGTCAACGCCGCCACGAGGCCCCGGCTCGTCGGCGCGCCCACGTGCTGCCACGCTTCGGTGAGCGCCGGCTTGATCATCGCGGTGAACAAGTCGTACGCCGGCGGATGGAAATGCAGGCCGTCCGGGCGATAGAGCTCGGTGCGCGGCTCGCCCTTCGAATCGAAGAGCACGGGGTTCAAGTCGATGTACCGAAGGTGAGGCGTGTTCGCCGCAAGCGCCTTCAAGTCCGCGTTCACCGCGTCGACGACGCTCCAGCGCGCTCGCTTGTCGGGTGATCGGTTGATGCCGACAAAATAGATCAGAGTCTCTGGCAGCGCGCCATGCGTCTTGGCAACGAACTCCTTGACGCGCCCCGCGATGGCTGGCGCCGACTCGCCGGCGTTCACATCGTTGCTGCCCGTGTAGTAGACGATGATCCGCGGACGGTGTGGCAGGACGAGCTGATCCATGTAGTGCAGCACTTCCCACGTTCGCGATCCGCCGAACGCGCGGTTGAACACCGGCAGCGGCGCCATGTGCTCCTTCACGTTGGTCCACTGCCGGAAAATGCTGCTGCCGATGAAGAGGATCGCGCCCTGCGGCGGGGCTGCCGTGCGATCTTGATCGAGAAAGGTCTTGATCTGATCGGCGAACCGCATTTCCTGGCCGGCCGGCGCCTGCGTCTGGGCATCGACCGGGCGCGCCGTCGACGCGCCGAGAGCCACCAGGGCCAGCATGACGGCTGCAAACCTGAAGCGCGCCGTCAGAATCCGATCGTGCGGCATCACGTCCTCCAGAATCTCGCCTCGAGCAGGCGAGTGTGCCTATTGTGCCCCAGAATCCTGTCGAGCCGGTGTACCCTAGGCGGTCACCCGCGCGGACCGCGCTTCCGCCGAATGAGGACCGCCATGGACACCGCCGGCGACGCAGCACGGCTACCCTCCGCCATAGCCATCACGGGCCGCCTCCGGCCGCTCGCGAGCGAAGACTGGCTGGCCGTCGCTATCGGCCTACTCTCTATTTGGGGCGTCCTCGCCGGCGTGCGCCCGGCCCTTCCCGCCTTCGGCTGGGTGGCCGCCGGCGACTTGGCCGACAAGGTTCTCGCCGCTTCGAATCTTCTGGACGCGCTGACGATCGGCGCCGCGCTGGCCGCGCTCGCGGGAACAGGCGTGCTTCTGATGGGCGGCGCGCTCGCGCGTTTCGTGATTGGCTTCCCCGCTCTATACGCGCTTGCGCTCCTGGCCCAGGTCATCGCCGGCAACGCGACGGTCGTCTCGTGGGGATTCGAGTACGTCATTTTCGCATTCGCCTTCGGCTTGGCCGTGAGCAACACCATCGGCGTGCCCTCGTGGCTCGAGGAAGCGGCGCGGACGGAGCTCTACATCAAGACCGGCCTCGTCGTGCTCGGCGCGAGCATCGTCTTCGGCGACATGATGCAGGCGGGCCTTCTCGGCATCGCGCAAGCCCTGCTCGTCGTCGCGGCCGTGTGGTTCTTCTGCTTCTGGCTCGCCAAGAAACTACGCGTCGACGACGAGTTCGCGACGATGATGGCATCGGCGGTGTCGATTTGCGGGGTGTCGGCGGCGATTGCCACGTGCGGCGCGATTCAAGGCGACAGAAGGAAGCTGTCCTACGTCACGTCGCTCGTCTTGATCGTGGCCGCTCCGATGATGGTCGTGATGCCGCTCGTGATCAAGGCGTTCGGCATTCCCGACGTGGTCGGCGGCGCGTGGCTGGGTGGAACGCTCGACACGAGTGCGTCGGTCGTGGCCGCGGGCGAGATGATCAGCACGCAGGCGAGAAACGCCGGCGTCGTCGTGAAGCTGTCGCAGAACGTGCTCATCGGCGTCGCGGCGTTCCTCCTCACGATCTGGTGGGCGATGAGGAACCGGAAGGAGGCGTCGGCGTCGGAGCGCCCGAGCGCCGGCGTGATCTGGGAACGGTTTCCCAAGTTCGTGTTGGGCTTCATCGCGGCATCGTTTCTGTTCTCGTTCGTGATCTCCGGGCAGGCGCTCGAGGACACCAGGGGGCTGCTGACCGGGCTGCGCACGATGTGGTTCGCGCTGGCGTTCGCGTCGATCGGCCTGGACACGCGCTTCAGCGATCTGGCGACGGCCGACAGCGGACGCGCGGCACTGGCGTTTCTAGGCGGCCAGGCGTTCAACGTCGTCTGGACGCTGATCCTCGCCTATCTGTTGTTTGGTGGGATCCTCTTCGCGGTGCCGTCGCTGTAGCGCAGGACTTTAGAGCCGTTTTCGATTCCGTGTAGCGCAGGTCTTTCGACCTGCAATAGGCCGGCGCTCGGCGAGCGCTAGGCGGGACTGAAGTCCCGCGCTACACGCGCATGAAAAGGCTCTAGAGCGCTCTAGAAGCGCTTTTCGCCGGGTGTAGTGCAGGACTTTAGTCCTGCCTGCCGCGGCGGGCGTGCAGGTCTGAAGACCTGCGCTACACCTTTCACTCGCATCGTAAGGCGGTGATCGGATCCACCCTGCTGGCGCGCAGCGCAGGCAGCCACACCGCCATGAGCGCCACGGCGCCGAGCGCGAGCGGGATGCCGACAAAGACCATCGGATCGCGCGCCTGGACGCCGAACAGGAACGTCGCGATGAAGCGCGATAGCCCAAGTGCCGACGCCACGCCGATGAGAACGCCGGCGACCGCAAGCTCCATGCCCTGGAACACGATCATGCGCCGGACCGCGCTCGACTCGGCGCCGAGCGCCAGGCGGATGCCGATCTCCTGGGTCCGCTGCTCCACCGAATACGCCATGAGCCCGTAGATACCGATCGCCGCCAGAAGCAGCGCAGCCCCCGCAAACACGGTCATCAGCAGCATGTTGAAGCGCTGGCGTGACATGGACGTCGACACCACGCGGCTCATCGTCTCGACGTCGGAGACCGGCAAGCCCGTGGCCTGGCGCAGCTGCTCCTGCACCTGCCCCGTCATCGACGCGGCGGGGAGGCGCGTGCGGACAATCCACGCCATCGGCGTGATGCCGACGTTCAACGCGTTGGCCGCGTCGGTCATCTGCGCCTGCGGAATGTACATCGTCGGTTGCGGGTTGTTGTTGAGGCCGCCCGCTTTCGTGTCGCCGACGACGCCGATGATCTGGCGCTCGGGCTCGTCCCTGAATTCCCGCATCACGCCGCGGCCGATCACGAGACGATCGGCGAGCGGGTCGCCGTTCACCCAGAACTGCTTCGCCATCGCCTCGTTGATCACGACAACCGGCGGACCCAGCCGGTCATCGCGCTCGTTGAACACGCGCCCGCGCTTGACGGGGATTTTGAACACATCGAAGTATCCCGGCGACGCGGTGACCCACGATCCGCCGCCGTGAAACGGCCCGCTCGTGAGCGGGCGGCCCACGATCATCATCGGCAGGCCATATCCGCCCTGGAGCGGTACGCAGCACGTCGCGCTCGCGGATTCCACGCCCGGCAGCGCGCGCAGACGCTCGACGCCGTCGCGCACCATCCGTTCCACGCCCTCCGAGGTCACGAACCGCGGGCCGGTCAGCGACATCCGCATCGTCAGGACGTTGTTGGGATCGAAACCGGGATCGACCACCGACAGCGCCATCGAGGTGCGGATGAGGAGCGCCGAGCCCACGAGCAGGACCAGCGCGAGCGCCACCTCGAGCACGACCAGCGCCGAGCGCGCCTTGTTCTGGCGGAAGCCCGTTCCGGATCGCCCGGCGCTCTCCTTGATGCTCGTGTTGAGATCGGATCGGGAGCCCAGAAACGCCGGGAGGAGCCCCACGAGGATTCCGGTGCCGAGCGCCGCCATCGCCGTGAAAGCGAACACGCGCCAGTCCATCACGACCCGCGCGCCGTTCAAGCCGACGCGCGGAAGCCCCGCGGTGTTCACGGACAATAGCGCGCGGATGCCGATGGCGCCGATCACCAGGCCGAGCGCGCCGCCGATCGCGGCGAGCACGACGCTTTCGGTCAACAATTGACGGATGAGCCGCCCGCGACCCGCGCCGATGGCCGCGCGAATGGCCATCTCACGCTTGCGCGTCGTCGCGCGCACCAGGAGCAGATTGGCGACGTTCGCGCATGCAATGAGCAGGACGAAGCCCACCGCACCGGCGAGCACCCAGAGCGTCGGCCGCACGTTGCTGACGAAGGCGTCGCGCATCGGGGAAACCGTGAAGCTCGAATTGGGTTGAAGCGCGTTGGGAAACCTCGTGCGGAACTCGTCGGCCGCGAGCTTCAGGCGCGCCTGCGCCTGCTCGAGCGGCACGCCGGGCTTGAGCCGCGCGGCCGCTCGGAAGTAGTGTCCCTGGTCGACGCTCTCCGGATCGAGCTGGAACGGCGTCCAGACGTCGGGCGAGGGCCCGAGATCCTCCGGGCGAAAATCCGATCCGACGATGCCGATGATGGTGTACGGATCGCCACTCAGCGAAATCGACTTGCCGACCATATCGGGATCGTTCGCGAAGCGGCGGGTCCAAAGGCCCTCGCTGATGACGGCGACGCGCGGCCCTTTCGGCAAGTCCTCCTCTGCCGAAAACGTCCGGCCGCGGACAATCGGCGCGCCGAGCAGCGTGAAGTAGTCCGCGCTCACCTGCCCCGACCGCAGCTGCTCGGGCGCATCGCCGCCTGTGTCGTTCACCACCCCCGTCCGCAGGGCCGTCGCGTGCTCGATCACGCTCGTCTCCCTGCGCCACTGGGCGAACTTCGCCGGCGAGGCGTTCGAGCCCTGGCCTTGGGGCGACGTGTTCATGAACATGACGAGCCGGTCGGGATCCGGAAACGGCACGGGCTTGAGCAGCACCGCGTCCACCACCGAGAAAATGGCGGTGTTCACGCCGATGCCAAGCGCGAGCGCCGCAACGGCGGCCAGGGTGAAGGTCGGGGTTCGCCACAGCACGCGCAGCGAGTGTCTGACGTCGGCGATGAACGTTTCCACGGGACCTCCGAGATCGCCTGAGCGAAGGGGATACGACGGCTGAACTCAATTAGACGACGGAAATCATGATTTGGTTTATGGATATCGCGGGCCGGCGCTATCTCTCGAACGCCTTCTTCCATCGCTTACCAGGGTTGTCGAATCGGACCGCCTCGGGGGTCGAAGTCGTCGGGGTCGTAGGTCCTGCCCGCCCACTGGAGCATGGACTCGTGTTCGGGATGGTTGGGGTCGGCGATCGTCTGCAGGAACTCCGCGTAGCCGTGGACACCGCCGCAATCCTCCGGCGGGCAGCGGCGGGCGCCGGAGACACACCGTGGGTACGTGAGCGACGGTTCTGCCGACTCCATGCCCTCGTGAAGGAGCACGTGCTCCCAGTCGTCGCCGAAGTCGTACGAGTACATCGCCGGCGGCGCGTGCCAGCCGCGACGCTCGAAGAACCGCGATACGGGTACCTCCCAGCCCGGCACGACAGGTCGATCCTCAGGGTCGTCGTCGGTCGGGATGCCGATGGACACGACCTCCTTCTCCGTCGCGTCGAGCAGCCGGAACTCGTGAAGGTGGTAGTCGAGCCATCCCATGGCGTCCTGAATGGCGACGTGCAGATCCCAGAACGAATACTTCTCCGCCACCTGGATGCGACGCCAGACCAGCGGGTCGGTTCCGCTGAGGACGATGAGGAACTGGTGCACCAGCTTCGGCCGGGTGCTGCGTCTCGCGGGCTTGATCACCACGTCTGCACCTTGGCCTCAACTCTCAAAGTGGAAACCTGCTGGAGACGGGCCTGCGCGAAGGAAAGATCAATGGCTAGAACAACTTAACTGGCGGTGAGGCAGGGATTCGAACCCTATGACCGCGTCTTTCTAACTTGGCGATGGCGCGCGACTTCTGGTTCTAAGGGTTCGAGTTCCAACTACTTACCAGCTTCTTGTCGTCCGCGAGAGTCCCCGCGAGTCCTCCGCATTCTACCGGAGTTTTGGAGACACTTTGGAGACGGCGCCAGGCCGCGGCCATTCTCTGCGCGCTCTCAGGGGAGCTTTTCCAATCGGAGGTGTCTATGGACTTCGATCCTCGTTGGCCGGATGACCCACGCGACCACGACGACTACGGCTTGCGCTCCGAAGCCTTGGCGAAGGAGGGTCGCGAGCTGAGCCAGGGCAGCCGCGGTGGGCTGTCCAATCCGCGCGAGCGCGAGCCGCTCGACGCGCGCGATGTGTTCACGCGCGACCTCGAGCTGCCGCGCGGCCCGGAACGCGAGCGTGTCTGGGCGCGAGACAGCGACGTGAGGTTGCGCGGCTCGGAGGTTCGCACGCTCGCCACCGTCGGCGCCTTCCGCGTCGTGCCCGCCGGCAATCTCCGCGACGGCCAGGACCGTCCGCTCGACCCGCACCGGGGCGATCTGAGACACCTCAGAGACTCGGGGCTCGTCGAGACCATCCCGGCCATCGGCAACGACCGCGCGCTGGTCGTGCTAACCGCGCGAGGACGAGACGTGCTCGAGCGCAACCGCTGGTCCAACGTGCAGCGTGAAGCAATTCGATTGGCGGGTGTGGAGCGCGAGTTCGACGATCGGCGCGATGTTGACGATGAGCGTGGCCGACCCCAGGAGCCCAAGACCCGGCAGGAGTTCTACGCCGGCGTGCGAAGCGCTCGCCACACCCGTTTCGCGGTGCACCGGCCGCGCGAGCTGATGCACGACGCGCAGGTCTACCGCGCCTATCTCAAGGACGCTGACCGGCTGCGTGAGGAGGGCGCCTTCATCCGTCGCGTCGTCCTCGACAACGAGCTGAAGCGCGAGTACCAGCAGTTCCTGCAGGAGCGCAATCGTGGCAAGTCAGAGAGCGACGGACGGCCCGATCGAACGCCCGAAGAGATCCATCGTTGGGCCGTCGAGCACGAGCTCCCGGACAACGACGGCCACGTCCAGTTTCCCGATGCCCGCATCGAATACGAGGACCGCGACGGGCACCTGCGCACGCTCGACATCGAGGTCGAGACGCTGCACTACCGCGGCGCTCACGCCAGCTCCAAGGCGGCGTCTGGATTCAGTCGTCACAGCGCCGGCACCGCGCGCGTCGTCGGCTCCAGTGGCGGAGGTGGAGGCGCCGGTCGCGGTCACCGATACGGAGTCACCATCACCGCCAGCACCGGGAAGAGCGGCGGTCGCAGCCCCGATCCCCGCCTGGTTGAAGAGCTGTTGCGATGAACCTCGAGCACACGGTTCAGACGATCGCGAAGCGCGGATTCACCGACCGCCAGGCTCGCTTCCTGGTGCTCGTCGCCCGCCACTCCGGCGTCTGCGTCATGCGCCAGTATTCGAGCTTCGCGGGCATCGTGTTTGGCCAGAAGACGCGGAAGTTCTTCGCCAACCTTGTGCGGCTCGGGTTCGTCTCGACCTACGACTGCGCGCACAATCGGGGACGCGTCTATCACGTGCGTCAACGGGCGATCTACGAGGCCATCGGCGAGCCCGACAGCCGGCTCCGCCGACCGCCCGGCGTGCCTCGCGCGCTCGAACGACTGATGCTGCTGGACGCGATTCTCGAGAATCCCGAAAGCATCTGGATGTCGTCGTCAACTGAGAAGCTCAGTTACCTCGGGAGCCGGGGGATTTCAGCCGACGACGCCCCGCATCTGAGCATCCGTCAGGGTGATCAGCGACGGGTTCGCTACTTCCCCGATCGCCTGCCGATCGGCGTCCATCCATCCGGCCACGTCGTCGTCGTTTACCTGCACGCCGACCCGATGCACGACGAGTTCCGCGACTTTCTCCAGCGCCATGCGCCGCTGCTCGAGAGGCTGCCTGCATGGACTATCCGAATCGTGGTTCCGGCGCACCTGGAAGGCGCTGTGCAGGACCTGCAGAAGGTCGCGTGGGGGCAACTCGCGTCGCCGCTCAAGGAGCCCGTGCTCACCGAGCTGCGCTGGTACTTCGAGCGCTTCGCGAGCGCTCCAATGGAGACGAGCCACGCTGGCGATCGGGCTCGCTTAGAACGGTGTCGTCGGGCCTTCGCGACCGACCGCTATGCAGTGCTCTACCGATGCTGGCGGCAGGATGGCGAGCGGCTGCTGGCGACCGCTTCGTCGCCGGTCGTGGGGAAGGCGATGGAGTCAGGAGCCGGGAAAATCGAGCCGCTGGTGTTGCCGCATGCGTACAGCCACCTGGCGCCGATGGCCGGCGTCGCCTGAAGGCATCCCGCGTACGTCGATTCCGATCGCGCAAGGGCACGGCCAGCGTGACTTTGCGCAACTGAAACTCCAGTCGCGGCGCTCTCATTCGTCCTCGGCGTCACCCAGCAGTTCGGCCTCGTTGCGGAAGCAACAGCTCGTTCTCGTCGAACACGACTTCCTCCACGGCGTACGCCGGCCCGTTCAGCCAGCTCGGGTCATCGTCGATCCGCTTGGTGATCCGAAGCTCTCCCCCCACGCGTTCGGCCCTTGAGACTTGGCGCGGTCCGAGCTTCAGGGCGACTACGACGCGGGTGCCGATGTCGGTGCAGCGGAACGCTCCAACGTGCGTCCAGAACGTCTCGCCGATCGCGAAATCACTGAGCTCCATAGTGGCGGTCCGCCTCTCCCGGATCGTAACGCCGTCACGCGCCGATCTCATCCAACAGGGCGCGTTCAGAGGGCGTCTTCTCTCTTCCCTGGAGGCTTCCGTCCGCGGCCAGGTCTCGACACGAGGGGGCCGAGGAGGGACCGATAGCCAGCGGGCCAGCAGCCCCATCGACCGTCGCGATGATGATGGCTGAGGTGCACGGTCGATCGTCGCCCCACCGTATGCCCTAGTTGCGAAGCCTCATAGCTGCCGATACTTGCGCCGATGTCCGTGTCTGTGTCGGCCGGCGCCTTTTGCCGGCCGGGCCGCTGGCTGAAAAGAGGATGGGGGGAGGAGAGGGGCGTGAGCGACCCGGCCTCCCGCGCATCTGGGTC
>Ga0209343_10008947_pt1 | contig 11548 bp, 9 predicted proteins | sample RifCSPlowO2_02_FD_184026 | JGI IMG/M metagenome (GOLD analysis project Ga0209343, IMG submission 184026) | Groundwater microbial communities from Rifle, Colorado - Rifle CSP2_plank lowO2_0.2 (SPAdes) (version 2) | ecosystem: Environmental > Aquatic > Deep subsurface > Groundwater | place: Rifle... | reverse complement strand
ATCAGCGGCTTTAAAAAAGTATCTTTGCCGATACGTTGTACAACAAAATTTTTAAATTTAAATGAATTTACCTGAAGACCAAACATTTTAAAATTTTAGAATTGTTGATTTGTTGATTCTAAATTTCAGCAAATCTGAAAATCACAAATCAATTTAGATTCAACCGCCAATAGCAACCATACTTCTGTTCCTTTGGTTGAGCAATGGATTTGCAAAATCTACCATAGAGTTCATCCCGCCACGCTTTTCTTTTTTGTTCCAAACACTTTCAAGAATCAATGGAACTATTTCCGCTCCATTTCGAAGTGCTGCCAAAAGATCGGACTCACTTCCAGAGAACAGGCAGTTTTTCATTTTGCCATCAGCAGTGAGCCGAAGCCTGTTACAGCTATCACAAAATGGATTTGTTACGGATGAAATTACCGCAAAGGTTCCTTTAAAATCTTTTATTTGGTAATTTTTGGCCGTATCGTTTTTTCGGTCTTCAATTTTTAAAACTTTTTCTTTATATCCCTCATTTACTATCGCCATCATCTCTTTAAAAGAAAGCCCTTTACTACTGTCCCATTTATTCCCGTTAAAGGGCATAAACTCAATAAAACGGAAATGCACATTATTCACTTTCGTAAATTCAATGAAATCGATAATTTCATCATCATTCACACCGCGCATAATAACAGCATTAAGCTTTACATGAAAATTTTCTTTTATAAGCAGCCGGATATTTGAAATAATAGTATTAAAATAATTTCTCCTGGTAATTTTATTTAGCTTTTCTTCTTGAAGAGAATCCAAACTAATATTTATAGAATTCAAGTTGCATGACTTAAAAGTATCAATGAATTTATCAACCAGAATTCCATTGGTGGTGATGGCAAGCTCAATCGGAAGCTTTGACAATTCTTCGATAATTTCTTTTGCATCGGACCTTACTAATGGTTCGCCACCGGTAAGCCGGATTTTTTTAACACCTAAATTCACAAAGGTTTTTGCGATTACGATAATCTCCTCTTTGCTCATAAACTGTGAACGTGGGCGAAGCTCTACCCCTGCTTCAGGCATACAATAAAAACAACGCAGATTACATCGCTCGGTAAGCGAGATCCGAAGGTAATCATGAGCTCTCCCGAACTGGTCAGTAAGAGAATTATAGTTTGTATAATCCATTAGTGTTTGTGCATTTCAATTTCAATTGCTTCAAATTCTGCCTTACTTAAATATTTCTGAGCAAGAGGAAAAAGTGTAGAATCTTCACGATAAATATGAAGTTTCAATAATTCCACTAACTCTCTAGCGTTTTCGTATGCTGTATCCATTACAAACCTTCTTGAGCCTTCATCCTTAAGCCTTGTGGCTATCCCTAGAAGATTAAAAGACAATGCGCCTAACTGAATAAACTTAATATGATCATCTTCCATTATATCTATTGCAGTTACAGGATTTGCGCCTGTACTGTGTTCACCCGCTTCAAGTAATTTTTTATGAAGAATAGGGAACAGCACTTTTTCCTCTTTTATATTATGAGGAAGAAGTTCATCGTCCAGAAATTTAAAAAACGAACTAAACACTTCATTGATCTGCTTATCTACTTTGTAATCACTGGTTTTGAATTGAACAAGTGCTTTTTCAAAAGCATCAATAGTAACCATGGCTTTTTTGTGCTCATCAACAAAAGTAAGAAGCGGTTTTTCCATATTTTCAAAAGTCACTTTCACCTTCCCGGGTTGGTCGTATGCTGTTGGAGGATCCATTGGAGTATGCTCCACATCTTCCAATCCTTTTTCTACATTACGTTTTACAGGATCGGTTTTGGCTAAATTCTTTAAATCTATCATATCGTTATGTTTTATTGCAAATAACGGTAGATGGGCAAAAACAAAAAATGATATAAATCATATTTGATTTTAAAAGGGATTATTTAATGATGTATCGGTAATAAACGTGGAATCGGTAAGGGTTTTGAGAAATGCAACTAAATCATTTTTTTCCTGAGCGCTTAATTGCAATCCAAAATAATGACTTGGTTTGGTTAAAATCGGGTCCAAAGTTGAGGATTGTTTTACTTTAGAATTATAATGTTCTACTACCTCTTCAAGAGTTGCATACCTTCCATCATGCATGTATGGAGAAGATAATTCAACATTTCTTAATGTTGGTGAAATAAATTTACCCATATCGTTAGGATTATTTGATACGTTATACCGCCCCTGATTTATTCCAACAAATACAGAATCAAGCCCGATATTATGAAAACTATTATCTGAAAACAATCCTAAACTATGACAGTGGAAACAATCGCCTTTTTCGGTATTAAAAATTACAAAGCCATTCATTTCACTTGACGAGAGCATTGTTTCATAACGTAAATACTTGTCGAATTTTGAATTGGTAGAAGAAAGTCTTCTCATAAACTGAGACAAAGCGTAAGCCACGTCTTTTTGTGTAATTGTATTAATATTATAAACTTTTTTAAAGATGCCCGGATAATAGCTATGATTATTAAGTTTTGCCACATCACTGTTAAAAAAAACACCCACTTCAAACATCATTACGTCCTCTACACTGCCTTGAACTTTTCCATTCCATAAAAAATTATTGCTCCACCCTAAATTGATATGTGGCTGTGAATTGACAAACTGGTTTGAAAAAGCAAGTGATTGTGAATGACAACTTGAGCAAGACAATCCATTATTTGATAAAATAGTATCGTAATATAATTTTCTTCCCAGTTCAATTCCTTCAACTGTAAGAGGATTATCATCCGGTACTATTAGCACAGGAAAATAAGGCGGTACATATAGCTTATAAGGAGTTAAAACAGATGTGGCAGGCGGTGGTTCAATTATAACAGTTTCTTTTTTACAAGAAACGTAAATAGAAATTGCAATTAAAAAACAGACTAATATTATTTTCTTAGTAATTTTCATTTAAAATCATTTTTGTAACGAAAATGCATCAAAACCATTACTTTTTATTTTAGTCATCAATAGTGAATCACCCATAGAATAATTTCCGTCTGTGTTAAAGCTATAAATATGCGGTGTTCGGAACCATTCATTAATATTCATCTTAAATCCTAATTTTGGATCATAGTAGTTAACAATACACTCTTCATTTATTTTACAACTAACCAAACTCGCATTTCCACCCAAATGCATGGCATAGCCAAAGTTTGATGAATCAATTAAATAATGCCCTTCCAATTTCAAGAAATGGTATCCACCACCCATCATAGCGGGCCAGGCCATATTAATATTTTCAGCAGTATTGGGCAAACTATAACTCACATTGTGATTTGCATCCAGACCAACATTAAATGTTATGTAACTATATCTACCGGTTGGTATTGAATCTAATAGAATTGAATTTGCCGATGGTGTAGTTGCCTCTAAATAAAATATTTTATTTGTTTTATGGATATCTCCGTAAGGCCTATGAAATGTAATGTTTGAAACATAATATTCTAATCTGCTGACAGCGTATAATTCTCCTGCATCATTGGAATACATTATAGAATCAAAAATTAAAGGGTGTCCATCCACAGTATATGAAAAATTAATTTTCAGAGAGGTATATTCAGGGGAAATTTCTTTGTCTTTTTTACAACTAACCAGAGCCAGAATTCCAAATATTGCAATAAGATATATTCGCTTATTTATCATGACTCAACCATTTATACTTAGCTTGGCAAGCATAAAATTATAAAATCTTCATAAAAAAAACTATGACGAATTGCACAATAAAAAGTATTATTTAAGGAGATATGTAATGGGTGTGGTCATTAATTATGTTCCATTACATTTATGGAGAGAATGGCTGAAGTTCATACTTTTAAAAAACAATAAACTCCTTGCAGAATAGCAACATGTGTATGTGAAACACTCCTTGGGTAATTACAATAATCAAAGTCGACCAGTGTCAAGTCAAGTTTGTTTTGTCGAAATGTTGATCATTCCAAACTTGTTTCGGAATCTCATGGATGCTGAACCAAGTTCAGCATGACTTCTGGACATTTTGCGCATGACATAACACCAAATTGAAAACAAGAATAAATCAAACCTCTATTCTATTAATACTAAAATCAATTACCTGTAAAGGAGATTTACCTTTAAAATTAATGCCAACTTTTCCTGAATAATAAGTCCCTAGAATAATACCTTTCAAACCAAAATCAAGCATACGAAAAATATCATAAAATTTCCCATCTTTATGATGGCTGTTTGTCATTGTTTTTACTAACCATAACAAAACAAAACCTGGCATAAAAGAAAGGATAGATAAAAGAAGGTTTAGGTCTTTCAAATCGTTTTGTGGTGCATATGATACAATGTCATCTACATGCTCAAGACAGCCAGTTTCGGAGAATGCAGGGAACTGCCCATTTCTGGGAACCATAATATTCCCAATGCGGTTTAGTCCCTTTAATGCGAATTTGTTAAATATTGTTGACATAATAATTTATTTTTTTTATTTAGATAATATTAAAAAGATTATTTAATAATTTCTTCACTTAATTTTTGTGAAAAGGCCATTGTACTCAGTGCAGGATTAATTCCCGGAGCACTAGGAAAAATGCTTGTATCTGCAATGTAAATATTTTTTAGTCCGTGAACTTGAAATTCAGGGTTCACCACAGATTTAGTTTGATCAACACCAATGCTACATCCTCCCATTAAATGTAGCCCAAAATAAAATGGAGAATTGATAATTTTTTTTACTCCTTGAGCACTAAAAATATTTCTGATAGTTTCTAAAGCAATATCGCGTCTTTGCTTATCCTGATCAGTTAAGTTTTTTGTTATTATTAATTTTCCTTTTTTATCGATATTCATTTCTCCGCCTTCAGGCTGATCCCTCACAGCTGCTTCTATACATGACATATAGCGATATTTTTCCATTAGCTCCTGATGTTCCTTGCCATATGAGTTAAACAACATACCTACTGAAATAGGCTGAGCATATACATTCTCAAGCTTAAATCCTTTTTTTCTAAATCCGGGATCACTGGAACTAACAGTTTGAAAATTACCTTTATGTGCATCAATGGGAGTATCAAAAACACCGAAAAGCATATATTGCGGATGCTGACAAAACCCTTTTCCAAGGGCGGGAAGCTGTGACTTAAACCCTGATTTAAGCATCATATGTGTTGATCCAAAAGCTCCACCTGCAAGAATAACTTTTGCGCATTTTATTTCCTGTTTCACCGAACCTTGTTTTCCGTAAACAATAACATGATCCGAAAAATGACTTATGTTTTCTACTTCAAATTCTGACCTGATTTCAAGACCGTTTTTTTCTGCAACCTGGATAGAAACAACTAATGAACTTTGTTTTGAATCCCGAAAACATCCACCCAAACAGCCTATACAGTCGTTACCTTCCTCCACTTTACAATCGCTCATCCCTCTTCGTAATGCTTTCCATTTATAACCGAGTTTATCACATCCCGAAGTAAATAAATCAGCATTTTTATTAAATTCTTTACTATCAAAAGTGTGCAGATTTATTTTAGCTTCCGCTCTTTCATAATAAGGAAGCATGGCTTCCACACTCATAAAATCAGCTCCTGATCTGTTTTTCCAATCATTAAAACAATCATCATCAAACCTATCCATCAAACATTGATTTACAATGGTTGTTCCTCCAACACATTTTGCACGTAAAAAAGCTGTTTTTGCATGTGAATCAAATTCAATTCCTCCGCCCCAAAACAACTGGGAAGAATATTCCATCTCTGTTTTGGGAAATGTGTTTTTTCTAAAAAACTTTCCGGCTTCTAACACCACTACCTTTGCCCCGGCTTCATGCAAATTACGGGCAAGTGTACCACCGGATGAGCCCGAGCCAACTATTACAAAATCATACATAATTGTAATTTTAAAATGTTAATTTAATTTTTCTTTTTTACCTATGCTGTCCATTTTCATTCCAGCCAATATAAATTTTAACCAGTTTTTTTTACGGGAAAATAAATGATCTATAATTTGACCAAGCAAAAAATATTTAGTTTTTGTAAATGGATACCAGTTGGGATCAATATTAGAGCTGTCTTTATCAATCAGCACAGATTTGCTATTACAGAACGTTAATAATCCTTCCTCTCCTTTATAACGACCAAAGCCACTGTTTTTACTTCCTCCAAACGGTAAATTCGGATTACCTTCATTTAACATGTGGTTGTTTATGGAAAGATTCCCTGTTTTTATTTTCGATGCAACTCTTCTGGCACGGGAAATATCTTTAGACCAAACACTTCCACCCAAGCCATATTCACTATCATTGGCTAGTTTAATTACTTCTTCTTCCGTTTTAAACTTCATTACCGGAATTACAGGACCGAATGTTTCATCTATCATTATTTTCATAGAATGATTAACATCAACTATAACGGTAGGATGGAAGCTACGGGTGTTTCCTTCACGTGTTCCTCCGCACAATATTTTTGCTCCTTTTTCAACTGCATCTTTAATCTGAGCTTCAATAATTTTCACCTGAAATTCGGTTGTAATACAGCCTAAATCAAAACTGTCAGCATCCTCAATTTTTCTATCCGGAAAAGAAGTCCTTAATTTTTTACTTCTATCTACAAGAAGTTCAACAAATTTTTCAAAAATACTTTCATGCACATAACAACGTTCAACAGAAGTACAGGATTGCCCGGCTGAAGTATAACCACCCCACATGATTCCATTAACCGTTCTTTCTAAATTAATATCTTCAAAAACAATGGCAGCATCCTTACCCCCTAATTCTAAATCAACAGGTATAAGGTGATTAGCTGCCTGCATCATTATTTTTTTTCCTGTTTTACAACTTCCTGTAAAATGTATTTTATTCGGTCCGGAGTCAATAAGCCGAACAGCGGTCTCTCCGGAACCATGTACGAATTGAATTGCATTTTTCAGAAATCCGCTTTTGTCAATTATCTCTTGCAACAATGCTTTCAATGGCGTAATTTCAGAAGGTTTCACTACTACAGCATTCCCTGCAAGAAATGCTGACATGGAAGGCACTAATGTTTGATATAAGGGGTAATTCCAAGGTGTTATAACCAATATAGTGCCTAAGGGTTCCAACCATATTTCTGATTTTTTTCCCATCAATACCAGTGGAGTAGGAACGTTTTTATTGCGAAGTACTTTTAAAGATAATTTCTGGTACACATCAATAAAATCGATGATTTCAAAAATTTCAGATGTCAATCCATCTAACCTTGCTTTACCTGTTTCTAAAATGAGTTGATTCAGTATTGTTTCACGGTTATCAATAATGTAATCCCTGATTTTTAAAATTTCATTTACACGTTGAGAAACACTCATTTCGGAAATGATGGATTGAGTTGCTCTTGCTTTATTAAAAACAAGATCAATAGAAGGTTGATCCGTTTCATTTATTTCATACAGTTTTTCTAATGTATTCGGATTAATTACTTGGATTGCAGTTGTTTTTATCGTCTCCATTGTATGTTTTTCGCGAAAAGAGTTTTGTTTTTTGCACAAGTTAATAATTATTTGGCATAAGAGAAAAGAAGAAGTGAAATTTTAAATTATACAATGTGAAAATCCAAATTTAAAATGATAATTATTTTTTCAAAAAGCCTAAACCGTCATCTTCATTGCAACATTCTAGATTCTCCACTCCTATATCAATTATAAATTTGTAACAATAAATTCTCGATATATTTTCATCTTGAAAAGACTTATTGGTGATGAAGAAAATCTTTTTATTGGAGAAGATTCTAAAGATCATTTCAAAAAAACTGTGGTCGTAAAAAACAATTTTTCATAAAAAAAAAGAGCTTACTAAATGTTAGTAAGCTCCGATATATATTCTAGATTTATTTTGAACGCTAATGATTATTATTTAAGAAAATTTGGTTTAAATGTAATCATTACATACGCCCAATTACTTGTTTGATCGGTACGTCCATCACCTTTCCAATCTTTAACGCCTTTTACCATCCCCAGTGTTTCAGATGGTAAATAATGTGAATATCCTGCCTGGATACCAACACCTCCGGTTAAATTATATGCAAATGTTAAGTCAATTTCTGATCCTAAAGAACTATTCATTGCTTTATACTGGCCAGTTTTAGTTAATTCTTTTGAATCAAGAACATCAGCTGCAGCCATAAACTGGTGAAAATCTAATGCTACATTCCATTTTTCCGCTTTATATTTTAATCTAACAATAATGTCTTGTAATCCAACAGTATTTAGGTGATTGCCAACATAATAATAATCCATATAACCATTAAATTTATGATTGGTTCCAAAAAAAGGATTGAATGCGTGATTGATGTTTTTATATGCCGTTGTTGTGTCAGTACCGCTTTGTCCGGATAAATATTCATACCCCAAACCTGCGGTGAATTTTTCTTTCATCGTATATGCAACATCAATAGCAGTATTCATTGCATTTACTTCCCGTATTTTTCCGCTAGTTCCGGTATTATCATTTCCAATCTGATAATAGAAATTGAAGCCTACATAAAGCGGTTTGGTTTTGTATTCAGTATGTGTTCCTACAGTAGTAACATAACGTGTACTATTTATGGCTGCTGGAGATTGCTGACCAACATTCAGTGCCAACAAACTTATATTTAAACTTTTAATTTGTTTATTAAACCATAAGTATTGCATTTCTTTATAGCTTTTCACAATAGAGTAACTTGTACCTACAGTAGCTGCGGCATTTTGATTGTAAGCAACTCCTGCATGAACTGTAAAAGTGCTATCAGCATATTTCAGCACAAATGCATCATGGCTTCTGGCTTGTTGTGCCCAACCAACTGCACCTAACATTCTTTCATCATCATAACTTAATTCCTGACGCCCCAATTTCATTGCAATTTTTGTATTAAAAGAATATTCGGCCCATCCTTCATGTAAACCAAAAGAGCCCCCGCCATCCCCTAGATTTAATTGCGATTGATTACCCCAAACCCTCACGTCCTGAAGGACAATACCTGTTTTAAATTTATCAGCTTTATATCCAAAATTTAATCGTGTACGCTGAAGAATAAACTGTGATGATTTTTGAAGTGTATCCGAAGGGGCTCCGAAACCATGGAGATATTCGAAACGCGGACGTATTTCACCGGTTAAAGTCATTTGTGCATTTGAAATTGTTGCAGTTGATGCAATAATTGCGGTGAGCACAGCGCCTTTTTGTATCATTGTTTTCATAATTAATTTATTTTTTTAGATTTTATTTTTAGTAATTTTTTGGCAAAGCACTACCATAGAAGTCTTTTCTTCTTATTTTTTGTCAGTAATTTTGAGTAATTTTTACAACAAATAGCTCTTCGGCTATTATTATTGATTAGGATGGTCTTTCACATCCTTTACGATTATAATACCACCAATTGATTAAGGTTGCAATTAAAAAGAACCCGGCAATCGCGTAAAAAAATCCGTTTGCATTACCTGTACTTTTCATAACTGAACTTACTTGTGTTGCAAATATGAATGGTCCAAAAGCAGCAATAGCAGCAGTAAAACCAATAACACCTGCAGCCTGGCGCGGGTTGTGTCCAAAAATAATCGGGTATTGACGGAATGTTGCAGCATTACCCATTCCTGTGATAAAGAACAAGAATAACATCAGGTATAAAAAAGCCGGGAATTGGTCAACGGAAGTAGGGGTTAATAAACCCATTTGAACCATAGCCACACAACCTATAATTAAAGCTATTCCGGTAAGTGTTGTTAAAATTGCCCCTCCAACTTTGTCAGCTATAAAACCAAATAATACACGACTTCCGGCTCCAATCAATGGCCCTAAAAATGCGTATTTAAGTGGATCCGGTGCATTTGGAAAATCACCATAAACTGTTTTAATCATTAAAGGGAAGATAGCAGCTAGTCCGGAAAATCCACCAAAAGTCATCACATAAGTGACAGTGCAAAACCAGGTGTGTTTATCTTTAAAAATATCCAACTGCTCTCTGAAAGAAGCTTTAACAGGAATGCTCTTTATCAGATACCAGGAAGCGATGGCTAAAATGATTAGCAATGGAACATACCAAAACGCAGCACTCTGAAGGAAAATTTCTGATGTGCCCAAAACCTCTTTTGTTTTTGGATTCACTTTGGTGAAAACCTCTGCTGCTCCGTATGTTGCTATCCCCAGCATTGCAGGTGTCATAAATTGAGCAACACTAACACCAAAATTTCCAATACCTGCCTGGATACCCAAAGCTGTACCCTGTAACCGTTTCGGGAAAAACAAGCTTGTACTTGGCATGTATGAGGAGAAATCACCTCCACCAAAACCTGCTGTAAACGCTAAAATCATAAATACCCAAAATGGAGTTGTTGGATTCATCACCGCAAACCCAAGGCCAATACATGGAATTAATTTTATAATAGTTGAAATTGTTATAACATGACGGGAACCATAAATAGGAAGTAAAAAGGTATGAACTATTCTTAATATTCCGGCTGCTAAACCTGGCATAGCAGTTAACCAAAACAATTGGTCTTTATCGAACTTAAATCCGATGCCGGGCAATTTCACGGCAATTGCACTCATCATAAACCAGGTGGCAAATGATAGAATTAGAGAAAAAGTAGTAACTGTAAGTACTCGCCAGGCAATTTTGCTGCCTTCGTTTTCCCAAAATTGTGGATCTTCAGGAGTCCACTTTTGTAACCATGTTGCCATAATTTTCTGTTTTTAGTTAATTGTTTTTTAGTTGTTAGTTGTTAATTTTCAGTTGTTAGTTGTTAGTTGTTAGTTGTTAGTTGTTAGTTGTTAGGTTAAAACCTTATAACTTTTTATCTGACAATTCTCAATATTGGACATGGTGCATCTTTAAATACATTATATGTTCGGCTTCCCATTAATAATTTACCAAGTGGTGAAGCTCGATGGCTTGCCAGAATTATTAGTTCAGCACTCCGCTCTTTTGCAATTTCAATAATTTCAGACGCAACATCTCCCTGACCAAAAATGGCTTCAATTTTATTTACATTCAATTCTTTTAATTTTTTTGCTTCATTAATAAGCATTTCTTTTCCCTCATTGATCCAATTTTCGCGAATAAGAGTCCATTCAGGAGAATCTGAAGCTAACACGCCTGTACTATGAAATTTTTCGTTTACATATAATAAAAGTAATTTCGAACCCGTAGTATTAGCAAGGTAAGCTGCCTGAATTCTGGCTTTATCTGCTAATTCTGAGTTACCTACAGGGTAAATGATTGTTTTATAAGCAAAATTACCGTTGCTATAAGTTGGTGTTTTTGAATTAAGAACAGCTAAACCAGGTACATGTTCCTGAATTTCAAAATCCATAACAGATTCTTTTATTTTAGCTCTTCCCCCTTTTTCAACCCATGTTTTTGTCCATTTACGTTGTGCAACACGAAGCACAATAAATGCGACTGCAGCTAACGCGGCAAAGGAAAGGAATCCCCAGGTGAAATGACCTGTAGTTTGTTTTGAAATACCCATAGCATTGGGAATAAAACTTCCGCCCAATGCACCAATTTCTCCAATCATACTTCCTGCTACAGCAGTTGCTAAAGGCCAACGCAATG
>Ga0209343_10008946_pt1 | contig 11549 bp, 6 predicted proteins | sample RifCSPlowO2_02_FD_184026 | JGI IMG/M metagenome (GOLD analysis project Ga0209343, IMG submission 184026) | Groundwater microbial communities from Rifle, Colorado - Rifle CSP2_plank lowO2_0.2 (SPAdes) (version 2) | ecosystem: Environmental > Aquatic > Deep subsurface > Groundwater | place: Rifle... | reverse complement strand
TTCAATTACGAATATCGTAGACATGGATCTACCCGACAAGGGGGCATTTTACGGATACAACTTTGTATGGGATAGTGCTGTACTTGCTGATTTTGGAACAGATCAATATTTCGTGCATTTCGGCGGATATAATTTTGCCGGCGGTTCTTATCCTGTTGGATACAAGCAAAATATGTCGATCAAAAAACTGCCGTTCGCTGACAATAATGCAAGAAATACCGGAAACAGCTTTTCTCCAGCACCAATAAATTCACCTACCAGTCAGCCCGGAAAAGCGGTATTTTATCGCCCGGCAGGACAGAATTATGGATATATTTTTTTAGGCAGAGGAAATGGTCATGAGTTGTGGCGTATTCAGATCAATCAGGACGGAACATTTTCAGGAGGTTGGAATCAATTGACTTCACTTCCAGCAGGCAACGGAAATGGCAGAGGAGACCTGTTTATTATTGGGAATACAATTTTTGCTATAAAGGGAAGTAAAGTATATAGTGCTGACGTCAACAATCAAGGATCACTAACTTCTTGGGGCGATTCTCCACCGGACTTACCTGCAGAACAGATTAATATGCATTGGGGCGGTGGTAACACAGAAGGTGCAAGCTACGGAATTATAGGAAATTATGTATATGTAACCGGCGGCGATAGGGTATTCTATTCCCAAATTGGTGGAGTAGTTCTTCCCACTGCGACGCCAATCGGCCAGCCTCCGACCGCGACGCCGACTCCAGGCGGCGCAACTAACACACCGGTTCCCCCGACGCCGACTTCAGGAATTCCCAATACGCCGATACCGCCTGCATGTACCCCGGGCGTGTGTACCGAAGCCTTGAAACAGTCGGGGGATTATAACTGCGATTGCGTCGTTGATGCGCGGGATTATACGGATGCGCCGGAGTATACATCGTGGGTAACTGACTACATAAGCCAGGCGTGGAACATCTCACTGCGCTATTTTGAATACTGGCGCCGCGCATTTTTTCAATTAGGCGGAAGTGTAATATTACCGCCATTGCCCACGCCGGATCCTTCATGTACGGTCTTATTCCAATGGGATCAGTCCAAAGGCGGGTTGGTGCGCACTGCGACAGCTGACCCGACGAAGGATAACCTGGGCTTATTCTGGACATCGGTAAGTGGCGCGAGCTATCACGTAAAAGTCGTTGATTCGACCGGATGGGCATTTTACGACGCTCCGGCTCCTCCACCCTTAGGTATAAACTTCCAGTCGGAGGTAGATCCTGCGGAAACATATACTATCACGGTGACCTGGGTCGGTACGTGCGCGGTGTTATACGATAGGTCTTATCCGATAGGGTCGGTTACGCCGACGCCTGCGCCAGGACTGCCGACCAATACGCCAATTCCCGGCTTACCTACCAATACTCCCATACCTGGTGCGACCGCGACGCCAACTCCTATTGGCGCGCCGATTGCTACCCCGACGCCGACTATTGATCCCGCCGTTTCATGTAACGGATTAGGCAATATCGGAGGTACGTACGGAGATTTGCCCGTATCAGGTTCCGACGGCCGGCGCGCCGATATTCATGCGGATAAGAATTTAGCCGTACGCGGCTGGGTTCCCACCATTACAACACTTGGACTCGTCGATTTATCGGGGCCTGTTGATCCAGCACAACCGCCCCAACTATATCGTTTGTTTGGCGACAGCAGGACACCGCAATTTACGAATAACTATAAAGTGTACGACTGGGATTGGAATGTGCAGCCGGACGGGGCAAGAGGATCGCCATTAAGCTTATATGATTCTACGCTCATCGGCATGGGGGTAACACGGGGAGAGAGAATATTCGTACCTGACTCTGCGTATCAATTGACTGGAGGATATGAAGTTGTCGTGCATTACGTAGACCAGGATAGTATTTCTATGCACTATCGGGAAAGAGATACGGTTTCAGGTAATGGCTACACGATTCATATTGATGGCGTATGCATAGACCAGAATTTAATCACGAAATATAATTCTCTCGGTGGCAATAACGGTACACGGATCCGTTTGCCTGCGTTACAGGCAGGGCAGGCAATCGGGGAGGCAGCGGGCACCGAAATCAGGGCAGCAGTGGTAGACACCGGAGAGTTCCAGGATCCCCGGTCTCGAAAGGACTGGTGGCAAGGAAGATAAAAAGATTTAAGATTTAAGATTTAAGATTTAAGATTTAAGATTTAAGATTTAAGATGTGAAGGCGTAGAGGATTCATAAATTGACAATAAAGTGGTAAAATAACACCGATAAATCGCACCTGCAGATGTGATTTTCTCACTTATATCAGAATAGGAGGTGAAAGTACTGTGGTTGACGAAAGAAGGGCAGAACGTCAAATAATGGGACGACCTCAAGTATCTTTTGATACTATTGCTACTATTTCCGGAATGCCAATTAAGGACGGTGATGCAATAGCAGGAGTGGGACTGGACAGAATATCATCTTCGGGTGATACGGAACGGCAAAAAATAGTAAATTCGTACGATGGTTGGGAGACTGATGTGTAACCGCCCCTTTACTTCCTGCTAAATTTGTATATAATAAAGGATAGACATCGATCCGCCAGCGGGCGGAGATGATCTTTTTTCGGAAGATTGGTATTTCGCATTTTGCGATCCAATTTGCACCTTGACCCCACTTCGTTCATGTTCGAATCGTGGTTTACATCCACGCATTCGAACGTTCACTTCGCGGGGTCTGCGTCGCAAATCGCGATGCGATTTGCTCCTTGACATTCAGGATGTGGTAGGAAATCGAGGTTGATTTTTTCAATCTCGTCAATTTTTTTTGAGGGTTTGATCCTGGCCCAGGATGAACGCTGGCGGCGTGCCTTAGGCATGCAAGTCGAACGGGCGTAGCTCGCAACACCCAGCTTCTAACAACCAACAAACAACTTTTTGATATATTTGATATATTAGTTGTATGGCATTTCGGTTTTTAAACTTCCAAGTATATAAAGATGCGAAAAAACTGCATCGGAACGTAGTCCATCTTACAAAAGAATATCCACGCGAGTTTTACTATCTCAAAGACCAATTGAGACGATGTACACTATCTATCGTTTTACAAATTGCCGAGGGTTCGGCAAAAAGATCTGATAAAGAATTTAATAGATATATTGAAATTGGATTAGGTTCAGCAAACGAAACAGCAGCAGGTCTTGACGTAAGTTTAGAAGAAAAGTTAATAACGAAAGCTCAATACGATGAATTAACGATGCTTTGTATGGAAGTTACCAATCAATTAGGTGGATTGTCAAAAGCATTATTAGCAAAGAAATAAGTTGTGAGTTGGAAGTTGAGTGTTGTGAGTTGCGCTAGTGGCGGACGGCTGAGTAACACGTGGGAATCTACCCTTCACTGAAGGATACCCTTGCGAAAGCGAGGTTAATACTGCATACGCTGCGTAGCAGCGAACAGTCAACAAACAACACGTCCCGATGAACAAGGGGACTATCGACAATCAACTGCAGACTAATGAATTGTTGGATGTTGGTGGTTGAATGTTGGCTGTTGCGCAGCAAAGGGCATAACTGCCCGGTGGAGGAGGAGCCCGCGGCCTATCAGCTTGTTGGTGAGGTAATGGCTTACCAAGGCTATGACGGGTAGCTGGTCTGAGAGGATGATCAGCCAGAATGGTACTGAAAACGGACCATACACCTACGGGTGGCAGCAACCGGGAATCGTTGACAATGGACGAAAGTCTGATCACGCGACGCCGCGTGTGGGATGAAGGCCTACGGGTCGTAAACCACTTAATTCCAAGAGAAATCGAGGAAGGATGAAGTCGCTGCTAACTACGTGCCAGAAGCGTCGGTAATACGTAGGCGACAAGCGTTATCCGGATTTACTGGGCGTAAAGAGAGCGTAGGTGGCTTTGTAAGTCATTCTTGAAAGCGTTCCGCTCAACGGAATTGTTGGGAATGATACTGCAAAGCTGGAGGGATTGAGAGGTAGCTGGAACTCTCGGTGTAGGGGTGAAATCCGATGATATCGAGAGGAACACCAAAGGTGAAGACAGGCTACTGGCAATCATGCACCGCAAGGTGCTTACCTGACACTGAGGCTCGACAGCTCGGGGAGCGAAAGGGATTAGAGACCCCTGTAGTCCGAGCCGTAAACTATCCTTGCTAGATATTCCTTCCGCCAAGGGCGGAAGGGAAATTCTAAATTCAAAATTCGAAATCCCAAATAAATTCAAAATCACAAATTCGAAACTAAAAACATTCTGTTTAGAATTTGATATTTTGGCTATTAGAATTTATTTGGAGCTTAGAATTTAAACATTAGAATTTCCCTCCGCGTTTAGCGGAGGGAGTGTCGTAAGCTAACGCGTTAAGCAAGGCGCCTGGGGAGTACGGCCGCAAGGCTAAAACTCAAAGGAATTGACGGGGAGGAGCACAACCAGTGGAGCGTGTGGTTTAATTCGAGACGAAGCGAAAAACCTTACCAGGACTTGACATTCATCTTACACTTTTTTTGAAAGAAGAAAGTTCAACGGATGAACAGCTGCTGCATGGCTGTCGTCAGTTCGTTCCGTGAGGAGTTCCCTTAAGTGGGGTAACGAACGCAACCCCCGCTGTCTGTTATATATGTCAGACGGAACTGCCCCCGCACTTGCGGGGGAGGAAGGAGGGGCGGACGTCAAGTCAGCATGGCGCTTATGTCCTGGGCAACACACACCCTACAATGGAGCCGACAAAGGGTTGCTAAGCGGTAACGTGGAGCTAATCCCATCAAACGGCTCCCCAGTTGGGATTGAGGCCTGCAATTCGGCCTCATGAACGAGGAATTGGTAGTAATCGCGGATCAGAAGGCCGCGGTGAATACGTTCCCTCCTCTTGTACACACCGCCCGTCAAGGCAGCAAAGTTGGCAATGGCCGAAATTCCCCGCTGAGCGGGGGACTAAGCCAGGGTCAGCGATGAAGCTTAAGTCGTAACAAGGTAGCCGTTCTGGAAGGAGCGGCTGGATCACCTCCTTTCTTTTAGATATTCTTTCTAAACTGAAAGTTTAGATATAGAATTTCTTAAATCTATCCAACCTAGTTGGATCCCACCGGAAACTTGTCACGTTCCGGTTTTAGGGAAAAACTTAGTGACAAACTGTTCCTACCACATTCGGGATGTCAAGGATATTGATAGCCAATATGCTGTTTTCTGAGAAGAGCAGAGGCTGTATTAAAATATTACTGGGGAGTTGGGGAAGGATAGTTTTCTTCCAAAAACTTCATAAACGCCTCATATAAAGTACCACTACAATTTTTCCCGCTTGCTACAGTTTCAATAGTGCGTTCAGATTCATTATAGTTGCATGTCATAGTTTTATTAAGTAGTTCCGGTGGTAGACTGCCGCTATCTAATATTTCAAAATTAACGGAGCACGTATTATTTTGTAATCCAGTTATTTCGTAACTTCTGAAAATACCGAGAATAGGCTCCCAGCCAATTGGTGTTGTCCCTTTATGTATTGAACAGTTTTCCAAATTCTGCGAGAATTCTTCAAGAAAGGATAAAGTACATTGCGGATCTGTGTTGCCAAAGCAGTCAAGCACTGTCTTTTCGCTATAGGGTGTCGGAGTCGGAGAAATAACGATAGTTTCAAACAAGCTTCCCTGACAGAAGGTGCCGTTTAATTGGTCGGTTATTAAGGTACCGCTTTTTGTTTGCTCAAGCAGCGCGGTTAAATCGCTTTTGATTGGAAACCGGCAGATGCCATCCTTGCCGACTACTATCTGCGCTTGTTCATTTGCCTCGCGTTCCTGGCCGCTGATATCGCGCGCATTGAGCCCTCGTGCAAACAGTTCCTGTTTATAGGCCGATGTGTAGCGGACAGACTGTGCGGTCGTTTTTAAGTAGAATATACAGATATTTTCTTCGCTTCCTACTATTTCCAGTTCCTGTTCGGTAGTGACTTGCACGGTCGGCAAATTACTGGTTGTTGTCAGTGCGGCATCCGCCGGCGTACAGGTGAGAGATGCGCTGATAAGACAGTTAACATCCTCACCACATTCCCGGGGTTCCGCCGGGATCGGGGAAGTGGGTTCTTCGCCCGTTGACGGAGTTGCCGAGGCAGTCGCTTCCTGCGTTGAGTTATCTTCCGTCGTTGATGTTCCGCCGCGCGGCACGAGTGCGATAGCCACGACGGCAATAATCAAAATGACTAATGCCCCGCCTCCCATAAGAAGTTTTTTGATAGACAGTGCAGAAGGGGAGCGAGGAAGCTGATTTTGCGCCGGTGAAGCGGATGGCGCAGGCGCGGTTCCACCGGCAGCGGCTAATGACGCGTCTGAAGCGGCGAATGCCGCGGCGATATCCTGTTCAGCCCATCCATCGGCCTTGAGTGCTATTTTAATCTGGTCCGGCTGCTGGCCTGCTGCAAGGAGTTGTTTAATATAGTCAGCAAGTTGATTGTCTGCCATAGTGTGTGATATTCATGCTATACGGTATCAGCGAAGGTGTCAAGTGGAACCACCTTCGAATAAAACGAGAGATATTTTAATCCGCCTTCGCGGAATTCCACGGACGTCAGTCCGTTGGATGGATAGACATTTTCCGCTTCGGCGGACTTTCGCTCCGACGAAGCGCCTGAAGAGACCCCACGTACGTAAGTGTGTGGAGCTTCAGTCATTCGGGCGTGTATAAAATTTACCCTTTTACGTCGGCGTTTTAATTTTTTTCGATGTAGGAATAGCTCGTTATAGCGGAATATATGAATCATCGGATGAATTTACTGTATTGACATTTTGTAGCATTACCGTTCTAATAAATTGATATACCAAATTTAACGCGAAGAGGTATACACTGCTCAAGAGAATAGGAGGTGAGGAACATGGCGAAAAAAAAGGCAAAGAAAGGAAAGAAAAAGGGAAAGAAGTAAGAGCTTATCTTTCTCGATAAAACGGTGCCGCCCAAACGACACCGTTTTTATTTTATCCCCCTACTTTCCTTCAGCCGACGGATTCAGCCCAATTTCAGCTCCTTATAAAAGACGCCACATCACAGAGATCTTCATTCGTCGAAATAACCCACCGAAGCCGTGTCAGACGTGGCGAAGAAGTATTTTTATGGTAAAATAAGGCAGATGTCAGATAGTAGATGCCGGAATTCAGGTTTAAGATTGTAGATTTAAAATTAGAAGACAATTTCTCAAATCATAAATCTAAAATCATAAATCTGCAATCGAAGTGGTCTGGTAGCCAAGCGGTAAGGCAAGGGTCTGTCCTGCGGAGCAGGATCTCGCTCCGCGAGACAAAACCGATTACAAAATGTTTTATGTGTATGTATTAAGAAGCGAGAAAAATGGAGATGTCTATATAGGATCTTGTAGTGACTTACGAGTTAGATTTAACCGTCACAATGATGGTAAAGTAAAGTCGACTAAAGGATATAGACCTTGGAAACTTATCTATTACGAAGCATATAGGAACAAAAAAGATGCAACAAAGAGAGAAAGACAACTAAAAGGACATAAAGCAAAAAGTGATTTAAGAATACAGATTGAAAACAGTTTAAGTTATTAATAATTTGGTGCGGTAGCCAAGAGGTAAGGCAAGGGTCTGCAAAACCCTTACACGGGGGTTCGATTCCCCCCCGCACCTCATAGGAGGTAAGGGGAAGGGTCTGTCCTGCGGAGCAGGATCTCGCTCCGCGAGACAAAACCGCTATGCACCGGTTCGACTCCGGTACGCGCCTCATAAAGCAAATGCTGGGACAAAACCGCTATGCAGGGGTTTCTGGCGAAGCCAGATCAGGCTCCGCCTGACGATTCCCCCCTATTCATACGACGACGTGGGAAAAGAACGAGATGGTCAATTAGAACATAAAAACGGTACGTGGGAATGGTTGAAAGGGGTAGTCATCGGCTGGCTGGGCGCGATAAAAGAGGCCGTGGTACGGGGAGCAAGATATAAGAGCAGATGACGGGTAGCCTTTGGGTGACTAGTTCAGTGGCACCATGCCCGCATTGCTACGCAAAGTGTTGCAGGTTGGGGAACGTTTCCTGCTTGTCCGACGAATCCACCAGCTGGCGGAGAAGGCGGAACCGTTCCCACCGTAGCAGCAAGGGCTGCTAGTTCATCGGCAGAACGCTTTCCTGACCCGCCTACCAAAGCGCGCGCTTAGTTCATTGGTAGAACGCTTTCCTGATAAGAAAGAGGTGCATGGTTCGATTCCATGAGCGCGCACAAACGCGCGGCGGGCAGGTAAGAAAGAGGTCTATATGAGACTCCTTATCTCTCTATTTATTCTGTTGGTTGTCGCGGTTTTATCCACGAGCTTCGCTCCGTACGCAGAGGCGGCGGACGATCCGCTCACGATACATTTCTTCTATTCGGAAACTTGTCCGCACTGCCGGAAAGAACAGGTATTTCTCGACGAGATAGAGAAAAAATATCCGGACATCGTGGTAATGCGCTACCCGATACACGATACATCTCACCACGACTTGCTTTCTTCACTTATCAGCAAACATCATGCCGAACGGTACCTCGGCGTCGTGCCGCTCACGTTTATCGGGGATGATTTTTTCGTCGGTTTTGACTCGCCTGAAGGTATCGGCAGAAAGATCGAACAATCAATCGAAAAACAGCTTGATCCTGAAAACAATCGTGACAACGCGCAGAATTCTCCGGACGGGACAACAGGGGATACCGTTTCGATCCCGATCCTGGGCATGGTAAATCCGCGCGACTATTCGCTTCCTTTGATTGCGGTTGTTCTTGGTTTTCTCGACGGGTTCAACGTCTGCTCACTGGGCGCACTGGTGCTGATTCTCGGGCTTGCCCTTGCCCTGCATTCACGCAAGAAAACCCTGCTCTTCGGCGGACTGTTTATCGCCGCCACAGCGCTGGTATACGGCTTGTTGATTTTGTTATGGTATCAGTTATTTTCAGCGCTGGGTTCATATATAGAGGAGATGCAATTAGTCATCGGCACGATGGCATTAGGAGCCGGCGCGTATTTTTTTTACGAATTCTACCGGATGCGAAAAGAAGGTCCGTCCTGTTCATTTGCCGGAAGCCGGATGATTGCAGTATTTTCCAAAAAAGTGAATGCCGCCTTTGGCGGCGGCGGCAAACTGGTTGCCGTTATGGTAACCGTGACGGTATTCGCCGCCGTTGTTACTCTTGTAGAATTTCCGTGCTCTGCCGCCATTCCGGTGGTGTTCGCGGGCATACTTGCTGATGCAGAACTTCCCGCGATGGTGTATCTGCTGCATATCGCCCTCTTTGTCCTTTTTTATATGCTTGATGAAATCATCGTTTTTCTTATTGTTGTTTTTACCATGAAAGTGTGGCTTGCTTCACCGAAATTCGTGACGTGGTCGACGGTTATCGAAGGATTGCTGCTTACCGGATTGGGATTATACTATCTTCTCGCATAAACTTTTTTGAGCGCTATTGCTATTGGTGAATGCACTCTGCATAATAGAAATATGCACAGTCAATCATCACAGCAGTGGGGTCAGGATGAAATGCAACGCCGGCACTCATTCGCGCGTTGCGGTCATCGTTTCATAAACAGCAAAACGCGTTTATCCATGAATAACAATTTTTGCAATACTGATTCTCCATGATTTTTGATACTGCGGCTTCCCTGGCAGTTCTCGGATCAGCAATGAGTGTCAATACGCTCGCTGCTTATACGGGAATCAACGATTATTTTGCCCGGAATGCATGTGAACCACGAATCGATCATTCGCGCATTATACAAGTAGACGTTGATGATCGTTTGCCCTACTACATCTCAAATCCTAACCCCGTCTTTAATAAGGAAGGAGAACAATGGGTGTTAATCAAAGAAGATGCACCTATTCCGGCGTGGAAAGTCGCCTTGCGGGATTGGTATGCGACCCGGGGGAATCCTCCAAAGGGTATTGCTGAAATGGAGCGGATAGGGAAAGCGATCCCTATGAAAGGCGCCACCAGACTGGCGAACCCTGATATCGGGCAGGACGTATGGATCGGTTCAGGCTGGTGCGATCCGGAAACCGGGAACGTTATCGAACGGGGAGGGGATCTTCCCGAGGAGACGCAACAAAACGTCTGCCTTGATCCGCTCGTGCAGGATGTTTTATATGTGGTCAACAAGCGCTGCAATATTGACGGGAATTGTGCCACTCTCGAAGAATACAATGATCCGGCTAACTATGATCCTGTCTCGTGTGATTGCGTGCCGGGACATCCCGAAATTTGTCTCAATGGCAATAACTGGCTCATTTGTCGTGCATGGGGTGAAGAGCGTCTACTTGAGCCTGAACATACCTACAAAAACACCAACTGGTATTGGTGGAGTTTTAATATATATTATCGCGCGTCAAAATTACCCGCTGATCCGACCTATGAAGATTTACCTTGTTGGATACGTCTCTTAGCTGAACAATGCCCGGGAAGCGGCGATGTGATGGGGGAGTCCCGGCTTGAGGCGTTGCATAGCGCACAGTGTGTACCACCCGTGCTTGGCCATACGTTCCCGGACGCGCCGCGTCCCGGGTTGATTCTAAAACGGGACATTATTCAATTAAATGTCAGTTTGCCTATGGAAATGCAACTTGATGAGCTCTATTTAGCGCGTGAACAACTTGATTATGTAGACCAGTTTCCCATTATTGGCACTGCTTTTAACGGCCATTTTTATGTAAGAATCCGTCCGGGCAGTGTGAGAAATACAAAGGCATCCTATTCTCTGATTCTGGATCCGCGCATTGTTGGCAGCGATGGTCCTTTTTGGCAGTATGTTCCTGTTTCGGCAGTCTATAAACCTGAAGCCCGTTCATTGCAACTCGGTTCGTTTATACCCGGATTACCGACATTTTCCTATGAATGGTGGACCCCCTCCTGCAAACCTGCTCTTTATTTATACCCTGAAGAAGAAACAGAACTTACCGTGAAAGTGGAACCGGCAGGACATATTACCGAGAGTATTCCTGACCATGAAGAGGAAGGGTGGAATGTTGTCGCATATCCTGACGGGAGGATACAACCGATCAACCGATCAACCGATCAACCGATCAACAGAACAAGTGATCAACTAGCAAACAGCGAACAGCGAACAGCGAATTACGATTATCTCTACTACGAAGCATCCCTTACGAACGTTACCATCCCCAAAGACCATGGCTGGATTAAATCCGCCGATGCATTACCCGTCTTCTTTGCTGATATCCTTCCCCATTTAGGATTAAACAAAACAGAAACCAGAGACTTCATGGACTACTGGATTCCTAAGCTGACCGGTGAAGGAGAACAATGGTATATTACCCTCATTGACCGGAAAGAACTTGACCGGGTAGAGAAGATTTCATTTTCCAAACAACCGGATACCTTCATCAGAGTGAGGTTTTATTTTGAGAAGTTGGATTCTCCAAATTCTAAATCACCAATACTAAGCTCCAAACAAATGCTAAATTCTAACTACCAAATTCTAAATTCTCCTTCTATTCGCTCCGGCTTCACCGCCGTCGACTGGGGAGGGATTATCGGTAACGGGAGTTGCGGGATACAAGAATATGTTCACTAACGCCCTCTACTTGTTGGTAGCAATC